>Ga0302325_10018534_pt1 | contig 14667 bp, 19 predicted proteins | sample Palsa_T0_2_FD_201948 | JGI IMG/M metagenome (GOLD analysis project Ga0302325, IMG submission 201948) | Peat permafrost microbial communities from Stordalen Mire near Abisko, Sweden - Palsa_T0_2 | ecosystem: Environmental > Terrestrial > Soil > Palsa > Peat permafrost | place: Sweden: Abisko... | reverse complement strand
CGAGAAGACTTTTGACAATTGATCGCCGGACTAAAGATCGATTGGGATGGAATGTAGGTCTTACTTCAATACATAGAATGGCAGTTAGGTTAATAGCTGATTGGTTGAAGATCGTCACTGGATGCCTCGACTCAGCAGCTAGGAACCTCGGTCACACAGAGCAACCCCAGGTCAGCATCCTCTTTTGATCTTTGTCGCTAGCACTGAGACACTGGCATTTTGACTAGCACGACGAACGCTATGCAATTGCAGATGAATATCTAGAAGTAATGTATAAACTCTGGGAGTCCTCGTGGCGTGACGACGCAGTGATTCGAGACGTGAAGAGAGGCGTTTACACCGACCCCACTCGAGTTCGAGAAATCAATCACGTAGGAAAATACTTCAATGTTCCTGGTCCACATATTTGTCAACCAAGCCCTTAACGCACACCTCTCTTGATGCAAGCCGGCACTTCATCATCTGGGAAATGCTTCGCAGCCAAGAATGCTGAGGCTATTTTCGTGGCTGGTCATAGCCCTTCTGTTGTTGCGAAGAGTGTCAAGAATATCAGAGCGCAAGCTAAAGAATTTAGGCGCGATGAAAAGAGTAAAAAGTTTCTTGCTATGATTTACCCAGTTTTGGCTGAGACGGAAGATGAAGCGAGGGCGAAGTATGAAGAGTACTTGAGCTATGGGAGTGAGGATGCAGCATTTGCTCTTTTTGGTGGCTAGACTTGAATTGATCTTGCCCAGTATGGCGATGAGGAGGAATTGAGACACATTGAGAGAAATGCTATTAGGTGAGTGAAAACGGACCAAAATGTGGTTTCGGGAAAGTTGAGTGCTGAATATTTTCGCAGATCTGCAGTCGAAGGTTGGTCGAAATCTAGTCCTGGTGTAGCAAAATGGACGAAGCATACTGTTGCTAAACACTTGATGGTTGGTGGTTTAGGGGTAACAGTTGTTGGAACGCCAGCGCAAGTTGCGGATGAGTTTGAAAGATGGGTTGAGGAGGGTGGTGTCGATGGATTCAATATCGTAAGAACTATGTCTTCATTTTTTTTCTTTCTTTCAAAGATGACCGACTGGTGATACAGGCGTATGCTATTACTCCAGGCTCTTTCAACGATGTAATAGAGCTTTTGCTACCAGAACTGAAAAGAAGGGGCTTGTTCTGGGATGATTATGTAGTTGACAGAGGGACGTATCGCGAGAATCTGTAACCGAGATCCACAGTCAACGCACGCCCACACTGAACGCACGCTCCATTTAAATTATTATTCCATTTTCAAAAATCGATAAAATGTTCACCGAATAAGATATAGAAAATGCGCTTGATGCATTAAATGCGTAATTGATCCCTAATTATACCCAAATTGGTTTAAAATTCGGAATCGATTGTACGACGTTAATGCGAAGATATAAGGGCATTTTTACCTTTAAAGCTAAAGCTACCTCTATTTACTATAAACTCTTGACTAATATGCAAGAAGAGCTTTTTATTAATTAAATTAATAAGCTTACTATTTGCAGGCTCCCTCTTACTTCGCATATTGTCAAAAACCTTGCAAAAGAGATTATTAGACGGGAGGTAAATAAGAATTAGATAGCCTATTTTGTTAAGCGTTATTCTAGCTAGCTTAAAAGTCTTTATTTGCGGAATATTAACAATTTGCAAATGAAATTTGAATATAGACTATATATATAGCACTTTTTTGATTTAGTATTATTTAATTTTAATGTTATATCTTTTTTTTGTTTTTTTTTATAAATAAAATAGCTAATATTACCCCCCCCCCCCCTTATTTAGTTATGCAAAGTAATCGAAGATAATAATATTATAGCTAAAAATATTTACAATTAGGATAAGAAGGGGTTTTTGATTAAAATAGTATAAACTTTAAAGTATATAATAACGAGGAAATTATATAATAGTAAGCGAATTAAGGCTATAAGGCAAGATAGCTTAAGGGAGTTTATTAGCTTGCTTGCAACTATTTGTGCAAATAGTATAACTATACTACTTACTTTAATTTATAAAGGAGCTTTAAGGGACCTTTAAGACACTTAGTTAAAGGATTTAAATAAAAAGGATTAAGCGTTCTTTGCATTATCGGCAAATAAGTAGTCTTTTAATGCATTTGGTCTAGCGTATCTTATAAAAGTATTTAATCCTTTTATACGTGCAAAAGCAAGGCGTAAGAGGAGGCTTTTAATTCTCGACAGGCATTCTAGTTATGTAAATATAAAGTTTATAAAGATATGCAATCGGTTAAAGATTTATCTTTTTATTTTACTTCCTTATTTAATATATCGTTTATAACCTTTAAATGTAAGGTGTTTCCTTCTACTTTCGAGATGTTATTCTATTAAGCTTAATAAGGTTATAAAAAAGAGTAGAGGCTTAGTTTCTTTTTTAAAAAGGATATTTTAGTTTACTTTCAAGCTTATATTCGACAATTTTATAATAAAGGAGAATATTCTTTTTACATAGGCAAAAATAGGCATTTGGCCTCTTTAGCTTTTAATTGTTTTATCAATCCTTATTACACGACTTATTACGCCTTCCAAATCGTTAAATATAAGCATTATAACTTTATATATTGCAAAACGTATATAGCAATTCTCAAAAATTTTTGTCAAAAAGCCGACTAAAGTAGCATTTAGGAAGTTGGCTAAAGCTAATAAGAGCAATGCTGCCAAAGCTGCAATTGCAGAACACTGTGCAGCAAGCTTAAAAGAGGCTCTCGAATGGGAGAAGAAGAGACGTCGAGGGAAGAAGCTAAATTTGTCTGGGGAGGAGCTAAGAAAAGCATAGTTTTTTGGAACGGTAGAAGTAATGCGTATACAAGCACGTAAGGATGCAAAAGAAGCGTAAGTAGCGCAAGTGAAATTAGATAAGGAGAAGCAAAAAGAAGAGAAATTAGTTGCTAAAGCAATAAAGGAAGCTTTAGCAAAGCAAGAAAGGATTAGGATTATAAAGCAAAAAGAAATTAATTGTCAAGTGAAGGCAAAGGCAAAAAAATAAGGCATTTTGGATAAAGTAGTAATAAGGAAAGATGCTATTGCAATAAAGAAGGTAGCTACATTTGCTAAACCTTCTAAAATTGTAATATTGCATATAAGGTCTAATATTTTATAGAGTTTAGGCTCGCATGAGGAAGTAGTAGTGGAAAATCCGGTCCTTAAAGCTATAAGGGTAGTCCGAATAACTAAGTTAAGAAAGCAAATTACTTTGCTATAACGCCTTAGAAATAAATAATCTTAATTGGCTAATCTAATGCGCTTACTTTGTATACTTTATATTTTTAATTTGGAGTTAATTAATTGCATAGTTATTTAATAATTAATTTTTTAAGTTAGTATTCAAAAAAAAAAAAGACCGTGCGTTCAGTGTGGGCGTGCGTTGACTGTGGATCTCGGTTACGGGAAAGAGGGTCAGAGTGCGCTTCCAAGCGACCATCCAGCTCACGACTACCGCTGGAGGGCGGGAACTTAATTTCCAATAAATTTTCGCTACATATTCATGCATTCCCCAATACTGCGAATTCTCATGCGCTCTAGATGTCACGGCCCCTGAAATCGCTAAGACAGCCTAAATGGGAAAGTTTTCAGATGTCACTGGGAACACACTTTCAGGGGTTGAGCGGCCGAGAATGAGGTCCGTGCACATAGGCCTTAAAGTCCAGAGCTTCAAGCATCATAGATAAAGAGATAAAGCCTCTCCGAATAGCAACCACCGCAGCAGTAATTTCGTGCAGACACTTTCGCTATGTCCTCGGACGCCACCATGTCAGATCCAGACCTTGACAAGGAGATGGTGTATCTTGCTTATCGCGACATTTTCAAAGATAAACTCGCAAAGCTAAGGAAGCGGGGCAAGGTGCGCGATGTGGTGGAGAAGCACAAAGATCACCTCCATCATAGGCAACTCGCTGACTCTATGGATTCTGAGAAAACCTGCAAGATTTTGAGAGGTCTTCTAGCAGCGCGTTTATTCGAATCAGACTCAGAAGCTCAGGCTGCTTTTCCCACTCTCTTCTCTCCCGGGGAGTTGGGAAAGGATACAGCCCTGATTGTGAAGTGCGTGGAGGACGCGCCTCCATTCCCGGATATCCTCCTTTCTCCCGATACTCCTATGCCAAATGGCACTTCCCCAGAGAGTACTTCGACGGTTGGGCAGCATCGCATCGATACACAATCGGGGCGCATCAAAAAGCCCACTCGAGCCACTACAAAATCTGCGAGACCGATACTTCAAGTGGGAAAGAGAAAGGGGACTGGACCCAAGGAAGTCGTCGGCGGAGGTAAAAACATAAATCTCCCTAATAGTACTTCTCTGCGTATTAACGCTGACTACGATATATCTTTGCAGACACAGAGAAAGATACAAACGTTCGAAAGCGGAAACGCGATTGCGATATTATAACGACAAATCCCACATATCTCCCTTCCAGACTTCAGCATTTGATCCTTACCCAAATTCAACGCCTGCTGGAAGAATGCTGCTATAAGTTCGCTGAAAAGTGGTTTCCGTCCGTATTGGAGGCCAATGGTTGGGATGCCCCCGAGGCGGTCGAATTAACCAAGTGGGAGGAGACCTTCAAGAAATGTGATATCCCTGCGGCAGCCACTGATCTAAGCCATGGTCAGTCGCTGGCAGCCCTATTCAGGCACACTATACGTATCCGGCATTGCGCTGTTCATCGTGTCCCACAGGTTCCTATCAAGAAAGTAGAAAAAATGGTTCGAGACGCCTGGTTGCTTTCTCAAGCACTGCAAGACGACCTGCGAGGTGCGCAGATCTTACACTGGCATAAGGAGTTGGAAAAGCTCGTCACACACTTGCAATTAAGAACAGACTCCCAGAGGCAGGCGGCAGAAGCTGAGCTTCGGAACATACAGAATGCAAAGGTTGAACTAGAGGACAAGCTGGCTAAACTAGAGTCAAAGGCAAGCCAGTTGACCCAGTCTCTAAAATTGGATGGTAGAACCCACCGACAAATTGAGACCGAGGCATTGCGGTCCCTGGAAGAGGCACTCAGTAGGCCAACTCTGGCCAAATCTCTACCTGCTATTGCTCTTGATCAAGCATGGCAGTGGATAGGCAACAGTGTGAGCATGGTAATTGATTGGAAGTACGCTAGACGGAACCTCCCGGAAAGGGATTTCTGATTCAGAAACCGACGGAGCAAACCTCTGTCTGGCCGTTCTCTAACGAATTAACGTCTCCAAGCTGAACGCATCCCACGACAAGCTCATGCAACTGGTGGTGGGGTGAATCCTGGAAATTTTCCGCAGGTGTTCCATTGGACTTTCTGTTTATATATAAGAGGGCAGGGCAGCCCTCCTCCCCCAGACTACTCCCCCAATTTCCTTTCCATTTTGTTAAATATCCTTTCTATTTTATTTTATTACGAAGGTGGTATCTGTGGAGTCCAACTTGGGTCGCACTTCCTCAACAGCATGAACTTGATTCACCAACCGATCTACGCGCCAACTTTCCATGAGGAATACCAAGCTTTCTGGACGCGAGGCATTAGTGAGGTTGACTTCGCTGTCTTTGCTATTCATCTTTTTCTGTGCGGCAAGCTTGAATGCGCCTTTCGAACTTTGTGAGTTCGTTCGGTTCGAAAAAGGCTGGATGAGAAAGACATGGCCATTTATGGTATCTTGCTTCTAGACTGGCGCAACATGCTGGAGAAATCTGAGTTAAAGCCATGTCTTGCACAACTGCAAACTTTAGTCATTATTCAGCTTCATTAGTTGGCGACTAGACAAATTGATGTTCTAAACACCGTTAAAACACATAGGTCTCTCTTTCCTGCCTGCTCTGTCTGGGATATTAAATTTATATACAGATCGTTCGGTCATGCACTTCGAGCTGCTCAAGTACCGGTCCTTGAAAGACCAAGCTTTTATGCAAATTTGTTTGAAAGAGATGTGCGCATCATCTATGGTAGGAATTTTGCCACGCTGATGCGAATGTACAAGATGTATTTCATTCCAGCAGAATTAAATCTAGCAAAAATCCTTACAGCTTCCAGTCCATGTGCCTGACCAAACCTTTGCTAAATGAAGCCTACTTATCCAACCTCTCGATCCTGCTAAATTGCACCGGTACTAACATAACGGAGATGAGCCTGCTCACTCAGCTTCAGAATATGAAAGCTGCCGGAAGCCTATCCGGCAGTTTCGAGGCCTAACTGCGAACACATTTCTCGTCATCGTCTCGAAATATGCAAGAGCACGAACAATGAGACAATTTGATTCATTATGACAATCTTCCAATCTTTGATCCGCATTATCTCTTTGACAAGTCTGAACATTCTACAAATTACGAGGTCATTCTGTCTTTCAACCTAAGAAGAATAAATATCTTCAGCTACTCTGCAATTCTGAGATACATTTCCTCCAAACACCGAAAACTTTTTAAAACAATCACTATTTACAGCAAAACAACACACGAAATACAATGCACCAAACTAACCCATTCTCGCACCCGATTCTCTCCAATCCCACCTCTTCTCCCCGCTCCCAGCAACCAACCCACGCCGCCCACCACCGGCGCGAATCTCCCAACCGTCTCACCATTCTCCAAGAAGAAAATGAAAGCAAACAACGCATTGCGCGCGAAAATGCAATGATGGAAATCCAAACCGCGATCATGCTGGACGACGTAAAGCGGAAGAGTGCTCGTGACAATGATTTCCTTGTTGCAAGAATCAGGACTTTGGAGGCGGAGAGTCAGGCAAGGATTGAGATTATGAGGGAGGAGAGTGAGAGGAGGAAGGAACGGGAGGATCAAATCTTTGAGACGAAGCTTGGTTATCTGAATGTGGAAAGTAAATTGAGGAGGAAGGCTATGATGGAGGAGAATGAAAGAAGTGTGAGGTTAAGAGAGAGTAAGTCTGTTGAGGAAACCAAGGCCTCTGTCGTGGAAGAAGCGGTTGGGGGGAGCAAGGATGCAGACAAGACGCAGCGGGAAAGCCTAGACGAGTTCTTCGCGAGCTTGATTAAGAAGCCTAAGAAAAACAGTGATGACGAAGAATATCAGAGAGCTCTGTCGATGCTAGATGCTTGAGAAAAGATTCCAGAAATTTGAATCGACTCTTTCGATTGGCATGTGGTCGGTGTTATTCTGGAATGCAAATATTTCTCAAATGCTCTCTCAATGACTTAGAAATCTCAGTCTGCCATCATGTTCAACAGAACATATTTGAAGGATCCGATTTTCAAGATCAATCATAGCACCTTCCCATCAGCAATAAAATTCTTGTCATATTTGTATTTAATCATTAATTTTGACTCCTTAGATTTGGAGAAAACATCTGCATTAGGCACAACAGTGCGTCGATACTCCGCATCACTGAACATCTACCTACCATCAATATCACGTCCTTCAAGCCATAGTAATATCAATCAAAGAACCACTCACCGCTGTGAAATCTTCCAAAGAATTGAACTAGAAATTGACTTCGCCATCATGTTCGGACGCTGGAAGACTAAGCTGATTTTCTATTGTGTGGTTAATACGAAACTATATGAAGGACTTTAGTAACGTTTTATGTAAGATCTTACTAGTTTGCTGGCTTGTATGGCAGTATGAATTTATGATGCGGTGGCTTGATGTAGAAGGCGTTGGTTGCATACCTGGGAAAATTTGAGCACCTTCTCCTTGGATATCGGGACGTCAAGGAAGATCTAAGCATGCCTTCCCTCTGAACTATATCTAACTACCAGCGAATAGACGAAGACCAAGCTACCGAATACGATCCAGATGAATCTCTTGAAACCGACTTCCACAGCCCCTCTTTCCTAGCAGACGAATCAAAAGCAAAAGTCAACCCCGTCGCTTCAATCGCCCGTCTCGTCCTCGAGTGGATGAAAGACTTGCATGCAGCAAAGAAGAAAAGAGCAGCTACGACGCATGATGAGGTAGACCAAAGGCGGGAAGAAGCGAAGTTGAGGAGGGCTATTATTTGGAGGAGGTGAGAAATGGAGAAAGAAAAGCCATTCTTACAACTCTTTCTCCAAAAAATGCAGAACTTGCCCAAGCAGCCGCCATACCAAATGAGTCTTTTGTCTACATCTCCATCATGAAGGAAGAACACTGTTTGACTCAAGCTCGAGAGGATGGAATTGCTGAAGCACGGGTCATGACCATGCATGAAGAGAGCAAGCAAAAGCTCGCCCGTGAGAAGGAGATTAATGGTGAGAAAAGGCAGGCACAGCTCAGAGAAACTGCCATCCAACTAGAGATTGCCAAAGAGGATCGCAGACAGCTTGAAAAGTTGGCAAGAAAGGTCCCATCAAATGCGTCCCGAGGCAGACCTTCAAAGGAAGTTGATGGAGAAGGAGGTCAATGCAAGGATGCGGGAAAAGGTTGGTGATGAGGATCGGAGGTGGAGTGGCGCTTTTGAGGATATGGTGGAGGATGAGGTGCAAGATCTGGTGGCTGTACAGTCTGATGCTAGTGCCTTACCGTACGTTCGACCACCTAAAGATATTAATAATATGAAAGGGATACTTAGTTCGGAGGGAAGAGTCAGGTAGCACGCACAAATGGCTGACGCGTGTAGTGCACTCATGCTGGGGCAACAGCGAAGGCATGAATTGGCAGATTCTTAGATAGCAGAGGACAATGCATACATTCTGATGTATAGACAATATTTTGATTGATTGCCATGGAAGGAGACCCCGATTAAAGAAGCCGCATTTGCCTTGCATGTCCATGGAGTCCACGCACCTTGAAGAAAGAAAAATAAAACTTGCGTGTACTTTCTCGAACCCTCCAGAATTCTCAGGAGTTCTTAGAATTTCCTTACACCGGACTGTCAGCAGCTTAACCCAAGAAGATTTAACCTACTTGGTTACCACTTCCCCATTCGAAATGAGGACACCTCTGCATACAGCAACACTGACACTCTTTCCACACCATGGAAAATTCAAACAAGATGTCATCTGAGCCTCCACCACCAACTCCAGCTCCCGCACTACAAACTCCAGCTTCCTCAAATCCACTTCTCACACCTACCTCGCAGCAGCAAAAGCTGTATCAAGCCAACCTCAACTCCATTGAAGCTGACCATCACTTTCGAATCGAAGAATTGAAAGCCAAGCATTCACCGCCAGCAACAGCACCCCTGTTGACCCATCCTCCCATCGGAGCTAATCGACATGAAAGGCTCTACACAGCGACACTCGACGCCATCGAAGCCCATCATGCTCTCAGAATGGAGCAGCTGGAAGCAACGCTTCCAACAGTCCAGTCCTCGCCATCCGTCAGCACGATCTACACCCCCGAAGCAATGCAGTTATTCTCAGATATCCGCCCTTCGGCTATGAAAACTGAAAACGAGATACGTGTGCAACATTTGAAGGATGCTTACGCGGCGCAACAAGAACGGAATGAGAAACACCATGATATGTTGATGGAATACCTGAAGGAGGAACATGATGTGAAGATGCAGGGCCTAAGGGAGTTGAACGCGAAGAAGCTGGAATTGGAGAAGGCTTTCGCTACTGGAAGAGGAGAGAAGGAGGAGAGCAGTGAAGCTAGAGCGAGGGAGGTTGGGGTAGATCAGGAAGCTCAAGGAAATGAGCGAGAGGAACATGGGGAAGGACTGAACAAAAAGAGGAAGATCGACAGGGAGGAATGAAAAGGCCGACAACGCACCGGGCTCATACTATGGACGAGATGGCTGGAGAGAATGTATCCAGGGAGTATGCCACTTGGCGATGTATTGGCTGGAATAGTCAAAAAAAAAAAAAATAGTATCACGAGCTATGGATTTCCAAACGTATGGCGGAGTATCAAGATCTGAAATGCGATTGTAAACCACGCCACGCTAGCCGCAAGCATTTCATACCAGGACGCCTATGCCCACCAGAAAAAAACCCATCGCTGAATACACAATAAGAACGCAATCTTGTGTGACTCCTGATCCATGCATACCTGCCGTTAAAAACGAAAATGGCAGCTCCCATCCAATAGCTGGAAGATTATGTTATGTAACAAAATCAAGGCTCCCCAAGAAGTCTAGCTGTAATGTCTCCCATATATGCTTCCTCAAGCTCATAGTCTTCCCCATTATTTCGGTCGATATTGACATAGTTGAAAGCTTCAACGACTCGGTCAATGTCAAAACCCATGTTGACAAATCGGTCGATCAGGTCTTTGTTGTACCCTTGATATCTATTCACACATCAGCACAGATTCACACATCATAGGGCGGCATCCTCACCTCAACATTTGCTGTCTTAATTCCTCCTCTCGAGACAATGCCTTCTGTGACTTTGGCTTGGATTGTGTAGGTTGCTGTGCGATAGTATTCTCCCAATTTGTCGTCTTTGGTGCATGTGCGTGCTTGATAGCCCACTCTCTTGCCACTCGCTGAAACTGCTCAGGATTCTTCATAAGCATGCTTGCGACTTCGGCATCTTGCGGATCTTTAGGTTCGGGTGTGCTGAGGAGGGATTGTAGAGAGAGAAGGGCAGATTTGATGGTAAGGACTGGTGACCAGGCTGTGCCTAGGGTATCGAGGCAGATAGCTCCCTGGAATATATTAGTAAGGAATAAATTTAACTGGCAGCGACACATACAGTTTGACTGCTGACATTAGGGTGCCACAGCTTTGTCTTGAAGAACATCTGAGGAGGTCGGAATGGATATTCTTGGGGAATCTTGATGTCCACAACATAGGTACCGCCTTCATATGGCGTATCTGGAGGACCTGGGAAAGATGCATGTAGATGCGATAGGTCGGATCCTCCATCTGCTGCCTCTGCCAATATTTTCGAATCCGTATCGCTCTGGATATCTGCGAGCTCCTTGGCGATACGGCGGAGACGGTTCGAGGCCATGACGAATAGGACTTGGGAGTATTATCAGGGGAAAATGAAGATTTGGGACCAGGCTGGGGCAGATGAAGAGATCGAATGTGTGGAATGTTCAGGCGAACTCGTCTGGGATTCACAGAATATGACAGACCGCTTCACTCTGGTGAATGATGGTTCGAGGTTTTGACAGATTACTCAAACTATCTTGGAAGTGAGCAGAATGAAATGTAGGAAGACCCGTGAATATGTGATACTCCAGAATGAAGCAGATTTAGGGAGAAGAGCTGGGCGGCTGGCAAGGCAGTCGCCAGAAAGCCTTACCTGTGGGGGCAAGCTGTCTGTTGGCGGGGTACTCGGTGTTTCGAGGGCGGGTTTGGGGATGCGAGACACAAAGGAGGAAGGATTGTTTTGCTGTAGAAAGTTCTCTCTAAGTCCCGACCAAAGCATCCACCCGTGAAAATAAATCCGTGGTGACTGTTCTGGTACGTGGTTCCAATAATGGTTTGTTCGAGGCTGGCAATCCGATAATTGAACTCGATAGCCGGACCGGCCAGCGGATCATCTTGGGCTTAGTGCGGGATTCCGCGCTAAGGCAAGATCACGTGAGAACTTGCAATTCGCGTCGGCTTGTCGCCTGCTTCGTCAAGCTTCCAAAGGAGCTTCATGACAAACAACCTTCCCGCTTCCATCAACAACCTCAACTTCATCGACAGGACCAGACAGGTCTTGCATCGATCCTTAGTTTCTTTAAGCTTGCCATTCGGAGTGTTTTGATAACGCTGCGATTAAGATGGTAAGCTCTTGTTGACATCGGGCTAAAAGGCAATACTGACCATGCACCTCAGGGAAATCAACAATCCGGCATGGGAGGCGGAGGCCAAGGTGGGGACAACAAAGATGAGAAGGATAAGAAGGTATGAAGCAGGGTCGCATCGATTTTCTCATACTAACCACCCCTTCAACAGAAGGACAAGCCCAAGTACGAGCCACCTCCACGACCAACGACGAGAATCGGCCGAAAGAAGCGCAAGCAAGCTGGCCCAAATGCATCAGCAAAGCTACCCGCCGTCTATCCTACTTCCCGATGCAAGCTAAGATACCTCCGAATGCAACGAATCCACGATCATCTCCTACTCGAAGAAGAATATGTTGAGAATCAGGAGCGTTTACGGAAGGCAAAGGCTGCAAAGGAAGGAGGAGCTCCTGCTACCGCAGGTGGTGATTCAGATGCTCTAGACAGAAATGCTGATGAGCGAGGACGAGTCGACGATATGAGAGGTAGCCCGATGGGTGTTGGTACTTTGGAGGAAATGATTGATGATGATCACGCTATCGTCTCATCCACTACGGGCCCTGAATACTACGTCTCCATCATGTCATTCGTCGACAAGGATCTGTTGGAGCCTGGTGCGAGCGTCTTGCTCCATCACAAGTCCGTGTCTATTGTTGGTGTTCTCACCGATGATGCCGATCCATTGGTTACTGTGATGAAGCTCGACAAGGCTCCAACTGAGTCGTATGCGGATATTGGTGGACTCGAGTCTCAAATTCAAGAAGTCCGAGAGTCGGTGGAGTTGCCACTTCTACATCCAGAGCTGTATGAAGAAATGGGTATCAAGCCTCCGAAGGGTGTCATTCTCTACGGCGCGCCTGGTACCGGAAAGACTCTCTTAGCAAAGGCTGTTGCGAACCAAACAAGTGCGACTTTCTTGCGTATTGTGGGAAGTGAGTTGATTCAGAAGTATCTTGGTGACGGACCCAGACTTGTCAGACAGCTTTTCCAGGTATGTATTGTTCTTTACCTTCCACAGCTCAAGCTAACTATCTTCAGGTCGCCGCTGAGAACGCACCAGCCATTGTCTTCATCGATGAAATCGACGCCATTGGTACAAAGCGATACGAATCTACGTCGGGAGGAGAGCGAGAAGTCCAAAGAACGATGTTGGAGCTTCTGAACCAGCTTGATGGTTTCGATGACCGAGGAGACGTCAAAGTCATCATGGCTACAAACAAGATCGACACTCTCGACCCTGCCCTCATCCGACCTGGTCGTATCGACCGAAAGATCCTCTTCGAGAATCCCGACCAAGTCACCAAGCGCAAGATCTTCACACTCCACACGTCAAAGATGTCCTTGAACGAGGACGTCGATTTGGAGGAATTCATCAACCAAAAGGACGATTTGTCCGGTGCTGATATCAAGGCTATCTGCTCCGAGGCAGGTTTGATGGCTCTGAGAGAGCGCAGAATGCGTGTCCAAATGGCTGATTTCAGAGCTGCAAGAGAGCGGGTCTTGAAGACGAAGAGTGAGGGCGAGCCGGAGGGATTGTACTTGTAGATGAATGAGCTTTTAGGGAGGGGAGAGGCTAGAGCATGCTTGCTTCGATTCGTGGCACGTGTATTCTAGAGATTCATAATGCATTGCGAGAGTGGCGGATTTCGTTTTTCCATTCCAATACTTGTGCTTTCGTGATGGTCAGGAAGTCCGGTACTTGGTTTGGTCTTAAGGAAGACAGGTGTCAGTGCATCGCGCATACAAAAGATTCTTCGAGTGTGCAGGAGCCGGATCACTAACGACTCAACTTGATGATACACCCATGGAAAAACTCTTGGCTAGGCTGGCGCTCAACGAAAAGCTCCACTTTCTTCAGAAGCATTGTCACCGATCCCATTGACCGTCGGAGTATATCGAGGTTCAACGAACCAGGAGACCAAGCATTTAATTTACTAATGCTGTTACTATCATCAATCTTTTTGTTGCTATTTCTATTCTTGTTGCCACCCATCCCCCGACCACTTCAGATTTGGTATGCAGAGCTTGCAATTGAATTCAAGCCAGAAATTCAGAAGACTGACATCGTCCTTGCTGGCCGCTCCCCAGGTATGGGGCTTGGATACACTGAGCCACTGCTCTTTGCTAGCTTATTCTGCAATTGCTCAAGAGTTCTTCGGGATTTTGAGAGCCTATTCCAGACATAAAAAAATCAAGAGTTAGATACCAGCCCAACAATCTCCTACGAATCTCAGATTGGCGTACTCAGAAAAGGTCGCAAGCTAGTTCAAATCAAGGAGACGGATGGCCTCTACAGACGAACATCAAAACACTACTAATCCCGCAACAGAACGCAGAGATTTCGAAATCAAAACGGCTGCCTCAAAACAAAACCTCGACAACTATGTCAAACTAATTAGTGAAAAGGATCATCCTACATTTATTTTTCCTTGGATTCAAGGTCGAAGAAACGCTCAAAGGTATCTTCGAGGCAGCAGAAGAAACAGAAGAGAAATATGACAAGCAAACAAAACCAGGAATCCAAACAGGCAGCGTCGCTGAGTTTGCGAGATCAGAGATTTTAACACTATTTTTTTTTGTTTACCATATAGCTACAGTAACAGCACCTGAAGGTGGTTACACACATATTTAAGTACTTCGGTCTGATATAAGTGAGGGCGGACGGCTAAATGACGCAAAATTTTCATATGAACCCTAAAGAAAGGTGTCGTGTGGTTGGGCAACTGAGATGTAAGGCCCTGTTTGTTTTCATGACTTTGATTGAGAGGCACTTTCATTGAAATAGGGCCACTTCATGAAAGCACTTTCATCAATTTCAGCAGTCGCTTTCGTCTTGTAATTTCATCAAAGCAGTGTTTGTTTTGACAGCATTTTGATCAGTGATTCAGGGTGATTCCTTTGGTCTATGCTTATAAATCAATGTCCTATGCAGTAAAACATAAAGTTTTTCTTACTGTCATATATAATATTTTGTTCCTTATTCATGCTCAATTGAAGTTGAAATTCGACTGCATATCTATTATATAGTCGAGCTTAAGAGATCTGGTCCCT
>Ga0302325_10018533_pt1 | contig 14668 bp, 5 predicted proteins | sample Palsa_T0_2_FD_201948 | JGI IMG/M metagenome (GOLD analysis project Ga0302325, IMG submission 201948) | Peat permafrost microbial communities from Stordalen Mire near Abisko, Sweden - Palsa_T0_2 | ecosystem: Environmental > Terrestrial > Soil > Palsa > Peat permafrost | place: Sweden: Abisko... | reverse complement strand
ACGAACACGATGGGGCCGCGGAAGTTGGTGACCGCCCGGCCGATCTCCGCGCCGTATTCGAGCTGCCAGCGGCGCATGGACTCGGGTGATCCGTCGAACCCGGAGAGGTTCGCGAGCACGACGAGCGGGCGGTTGCCGCTGGCGGCGTTGATGGCACGGGCGAGTTTGCGCGCGGACTGCGGGAACAGTGTCCCTGACGTCCACGACGCGGGCCCATCGGCCGGAACGAACCCGCTGCGCGGGATGGTCTGGGACTCCAGGCCGAGCAGGCACACGGGGATGCCGCCGATGTGTGTGTCCCACACCACCGCGGTGTCGGCGCGGCGCCAGTATGCCCAGCGTTCCAGCGGCTCGGCGTCGGTATCGGTGACCGCGCGCAGCACGGCGCGGATGTCGAACGGCTTCTTGCGCTCGGGATTGAGCGTTGCGGAGAACACATCACCGACGGTGCTGAAATCACTGTCGGCCAGCGGCGGGTGCGGCGAACTGCGGATGTCACGGCTGGCCGCATCTGCGGTGGCGGCCCGGCGCGGGTGGCGCTCGCCTGGCACCACAAACGTGTGGTCGTAGTGGCGGAGCAGGAGGTGGCAGGCATCCTCCAGCGTCGGCGCCCAGTAGTGCGCCTGGCCGTTCGGCCCCATCACCCGGTCGAACCCGCCGATGCCGAAGTTGTCCTCCGCCGATACACCGCCGGAGTAATCTAGTGCCTGCTTGCCGGTCAGCACCATCGCACTGCCGGGGGTCATCACCAGGATGCCGCGGGTGTGCATGAGCATCGTGGCCTCGGCGTTCCAGTACGACTGCGCGCCCACGTTGATGCCGGTGACGACGACGTTCACCTCGCCGCCGGCCTGCGTGAAGTCGATCAGCGCGCGCAGCACCGCCGCGATCCAGTCCATGTTCTCGGTTCCGCTGTCCATCGCGACCCGCGCGCCGGAGGACAGGCCGAACCACTCGACCGGCACCCCCATCCGCCCGGCGAGGCCGAGGGCCGCGATGATCCGCCGGCACTCGGGTTCGGCGACGTTGCCGAGCCCGCGAGTGGGGTCGCTGAGCATGATTACCCGGGTCATTCCTTCGGGGATCTTGGCGGTGTAGTTGGTCAGGAGGCCTACCACCACGTTCGCGGTGTTGCGTCCATGGTCCCGGTCGACCGGGACAAGCTGGCCCGCCTCGTCCAGGTCGTGCTCGGCGAAGTGCCCGGCGGGGAAGTGCGCGACGGTCCCGGGCGGCGGGGCGAGCATCCCGACGATCTCGTAGGGATACGGCGCACCCAAGCGCTGGGCGCGCAGCACCTTCCGCCGGTAGGGGGAGACCGGGTGGATCGGCTCCCGGCCCACCGGGCGCTCGCGCACTACCACGCCATCCCGGCCGATTCCGTTGATGTGCAGTACGGACTCGCGCAGTTCGCCGCCCGGCCCGGGGATGTGCACCCGCAGGACCACCTTCTCCAGGCCAGCGGCAGCGGCCACGGGCCCGAACGACTCGGCGATGTCGGGCCACTCTTCCGGGGGCACGGTCCAGGGCGGCCGCACATAGAGCACGATCCGGTTGGCTGCCGGCCCGTCGTTTCCGGGGATGGCGGCCAGCGCCTGGCGCATCGCGCTGATGGCGGACAGGCCCATCAGCTCCAGCCGCGGGTAGGTGACTGTGCCGGAGGCGTGGCGGACCGGGACCAGGTCGCGGACCTCGGCGAGGGCGAAGAGGCGTTGATCCTCCGGGTTGTCGTGCGCGACACCGTGGAAGACGTGCACGTCGGCGGCGGACGGCAGCCGCCGGAGCCGGAAGTTCGCCAGCCGCCACAGGTCGAGCCGCTTGGCGAGCATCGGATGCAGGTTGCGGTAGATGAGCTCTTCCTCGAACCAGCCGTCCGCCCCCTCCCGGAATGTCAGGTGCTGGGTGCCATGGCGGCTGGGCGCAGATCCGGTCACGCTGGTCACCGTGACGTCCAGCCGCCACAGCTGGCGGCCGAACGCGCAGGCGGGCAGCAGGCCGGCGATCTGCGCGGCCGTGTCGTCGTCGCTGGGCATCTCGCCGTGCTGCCAGGTGTGCACATCGACGACGATCTTGCGGCTGGGCTCAACGTGGGTTAGGTGCCCGGCCACCGCCGTGGCCAGGCCCGGCAGGTCCGCCAGCGGCAGGTAAGCCACCACCAGGTGAATCTCCCGGTTGTCCACCTCGTAGTCAGCCGAGCACAGCAGATGGCCTCCTTCCCGCGCTACGGTGAGGCCGCGCAGGTCACGGATCCGGTAGAAGCGCCGCGCGAGCACCTCGAGGAGCACCTCCCGGAACGCGTCCTCGGATGCGGCCTGCCCGATGGCAAGCCAGCGGAGCACCAGCATCGTCTGCAGGTCCTGGGTGCACGACACCAGGTCGCGGATACGGTGGAGCCGACCAGGGCCGCCCGGATCGGCCTGCAGCGCGTCAAGGCGTCGCTCCATCTCCGCATGCTCCTTGCTCACCACCGCCCGGAGCACAGGCTCATCCAGATAGTGGAACCTGACCGCCCGGGCCAGGTCGGCCACGTCCTGGTGGTGGCCCTGGGTGACCGCGGCCAGCCGGTCCATGCGGCCCCGCAGCCCCGGGACGGAGAGATGGCCGAGCGACTCCCTGTGCCGCACGCGCCGCTCCAGGATGCTGACCACGGCCGGCGTGAGTTCACTGGCCCGCTGGAACGACCGGAACAGCCACACCACGGCCTCCTCAAGCCGCGGCGTAACGTCCAGGTTGCGCACGCCGTACCGGCTCAGCGCACGAGTGAGGTGCTCACGATAAGGGCCGGGCAGCCCCGCCCGGTCGGCATCCAGCCACTGAAGGTAGGACAGCAGGTACTGTTGCGATCCGGCGGCGAGGTACTCGCCTTCAGGCTCGGGCTCAGACTTCGGCCGGTACAGCGAGGCGACGTCGGTGAAGACATCCAGCAGGCGGTCCTCGCAGTGCAACAGCCCAGGATCGTCCGGCGCCGCGATCTCCCCGAGGCGGTGCTGCTGGCTGATGGCGCCGTGCACCGACGCCGGGTCGAGGTCATAACCCAGGAGGTAGCCGAGCAGCACCTCATGTACCCGGTCAGCCGAGGGCACACCCAGATCCGGCGGCGTGCTCAGTCCGGTCAGGTCTACGCTCGCTGTCCCGTCGGGGCGGGCGCTCTCCTGCCCGGTCGCCTGGATCCGCAGCAGCAGCGCACCGGTCTCGACCTGCTCGTTGGCCGCCACCTTGACGGCGGTGACCTCGCCGCCGAACGGCGCGGTGATCACGGCCTCCATCTTCATGCTCTCCAGCACGACCAGCGGGTCGCCTTCGGCGACCACATCAGCGGGCGCCACCTTGACGCTGACGACCACGGCCGGCCACTCGCTGCGGACCAGGCCGCCATCATCCCGCGAGATCCGGTGCGCGGTGCTGCCGACCTCGACCCTGATGACCGCCCCCTCGGTGACCGCGACAACGTGGTGCCGCCGCCCGTTCACCACGATGCGGCGCTCGTAGGCGTTCACGCGGTCCACCGTGATGTCGGCGAGCGCGTCGCCGTCGGCGACGCGGTAAGTGGACGGCCCTGTCCGGTACACCTTCAGCCGGAAACTCGCGCCGCGGTAGCGGAGCTGGCAGGAATGGCCGATGTCGGCCGCCGGCCCGGGGCTGCCGCGTGCGGCCCGCGCGTGGAAGGCGGCCTGCTCGGCGGCCTGGTCCACGTCGTAAGCCTCGACCGCGGCCTGCAGCAGGGCAACAGGATCAGCGGCAGGCAGCTGGGCGCCCTCTGCGGTCAGCTGGTCCAGCCAGTGGTTGTCCGAGGTCCCGTCCCGCACCTCGGGCTGGTCGAGGACACTCCGCAGGAACGACCGGTTGGTCGTGCCGCCCGCCACGACGACCGTCGTCTGGGCCAGCGCCCGGCGCAGGCGGGCCAGCGCCTCGCTCCGGTCGTGCCCCCAGGCGATGATTTTGGCGATCATCGAGTCGAACGCGGGTGATACCTCATCGCCCTCGCGTACCCCGGTGTCCACCCGGATGCCGGCGCCGGTGGGCAGGGCGAGCAGGGCAATCCGCCCCGGTGCCGGCTCGAAACCGCGCCCGGGGTCTTCTGCGCACAGCCGCGCTTCGATGGCGTGCCCGCGCACCCGCGGCGGCGAGCCACGCAGCCGTCCTCCGGCCGCGACGTGCAGCTGCAGCTTCACCAGATCGGCGCCGGTCGTCATCTCGGTCACCGGGTGCTCCACCTGGAGCCGGGTGTTGACCTCCATGAACAGGAAGTCCGCGCCGTCCGATGAGACAAGGAACTCGACCGTGCCCGCGCTCGTGTACCCGGCGGCGGTCGTCAGCGTGATCGCGGCCTTCCTGATCTCCTTCTCCGTCGCCGGGTTCAGCGCGGTCGACGCCGATTCCTCGATCACCTTCTGGTGGCGCCGCTGGATGCTGCAGTCCCGCACGCCCAGCGCCCAGACGGTCCCGTGCCCGTCGGCGATGACCTGGACCTCCACATGCCGCGCCGCCGCCACCAACCGCTCGACGAAGACTGTCGGGTCGCCGAAGGCCAGCTCCGCCTCGCTGCGCGCCGACTCAAACGCCGTGGCGATGTCAGCCGGATCGTCGGCCAACCGGATGCCGCGCCCGCCGCCCCCCGCCACGGCCTTGACGATGACCGGGTACCCCAGCCGCGCGGCCGCCTCCGCCGCCTGCCCAGCGTCCTCCACCGGGCCACCGCTCCACGGCACCACGGGCACGCCGGCCTGCTCCGCCAGCCGCTTGGCCGCGACCTTGTCACCAAGCAAGCCGATCGTCGCGCTATCCGGCCCGATGAACACGATCCCCGCATCCTCGCAGCGCCGCGCGAACGACGCGCGCTCGGCCACGAAACCCCACCCTGGCCACACCGCATCCACCCGCGCCTCAGTCAGCGCCGTTACGACCTTTTCCTCATCCAGGTAGCTTGACTTGCGATGACCGTCAGCCGGATCGACATAGGTAGCCGGTCCGAGCGACAGCGCCTCATCGGCCTCACGCACGTACCAGGCACGGGCATCCGGATCGGTGTATACCACCACCGTCGTAACCGGCGGGCCACCGGCGATGTTCAGCTCTGCCACCGCAGTCAGCGCCCGTATGGCCGCTTCACCGCGGTTGACTATGGCCAGCCGCCGGATCTGCTGCACGCCGCGTCCTCCCTCTTGTCGAGCGCCGGAATCCATCAGGACAACCAGCTCAGCGGTCCCCGGCCAGCGGGGCGCTGGCCGGGGACGGACCCGCTCAGCCGAGGCGGTCGAGGAGGTCGTCGTAGGCGTCCCAGAGCCGGCTGGGCAACCGGTCGCCGAAGGTGTCGAAGTGCTCGCGGACCAGCGCGGCCTCTTGTTTCCAGACGTCGGTGTCGACGGAGAGCAAGACATTCAGGTCGGCTTCGGCGAGGTCTATGCCGTCGGTGTCAAGGGCTTCCGGTGTCGGCACGTTGCCGATCGGGGTCTGTGTGGCCCCGGCCTCGCCAGATTGCCGCTCGAAGATCCACTTAAGGACGCGGCTGTTCTCGCCGTAGCCCGGCCACAGGAACTTGCCGTTCTCGTCCTTGCGGAACCAGTTGACGTAGTAGATGCGCGGCATCGTGCCGGCATCTGCGGTGCGGCCGACCTCCAGCCAGTGAGCGAAGTACCTGCCCATGTTGTAACCGCAGAATGGCAGCATCGCGAACGGGTCACGACGCAGCTCGACGACCTTCCCATCGGCGGCCGCGGTCTTCTCCGAGGCAATGTTCGCGCCGAGGAACACGCCATGGGCCCAGTCGAAGGATTCAGTGACGAGCGGCACGGCGGTCGCGCGCCGTCCGCCGAACAGGATCGCCGAGATCGGGACGCCCCCTGGGTCTTCCCATTCCGATGCGATGATCGGGCTTTGAGCGGCAGGGGTGGTGAAGCGGGCATTTGGCTGCGCGGCAGGCTCCGGCGAACCGGGAGTCCAGTCGCGGCCCATCCAGTCGATCAGATGGGCGGGGGGCTGGTCGGTGAGGCCCTCCCACCACACGTCGCCCTCGTCGGTGAGGGCGACGTTGGTGAAGATGCTGTTGCCCCACAGGGTGGCGACGGCATTGGCGCTGGTAGCTGGGCCGGTTCCGGGCGCGATGCCGAAGAATCCCGCCTCCGGATTGATCGCGTACAGCCGCCCGTCCGCACCGAAGCGCAACCAGGCGATATCGTCGCCGACCGTCTCGACTTTCCAGCCGGGGATGGTGGGCTGGAGCATTGCGAGGGTGGTCTTTCCGCAACCGGCGGGAAAGGCGCCTGCCATGTACCTGGCATCACCGTCAGGCGGGGTGATCTTGAGGATGAGCATGTGCTCGGCCAGCCATCCCTCATCGCGTGCCATCACCGAGGCGATGCGGAGCGCGAAGCACTTCTTGCCGAGCAGCGCGGTTCCGCCGTACCCAGAGCCGTAGGACCATATCTCCCGGGTCTCCGGGAAGTTCGAGATGTACTTCGTCGTGCTGCACGGCCAGGGCACGTCCGCCTGGCCAGGCGCCAGCGGAGCACCGACCGAGTGGACCGCGCGGACGAACGACCCGTGCTCCTCGATCGACCGCAGCGCCGGTGTCCCCATCCTCGTCATGATCCGCATCGACACCGCCACGTACGGCGAGTCGGTCACCAGAACACCGAGCCTGGAAATGCTGCCACCCAGCGGGCCCATGCAGAACGGGACCAGGTACATGGTACGGCCGCGCATGCAGCCGGTGAAAATCTCCGTGAGGGTCTTGCGCATCTCATCGGGAGCGATCCAGTTGTTGGTCGGGTCGGCGTCATCCTCCTTCTCCGCGCACATGAAGGTGCGGTCCTCGACACGCGCCAGGTCACTCGGGTCGGAGGCGCAGTAGAAGCTGTTCGGGCGAATGCCGCGGTTAAGCCGCAGGAATGTCCCGTTCTCGACCAGGAGGTTCGTCAAACGCTCCCACTCACTATCCGAGCCATCACACCAGACAACCTCTTCAGGCCTGGTCAGCTCCGAGATATCACGCACCCAATCGGTCAACTCCGCATGGCTTGTCTGTGATCGGTCGTGGACGAGGTCCGCGCTGCACATCACCGCCGCCTTACACTGCATAGTTTGGTGCATCAATATTCGTTATGCTCAGATGCACAGTGCATTTCTTCTGTCTGGTATGTATCCTTCGCGGGGCCGTCGGCGGCCAGGCACCCTATTGTGAGCGCGCCCGCGGTCAGCAGCCAGGCCGTTCTCGGTGCAGCCTGGTCTGTCTGCGTACCGAGATTCGCCGGCGCCGCTAAAGCGGGCCTAAAGCTGCCCTTGCACCCGGGCGCGCAGCTGACGCTGTCCCGGGGGCCGAAGACGGCTGGCGCCCCGGCCACCCGGAGCGCCAGCCGGGCTCCTGCTGTACCCGGCCGCTAAATCAAGATCCATAACGTGGCGCGGCCACCGCCCGCTCCCGGCATCACCGGCGTGATTGATTAAGGTTAACGGCGACCTTGCCGCCGCGCCTTGTCCCCGCATACGCGGCGTGAATAATCAGCTACTACAGGCAAGAACGGCTTTAGAACCTCTTTGGGCGATTTGCCAAACTTGAGCCTGTGGAATTTGGCCTTGGATCACCCGCCAATCTCGGTTCCCGGGAGTAACCATGAAATTTCTTTTCAACGATCAGTCTTTCTCCTTCGAGACGCTCCGAGCCCTCGGCTACGCCCCGTACGGCGGCGCCGACATCGGCGAGGTCGTCAGCACAGCTGGCCGGATCCCGGACGGCGATGAGACGGCCTGGTACACCCAGTGGCGGGTGCTCGCCGAGAGGATCCACGCCGCCGCCGAGCGCAGCGCCGCCGCTGGCTATCGCGTCAGCGCCCGGGAGGCCTACCTGCGGGCCAGCAACTACTACCGGCTGTGCGGGTTCTACCTGCGCGTCGGCCCGGCGAGTGACCCCCTCGTCTGCGAAGTCGGCCGCCTCTCCGCCGGCACCTTCGCCTCCGCCGCGCAACTGATGAGCCCCGCGCCCCAGCCGGTCAGTTTCCCGTATGAGGACACCACTTTGCCCGGCTGGTGGATCCCGGCGGAATCGGGAACTGCTCACCCCGCCGGCGGTGACCGGGAAGGCCGCCGGCCGGCGCTGTTGTTCCACGGCGGCTTCGACAGCACCGAGGAGGAACTGTATTTCGCCGGTGGGTCGGCCGCTGCCCGGCGCGGCTACCACGTGCTCGCCTTCGCGGGTCCCGGACAGGGCAGCGCCCTGCGTGACCAGCAGTTGCTGTTCCGCCCGGACTGGGACGCGGTCGTCACACCTGCTGTCGACTGGCTCCTGGCCCGCCCGGACGTGGACCCCAGCCGGATCGCGCTCATGGGGATGAGCTTTGGCGGACTACTCGCACCTCGTGCTGCCGCCACCGAGCACCGCCTGGCCGCCCTGATCGCCTACGACGGCATCTACTCCTTCGCCGACATGGTGCAGCATAAGGTCGGTCCCGAGGTCATGCGACTGATCCGTGACGGCGCCGACTCGAAGGCCAGCACCCTCGTGGAGCACGTGATGAGCTCTGACACCCAGGTCCGGTCGTTCTTCCGGTGGGGCATGTGGGTCCTCGGAGCAGACAGCCCCGCCGCCGTCATCCGCGCCCTCGACCCCTACACCATGGAGGGCTACGCCCCGCTGATCACCTGCCCCACGCTCGTGCTCGACGGCGAGACGGACCAGCCCCTCCTCGGGCAAGCGTCCCGGCTCTATGAGGCTCTGCGCTGCCCTAAGGCCTATCATCTCTTCTCCGGCGCGGAAGGCGGCGGCGAGCACTGCCAGGAAGGGGCGATGTCCACGCTGCACCAGGTCGTCTTCGACTGGCTCGACACCGCCCTCGCCACCGTCCAACGCCGAGGGAGATCGCAGGTGCCCGCATAACCGCCGCCGGATCCACCGGCTGCGCGCCGCCTTCGCCTGACCGCCCGCCACCTGCTGTCTTCCACCGCCACCGCCTGGCGCCAGGCTGCCCGCAAGCAGCGATCCCGCCCGCCCAGGCCACCATCCCAGGCCCTGCCGCAGGCGGCACGTGGCGTGGGCCAGCCCACCGCCATAAGCCCAGCGCCAAATCCAAGATCAAATAAGGCGTCCGGGTGACAGCTCGCCAGCCGCGTGAAAGAGGGAAGTTAATTGGAGGTTAATTAAGGTTAACGCGACTTTGCCGCCGCGCCTTCTCCCCGTATACGCGGCGTGAATAATCAGCTTTGAGAGAATCTCGATAGACGGTAACGGAGTCCGCCTCAGCATGATCAAACTACGCTTAAGTGGCACATAAGAATTTGTCTTTCCGCCGGATCCGTGAAACAGTGAAAAGCACTAGCGCAGCTAGGCGGTCTGGACCCTGCTGTCTCAGGCGCTCGCTATATCCGTAAGGCGAGGTCATGATCCAGCGAACCAACATAAGGGCCAGCAGCGCATCCGGTCTCGCAGTCGCCGGGACCGCCGATGACGTGAAGGTGCAGGAAAATCGGCTTTGCGCGAGTGTGAGTATCCCGGCGGCTGGAAGATCTGGCCCGGGCCGCTGCGGCCGTAATGTACCGGAAACAGATCACCAGCCAGTTGCGCGACAAGATGGTGAAGTTTTTCCTCGTTCTGGTCCTCCGCAGAGGCGCCCAAGGAAATACCAGATCATGGGGCCGCTTGTTGTTGTCAATGGAGACGGCGGGCACTCCATCCGCGCGCGGAAGATGGAAGTTTTGATAGCAGCTTTGTTGATTAATTCGGGCTTCGTCGTGACGGTTGATCAGCTGAAGACCGAAATCTGGGGCAACGCCGCGCCGCGCCGCGCCCTCGCCACGCTGCAGGTGTACGTGTCCCATCTGCGCAAGTTCCTGGCCCGTGCTGGGGAGCCGGACAGTCCCATCGTCACCCACCCAGCCGGCTACTTCCTGCATGTCGGGCCTGACGAAGTTGACCTGCATACGTTCACTCGGCTACTGCGGGACGGCCGTGAGCACGCCAGGGTGCGGCAGCACGAAGACGCTCGTGCCGCCTTCGGGGCTGCCCTCGACCTATACCGTGGGCCAGCGCCATTTGATCTTTACGGTGGCCCGATCGTGAACCAGTTCGCGACGTGGCTCGAAGAGGCTCACCTGGAATGTATCGAGTTCCTGAACGAGTCGGAGCTTGCACTCGGCTGCCATCGCGAGATGGTGGGAAACCTGTATTCCCTTACCGCCAAACACCCCTTTCGGGAAACATTCTACCGACAGCTCATGCTGGCGCTTTACCGATCCGAACGCCAAGCCCACGCGCTCAAGGTCTACCAAGACGCGCGGGTGATCCTCATGAGCGAGCTGGGCGTTGAACCCTGCCGCAGGCTCCGCGATCTCCAACGTTCCATTCTCACGGCCGATGACCGGCTGGAGCTTTCTGAGGCTATGTAAGCCTGTGCCGGGCCGGCCAGGAAATTTCATTTCTGTCCGAGAAGAACTTATATGCACAAGGGTGGCCAAAATGCCGGATCTCGGGATGCGACGGTGGTGGGCGCTGGGCGCGGTGAGCCTGGCCCTGGTCGCGGTGGGCGTGGACAGCACGGTGCTCAGCGTGGCCCTGCCCACCTTGGCCAGGGCGCTGCACGCGTCGGAGTCAGACCTGCAGTGGTTCTCGTCGGGATACTTGCTCGTGCTCGCGGCGGCGATGCTCCCGGCGGGCCTGCTGGGCGACCGGTACGGCCGCAAGAAGGTAATGCTCATCTCCCTGGGGCTCTTCGGGATCGGATCGGCGGCCTGCGCGTACTCCACGTCGGTGGCCGAGTTCCTGGCCGCCCGGGCGGTCCTGGGGCTGGCCGGGGCCGGGGTGATCGTAATGTCGATCACCGCGGTGACGGTGCTGTTCAGCAAGGCGGAGCGGCCGAAGGCCGTGGGGGTCTGGGCAGCGGCGAACTTCGTGGCCCTGCCGATCGGCCCCATCCTGGGCGGCTGGCTGCTTACGGACTACTGGTGGGGCTGGGTGTTCCTGATCAACGTGCCGGTCGTCCTGATCGGCCTGGCCGCCGTCACCATCCTGGTGCCAGAGTCCCGCGCCGCCGAGCAGCCCGGTATGGACCCGGCCGGGGTGGCCGCCTCGGCGGCGGGCCTGGTGGCGGTGACCTACGGCCTGATCAAGGCGGGGCAGGACGGCTGGGGCAATCCCGGCGCCCTGATCCTGATGATCGCCGGGGTCGCGTTGCTGGCCGGGTTCTTCGGCTGGGAGCGCCGGCTGACCCGTCGGCCGGGCGGTCAGCCGCTGCTCGACCTGACGCTGTTCCGCTCGGCCTCGTTCACCTGGGGCGTGATCCTCTCCACGGTGCCGATCCTCGCCCTTTTCGGCGTCTTGTTCACCATGCCGCAGTACTTCCAGGGCGTGCTCGGCACCACCGCCATGGGCTCGGGCATGCGACTGCTGCCGCTGATCGGCGGGCTGCTGGCCGGGGCGATTCCCGCCGCCCGCCTCACCCGCCTGGTGGGCGCCAAGGTCGCCGTCGCGGTCGGCTTCGCGCTGCTCGCCGCCGGGCTGTTCCTCGGCGCTACCACCAGCATCAGCTCCGGCGGCCTGTTCGTGGCGGCGTGGATGGCCGTCGCCGGACTGGGCACGGGCATTACCATGGCCACCACATCCTCCGCCGCGCTCGCCGAGCTATCACAGGAGCACAGTGGTGTCGGCTCAGCGGTGCTGCAGGCCGTCAACAAGACCGGCGGCCCGTTCGGCATCGCGGTCCTCGGCAGTGTGCTCAGCGCCGGCTACATTGCCCGGCTCCACCTGGCCGGGCTGGCGGCACCCGCCGCGGCCGCAGTCAGCCAGAGCGTCTTCGGCGGCGTGACCGTCGCTCAGAAGATCCACTCGGCGCCGCTGCTGACCTCCGTGCAGACCGCGTTCGTGCACGGCATGGACCTGGCGCTATTGGTGTGCGGCGGCTTCGCGCTGGCCGGCCTCGTACTCACCGTGCTGTTCCTGCCGCGCACCAATGCCCCGGCGGCGCCACCGCCGCCTCGCATCGACAGCGAGCCTGATGTTCTCGCGACCCGGTGACCGGCCGCCGGCCGGCCTGCGTGAGCGCAAAAGGAGCCGCCGGGCGCCGGTCCAGGAGAAGGGTATGCGCGCAGAGCAGCCCATGAGCCGATCCGCGATCAGTGACCGGATGCTGCGCGACCTGTCCCACCTCGAGCGGGCCGACGTGCTGCGGCGCATTCAAATGCTGACCGCGTCAGAGTTGCCGGTCAGTGAGCGCATTCTGGCCGCCCGGCAATGGTCCGTGCGGTTCCTCGCAGTCTGCTGTCTGGTATTGATTCCCTGGACGGTCGGGCTTGCTGTGTCCTTGCCCCGGCACTACGTCGCCGGCAACTGGCGCATCGCATGGACCGGCTTCGACATCGTCCTGCTCGGCTGCCTCGCGATCACCGCGTGGGGCCTGTGGAAGCGGCGCCAGATCGTGGTGCCGGCATCGATGATCACGAGCGTACTGTTGCTGTGCGACGCGTGGTTCGACGTGCTCACCGCCAACGGGCACCGTGACCTGATCGTCAGCGCCGCTTCGGCGCTGTTCGCTGAACTGCCCCTGGCGGCACTGCTGTGCCTGCTGTGCGCCCGGGCCCTACGCGTTGCGGCGCGCGCGGCTCGCGGGCTGGAATCCGACGCACCGATCCCGCCGCTATGGCGTACACCGCTGATCACATTCCCTGGCCCGCCGGAGGACGACCCGCTTGAACCTGCTTGAACCTAGGCCGTCCCCGCGGTTTCCCCGCGGTGAACCGCAGTGGCGCCGCAGACGCGCGGCTAGGCCCTTTTGAGGGTGTCATCGAGCCAGTCAAACATGGTCTGGTGTGACCCGTTTGCGATGCCTTTTTGCGGCTACAACGACCTGCTCCGTCGGCTCGGCTGAACCGCAAAGCAGGAGCCCAGTTCCGCCGCCGACTCAAGCGCCTGGGCAGGATCAGCATGCGGTCCAGAAGTTGCACGGGATCCAGACATTCCGGCGACGCCTAGCTCTGTTCCGCCAGGCGAACGCCGTCGGCGCTGTCGGGCTCATTGCCTCCTGCCAGTTCCGTTCGCAGGTAATGGGCGAGCGCGACTGGTGTGGGATGCTCATAGACCGCGATAGCGGGTACCTGGTACCCGGTGACCGCGGTCAGCCGCTTGTTCATTTCGAGCGCGGTGAACGACGAGAACCCCAGTTCGATGAAGTTGTCCCGAGGATCAATTGCCTCCGGCGTCTCGTGGCCGAGCACCTCGGCTGCGTGCGCGCGGATGAGTTCCAGGAGGATACCCTCCTGTTCCTGCGCTGTGGCGGCGGCGGACAGTCGCTGCCGCAGCAGCGAGCCGTTGGCCGCCCCGTCATCGGGGCCGGGCTCCGCGGGATCGGTAACCTCCTGGGCGTCGGGCAGGTCGCGGAGCAGACGGCTGGAGCTGGTGCTGACCTGCTCGGTGAGGCATTTCCAGCTGATATCAGCGACGATCAGGGATGTGTCGGCTTCGGGTAGCCGCCCGAGGGCGGTCATCGCGACGGCCGGCATCACTGGCCGCAGCCCGGGGAGCGCGTTCCCTGCGGCAGCGCCACTGGCCGTGTCGCCAGCGCAGGGGCCCCACGCAACCGAGGTGGCGGGCAGGCCCTGAGCGCGACGCTGGTGTGCCAGCGCGTCGATGAACGCGTGCCCGGGAGCGTGATTGGCGTGGCCAGGGATACCCAACGCGCCCGAGACCGAGGAGAAGAGCACGAACTCCGACAGCTCTCGCTCCCGGGTGAGTTCGTCCAGGTTCGTGGCGGCTCGCATGATGCTTTCCAGTTCCTGGTCGATCAGCGCGACGTCCGGCGGACCAGCGGGTTCGTCCTGCCGCGCCTGCTCGGCGTGGACAATGGCGGTAAGCGGGTACTCTGCGGTGACGGCAGCGAGCAGCCCGGCCAGCGCGCGCTGGTCGGCCAGGTCGCAGGCGGCCACGGTCGCCGGGACGCCCGACCCGGCCAGCTCGGCCGTCAGCTCCAAGATGCCCGGAGCGGCGTCCCCCTCAGGGGTGGCCAGCAGCAGATGCTCGGCGCCATGGCCGGCCAGCCAACGCGCGGCGTGCGACCCCACAACGGTGGTGGCACCTGTGACGAGCACGGTGCCCCGTGGCTTCCATGTCGTCTGTCCGGCCGGCGATCGCACCAGTCGCCGGACGAACACACCGGAGGCACGCAGGGCTACCTGGTTTTCGCCGCCAGTACCCGCCAGGACGCCGGCCAGCCGCGCTCGCGCTCGCTCGTCGAGGCCCTCGGGAAGGTCGACGAGGCCACCCCATCGCTGCGGGTCTTCGGCAGCCATCACGTGGCCGAGCCCCCAGACTTCGGCCTGCACGGGGCTGACCAGCCGGTCCGTGGGCCCGACCGAGACAGCGCCGCGGGTGGCGGCCCACAGCGGCGCCTCGATCCCTGCGTCGCCGAGTGCCTGGACCAGGGCCACCGTCAAGGCTAGGCCGGTGCTGACCGCCGAGCACCCCGGCTGACCGGCCTCGTCCAGCGCAAGTAGCGACAGCACGCCGCGGGCCGGCGATCCGCCCATGACCGGCTCATCGGCGAGCGCGTCACGCAAGCGCTTGGCCAGCACACCGCGATCGGTGTCCGCTGGGCCCGCCAGGATCCTGACAACCCGCGCCTCCCGTTCGGCCAGCGCACTGACCGCTCCCGCTACCAGTTCACTATCACTCTCGCTGGCGGGGACGATTGCTAGC
>Ga0302325_10018531_pt1 | contig 14669 bp, 12 predicted proteins | sample Palsa_T0_2_FD_201948 | JGI IMG/M metagenome (GOLD analysis project Ga0302325, IMG submission 201948) | Peat permafrost microbial communities from Stordalen Mire near Abisko, Sweden - Palsa_T0_2 | ecosystem: Environmental > Terrestrial > Soil > Palsa > Peat permafrost | place: Sweden: Abisko... | reverse complement strand
TGAATCCATCCGTGACTTTTACGATCCCATGCGTGAGGCCGGCGCCACCGCGCGTATGATGCTGGAAGCGGCGGCAGCTTCTAAATGGAATGTTCCGGTCTCGGAGTGTCGAGCCAGGAATCACGAAGTGGTTCACGCGAAAAGCGATCGCAAGTTGGGATTTGGAGAGCTGGTGGCTCTTGCCTCGAAGCAGCCCGTGCCCAAGAAAGAGCAACTTAAGTTCAAGCCGGCCGCCGAGTATCGTTACGTCGGCAAGCTGGTTCCAATTGCGGATCTCGAGGACATCCTGGCCGGCCATGCGCTCTTTGGAATGGATGCGCGGGTGCCGGGTATGGTCTATGCGTCGATCGAACGTTCGCCGGTTTTCGGCGGAAAGCTCAAAACTTACGACGACGTGGAAGCGCGCAAAGTGCGCGGCGTCTCAAAGACCCTGACTATCCCGCCGTTCACGCCGCCCTATGCGTTTCAGCCGCTGGGTGGAGTGGCGGTTATAGCCGACAATACCTGGGCCGCCATGCAGGGCCGCAGAAAGCTCACGATCGATTGGGATCTGGGGCCGAACGCGCACCTGGACTCCGTTGCGTATAAGAAAACTTTGCGAGACACGGCGCGGAAAGCTTGCAAAGTGGCGCGCAATGACGGCGATGTTGAGGCTGCCTTCAAGACTTCCGCAAAAACACACGAAGCCGAATACTACGTGCCGCATCTGGCGCACGCTTCCATGGAGCCGCCGGTCGCAGTGGCCGAGTTTAAGAACGGAAAGGTTGAGCTGTGGGCTTCGACGCAGAATCCCCAGGCCGTACAGGAAACCGTCGCGAAGGCCGTGGGGCTCAAGCCTGAAGATGTTACCTGCCATGTGACGCTGCTGGGCGGCGGATTCGGCCGTAAGTCAAAACCGGATTATTGCGCTGAAGCGGCGATTCTCTCTAAGCAACTGGGCAAGCCCGTAAAAGTTGTATGGAGCCGCGAGGACGACGTCCAGTTCGATTTTTACCACGCGGTAGCGGCCATGTATATGAAGGCCGCAACAGACGAAAAAGGCCGTCCTACGGCTTGGCTTCAGCGCAGTGTTTTTCCGCCCATCGGATCGCAAGACGATGTCAGCGCCAAATACGGAACATTCGAATTGGATATGGGCTGGAACGACGTCCCATTCGATATTCCTAATTTCCGATCCGAATGCGGGCCCGCCGACACACAAGTTCGTATCGGCTGGATGCGCTCGGTCGCCAATATTCCCCATGCCTTCGCGGTCCAATCGTTCATTGACGAGCTGGCTGCCGCCGCAGGCCGGGACCGTGTCGAATATCTGCTGGACGTTCTAGGCAAGCCGCGTAAGATCGACCTGCGCCCGCCGAAGGAGCGTAAGGATCCCGATCCTTATATGCTCGACGTCGCGCGGCTGAGGCGCGTAGTGGAAATCGCCGCCGAACAGTCTGGATGGGCGAAGAAGAAGCCAGGGAACGGGCGCGCCTTGGGGATCGCCGTGCATCGCAGCTTCCTCACTTATGTTGCGACGGTGGTCGAAGTGGAAGTGGACAAGGGCAAGATCCGGATTCCACGGGTGGATATGGTTCTCGATACTGGCAAGGTGATTAATCCGGATCGAGTGCGCGCACAGCTAGAAGGTGCGTCCGTATTCGGGACCAGCATCGCGCTGATGGGCGAGATCACGGCAGCCAATGGCCGCATCCAGCAAGGTAATTTCAATACATATCCGGTGGCGCGTCTGAACGAAGCACCGGTAGAGACGCATGTTTACATCGTTCCCAGCAATGCTCCACCGGCTGGGGTCGGCGAACCCGGCGTTCCGCCCATGTCGCCAGCCATCTGCAATGCGATCTTCGCTGCCACTGGCAAACGGATTCGCGACCTGCCGATCAAGAAGCAACTGGTATAAAGTCGATCACCGGCAATACATGCTGTTCAAGACTGTTCTAACCACGGCGTTAGCGATGGTGCTGAGCGCGCCCTGCCTTGTCGCGCAGACTCAGCCGGCTCCGTGGCGGGGAGCTGGCCCTCCCCCGTGCGTCGGATCGGACGGCGGCATTTTTCAATGTCCCGCTACCGCGCAAGTGACTGCGATTCGCGCCGGACGAATGTTCGACAGCTCGACCGGCCAGATGCTGACGAGCCAGGTCATCGTTCTTTGGGGTGAACGAATCACTGAAGTGGGACCCCGAGCCCGGGTCAAGATTCCCGCTGGCGCGCAAATTATCGACCTCAGTCATGCCACCGTCCTGCCCGGCTTGATTGACGCGCACACGCACATGTTCGATGCTCGCGGGCCAAATGGAACTACGGAAAGCTCCATGCTGATCGCCGTCGCGAACGTTCAGGCGGATTTACGGGCTGGCTTTACCGCTGCGCGCGATATGAGCACCCATGGCAACGGATACGAGGACATCGCGATTCGCGATGCGATCAACCAGGGGCGCTTTGACGGCCCGAGGTATCAGGTTTCTACCCGGGGAATTGTTTGGGGAGCTTCACCCCCCGATCCAGCGATGCCCGACAACCCATTAGCGAGCGCTGTGGTTCGCTCAGTAGAGGATGCGCGCGCGGCGGTGCGGGAGCAGATTGGCCGCGGCGCGGACTGGATCAAATTGTTTCCGGCCGGCGCTTATTCCTTCACGCCCGCGGGCCTTGCGCAGTATGTGGTCACCTATCCGATGCCTGTACTACAGGCGTTGATCGATGAAACGCATCGCCTCGGGAAGAAAGCGGCTTGCCACGTCTACGGAGGTGAAGGGCAGAAGAATGCGATAATCGCCGGCTGCGATACCATCGAGCACGCGTTCGGCCTGGATCAGGAGCAAGCCGACATGATGGTAAAAAAGGGGCTCTATTACGATCCGACTTTTGTTCGCTACCTGGAACCGGCCATCGATGATAACGATGCCAGGAATACGGGCGGGAAGTATCGCATGATTCCTATTTTCGAGCATGCGGTCCGCTTGGCTGCGGCGACGAAAGGGATGAAAATCATGCTGGGCAGCGGTGCCGATGGCTCGACGTACGCGCACGGAACGCAAGCCCTGGACTTCGAAGCCCTGGTGAAGCGCGGCGGCCTGACACCTGTTCGCGCGATTCAGGCCGCAACTACGATCAACGCTGAAGCGCTGGGATGGCAGGTCCAGATCGGGTCCATCGAGAAGGGCAAGTTCGCCGACCTGATCGCGGTCTCCGGCGACCCGCTGTCTGACATCACCGAACTCCAGCGCGTGAAGTTTGTAATGAAAAACGGTAAAGTCGTCAGGAACGACCTGTTGCAAAGTCACCCATGACCAACCTCAAACCTGTAGATGTCCTGATCGTCGGCGGTGGCTGGACCGGCCTCGCGATGGCGAAGGAACTGGTGACCCGCACCTCGTTAAACGTGCTGGCGCTGGAACGCGGGGGACTGAAAACAACTCCCGACTACGCGATGGATATGGACGAGCTCGACTACAATATCCGTCTGCGTATGATGCAGAACATCGCCGAGGAGACCGTCACGCACCGGCACTCGCCGCAGGAAACAGCCGTTCCCGTCCGGCAATATGGGTCATTTCATCCAGGAACCGGAGTGGGAGGCGCGGGCGAGCATTGGACCGGCATGTGTTTCCGATTTCTTCCCGACGTCTTTACGCTGCGGACCCATCTGACCGAAAAGCACGGGGCGGCGCGGTTGCCGGCCGAACTCGCGGTGGCGGATTGGGGCGTGACGTACGACCAGCTGGAGCCTCATTATTGGTACGCCGAGCAGATGATGGGGGTGAGTGGCAAAGCCGGCAATCTGCGAGGGAAGCTGATCGACGGCGGAAACATTTTCGAATCGCCGCGCTCGCATGAATATCCGACGCCGCCAATGAAGAATTCCTACGCGTCATCGATGTTCGAGGAAGCCACGCGAAAGCTGGGCTATCATCCCTATCCGACGCCGGCCGCCAATCTGAGCGTGAACTTCACCAATCCCGATGGCGTGTCACGGGCCGCTTGCGCCTACTGCGGCTATTGCTCGCGCTTCGGCTGCATGATTGGAGCGAAGTCGCAACCGACCAACACGCTGCTGCCGGTGCTGCGCAAACATAAAAGCTTTCAACTGCGTACGGGAAGCTGGGTGCGGCGTATCGTGCATGAGAACGGTCGAGCCACTGGTGTGCAGTTCACCGACGCCGGCGGCGAGGAGTTCTTTCAGCCCGCGGAAACCGTGGTTCTCGCGTCTTTTACGTTGAACAACTCCCGTCTGCTGTATCTTTCCAAGATCGGCACGCCCTATGATCCGGTGTCGGGAAAAGGAACGCTGGGCCGCAATCTCACCCACCAGGTAGAGGGAGCAATCCGAATCTTTTTCGACAAGCCGCTCAACGCGTTCATGGGCGCGGGGTCGTTGGGCAGCCGCATTTCCGACTTCGATGGCGACAACGGCATCACCGGCTCGGATGGTTTGCTTCGATATGGCATGCTCAGCCTGAACGGCAATGGCGATTTACCCATTGGAGCCTTTGGGGCGATTCCGCCTGGGGCGTCCAAAAGCAATTGGGGCGGGGATTGGAAGGCTGCCTCGCTTCAATGGCACGATCGTGTTTCCCAATTCAATATCTACGGCGAACACATGGCATATCGCCAGAACCACATGGATCTGGATCCAACTTACACCGACAAGTTCGGCGATCCTTTGCTGCGTTTCACGCTCGATTGGACTGAGCATGAGCACAAACAGCGCGAGTTTGCCTATGATCTTGCAACTAAAATCGCACCCGCCATGGGAGCCAAGATCGATCCCACTCGCATGTCGCGAGCCAGGTACAACGTGATCAGCTATCAGAGCACACATATACAAGGCGGCGCCATCATGGGCGCTGAACCACAATCGAGCGTTGTGAATCCTTATCTGCAGCATTGGGATGTGCCGAATCTCTGGGTCATCGGCGCATCGTCGTTCCCCCAAACCGCATCGGGAAATCCGACGCTTACTGCGCTGGCGCTGACGTACTGGTCCGCGGACGCGATGATCGGAAAATATTTGAAGCATCCCGGGAGGCTGGCATGAGGCGGCGTGAATTTTTAACCATTCCAGCGAGCGCGCTCGGCGGCACGCTGCTATATACGCTGGCCCGGGAACCCTTTCGTTTGCAGGCGCAGGACGGCAATGTAAAAGTCCAGCTGCGTTTCTTCACCGCGGCGGAAGCTCGGGTGATTGCGGCGGCCTGTGAGCGAATCATTCCCAGCGATGCCAACGGACCGGGCGCGAAGGAGGCCGGCGTAGTGATTTACATCGATCGCCAACTGGCTGGTCCTTATGGAGCGGACAAATATCGCTATACTCAAGGACCCTTTGCGGATTCGACTCCCGAGCACGGCTACCAGGGGAAAGAAAACCCGCGCGAGGCTTACCATCAGGGTATCGTCGGCCTGGGAAATAACTTCGATGAAATTCCCGTGGAGGAGCAGATCCACAAGCTGCAATCGATTGAGAAAACCCACTTCTTCCAGTTGCTGCGGACGCACACCATCGAGGGAATGTTTTGCGATCCCATGCACGGCGGGAACGCGGGGTTGATCGGCTGGCAGCTGATCGGATATCCGGGGCCGCGGATGAGTTACAAGGCGGACATCGATCAGCACTTTGGAACAGCGTGGCGGCCGAAGCCGGCCGGGTTGGAACAAATCATGGGGCGTCCGGGACAGCCTTGGGAAGACGAAAAGGCGTAGGTTCCTAATCCTCCGGCGCGAACGCAAGCAAGACATTCCCCGGCATGCCGCCACCGCGAGCATACCCCGAGTTCACGAACAACATGCCTCCCACGATCACGGGACCTGCGCCATCCAGCGCGCCGCCCTTAGCCCGGATTCCGTCCACGGTCTGGTAATCGCGCACTGTGTCGAAGTCCCACAACACATGGCCATCCTCGGTGGCGTAGGCGCGCAGGTGTCCGTCCAACGATCCTGAAAACACGGCGCCTGGGATCGCCGTTACCGCGCCCGATTGCGCCGGACTGCATTTGGGCGCAGGCCCGCACGGCGCTGGTGCTGCGTACCAGACCTTCTCGCCGGTCGATATGCGGAGTGCTGTCAACCCGCCTCCAACCGCGGGATCGGGCGGCAAGCCTACTCGAATGGTGGTGCCGGCAGGGACCTTCCTGTCCATGTCGGAAACGGCTGCGTAGACCTTTTGGCCATCGCTTGCCATACCCCACTGCACTCCGCCAGCGGTGCCACCCTTGCCGACACGAGTCTGCCATAGAATGGCGCCTTTGCGATCGGGATCCAGCGCATAAACCACGCCGGACTTTTGTCCCGCGAGTAAAATTTCACGGCCGCTTAGCTTCTCGAGAATCACCGACGATCCGAAATCGTAATCAGGCCCGGGACACCCGGCAGCCGAGCATGAACCGGTAAAGACATCACCAGCGCTAATTTGCTTGGACCAAACGATCCGTCCCGTTTTCAACTCCATCGCCACAACGGAGTCGCTCATATCGGTGGCGGGCGTTGAATAGTTGTCACCCGTGGCGACATACAGCAACCCGCGCTTGGTATCCAGCGTCGGCGATCCCCAAATGCCCGCGCCCGATGGCCCAAAGGTCCCGATGCTCTCCGGAGATTTCGCAAGTGCGTGCGGCTTCTCACGAATTGTGTAGGTTTTCCACACCTCGCTCCCATCCTTCGCGCGCAACGCCGTGACGCTACCCCGGAAGGTGCAGCATGGATAATCTGGATTGCTCGATCGGGTTTCTTCCCAGGAAGCGGCTGGGATAAATACGATGCCATCCTGCGCCGCGGCGGAACCGGTCAATCGCGTGGATTCATGCTCCTCTGGCTTCTTCTTCCAAAGCAGATGCCCGGTTTCAGCCTCTAGTCCGTAGGCCCAGCCAGTGAGATCGGTGAACACCAAAACGTGAGTCTGTCCGTTCGGGACTGCCACCAGGGCGGATCGCACCGGCCCACTGGCCTGATACATCCACCGAACGCAGCCGGTATCCGCGCTGAGCGCCTGCACCGCGCCGCCCGCGCTTCCGACGAAGAGCGTCTGCCCCAGCACGGTGGGTGCGCCGAATGCGCTCACGTCGCCTTCAAATCCATAGGCCCACTTCAGCTTGAGCTTGCCGACTTGATTCAGCGTGAGGCCGCTGGTAGTGGTGTATCGCGCGTTGGAGAGGTCAGGCCCCCAGCCGTTCCAAACAGGACTGGGCGACGCGCCGATGGTCACGGTGCGGTCCGCGCAGAAAGCCCGGGGCGGCACAGGCCGATCCGGCCGCTGGACGCCCAGATAGTTCGCAACCGCCTCGCGCTCTTCGCGATTGAGAGCGTAGGCGATGTTGATCATTACGCCGAAATCCAGCGTGCGCAGGATTCGGGCCACCGACAACTGCTTTAGCGCGGCGCGGGGCGGGGTGGTTTCCTTAGCGGAATCATGACAGGCTGCGCAACGCTTTTGGTAAACTGCCTCACCAGACACGGCAGCGGCACAAGGCAGGGCCGCGAGAATCGCAAACAATGCGAAAGTAATTGAGCTTTTCATCGTGCTCCAGTTAAATCGACTTTGGATGCCGCCTCATCCTTGAGCGGCGTTACTTTGTCCGGATCGATCCGCACCATCAAATATCTAATATGGTCGTCGATTTTAGTGAACCAATGCCCCACGCCGGCCGGTATGATCACGACATCGCCCGGCTTCAGTTGGTACGTTGCGCCGCCGAGAATCGAGGCGCCGTTGCCGCCCGGCCCGTTCAATAAGCGAACAGCGCGATCATCGGCGGGGCGCCGTTTCCAGTCCGTGATGTCGGAACCCAGAACCAAAGTCGCGGAGCCATCGATAACATGATAAACCTCGCTCACCAGGTCATGTTCCGCCACCAGGCCGCCGGCGGTTTGCTTGCCGCGATAGACCACGCCAATATCCACGTTGCTTTTGCCCACGTCTACGGCGCGAACCTGCTGATCGCTGACGGCATCGGCGGGCGCCCGCTTGAGGTACGCCTGGATTTCGTCGCTGCCGATATAAGTACCCGAGCATTTGTTGCAGCTGGGAAGGCTGTCCTGCGCCAGAAGCGCGGAGACGCAGCCGGCCAGAAATAGAATCTTCAGGTGGATCTTCATTTGTGCCTTCCGGAACGTTTTAGGCTTGCATTTAGCTCTTTAATGCTAGACCTTTATACACGAGGGCCAGTTCCCGCTACAATAGTGCCGTTTACAATGGATCGCTTCCGTCACCATTTAACCGGTTTGATCCTCGCTTTGTTCCTAGCCGGCCTGACTGGGAACGCTCAGTTCAAGGTTGTCGGCCCTGCTCCCTATCCGCCAGCGGTTGCGCACCAGAAAATTAGCACATTGCTCGAAACGGTGAATCCGGAAAATCGCAAGCAGACAATCGATACTCTTTCGGGCCTTCTCGCCTGGTACCGGGATATTCTCGATGACGAAATGATTGCCGCCTGGAAGAAAGAAGGGCGGGCGAATCTGCCGGAGGTGATCGGACCGTTAGCAGATTCGCGCGTGGCTTCGGCAATCGTCGAGTTCTCGTGGCGCGAGCGGCATCAAGGGGCATTCGAACCCGCTTACGCGGCAATGCTTGGAAACCTGATGACCCGGTTTCCCGAGAGCGCTAAACCTTTCTTGGACGATCTTCTGGGACCTATAGCGGCCGGGCAGCCGACACCAAATTTATCGCCGGCGGAAGCTGAAACCCTCTGCAGGATTTTGTTGGACATGCCGGATATAGGCGCGTGGAGGACAAACGCGCTCGCAATCCTGCCGCATTACCGCCGGGCAGCCGATAGCATTCTGGCTCAGGATCTGCGGGGAAGCGACCGCGACAAGAGTTATCGGGCCGAGCGTTGGATGGCCGATCTCAAAGTGGATGGCCCGAGTGTCAGCAATGGGCCGTCCATCCCGCGCCGACGGTCGCCGGCTTCGCTGTCCACCGCCGCTCCCGGCGGCATCCCCCCTGACGATCAGAAAGAATCTGTCGTTTTGCTCCCGAGCGCCAACGGGGACCGGCCAGCGTCGCCTGCGGCGGCGGGCACCGCACCGGCACGTCAGACAGCTCAAACCGTTCAAGTGGTTTCGTCTTTGCCGGACACTCCGTCTTACACAGGAGCGAAATCCGGAACTTTGGAATGCAGCGGCGCCCCGGTCCCGCAAAACGCCGAATATGTCTTTCGAAACTTGCCACCGGTGAAAATACAGCTCGACTACGATAGGAAAACCTGGGACGCGCGGCTGGCGCCTGGCGATGGCCAGACGCAACGGGTGATTTTGAAGAACAAAAGCGCGGGTCCGCAGAAGCATTGCGCTGTGCGTTGGAGTGTCATTCCATAATCAGTGAGGAGGCGTATGAAGGCAGCCTGGCTACTCATCTTCTGGCAGTCCTGTTTCCTGCTGGCCGCGAGCGCATCCGCGCAGACGCCTGAACCGGCGACAACGGACGGGCAAAGCATTACGCTCCCGATTGGCACCGAAATCGCCATTCGGACCGTGGATCGCATCGATTCGAAGAGTGCCGACGTACACCGGGAGTACGCGGCAAGTCTGGATGATCCGGTGGTCGTGGACGGCGTGCAGGTAGTGGCGGCGAACACGAATGCTTTCCTCGAGATAACCGACAAACAGCACTCCGGGATCACGCGACGCGCTTCCTTGTCCCTCACCCTGGTTGCAGTGACCATCAATCGGCGGCGGGTGAAAGTGGAGACCGACAAAGTTGACTCTAAAAGCGGCTCACAGGCCAAGCAGACTGCGGCGGGCGCGGGCATTGGCGCAGGCACCGGGGCAGCTATCGGAGCCATCGCGGGCGGCGGTCTTGGAGCCGGTATCGGGGCTGCGGCGGGAAGTGCGGCCGGGGCGCTTGGGGGGGTCCTGAAGGGAAAAACCGTCGAGATTGCGCCCGAGACCCGATTCACCTACAGGCTTACCCAGCCTGTGGTAGTCAAGGGCACCGATTAACCAAGTTAGCACCCCGAAAGGCCGTGTAATTGCGGGCATCCCAGACCCCGGCTGGAGAGTCTAACAGCTTGGAGGCAGTGTTGTGTTAACCAATCGTAACTGCTACATTAGAGAAACAGGTCTTACTAGTGCTAGGTGTACTACTTCTGAGGTACATAGGAGAGCTTTGAAGTTATTCCTTACAGTTGTTTTCGCTGCAACCATTGGTTCCTCCGCCGCTCTTTGCGATCCCAAAGCTCCTCCTCCGGTGCCGGAGCAGGACATGGTCAACCGTTACGTCCAAGCCAACGAGGCTCAGCAAAACGCCTTGCGGGGAGGTACGGAAGAAGTGGACATTGATGCGGCGGTTCCCAAGTTCAAGAAACAAGGGAAGCTACATGCGTTGAAGAACATTTCCAAGCTGGGGAAAATCACCTATCACGCGCTCGGATTCAGTGGTGACAGTATCGTAAAAACCGAAGTAATCGCTAACTACCTGAAGGCGGAAGTGGAGGCAGCACAAGGCCAATCGAGCCTGTCTATTACTCCAGCGAACTATAAGTTCAAGTATAAGGGAACGCAGGACTTGAACGGCCGACAGGCCTATGTTCTGCATTTGAGCCCGCGCCACAAGAAGGTGGGGCTGTTCAAAGGCGAGTTGTGGTTGGACGCCGAAACCTATATGCCGGTGCGGGAGCAGGGTTCGTTCGTGAAGTCGCCTTCGTTCATGTTGAAGAAAATGCAGTTCGTGCGCGACTACGAGATTCAGAATGGCGTGTCGGTTCCGCAACGCACCCAAAGCCGGGTAGAGACTCGTTTCTTTGGACAAGTAGAGCTGAACATCAACTATTTGACCTTTTCCAAGGACACCGCACAGAGCGTCGGCGGGGACGATGCGGAGGCCGTTGCGGACGGTGCCTCCGTCGAACAGCGGTAGCGAGCCCTTTAACCCTGTAACTGGCACCTGAGCCGAAATAAACTGCCGAAGGGTTGCTGTTTGTTGCTGTTAGGCGATTAACGCCGTATGCTGGAGCTTATGCGGAGAGAGCATTAAACCATGAGAACTTTGTTCCTCAACCCCCCTTCTTTCGAAGGCTTCGATGGAGGCGCGGGGTCGCGCTGGCCAGCTTCGCGCGAGATCGAGTCGTATTGGTATCCAGTATGGCTGGCGTATCCCGCAGGTATGCTGGCGGACAGCAAACTGGTGGATGGACCGCCGCATAAGTTCAGCATCGACCAGACGGTGGCCATGGCCAAGGATTTCGAACTGCTGGTGTTGTTCACCTCCAGCCCCGGATTTACTGTGGATGTGCGCATCGCCGAGATGATGAAAGACGTGAATCCCAAGATGAAAGTGGGGTTTGTCGGACCGCCGGTGACCATCGAGCCGGAGAAGTCGCTACGGGCGTCCAAGGCGATCGATTTTGTAGTGCGCCGCGAATTCGATCATCAAATCGCAAAATACGCCACGGGTACTCCGCTTTCCGACCTTCCGGGCGTCAGCTATTGGAAAGACGGCGACATCGTAAACAATCCCGAAGGCGGCGTCATCGAAAATCTGGATGAGCTTCCGTGGGTGACGAAAGTCTACAAGCGCGATCTCGATTTCCGCAAGTACAACGTTCCCTTTCTGCTGAACCCCTTCGTTTCGTTTTACACCACGCGCGGTTGTCCGGCGATGTGCACATTTTGTCTGTGGCCGCAGACCCATTCCGGGCACCGCTGGCGCCTGCGATCGTCCGACGACGTGGCAGCCGAGTGCAAGTACACGCTTGAAAATTTCCCCGGTCTCAAGGAAATCTTCTTTGACGATGACACGTTTAACTATCGGAAAGCGCGCGCCATCGAGCTTTCGAAAAAACTGGGGCCGCTGAACTTCACCTGGAGCTGCACCTCGCGCGTCACCACCGATTACGACACATTGAAGGCCATGAAAGACGCCGGATGCCGGCTTCTGATTGTGGGCTACGAATCGGGTGACGAGCAGATTCTGAAGAACATCAAAAAGGGCGCCACTATCGATATGGCGCAGCGCTTCACCGAAAATTGCCACAAGCTGGGTTTGACGATTCACGGCGACTTCATTGTGGGATTGCCGGGCGAAACGCGCCAGACGCTGCGCAAGACCATTGAGTTCGCAAAGAAGCTGGATGTGGAAACCATCCAGGTGTCGCTGGGGCACGCGTTTCCCGGCACCGAGTTTTATGAGCACGCCAAAGCCAATGGCCTGGTGTCGATCGATGGCATGACCGATTCGGGAGGCCACCAACTTCCCAATGCCGTGTATCCCGGATTCGATCGCGGCGAGCTAGTGGAATGGGTGGACCGTTTCTACTCGGAATATTACTTCCGCCCCAAGGCCGTGTGGCGCGTAGTTTCCAGCGCGATTCGCCACAACGACGTCCCGCGTCTGTACAAAGAAGCGCGCGAATATCTCTTCGTCAGCAAAGGGCGCAAGAAGTTCATCAAGGAACAGAAGGAATCCACCGCGGCACTTCGGGGGGCGGAGGGCGGCGCGTCGTAAATTGAGGCGGCGGGCTGATCTCAAGACTAAGCTTCTGACGCTGTTCGTGGTGTGCACGAACGTGCTGGGAAACTTCTCAATGTCCTGGGGCATGAAGCACCAGGCAACGGATCTCGGTTGGACGCCCGCCGCCTACATCCGCTTGATCTTCACGCCCTGGGTTTTGCTGGGAACATCGCTCCTGATTCTATGGTTGCTGTCGCGAATGACCCTGCTGGGCTGGGCGGATCTGAGTTACGTGCTGCCTATGACATCGATCGGGTACGTGCTTAGCGCTGTTTTAGGAAAGCTGTTCTTCGGCGAGACGGTGACTTGGCAACGCTGGCTCGGCACGGCTTTTATCGTGGTTGGAATCGTTTTCGTCGGCCTCACTTCCGCTAACACGACCAAGCAGGAGTTGGCGCGATGAAATGGATCATGGTTGCGATCATCGTCGCGTCAACCGTACTGGCGGATTTGCTGCAGAGTTTCGAAATGAAGCGCCACACGGTTGAGGTGGAAGACTTGCGGCCCGGCCGCGTGGGCGGAATGCTGGCTGGGCTCGCGCGGCGGGTTCCGCTGGTGGTAGCGGTCTTTTTCATGGCGATCTCATTCTTTGCTTTCATGAAACTGTTGTCGGTGGCCGATCTGAGCTTTGCCGTTCCGGTGACGGCCGCAAGCGTTGCGCTGGAGACGGTTCTGGCGCGGGTGGTCCTCAAGGAGAGAGTGACGGCGCTGCGATGGGCGGGCGCACTTTCGGTAGCTTGCGGGGTCGCGCTGCTGGCGATGTGACCATCGCGATAATCGCGCTTGCGATCGCCGCCGGGCTATATCAATTTTTGGCGATTGCTGCCGCGCTGGTCCATCGGCGACGGAAGACACGTATTCTGCGGGACGTTCTTCCGGTTTCAATCCTCAAGCCAGTCTACGGCCGAGATGCGGGTTTTTACGAAGCCATCCGCAGTCACGCATTGCAAGATTATCCCGAGTTCGAAATCCTGTTCGGGATCCGGCGCGCGGATGATCCGGCGGTGTCCGACGTGGATCGTTTGATGCGCGAATTTCCGGACGTGGCGATTCGGCTGGTGCTGTGTGCGTCGGCCGCGCCAAACTCGAAAGTTGGGTCGCTGATCGATCTCGCCCGCGAAGCTCGCTACCCGCTTCTGATCGTCAATGACAGCGATATCAGCGTGCCTCAGGATTACATTCGTGACGTGACGGCCCCGTTGATTGGGCCCAACATTGGGCTGGTGACGTGCCTGTACCGTGCTGAAGTTCACGATTGGCCAAGCCGCTTCGAGGCTCTGGCCATCGCTACCGATTTCGCGCCGAGTACGCTGGTAGCGCGAATGTTCGGTGTGTCCGACTTTGGGCTGGGGTCGACGCTGGCCTTCCGTGGATCCGATCTCGAGCGTATTGGAGGCTTTCAGGCGATTGCGGATTACATCGCCGACGACTATCAACTGGGCCACCGGCTGCACTCACTTGGGCTGCGGAACGTGATTTCGGAAGTTGTGGTAAGCACGCGGCTCTCGGCGCAGTCCTGGAAGGGCGCTTGGCGTCATCAAGTGCGTTGGGCGAGGACCATTCGGTTGTCCGGGGGCGCCGGGTACGCGGGTTTGCCGATTACTTATGCGACTTTATGGGCCGTGATCGCGGCGTCTTTCGGACTGTGGTGGGTGGCGCTGCCGCTTCTCGCATTACGCTTCGCGCTGGCTCTTACGTGCGGTGTGTTCGTGCTCGGTGCGAGCGACGTTTGGAAATACTGGTATGCCATTCCTATACGCGATCTCGGCGGTGTTGCGGTGTGGGCGGCGGGCTTGTTCGGGCACTCGGTGATATGGCGCGATCAACGGCTGAAGCTCGACGCGGAAGGAAGAATCGTCGCGCGACAAGGTTGAATTGCTATAATAGACTCCGCGCGCCCGTAGCTCAGTTGGATAGAGCGTCTGGCTACGAACCAGAAGGTCGCATGTTCGAGTCATGCCGGGCGCACCACTATCGATGACCCCGAGAAAGTACGTAAAGTACTGCGAAGGCGCCTATCGAATCAGGAACACGCGTTGATCACTTGATTCGTTGGTCTATCTCTTCCGCGAGCGCATGTCCGCGAAGTTGCAGCGGGCGCGCAATGCGAGTCAGATTCCAGGCTGACGCCGATTTGGACAAGCGTAACCTGCGCGGGTTGCAACGAGCATCGAACGAGGTCGATTTCCGCGCTGCGACCGACTCTGGTCTTGAGGGGTTGCAAGATCCG
>Ga0302325_10018530_pt1 | contig 14669 bp, 10 predicted proteins | sample Palsa_T0_2_FD_201948 | JGI IMG/M metagenome (GOLD analysis project Ga0302325, IMG submission 201948) | Peat permafrost microbial communities from Stordalen Mire near Abisko, Sweden - Palsa_T0_2 | ecosystem: Environmental > Terrestrial > Soil > Palsa > Peat permafrost | place: Sweden: Abisko... | reverse complement strand
GAATGCAATCTGACCGAGCTCAGCCCTTTGTTCACCATACCGCAGCAGGGCACAGCCATTCTCTTCAACCTGGTCAACAATCAGTACACCAGTCACTACCATGGCAGCGCCTACATTCAGTTCTATCCGCTGGCGCAGGGGCAGAATCCGCCGCCCGCAGCTAACATGGTGCTGCCGATGTCGGCTGGCTCAACCGGCGGAACGGTCTCGCTGAACACGTCCAGCGATCAGCTGACCGGGACCTTTACCATGCCGACCAATATCGAGGCTGCCTATCTTGAAGTCTTCGCCCAGGGCCAGCAGGACGACGAGTTCTGGTACACCTGCGCTCCCACCGATCTTGCCGGTGAGTTAGACTCCTGCCCCAATACCGGATTCCGCGAAGCCGAAGTGACTATCGATGGAACGCCGGCCGGGGTCGCGCCTATTTATCCCTGGATCTTCACCGGCGGCATCGATCCCTTCCTGTGGCAGCCAATTCCCGGCGTCCACACGCTGAACTTCGAACCGTATCGCGTCGACCTCACTCCCTTTGCCAGCGTGTTCAGCAATGGCCAGCCGCACACGGTCGCGGTCAGCGTATACAACGCCGATCAGTATTTCTCTGCGACGGCGAATCTGCTGTTGTATCAGGACCTGGGTTCGATGCAAGTGACGGGCGCGGTGACCACCAACACCGTCGGGCAGCCCGATCCTGTCGTGACGGAGAACATCGTCACCAACAGCAACTACGCTGCCGGGCCGGTCTCAGTCAACTCCACCCGCGGCTTCACCGTCGAGGGCTACGTCCAGACTTCGCATGGCATGGTGGATACCAAAGTGGTGCAGAGCATCGACTTCAATAACGGGCAGCGGTATTACGTGCCGACGAGTGGCCTGGTCGACGACCAATTCATCGGACAGATCACCAACATCTCTTCCGCTACCACCACGACAGCAGGTAGCAACGTTACTACCAATACGACGCAGTATGCGTGGCCGCTGGGAATCAATTATGCCTACACTGCCAATTCCGATGACTCTTATGTGCAGTCCACCCAAATCAACCAGAGTTTCAGCAAGAATGTATTGGTGGAGTTGAATGGCTCGCCTACGTATTCCAGTAGTTTGCTGGATAAGGTTACCCCGACCGATACGCTGTCGGTAGACTCGTCAGGCAATTACACCACCAGCAACCAGACAAACTCGGAGACCTATCAGTACTCGGACTCTAACGGCGCCTGCTGGAACGAGACCCTCAAAGCGGCGGCGGGAGTGGTGACCACTGTGCAAGGTGGAAGCTGCGCGAGAGGGCAAAAAGCAAAATAGGCGGTCGCGCGAGATTTGCCCACAAACTAGCCGCGCAAGCGGCGGACCTGAAGTTAGCCCGGGGCGGTAAGCCCCGGGTCTGGTGGTAAATTGACCCGAGCCGCGTAGCGGCGACACGGTTTATGACCTGACACCGCGGAGACCGCATTGGTTCGCGCGCAGACTTTTCAGCCGTGCTGTCCCGGTCGCGAAGGACCGCATAACACCTCGCGATTTGGAGCCGGTTCGGTGGCTGCATCACGATTATGATCCCCCCTCAGCAAATGCTTCCCTAAGCCCATCCCGCGTGCGACAATAGAGCTTCCTTCCTGGCCATGAACTCAGTGGAAAGCGCCCCCAGCCTCGCTAAAGAACCCACTATCACTCCCGAAGTATTGCGCGACCACGGTATCTCGGCGGAGGAGTACGACCGCATCTTCAAGGCGCTGGGACGCGAGCCAACTTTTACCGAGCTCGGCATCTTCAGCGTGATGTGGAGTGAGCATTGCTCCTACAAGTCGTCGCGCATGCACTTGAAGCGGCTGCCGACGCATAGCCGCCGCGTGGTGCAAGGTCCGGGCGAGAACGCCGGCATCATCGACATCGGCGATGGCTGGGCCTGCGCCTTCAAGATCGAGTCGCACAATCATCCCTCATTCATCGAGCCGTTCCAGGGCGCCGCGACGGGCGTGGGTGGAATTCTGCGCGACATCTTCACCATGGGCGCGCGTCCAGTCGCGATCATGGATTCGTTGCGCTTCGGGCCGATCACCATGCCCACCCTGTCCCCAAGAGATGGGGACAAGAGTGGGACACCCGAGGGCGATAAGGGTGGGGCATCCACGGTCGACCAGGAGACCCTGCACAAAAACCATTCCGTACTGGAAGGCGCAGTCAGCGGGATCGCGTCCTACGGCAACTGCTTCGGCGTACCCAACGTCGGCGGCGAGGTGAAATTCGAAAGCTGCTACTCCGGCAATCCGCTGGTGAACGCGTTCGCGCTGGGGCTGGTGCGGCGCGACCAGATCTTCTACGCCAAGGCCGCGGGCGAAGGGAATCCGGTCATCTACGTCGGCTCCAAGACTGGCCGCGACGGCATTCACGGCGCCACTATGGCCAGCGAAGAGTTCAGCGAAGGATCGGAAGCCAAGCGGCCTAACGTGCAAGTGGGCGACCCGTTCCTGGAGAAGCTGCTGCTGGAAGCCTGCCTGGAGGCGATGCAGACCGGCGCAGTGGTCGGTATTCAGGACATGGGCGCTGCGGGGCTGACCTGCTCAACGTGCGAGATGGGTGGCCGCGGCGGCGTCGGGCTGGAGATCGAGCTTGACTTGGTGCCCCAGCGCGAGACCGGAATGACGCCCTACGAGATCATGCTGAGCGAGTCGCAGGAGCGCATGCTGCTGGTGGCGGAAAAAGGCCGCGAGGGCGAAGTCTTCCGCGTCTTTCAGAAATGGGGACTCGACGCGGTCATGATCGGCCGAGTCATCGGTCAGCCAATGATGCGCGTGCTGGAACATGGGAACGTTGTCGCGGAAATTCCCAACGCGGCGCTGACGGATGACGCCCCGCTCTATCGCCGGCCCCTGGAGCGCTGGGAACCGCCGGTGCCGCGAGAAGTTCCGGAGGACGTCGCGCTTGGCGAGAAGGCCGACTTTACCGATGAGCTGAAGCGTCTGCTGGCCAGCCCGAACATCTGCTCCAAGCGCTGGGTCTTCGAGCAGTACGACTCGATGGTGCAGACCAACACAGTCGAAGGCCCAGGTGGCGAAGGCGGCGTAATTCGCGTGAAGGGTACGCCACGCGGGCTGGCGATGGCGCTCGACGGCAATAGCCGCTGGTGCTATCTCGATCCCAAGCTCGGCGCCATGCACGCCGTAGCGGAATCGGCGCGCAACGTGGCCTGCACCGGTGCAACGCCCATTGCAGCGACCAACTGCCTGAACTTCGGCAATCCCGAAAAGCCGCACATCATGTGGCAGTTCTCGCAGACCATCGACGGCATAACTAAAGCCTGCGAAGAACTGGAGACGCCCATAACCGGCGGCAATGTCAGCTTCTATAACGAGACCCTGGGCGAAGGCATCTACCCGACGCCGGTGATCGGCGTGGTCGGCATTATAGAAGATGTGCATAACGCTGTCGGGCCACACTTCCGCGGAGTTGGGCGTGCTCTGGTTGTGCTCTGCGGCTGCGAGCCAGGCGACGCGTCGGATGTCGAGGCGGAGTTTGGTTCGTCGGAGTATGCCAAGGAGGTTTTGGGCCAGATTTGGGGCTTCCCGCCGTCGCTGGAATTGGAGAAGGAAGCTGCCCTCCAGAAGGCGATTGTGGAGATGATCGACCAGGGGTTGATCGAGTCTGCGAAAGACTGCTCGGAGGGTGGACTGGCGGTGACACTGGCCGAATGCGGCTTTGCGCGCGGCATCGGAGCCCAGGTGGATCTTAGTTCCTACGGCTTAGTGCCGGAGTTTGTCCTGTTTGGCGAGGACGCCAGCCGAATCCTGATTTCGTGCGACCCGCGAAACGTGGGGAGAATCCAACAATTAGCGGTACAATTTGGCCTCTCGGCGGAGTTGATCGGGGAAACGGTCCAGGACAGGTTGGAGATCCGAGTAGCGGGAGTGGTTGCCGCCGCGGCGAAGGTGTGGGAATTGCGGGATGTATGGGCCGGCGCACTGGAGCAGGCCCTCCACACCGAGACTGAAGAGGGGCTGGTTCCGGAGACACTACAGAAGAGCTAAGAGGTAAGGTCGGGTAGATCTGGCCTTCGGGCCAGCGTCTCTGGGCTCTGAGTTTTTCAGCAGTCTGTGAAGTCGTGTCGCGGGTCGAAGGTGCGCAAACGCCATGCAACTGACAACTGACAACTGGCAACTGGCAACTGACGATAAGCTACGCGAAGAATGTGGCGTGGTGGCCATCTACGGCCATCCCGAAGCGTCGAAGCTCGCCTACCTCAGCCTCTATGCGCTGCAACATCGCGGGCAGGAATCGGCGGGAATCGCGGCCTCCGACGGCGAGCAGCTTCGGCTGCACAAGTCGATGGGCCTGGTCTCCGATATTTTCACTGCCGACGCCCTGGCCCTTGTTCCAGGCTCGCTTGCCATCGGGCACACACGCTATTCCACCACCGGCGATTCGGCGCTGCTCAACGCGCAGCCCATCATGGTGGAGTGCAACAAGGGCAAGATCGCGCTTGCGCACAACGGGAACATCACCAACGCGCTTGAGGTCCGGGCGCAACTGGACCAGCAGGGTTCGATCTTCCAGACCACCAGCGACACTGAAGTCATCGTTCACCTCATCGCGCGCTCGCGCGAGGAGACCCTGGCCGACGCCATGGCCGATTCGCTGCGCCGCCTGGAGGGCGCGTTTTCGCTGGTCATGCTCACCCGGGACCGAGTTTTCGCCGCGCGCGATCCCCGGGGTTTCCGGCCGCTGGTAATGGGCCGCATTTCCGGCCAGGAGGCTCACCGCGCCGATACCATTGTTTTCGCCTCCGAGACCTGCGCTTTCGATCTGATCGGCGCGACGTATGAACGCGAGGTCAAGCCGGGCGAACTGGTCATCGTCGGCCCGGAGGGAGTGCATTCGCGTTTCTACTCGCCGCAGCAGCCGCAATCCAGCTGCATCTTCGAGCACGTGTATTTCTCGCGGCCAGACAGCATGGTCTTCGGACGCGCGGTGCAGCAGTCGCGTGACGCCATGGGCCGCCAGCTTGCTCTCGAGTCTCCCGTGAACGCCGACATCGTGGTTCCCGTGCCCGACTCCGGCGTGACCGCGGCGATGGGCTTCTCGCACGAAAGCGGCATCCCAATACAGTTTGGCTTGATCCGCAACCACTACGTTGGCCGCACCTTCATCGAGCCGGAACAACGCGTGCGCGACTTCGGCGTGAAGCTGAAGTTGAATCCGGTGCGTTATGTCTTGGCCGGCAAGCGAGTCGTGCTCATCGACGACTCCATCGTGCGCGGCACCACCAGCAAGAAGATCGTCCGCATGGTGCGGGACGCGGGCGCGAAAGAGGTACACATGCGTATCTCCTGCCCGCCCACCATCTCGCCGTGCTACTACGGAGTTGACACCCCATCCAAGAACCAGCTTATCGCGGCCAACAAATCGGTCGAGGAGATTCGCGAGTATATTGGCGCGGATTCGCTGGCGTATCTCTCGCTGGAGGGCCTGCGCAAGGCGGCCGGCGAGGGCGACGAAAAGGTCTATTGCACCGCCTGCTACACCGGCAAGTATCCCACCAAGCTGGTGGACGTGGAAGACATCGCGCCGGCGATAGCGGCGGGTGACTAAAGCAACTGCTACACTGCCCGTATGCTCGCCCCGTATGCCGTCCGCGTGGAGGATTCGCGAGGGCGCCGCTATCCCGAGCCGTCTCATCCTTATCGCAACCCTTTCCAGCGTGATCGCGACCGCGTCATCCATGCTCGCGCCTTTCGCCGGCTGGAGAACAAGACGCAGGTCTTCACCCGCCGCTACTCCGACCACTTCCGCACCCGCCTGACCCATACCATGGAAGTGGCGCAGATCTCGCGCACCATTGCCGCCGCGCTCAATCTGAATGTCGATCTCGTCGAGGCGCTGGCGCTGGTGCATGACATCGGCCATCCGCCGTTCGGACATGCGGGCGAGCGCACGCTGGACCTGCTGATGCACGAGCACGGGGAGTTCTTCGACCATAACCTGCAAGCGCTGCGCACCGTAGAAGAGATGGAGCTTCGCTACGTTGAGTTCCATGGGCTGAACCTGACGTTCGAGGTCCGTGAGGGAATCATCAAGCACTCGCATGATTACAGCGCGGCCGAGCATCCGGAGCTGGCCGAATATCTTCTCGACTTGCGGCCGCCGCTGGAGGCGCAACTGATCGACCTCACCGACGAGATCGCCTACAGCACTGCCGACCTGGATGATGGCTTCGAGGCCAGGCTACTGAAGCTGCCACATATTCGCGAGCGCATCCGCGTGTTCGAGAGATATTACGTCGAGGCCGAAGCGAAATATCCCGATGCGCCCGAGAAGCTGAAGTTCAACGAGGCACTGAAACGCGTGCTGAACCGCTTTGTGACCGACCTGATCGAGAACACGCAGCAGCGCATTCAGGAAGCGGGGATTTCCAACCTCGAAGAGCTGCGGCGTTGCTCTCAGCGACTGGCTGGCTTCAGTCCCGAGGTGGAAGCAGAGCGGCGCGAAGCCAAGACCTTTCTTTACGAGGCACTATACAACTGCAAGTCGCTGGAACCCGAGAAGCGGCAGGCTGAAAAGGTGATCACCGAAGTCTTCAAACACTTGATTGCCCAGCCGCAGGCCCTGCCCCATGCCTATCGCGAGCGCGCGGAGAATGAGAAGCTGGCTCGCGTGGTCTGCGACTACATCGCCGGCATGACCGATCACTACATCGAAGACCTGCGCAAGAAGTTGATGGCGGGGGAAAAAACGCAGGGGTGAACTACCTCTGGAATTTCCCGGACAAAGTGAGCTAAAATGCTGGCCCTCGGTTGAAGGAGCATCACTATGGCTATCGATATGGACAAGCTAAATGCTTTTATTGGGCAGTTCGTTGGGGATCTTGGTGCGGCGGTTGCCACCGGGATGGTCGTGATTGGGGAAAGGCTTGGGCTGTACAAAGCGCTGGCAGAACACCCAATGACTTCCGCCGAGCTCGCTGCCAAAACCAAAACCGATGAACGCTACGTGCGGGAATGGCTGTCCTCGCAGGCAGCGGGCGGCTATGTCACGTACGACGAAAAAACAAACCAGTTCAGTCTCACCGAGGAACAGGCCTTCACCCTGGCCAATGAAGACAGTCCGGCATATCTGCCTGGGGCATTCCAGTTGGCTTTGGGGTCGCTGGCTGCGGTGCCACGAATTGCCGACTCGTTCCGCACCGGAGCGGGGATGGGCTGGCACGAACATGATGACGGCGTGTTTCATGGATGCGAGAAGTTTTTTCGTCCCGGTTACGCCGCCAATTTAGTGAGCTCCTGGATTCCCGCGCTGGATGATGTGAAGCAAAAACTCGAATCCGGCGCGCGCGTCGCCGACGTAGGCTGCGGGAAAGGCTCTTCCACAGTATTGATGGCGAAGGCATTTCCTAAGTCTCACTTCTTCGGATTCGATTATCACGATAAATCGATCGAAGCAGCGCGCGATTCTGCCAAACGCGAAGGAGTTGCAGATCGGGTCACATTCGAGCAGGCCACGGCCAAGGCGTATCCAGGAAAGGACTACGACTTCGTCGCCGTCTTCGATTGCTTGCATGACATGGGCGATCCCGTCGGCGCTGCTGCCCACGTTCGAAAATCCCTGCGGGACGACGGTACGTGGATGATCGTGGAACCGTTCGCGAATAACGAGTTGAAGGACAATCTGAATCCGGTAGGACGAGTCTACTATTCATTCTCCACACTGCTCTGTACGCCTTGTTCGCGATCACAGGAAGTGGGATTGTGCCTGGGAGCACAATCTGGAGAAACCCGCATTCGAGAAGTGGTGACCTCGGCCGGTTTCAGTCGTTTCCGGCGGGCGACGGAAACGCCTTTCAACATAGTTTATGAAGCCCGGCCCTGAATGTGCGACTTCCGGACGGGAATGCTCCCCGAGGTGAAGGTCGTTAGAGTTGTCGATTTTCTCCTAATGGCCGAAGCGCACGGTGATGTGTTCTCTCGAAGTCAAACGACTGCCGGGAGCTGGCCATTGTTCGCGTGCGATGCCACTGCCGATGGCGTTGATCTCCAGCCCCGACTGCTGCGCGATCTCCACCGCTAAGCGCAACGGCTTGCCCAGGAAAGACGGCACGACCGTCCCGCTATCCACGTCCAGAATCACGGTGCCATTGGGAGCAGTTGGTGCGGGCTGGGCGGTCGTCACCGTTTGGGGTTGCGTCGTCGCGGTTGCAGGTTGCGCAGGCGCCGTTGCCACAGCCTTCGCCTCGGCAATCGCGGTGGGCTGATTTACATTTGTGGGCTGAGTTGTACTCGCGGTCGCGCTCTTCGCCCCGGCCTCATCATCCTGCATCGGCGCTCCCAAGTGATCCGGAGACTCATCAGTCAAGTCATTGTCTTTAGCTGACGCCAGCAGTGCCTGCCGCTGCGGGTTCTTCACGTCGAGGTCGCGCGGCACATGGAGATACTCCAATACTTGCTCAGCAATTCGCTTGAAGACCGGAGCGCAAACTTGTCCGCCTTGGTGCAACCCAACCGGTGAATCAAGGATCACGGCAATGGTGATCGCTGGAGTATTGACCGGCGTGAAGCCGATGAATGAGGCCACGTACTTCGTCTTGGAATAGACTCCAGTTTGCGGGTCGACCTTCTGCGCCGTGCCGGTCTTGCCGGCGATGGTGTAGCCATTGAGGATTGCCCTCCGCGCCGTGCCAAACAGCACCACACCCTCCATCATCTTTTTCATCTGCGCCGCAGTCATCGTCGAGACCACGCGATGCTGTTGCGCGGGATGGAAGACGACGGGCAGCGCCTTGCTGTCTGGCGGCAACTCGCCGGCTACGATGCGCGGTGGCGTGTATACGCCGTCATTGGCGATGGTCGAGACCAGCGAGATGGTTTGCAGCGGCGTGACGCCGATCTCCTGGCCCATGGAGATCGCCCCGATTGACACCTTCGACCAGCGATTCACTGGCTTGGCCATGCCACGCGTCTCGCCGGGCAACTCGATACCGGTCTGCTGTCCAAAGCCGTAATCGTGAATGTAGTGGTAGAGCCGCTGGTCGCCCAGCTTCATTCCCACCTTGATGGCCGCAACGTCGCTGGAGTGTGCGAGTGCTTCGGCGATCGTGATCACGCCCAGGCTCTCATGGTCGTGGATCTGCATTCCAAACACGTTAATCGAGCCGTGCTGGCAATCGACCTTGTCGTCCGGCGTCACCACATGCTGATCGATGGCCGCGGAATAGGTAACGATCTTGAACACCGAGCCGGGTTCGTAAATATCGCTGACCGCGCGGTTCTTCAGCGCTTCGGTGGGAACGCTGTTGAAGACATTCGGATTGAAGGTGGGCCGGTTCACCAGCGCCAGGATTTCGCCGGTGCGGGGATTCTCCACGACCACCGTTCCTGCAATCGCCTTGGTGTCCGCCATCCCCTGATCCAGTTCTTTTTCGGCGATGTACTGGATGGTCTGGTCGATGGTCAGCACCAGGTTCTGTCCCGGGTCAGGTGGCTTCTCGACTCGGCTGAACCACTTGCGCCGGGCGTCAATCGAGATCAGCTCCTGGCCGGGAATGCCGCGCAAATCGTCGTCGAATTCTCGCTCCAGGCCGCCCAGTCCTTCGTCGTCCATGCCGACATAGCCGAGCACCTGGGCCGCGAGTTCACGCTTGGGATAGAAGCGCTTCGGTTCTTTGCGGAAGTAGATGCCGCGCAGGTTCAGCTCGCGGACGCGGTTGGCGGTTTCCTCGTCAATCTTGCGCTTGATGAAGGCGAAGTTGCGATTGGACTGAAGCCGGGACACGATCTCTTGCGGGGCCATGTCCAGCACCCGGCCTAGGATTACAGCGGTGGTTTCCTGATCGTGAACTTCGCTGGGCACGGCGAAGACGGAGTCGACGTCAATCGACATGGCCAACGCATAGCCATTTCGGTCGTAAATATTGCCGCGGCGCGGCTGGACGGGAATGGTGCGGTTTTGCTGGCGTTGTGCCCGCTGCACGAAGTCGCCGTACTTGACGACCTGCAGACGCACCAGCCGGAAACAGATGACGCAAATCCAAAGGAACAGCAGCGCGGCGAAAATGTAGAGCCGTCGACCAGGCGTCTTGGGTGGGCTCGCCCGCATTACTCTCCCTAACTCGTGGACGTTCGGTCCGCCGCTGTCGGCATCGCCCGTGGAAGCGCCTTCTGGTTAACTAGGACCGTCGAACAGATCGGTTTGCTTGGCAGGCGGAAGCGGCAGTTCCCAGGAGCATGTAACTTCCAGTCCAGCTTTCGTTCCGAACGCCCGTCGTCACGATCATCGCTATAGATTCGGGTTGCCGAATTGACCTTTGCGATCGCAACAATCTGCCGATCAAACTTAACTTTGGTCCAAGGCTGCGAAACATGAGCGCGCTTATCGCCCGTTGTCCGAGCATCGACTTCCATTGCAGCCAACTCAATAGCCGCTAATTGGTCAAACGGCCTGACAATGATGGGCCTGAGACCGGCTAGCTTGTCGAGATATGCGGGCCCTTCCGGTCCGGCAAGGACAAGGAATTCGCACAACGCAGGTGTGGGCACGATAATGCGCTCGCCTTCGCTATCCAGATCCTCTAACAACTTTTCAATTCGATCCGCTAGCCGTTCTACCAGCTTGCCGGTGGTGGGATCTAACGGAGGACGCGCCTTCGGATGCAGCATGAGCGACAAGAATGTGGCATCGGCAGCTACCATTGGTCACTGCAATTTCTCGCCCCTTCGTATTCGTTCCAGAGCTGCCAACGGATCGTCAAGGTTCTTCCAGCCGGCAGGTATCTCGCGCAACTCAGAGATACTGCTGCGGATATCTTTATCGTCGATCAGCCCGAACGCGGTGGCGTGAAACGCTAACATCTCCCATTCTCCATCTGCATGGCGCACCCATCTACCAATACCTTCCACTCGAACCACGTTGGTAAATAGATACTTAGCGATGTCCTTCGCAAGTGGGCGGCGCATAAGGACGATATATTTCTCTTGGCCGTCGTCGAGGTGGACGGGGACGGGATCATTTTCGCCGCCAACTCTGATCGGCACGCCTTGAAAGGAGCCGGGCTGGCTTACTGGACCAAACTCCAGTTTCGTGGCGCGTTCTCTACCAGGAAAGCTAATCACCTTCGCCCCGACCGGATCGATCAGCGCCCCTTTCGCATTGTCTTCAGCTAGCTTGCGATCAATCTCCTTCGCCGCATGCAGTGCTTCGACGGGCGCGTCTTTGCGTTTGATAGCCCTTAGACGGTCACGAACCTTGGGCTCCGCCTCCCAATCGACCAAAATGACGGGGACCGTACTTCCGCCTTCAATCTTGCTGAGATGGACGTTTTTTTCTTGTCCGAAGACCGTCGCTAAGTCCTTCAGATATTCAGCCAGTCGCGACATGGGAATTGAATCGGGCGTAAACGCATCGATCTGGAATCGATACTCTCTACGTTGTTTTCGCGACTTGGGCGACTTGGGCGACATTGCGCTGACTCTTAGGCTTCGGACTGCGGCATTGCGACGGTGGACCCACTATGTATAATTTACGCCCTTACGGAACGGCCGACACCACCATAATTCCGCTGGCCTTGGCCATCACCGGTGCGGCGGAATCCGATGACGCCGTATCCATCGGCTGCCACTGTCCGTCAACCGGATGCTGCATGCCCAAGGCGCGCGCCAGGCGGTCGATGCGCGAAGGATCCTTCAGCGAGGCCTCTTCCAGACTCAAGGCGCGGTTCGACTCCGCTATGCTGTCCCGCTCCACTTTCAGCTGCTCAATCTTGTAGCCGTACTCGATCGCGCTGAAATGCTGGCAGACGTACACCATCGCCAACAGAAACAGCACGCCCAGCGTGATGCCGAAGGTAATCATTTCGCGGCGGCGCTGAGGGTCCGTCACCTGGACGACGCGTGAGTTGTCAATGCGCTTGGTGAAATAGATCTCTGGCGTGCCCAGGAACATGCCGCGGGGCTGCGCTGTCGCCTGCTCGTTCCAATCGCCGGCTTGTGCCATGGTCGGGTAAAGAACTCCAGCTGCCATCGCTTTCTCCTGCCGGGCGGCTTATACTTCACTCTCGTCCGGAATACCACATTGTCAGATACTACATTGTCAGATACGGGCCGAATTTCAGGGGCGTCGTGTATTTATCCACATTTCCCACAGTTTTTCCGCAAACTCAATGTAGGACTTGCGTATATTCACAAACCATTAACCAGCACGCTCCGCCGCCCGCAACTTCGCGCTACGCGAGCGCGGGTTGCGATCAATCTCTTCCTCGCCGGCGATAACCGGCTTTTTGGTCAGCACGCGATATAAACCCTCGCGCGCCCCGTCTCGCAACGCATCTTTCACGATGCGATCTTCCAGCGAGTGGAAGCTGACGATCACCAACCTGCCGCCCGGCTTCAATACTTGTGGTGCAGCGCCTTTATTGAGCAGCGCCCGCAAATCGTCGAGTTCACGGTTTACCAGAATCCGGAGTGCCTGGAAAGTTCGCGTCGCCGGATGAATTCGCCGCTCAGCCTGGTTCATTGGCCGGGCCGCGGCCGAAATCACCTCCGCCAATTTTGCAGTGGTGTGAATCGGCCGCGCCCGAACAATGGCTCTGGCGATTCTCCGCGACCTCCTTTCCTCACCGAATTCGTAAATCGCGTCGGCAAGCTCGCGCTCGTCGAAGCGGTTTACCACTTGTTCGGCAGTCAGCCCGGAGTGCGTGTTCATCCGCATGTCCAATGGGCCTTCCGCCTGAAAACTAAATCCGCGCGCGGCGTTCTCCAGTTGCATGGAGCTGACGCCCAGGTCGGCGAGCAATCCGTCGGCGGATTGTGCCGCCACATGCTGCGCCACTTCGGCGAACGAGGCGTGCACCAACTCAACCTTCGGCCAGTCCGCGGCCATTTCCGCCGGCGGCTTCATCAGCCGCTCGCGCGTGCGTTCCAACGCTGCCGGGTCCTTATCGAAGCCAATCAAATGACCCTCTGCGCCCAGGCGTTTTGCGATTTCCCAACCGTGTCCGCCTAAGCCGAGAGTTGCATCGATGTAGGTCCCGCCGCGCCGCACGGCCAGGAATTCGATCGCTGGTTTTAAAAGAACCGGGACATGGCTAAATTCCGTCTCGCCATGTCCGCGCCCGGGGGCGCTTTTCGCTTCTGCAAACTCGTTGTCCACTCACTCCTATCGCGAATGGAGCTGAAAAGGATCCACGTGATTCGTGTGCCGTCCCTACGGGGCTCCATTTACCAGAGGGCGCCTTACCCAGGGCTTTCGCCCTGGGGCTCCGTTTGTGCCGAATGACCAAAATTTCCCTTCCCGTTCGTCATTCAGAGGCAATTACCAAGCTTGATTTCTCTTCGTGTACTCCGTGCCTCCGTGGTGAAAAGGCTAAATGCCCAGACCGCTGAGGATGGTCTCGTCTTCCTCAGTGAAGGGTTCCGCAACCGACTTGCGAAGCTCTTCGGCGTTGCGCACCACCAGGTGCTTCAAATTGCCCATCACCGCGACCTCGCCCTTCAGGTTCGCGGTCTCGCGCAGGATCTGCGGCAGCAGCAGCCGGCCCTGCCCGTCGAACTCCACCGCCTGGCCGTAGTAACTGGTGCGCTCCAGCAGCTTCTGCTTGGTCTTGTGCATTTCGGGCAGCGCCGCCAGTTTGCGCTCGATCTCTTCCCACGCCTGCAAGGGATAAACTTTGGCACTTCTTCCGTCCCAGCTGGTGATATAGAATTGCGCACTGTAGTTCTCGTCGATTTCGCGCTTGAATTCCGCGGGCATCTTGAGACGCCCTTTGTCGTCGAGCCGGGTTAAATGGGTGCCGCGAAACATAGCGCTCGGCCTTAACGTCAACTTTCAGCGGGGAGGTGAACATCACAAAACCAACGGGGCAGCAACGATCTGGCTGTAAGGCGCTCTTGGCGCTGAAACCATTTCGAATCAATCGCATCCCCAAAAGGCTCAGGTCTTGTTCCACTGCATCCCACTTTTGACCACTTAGGACGTATCCTACTCCTAAACCATTGTCTGTCAAGAGGAATTTGAAGAATTTTGTGGCAATTCTGCGACGCTCCAAGCTGCCACAAGCCGTAGTACATTTCTAATCCGGCCGACCCAACAAAAAGCGTTTACCAAGAAGGTTCACGGCGCCGGGATTAGTGGGCAGAAAACTCGCGAGTCGGAATGAACCGCGGAACGAAGGGTTGCCGCCAGGGCTGGTCGGTGGAATATGAAATTATCGAGGAGTCATGACGCGGTTTTTCTGAGGGATGTCGCGGACTCTGAGGAGGCTCTACTGCTGTATCGCCTGAATCGCTCGCGGATGTACCTGCTCATTCTGGATTTGCGATGCGTCCCACCCTCCGCCCAGCGCTTTCACCAGATAAACTTCGGTTACCATCTGCTGGCCTGCGAGTTGAGTGGCCAATCGTTGATTGGTGAGCAGTGCCGATTGCGCGGTGATCACGTCCAGGTACGAGGTCACTCCGCCGACGTAGCGATTGTTGGCAATCTCCAGCGCGCGATGGGCGTCGGCGACGGCGGCATTCTGACTTAAGTTCGCCTGCGACAGCTCCGTGAGGCCAGTAAGTCCGTCTTCTACTTGCTGGAAGGCCTCCAGCACTGCCTCGCGATAGTTGGCTACCGACTCGTCATAGCTTTGCCTGGCATAAGCCAGGTTCGCACGATTGCGACCGCCGTTGAACACCGGCTGCAACAGA
>Ga0302325_10018523_pt1 | contig 14672 bp, 21 predicted proteins | sample Palsa_T0_2_FD_201948 | JGI IMG/M metagenome (GOLD analysis project Ga0302325, IMG submission 201948) | Peat permafrost microbial communities from Stordalen Mire near Abisko, Sweden - Palsa_T0_2 | ecosystem: Environmental > Terrestrial > Soil > Palsa > Peat permafrost | place: Sweden: Abisko... | reverse complement strand
CCGTGGCGACATCTACGAGCAGAAGAAGCGCCGCGAGCCGGCTGTTACCACCGGCGCGTTCTAAACAATCTCGAAGCGCCCGCTTGAAGGGAGTTCGCATGAGTGAGACGAAGAGTTTTTCTTACGAAACGCGCACCAACATCCTTCACGGACCGCTGGAGTTGATTGACGAGAAGCAGCTCTCAGATGCCTGCGAGTTTCCCTGGTACAACCAGACGTTGTGCCAGGTAAACGAGTCGGTGGTTCGGCTGGGTGTAGTCCACGGCGAATACCACTGGCACAAGCACGACGAAGAAGATGAGTTCTTCTATGTAGTTGAGGGCCGGTTTTTCATCGATCTCGAAGACCGGACTGTCGATCTTGCACCACGCCAGGGATTTGTCGTTCCCAAAGGCGTTATGCATCGTCCACGGGCCCCGGAGCGCACTGTAATCCTGATGGTGGAAACCGCAGGAATAGTGCCCACCGGCAGTAGCTAAAAGGCGCACCGGCATTGCAGTTGGGCCGGTTCGTTGGTACACTAGATTGGTTTGGCCCTGAGTCTGCCCGAAGCCATGCTTCAGCGGCAGAGACCCCGGTCAGCGTTTCGCAGCAGTTCTTCCCATCGCTCGCAGCGCTCCTCAGCAGTTTCGTGAATTAAGGATTCCTATGCTTTTGCCTAAGAAAGTTAAGTATCGCAAGCAGCAGCGCGGCCGCATGTGCGGCAAGGCGTGGCGCGGCTCTGACATCAGCTTCGGGGACTTCGGCCTGAAGGTGATGGAGTGTGGCTACATTACCGACCGCCAGATTGAGGCATCGCGTATTGCCATGACCCGCTTTATCAAGCGCGGCGGCAAGGTCTGGCTGCGTCTGTTCCCGGACAAGCCCATCACCAAGAAGCCTGCCGAAACCCGTATGGGCAAAGGCAAGGGCGCTCCCGACCACTGGGTCGCCGTGGTCCGGCCCGGCAAGATCCTGTTTGAGATGGAAGGCGTAACGCCCGAAATCGCGAAGGAAGCCATGCGCCTCGCTTCCAACAAGCTCCCGCTCAAGACGACATTCGTCATGCGCCCGGGGATGAAGATTGAAGCGGTAGCGAAGTAAAGAAATCGAGCAAGAAGTTTTGTTTTTAGATTTTGCTTTTTGAATTCAAGCAATGCCGTTCAGGCGGTAAGGAAGAAGCCACTTTTATGGAACTCGAAAAGATCCGCACACTTTCGGACGAAGAGTTGAAGCTCGAAGAGGCTAAGGCCGCCGAGCAGCTCTTCCGCGTCCGTTTCGCGAAGAGTCTTGGCAAGCAGGAAGGTCTCAGCAACCTGCGCTCACTCAAGCTCGACATCGCTCGCATCAAGACCATCGCTCGCGAACGCCAACTGGCTGCGGCCGCTGAAGGGAAGAAGTAATTATGGCTACCACTACTGTCACCACCCCCGCCGCAGCTGAAACTACTCCACGCCGGAATGAGAAGGTTGGCCAGGTCGTCTCGACCAAGATGCAGAAGACCATCGTCGTCGAGATTGAAATGCGCAAGGCGCACCCCAAGTACAAGCGCGTAATGAAGTCGAACAAGAAGTTCTACGCGCATGATGAGCAGAATTCCGCGCGTGTCGGCGATGTTGTCCGCATCCGCGAAACACGCCCGCTGTCCAAGCTCAAGCGCTGGTCGCTCGAAGAGATTATCCGCCGGTCATCTTTATCCGCTTTGCCGGATGAGAAGCCCGCGCGCAATGGCGAGAACGAGATTGAAGCGGCCTAACTGATTTACCGGAGAGCAAGCGCTCCCAGCTACAAGGAGATTCATCATGGCAGTTCAAATGCGCACCATGCTGGCCGTTGCCGACAATTCCGGCGCCCGCAAGTTGCAGGTCATCCTGCCCCTGGGCGGCGGCCTCGGCAAGAAGGCCGGCCTCGGCGACATCGTCACCGCTGCGGTCAAGGAAGCTTCGCCCGACGGCACCGTCAAGAAGGGCAAGGTCGTCAAGGCGGTCATCGTCCGCACGCACAAGGAATACCGCCGCCGCGATGGAACATACATCCGTTTCGACGAGAATGCAGCCGTCGTTATCAATGATGCGATGGAGCCAGTCGGCACCCGCGTCTTCGGCCCCGTCGCCCGCGAGCTGCGCGACAAGAAGTTTTTGAAGATCGTCTCGCTGGCACCTGAAGTCATCTAGCCACTAGTCACTAACCACTGTTTCTCGGATTCCGGCTCCGTATCGCCGAGGCAACACGAAAGAGAGCATCAGCAATGCCAAAGATTAAACGCAACGACCAGATCATCGTCATCGCCGGCAAGGACAAGGGCAAGAAGGGCCGCGTCCTGCGCATCATTGTCGACAAGCAGCGCGTGCTGGTCGAAGGCGTCGGCATGATCAAGAAGCATGTGAAGCCCAACCCGCAGCGCAACATCGCGGGTGGCATCCTCACACAGGAAGCGCCGATTCATATCTCGAATGTTGCGTTGCTGGATTCCGAGGGCAACAAGACCCGCGTGGGCTTCCACGTGGAGGGCGCAAAGAAGACGCGCATCGCCCGCTCCAACGGCGGCACGATCGCGGAAAAGAAGGTCACGACGACGAGCAAGAAGAAGTAAAGAAAAAATAACAAAGTCTTTTGTCTTTGCTTTTGCAGTTTGATTTTTTGGATCACCCCACGAACCGGTACCCACTCCGAAACCGTGGAGAAGAGAGAACAACATGGCAGCGCGATTGAAAGAAAAGTATCACAGCGAGATTAAGCAGAGCCTCCAGAAGGAGCTCGGCATCGACAATGCGATGGCCGTGCCCCGGTTGGAGAAGATCGTCATCAACATGGGTCTCGGCGAAGCCACGCAGAACGTGAAGATCATGGACCCGCTGCTCGCTGACCTGGGTGCGATTGCCGGCCAGAAGGCCGTCATCACCAAGGCCAAGAAGTCTATCGCTGCGTTCAAGCTGCGTGAGGGCATGCCCATCGGCGCGATGGTTACGTTGCGCGGCGACAAGATGTACGAGTTCCTCGACCGCCTGATCTCTGTCGCGCTTCCTCGGGTTCGCGACTTTCGCGGCGTGAGCGTCAAGAGCTTTGATGGCCGTGGCAACTACACGCTCGGCCTGCGCGATCAGCTCATCTTCCCGGAGATTGACTACTCCAAGGTTGACAAGACCAAGGGCATGAACGTGACCATTGTGACCTCGGCGAAGGACGACGACGATGCACGAAGCTTGCTGAAAAGCTTCGGCATGCCGTTCCGAGCAGGCGCGTAGACAAGTTAGAAGGTTAAGACAAAGCAGCAACGAAGCAGAAGAGAGAAAACATGGCAACCACCGCAAAGCGCGTCAAAGACGCTCGCAAACCGAAGTTCAAGTCCCGCCAGCACAACCGCTGCCAGCTCTGCGGCCGTCCGCGCGCGTTCCTGCGCAAGTTCGGCGTCTGCCGTCTGTGCTTCCGCGGTCTTGCGCTCAAGGGCGAGATTCCGGGCGTCGTCAAGTCCAGCTGGTAGTTCCAGCCGGACATGCAAACCGGGGCGCAAGCCCCGCAAAACAATTTCGGCTGACAGAAGACCGTCCGCCACAACCATTCCCGCAGGTTCTGCTCAAGGAATTCCAAGGGCAGCGAACGGGGGATGAAAGGAAACGAATGAACCTCACCGATCCAGTAGCAGACTTCATCACGCGCATCCGCAACGCGCACCGCTCTCATCACCAGAAGCTCGACGCTCCGATGTCGAAGCTGAAGGTCGAAATCGCGCGCATCCTCAAGGAAGAGGGCTACATCGCCAACTACAAGGCTGCCGAAGAAGACGGCCAGAAGGTGCTGCGCGTGTACTTGAAGTACGGCCCCAACAATGAAGCCGTCATCCGTGATCTCAAGCGCATCTCCAAACCCGGATGCCGCGTCTACATCGGCCGCGACGAGATCCGCCGCGTCCAGGGTGGTCTCGGCATCTCGATCATGACCACGCCCAAGGGCGTGATGACCGGCCGCCAGGCCCGGCGCGAAGGCGTCGGCGGTGAGATTCTCTGCGAAGTTTGGTAAACCGTACGGCCAGCTGCAGTGGAACTTTGGAAACCTCAGAGCGACTCGCAAGCCATAAGGATTGATTCAATGTCACGCATCGGCAAAAAGCCCATTACGCTGCCCAAGGGCGTCAAGTACACCGTCCAGACCAACACGGTCGTCGTCGAAGGCCCCAAGGGCAAAGTCTCCGCACTCATTCCGGAAGGCATCACCGTTTCTGAGAAGGATGGCGTGCTCGAACTGCAGCGCCAGAACGAGTCGCAGTCCGCGCTGCACGGCCTGGCCCGCGCGCTGGTCTTCAACGCTGTCGAAGGCGTGACCAACGGCTGGAAGAAAGAGCTGGACGTCATCGGCATCGGCTATCGCGTGGAGATGAAGGGCAAGAACACGGTCGTGTTCACGCTCGGCTACTCGCACCCGATTGAATTTCCGCTGCCCACCGGCATCACGGTAGAGATCGATCCCAAGCAGACGCACGTTACGGTTTCGGGCATCGATCGCCAGAAGGTTGGCCAGGTTGCGGCGGACATGCGTTCGCTGCGCAAGCCTGACCCGTACAAGAACAAGGGCGTCCGCTACTCCGACGAGAAGCTCAAGAAGAAGGTTGGAAAGACCGGAGCGAAGTAAACCGAACGTCGTCAGAGGCTGGCGACGCTGTTAGGAAAGGTAAAACATCATGATCAATCCCCGTCCCCGCAATGCAATCCGCCAGCGCGTCCATTCGCGCATCCGCGCCAAAATGGCCGGTACTGTCGCGCGCCCGCGCCTGAACATTTATCGCTCGCTCAACCACATCTACACGCAGGTGATCGACGACGCGACCGGCACCACCATCGTCTCGGCTTCCACGGTCAGCAAAAAGGGTGAAGGCAAGAAGGTTGGCGGCAATGTTGCAGCCGCGAAGGAAGTTGGCAAGCTGATTGCCGAGCGCGCCAAGGAAAAGGGAATCACCAAGGTGGTCTTCGACCGCGGCGGCTATCTCTATCATGGCCGCGTCAAGGCTCTCGCTGATGCAGCTCGTGAAGCTGGACTCGAATTCTAAAAGAGGGCCTAAGCCCCAAAGCAACCAACCAGGTTGCATCCCCGGACCGGTGTGCCAGGGAAATATAAAGAGAAATACAAAGAGGAATCACAATGGCAATGAAGAAGAGACTCGACGGCAACCGCATGAACCTCAAGGATGAGGTTGTCAGCATCAACCGCGTGACCAAGGTGGTCAAGGGCGGCAAGAATATGAGTTTCGCCGCGCTGGTCATCGTTGGCGATCCGGCTGAAGGCGTTGTGGGCTACGGCTCCGGCAAAGCCAAGGAAGTTCCGCAGGCCATCCGCAAAGGCATTGAGGCAGCGAAGAAGAACCTGCTCAAGGTCAACCTCACCTCCTACACCATTCCGCATATTGTTCTTGGCCACTACGGTTCGGGCGAAGTTCTGCTCAAGCCTGCGCCTGAAGGTACCGGCGTAATTGCCGGCAAGACTGTGCGCGCGGTGATGACTGCCTGCGGCGTGCAGAATGTGCTGACCAAGAGCCTCGGCTCGGCCAATCCGCACAACGTGGTCAAAGCCACGTTTGACGCACTCTCGCAGCTGCGCGACAAGGCTGAAGTTGCTGCCCTGCGTGGCAAGTCAATCGACGAGCTCTAAGAACAGGTTTCAGGAGAAGAGAAATGGCAACTTCGAAGACAAAAGTCTCAAAGATCAAGCTTCAATATTTTCGCTCGAAGATCTGCACGCCGGTCAAGCACAAGCTGGTGATCAAGGGCCTGGGCTTCACGCGCCTCAACCAGATCGTCGAGCGCGAAGATACGCCGTCAATCCGCGGAATGGTGGCGAAGGTTCCCCACCTGGTGCGGGTCGTCGAGTAGTTCAACATTCCAACATGCGAGTCGAGGGCTTTTAGCTAAAAGCTAAAAACTGTTTACTAAAAGCATTATCGGCGTGAGCGAGGAAACAATGGCACTGAATCTAAGCAATCTGAAGGCGCCGAAAAAGGCGAATGAAAACAAGAAGCGCGTCGGCCGCGGCATGGGCTCCGGCATGGGCAAGACCTCCACGCGCGGACACAAGGGCCAGGGATCGCGCTCCGGCTCCAGCCTGATGCGCGGCTTTGAAGGCGGCCAGATGCCGCTGCACCGTCGCGTACCCAAGCGTGGCTTCACCAACATCTTCCGCACCGAGTACGCCGTGCTCGGCCTCGACACCATTGCCGAGCTCAAAGAAAAAGAGCTCACGCTGGAGAAGCTCATCGATCTCGGCCTGCTCAAGAAGCGCAACGGCCTGGTCAAGGTGCTGGCCAATGGAGCTATCAAGACCGCCGTTACTGTGCATGCGCACAAGTTCTCAAAGGCCGCGCAAAAGGCCATTGAAGACGCCGGCGGCAAGGCCATCGTTATCGGAGCGCCGGAAACAGCCGCTCCGGCAGCAGCCTAATTCGCAGGTCGGAGCCAACGCTCCGGTCGACCGCGTAAAATGTTCGAACCAACCCTGAAGGCCATCTAACGATGCTCGAGAAATTCCTCAACATCTTCCGAATTGAAGACCTCCGCAAGCGCATCTTTTTCACGCTAGGCCTGCTCGCGGTTTATCGCCTTGGCGCACACATCCCCACGCCCGGCATTGACGCTTCCAAACTGGCGAATTTCTTCAACCAACAGGCTGGTGGCGCGCTTGGTCTGCTCGATCTTTTCAACGGCGGCAACCTGCGCAAGCTCACCGTCTTCGCGCTCGGCATCATGCCGTACATCACCGCGTCCATCATCTTCCAGCTGCTGACCGTTATTTATGAGCCGCTGGCCAAGCTGCAGAAGGAAGGCGAGCTGGGCCGCCGCAAGATTACGCAGTGGACCCGCTATGTCACCGTGCTTCTGGCCATCGTGCAAAGCTTCTTTATCGGCCTCACGCTTACCAGCACATCCAATGGCGGCGAATCCATGGTCACCATGGGCAAGTGGCAGTTTCTTCCTTTGTGCGTTATCACGCTTACCTGCGGCACTGCTTTCATCATGTGGCTTGGCGAGCAGATTACTGAGCGCGGTGTGGGCAACGGCATGAGCCTTCTGATCTTCACCGGCATCGTGGTTGGCCTGCCACGCGGCATTCAGGACCTCTGGCAGAAATTCAAAACGCAGGCCTGGGGAGGCTTTACCCCCGTTGCCATGATCCTGCTCATCGTCATGATGGTCGCAGTAGTTGCGTTCATCGTTTACGTGGAGCGCTCTGAGCGCCGAATACCCATCCAGTCGGCCAAGCGCATGGTGGGTCGCAGTATGACCCAGGCCTCGAGTTCGTTCCTTCCGCTCAAGGTCAACTCCGGCGGCGTGATGCCGGTCATCTTCGCCAGTTCCATTCTGTCGGTGCCGCTACTGCTGCAGAACGTCAGCTTCCACAACACGCAGCTGCGCGATGCGCCGTACATCGGCTGGGTCTTCAGGCAACTCGCGCCCGCAGAGCCGTGGTACGTGATACTGTATATCGTCGCGATCATCTTCTTCGCGTACTTTTACATCTCCATCATCTTCCGTCCCGACGATATTGCCGACAATATGCGCAAGTACGGCAGCTTTATTCCCGGCATCCGTCCCGGCAAGCGCACCTCAGACTTCATCAATGATGTGCTCACGCGCATCACGCTGGTCGGAGCTTGTTATCTCATCATTATTTCCATCATCCCCATGTTTTTGATTGGTGGAATCCACTTCAATCACCTGCCCCTGGTTGGCTCTTTCTTTGACAAGATGCCCACCTGGGTCACCAACGGCATGGGCTTGAACTTCTATTTCGGCGGCACCAGCCTGCTGATTGTTGTCGGCGTTGCGATGGACACCGTGCAGCAGGTAGAAGCGCAACTCATCATGCGCCACTATGAAGGCTTCTCGCCCAAGTCCGGTCGCATCCGTGGTCGCCGCAGCTGGTAACTGAACTACAAGGGTCCAGGGTTTAGGGTCCAGGGTCCAGAAGGATCGGTCTTCCAAACCCTGGGCTCTGGAACCTGTACCCTATGTCTTCCCCTCTTCCCAATGCGAGCGATTTTCTCCCCGGCCCCGTGCTTCTGCTCGGCGCGCCCGGTGTCGGCAAAGGTACGCAAGCCAAGCTGCTGATGGAAGAGTTCAACATCCCGCAGATCTCCACCGGCGATATTCTTCGCGCCAACCGCGAGCAGCGCACCACGCTGGGCATGATGGCGGAAAAGCTGATGGCGAAGGGCCAACTTGTGCCGGACGATCTGGTGAATGAGATGGTCTCTGAACGCTTGGCCCAGCCCGACACGGAGCACGGCTACATCCTCGATGGCTTTCCGCGCACGCTGAATCAGGCCGAGTGGCTCGATACCAAGCTGGTCGCTTATATGCTCCCGGTCGTTGCCGTCAATATTGCTGTTCCGGAAAAAGTGCTGCTGCAGCGCATCACCGGCCGTCGCATGTGCCCGATCTGCGGCACCATTTACAACATCTACACCCAGCCGCCCAGGAATGAAGCTGTCTGCGACGCTGACGGCGCCAAGCTCGTGCAACGCCCCGACGATACTGAGGCCGTCTTCCGTGAGCGCATGAAGTCCTTCGAGCAGAAGACCTCGGCGGTCATTGAATACTATCGCTCCCACGGCAACCGCTTCGCTGAAGTCGATGGTGACCGTCCTGTGCATGAAGTCACGAAAAGTATTCGCGCAACATTGCTCAAGTTGCGCCACCATCCCGAAGCCTAACGACTTCTAAACTCCGGGCCCTGTGCCCAGGACCCTCGCTTCTATGGCCATCCAGATCAAATCCGCCTCGGAAATTGAGAAGATGCGCACCTCCGGCATTGCGCTGCGCAAGGTGCATGATGCTGTGCGCGCCGAAGTCCGCCCCGGTGCGACGACCATGGATCTTGAGCGCGCCGCCATCGCCACGATTGAAAAGCTCGGCGCCAAAGCCGCCTTCAAGGGCTATCACGGCTTTCCTGCAGCGCTTTGCACCTCGGTCAACAGCGAAGTCATCCACGGCATTCCCAGTGACAGCGGCGCTCTGCGCGAAGGCGACATCGTATCTGTCGATTGCGGCGTGGTCATTGACGGCTATTATTCGGATTGCGCTGTCACTTATGCAGTCGGCGAAATCAGCGCTGCCGCGCAAAAATTACTGCGAGTGACCGAAGCTGCACTCTATGCAGCCATCGATAAGGCTGTGCCTGGCGGCCGTCTCTCGGACATTTCGCATGCTGTGCAGAGCATGTGCGAAGCCGAAGGCTTTGGCGTGGTGCATGAGTTTGTGGGCCACGGCATCGGCAAGAGCATGCATGAAGACCCGCAGGTGCCCAACTACGGGGATCCCGGCAAAGGCCCGCGGCTGCGTCCGGGCATGGTGCTTGCCATCGAGCCGATGATCAATGCCGGCTCACCTGATGTGAAGATTCTCGAAGACGGCTGGACGGCGGTAACGGTTGATGGCAGCTTCAGCGCTCATTTCGAGCACACAGTGGCTATCACCAAAGACGGCCCCGTCATCCTCACGCTTTAGCTCCCGTTTTAACCCAATTCAACCGATCCTCCATATAGGATGGTGCGCGAATTCCACTCTCGCTTCTCGCGGAGCCTAACGCGCATGTCTACCTTTGTCGCACCAATCAAGCACGCCAATCCTGGTCCGCTGGGCCTGTTTGGCTTTGGACTCACCACCTGTGTTCTTTCTGCCATCAACGCCGGCCTGCTTCCGCATGAAGCCGTTGCTGCGGTGGTGCCATTGGCCTTCGCCTTTGGCGGCATCGCGCAGATCATCGCTGGAATTCTCGAGTTCAAAACCGGCAACACATTCGGCATGGTCGCATTCACCTCTTACGGACTGTTCTGGTGGTGGTTCGCACTGCTCAACTGGACCATCGGGGCTGGTTGGCTCAAGGCTCCGCCAGCTGTTGCCGGCGGAACTGTTCTTCTGCTCTGGGGCGTCTTCACTCTTCTGCTGTGGCTCGTCACCTTCCGACTCAGCAAGGCAGTCTTCAGCATCTTCCTTTTTCTCTGGATCACTTTCTTCCTGCTGGCCGCGGGCGACTTCGGCATGGCTACCAGCAAACTCGGCGGCTGGTTTGGCTTGCTTACCGGTGCGGATGCGATGCTGGTTGCCTTCATTGAAGTTCTGAACGCAACAGCCGACAAAGTTGTAATCCCACTGGGCGATCCCATCATTCAGTGAATGAAGCCACCAGCTTCTGGGCGTAGTCGCAGTACTTCGCCACCGGGCACTCAGAGCAAAGGGGCGCAGAGTTCTTTACCATGCGTGCGCAGCAACACATGCGCGGACTGTAACGCTTCGGCATCTGTGGGCAGCTCGCCCTGCAAATCGGCCTGCACGGATTTGTACGTCGCACCGTAATTCTTCTGCTCGCGGCCATATCCCACACGCACCAGCACGCGCAGCCCGCTCGATTCCAGTGGCAGGCCCTGCGCTACTCCACATAACAACAGGATCTTTTCGGCGCCAGGCTCGCCAATATTCGGAAACAGCTTCAGCGCTCGCTTGGCCTTCGCATATGGCTCTTTGAGGATCGCGTCCAGATCGCCGCCAAACTGCGTCAGAGTAATGCGCGCCATCTCGCGCCAGCGAAAGACACGCGTCTCCGGTCGCATGCCGCCGCGTTTCGCGAGCGGCAGCAGGATGTCATCCGGCGCGGCAGCAATCTTTTTCGGGGTCAGACCAACCTGCTTGCGCAGCCCCTCAAACACCTCACGCCGGCGTTCGTCGGGCAGCAAGTAACAGGCGTTCTCCCACAGCACCAATTCAAATAGCCCATTCGCCGGAGGCAGCTCAGGCTCGCCGTACCGCTTCTGCAATCGTTCAACTAATTTTCGAAACGAAAGCACCTTGTCCGTCCGTTCCGCTGACTACAGCCGGCAGATCAGCAGTTCGCGTTCGTAGATCATCTCCGGCGGCAGATGATCGTGCAGCAGGATGAACAGCTCCTCATGGTCCATCACCTCTTTGCGCCATGCATCGTGGTCCACCAGCTGCAGCTCATCGAACTTCTCGCGCGGCATGTCCAGCCCAGCCCAGTTCACATCGTCATAATAAGGAGTCCAGCCGATGGGCGTCTCTTTGCCCTGCGCGCGGCCACGTATGCGGTCCACAATCCATTTCAGCATGCGCATGTTTTCGCTGAAGCCCGGCCACAGGAAATTTCCGTTCTCGTCCTTGCGGAACCAGTTCACGTTAAAGATCCGTGGAGTGGAGCTCAGCGCGCGCTGCATCTTCAGCCAGTGCCGCAGGTAGTCGCCCATGTTGTATCCGCAGAAGGGAAGCATCGCCATGGGATCGCGCCGCACGTTGCCCAGCTTGCCGCCGGCGGCCGCGGTGGTCTCGCTGCCCATCGTCGCGCCCACGTATACGCCACTTGACCAGTTGAAGGCCTGGAAGATCAGCGGCATCGTCGTGGCGCGCCGCCCGCCAAACAGGAATGCCGAGATCGGCACTCCCTCAGGCGACTCCCACGCTTCAAGATCGAACACCGGGCACTGCCTGGCCGGCGCAGTGAATCGCCCGTTGGGATGCGCCGCGGTCTTGCCGGTTTCTTTCCCGATGGCGGGCGTCCAGCGATTTCCGCGCCAATCCGTGCACTCGGCAGGAGGCTCGTCGGTCATTCCTTCCCACCACACGCCGCCCCCAGGCGTCAGCGCCACATTGGTAAAGATCGTATTGCGCGCGAGAGTAGCCATCGCGTTGGGATTGGTCTTGGCGCTGGTGCCCGGAGCCACTCCGAAGAACCCAGCCTCAGGATTAATCGCGCGCAAGTGTCCATTCGCATCTGGCTTAATCCAGGCGATGTCGTCGCCCACGCACCACACCTTCCATCCCTCGAATCCCGCAGGCGGAATCATCATGGCGAAGTTCGTTTTGCCGCACGCGCTGGGGAAGGCTGCGGCCACATAAGTCTTCTCTATCTTGCCTTCCGCGTTAGGCGGCGATTCCACGCCCACGATGAGCATGTGCTCGGCCATCCAGCCTTCGTCGCGCGCAATGTTGCTGGCAATGCGCAGCGCAAAGCATTTCTTGCCCAGCAGCGCATTGCCTCCGTAGCCCGACCCGTAGCTCCATATCTCGCGTGTCTCCGGGAAGTGAACAATGTACTTGGTATCGTTCTGCGGCCACGGCACATCTTTTTGCCCCGGCTCCAGCGGCGCTCCTACCGAGTGCATGCACGGGACCACGCGCTTTATTCCACGATCAATCTCTTCAAACACAGCTTTCCCAACGCGCGCCATGATGCGCATGTTTACCACCGCATAGGCGGAATCCGTTAGCTGCACGCCGATCTGCGACATCGGCGACCCGATCGGCCCCATCGAGTACGACAGCACATACATCGTGCGCCCGCGCATCGCGCCGCGGAACAAGTCCTTCAACTTTTTTCGCATCACATATGGGTCTTCCCAGTTGTTGGTCGGCCCGGCATTGTCCTTGCTCAGCGAGCAGATGAAGGTGCGGTCTTCCACTCGCGCCACATCATTGGGGCTCGACCGCGCGTAGTAGCATCCCGGCCACAGCTTCTCATTCAGCTTGGTAAACGTACCTGCTTCCACCAGCTGCTTGCACAGGTACTCGTTCTCTGCGTCCGATCCATCAATCCAGTGGATGGCGTCCGGCTGCGCCAATTCCGCCATCTTTTCCACCCAGCGGATGAGGTGCTTGTTGGTCGTAAGCACCTTGGTCGATGTATGCCCTGCGCTCTTTGCTGCTGCTGCCACTCTGCCTCCTGCAATGCACGGGAGAAGCTGAAATTCTCCGTCTCAAAACGGTATGCCTTTGGCTGCAAATCTGTCCCTTAAAAAACATTCAGAATTTCCGAAACCACTCTATTCTTGCGATTATCGGTCTAGCGGAGAGACCTTATAGTGCACCCTACACATCTATTCTAGATGGGAGAGATAAATCCATGGCCGATTCGAGCGCTTTCGCTGTCCGCCCACGCGTCGTCATCATCGGCGCTGGCTTTGCCGGCATCAACGCCGCTCGCCGCCTCGCCCGTGCGCCGGTCGAGGTCACGGTGGTCGATCGCAAAAATCACCACACGTTTCAGCCGTTGCTCTACCAGGTGGCGCTTGCCGTGCTCTCGCCCGGAGACATCGCTCAGCCCATCCGCTCCATCCTGCGCGACAACAGCAACACTGAAGTGCTCATGGATGAGGTTCTCTCCTTCGACATCAAAGCGCGACGCGTCTTCCTCAAGAGCGGCGCCGAGCTGCTCTACGACTACCTCATCCTCGCCACCGGCTCCACGCACAGCTATTTCGGCAAGCCGGAGTGGGCTGCGCTCGCTCCCGGCCTGAAAACCATTGAGGATGCCACCGAGATCCGCCGCCGCGTTCTGCTCGCCTTTGAGCTTGCCGAGCGCCAGACCGTTGAAACCGGCTCTCATCCGCCACTCAATTTCGTCATCGTTGGTGGAGGCCCCACCGGCGTGGAGCTTGCCGGCGCCATTTCCGATATCGCGCGCCTCTACATGACCAAGGACTTCCGCCACATCGATACCAAGTCCGCTTCGGTGCTGATCCTCGAGGGCTCACCGCATCTGCTCGGGGCATATCCCGAAGACCTGCAGCAAAGTGCCATCCATCAGCTCAACGAGCTTGGCGTCAAGGTTCGCACCAACGCCCAGGTCAGTGATATCCAGCCTGGCTATGTGATGGTGGGTGACGAACGCATTGAAAGCATCTGTACCCTTTGGGCAGCAGGTGTGCAGGCCTCGCCGCTCGGCAAGATACTGGCTGAAGCTACCGGCATGATGTATTGCCTCGACCGCCGCGGCTGCGTGCAGGTGGACGAGCACTTGAATCCTCTCGGACATCCAGAAATATTTGTCTGCGGAGACCTTTCGCATGTTGAGCAGGACGGCCATCAGGTTCCCGGCGTAGCGCAGCCCGCCATGCAGATGGGCAACTATGCTGCTGAGCGCATCCATCTGCTGGTCGCCAACCCCGCCGCTGCTGCTCGACAAAAACCCTTCCGGTATTTTGATAAGGGCGACATGGCTACTATCGGCCGCAAAGCTGCGGTGGCACGTATCGTATGGCCCTTCCATGCGCATTGGAGCGGCTTCTTCGCCTGGGTCGCGTGGCTCATCGTGCATATCTACTTTTTGATTGGCTTCCGCAACCGCTGGTCAGTCTTCCGCAACTGGGCGTACACCTATATACGCTTTCGTGATGGCGTGCGCCTCATTGTTGGCTCGCAGGATCTGCCGGGCTGGCAGCAACTCGCCAAAGCCGATGAGTCTAAACCCGGCAAGTAAACCGTCAGGCTTCTGGCGAATGGTGCGGGCAAACAGATAGTATTTCTCGCATCCCATTTCAGGAGCGATGAATGCCATACGAACCGTCCGCGTTGCCCCACGGCGAAGCCATCACCAGCGCAAATGTCACCCGCCGCCGTTTCCTCACCGCCGGCGGAGCCATCGCTGCCGCAGCTGCCGCAACGCCTCTGCTCGCGCAGCAGCAGAGCAATATCCCGCACTCACCTGACCACCATTTCCCGAACGAGCAGCAGCCCGGCCCCAACAACCTTCCGCAGCAGGCGCTCGCGCCTGACTCTGTCTGGCCGTCGCCGACTGACAATGGCACCATCAAACCCTTCTGGTATTCATTCAACCTCGCCCACAAAGAAATTGATACAGGAGGATGGACGCGGCAGGTCACCAGCCGCGATCTTCCCATCTCGAACTCCACGGCTGGCGTG
>Ga0302325_10018522_pt1 | contig 14673 bp, 14 predicted proteins | sample Palsa_T0_2_FD_201948 | JGI IMG/M metagenome (GOLD analysis project Ga0302325, IMG submission 201948) | Peat permafrost microbial communities from Stordalen Mire near Abisko, Sweden - Palsa_T0_2 | ecosystem: Environmental > Terrestrial > Soil > Palsa > Peat permafrost | place: Sweden: Abisko... | reverse complement strand
CAATCGCGGATCCGACCGTGCTCGGCCTCGGCCGGGACATCAGGCGGATTAAGCGGGTGGCCGACGGGACCAGCCTGAACATCATCGTCGCCACGGGCCTGTACACCTATAACGAAGTCCCCCTGTATTTCCGCTACCGGCTGCCCCGCGACGGCGAGCTCGACCCCATGGCAGAGCTCTTCATCGGGGACCTGACCGAGGGGATCGCCGGGACGGGCGTGAAGGCCGCGTTCCTCAAGTGCGCCGTCGACGAGCAGGGCCTGACCCCCGGCGTCGAGAGGGTCCTGCGGGCCGTCTGCCAGGCGCACGCGGAGACCGGCGCGCCGGTGACCGTGCACACGCACCCGCAGTCCGGCGCCGGCCGGGAGGTGCTGCGGGTGCTGCGGGAAGAGAAGGCCGACCTGGCCAAGGTGGTGCTCGGCCACAGCGGCGACAGCACGGACCTCGGCTACCTGTCCGAGCTCGCCGACGCCGGGTGCCTGCTGGGCATGGACCGCTTCGGCCTGGACCTGATCACGCCCTTCGAGGACCGGGTGGCCACGGTGGCAGCGATGTGCGAGCGCGGGTACGCCGACCGCATGGTGCTCTCGCATGACGCGTCCTGCTATATCGACTGGTTCCCGCCCGAGGCCGTGCCCTACTTCGCGCCGCGGTGGCACTTTGAGCACCTGTTCGACGACGTTCTGCCGGCGTTGCGTGAGCGTGGAGTCACGGACGGTCAGATCGAGGCCATGCTGGTTGGCAATCCGAGCCGGTACTTCGCGGGTGGCTGAGCGCGGCGCGGACACTGTGACGATTGCGGTTACTATCGCGGGTGATATGCCCGTTTCGATGCCCGGAAACCGGCACAGTGCGCTCGCGCCCGTCAGCGGCGCGCGAGTTCGAGCGCCTCGGCGGCGCGCGTGAGGACCTCCAGATGGCCGTCGACTGCGCCCAGTCCGGCCCGCATGGTGTTAATCGTGAGGTGCGACGCTCCGGCCGCGCGCCAGCGCCCGACGTGGTCGATCAGCTTCTCCTCGCCGCCCTCGTCGGTCCAGCTGACCCGGCCTTCCATGCCGATCTGCGCCGGATCGCGGCCGGCCTCGGTGGCCGCCTCGCCGACAATGGCCAGCGCCTCCTGGAGCCGCTCGTCCGGCGGCACCTGCGGGAACCAGCCGTCGGCGAGCCGGCCGATCCGGACGTACGCCGGGCGCGACATAGCACCGATCCACACCGGGATCGGGCGCTGCACGGGCAGCGGAGCCAGGCCGGCGGCCGTCACCGTCTCGTAGGTCCCGGTGAAGGTGACCGCGCGCTCGGTCCACAGCCTCCGCATCAGCTCGATCTGCTCGCTCACCCTGCGGCCGCGGTCGGAGAACTGCTTGCCGAGTGCCTCGTACTCGACCGCGTTCCAGCCCAGCCCGACGCCGAGCCGGAAGTTGCCGCCGGTCAGCAGATCGACCTCAGCCGCCTGCTTGGCCACCAGCGCGGTCTGCCGCTGCGGCAGGATGATGATGCCGGTCACGAGCTCAATCGAGGTGACCGCGGCCAGGTAGCCGAACAGGACGAACGGCTCGTGGAAAGTGGTGTCCACGTCATAGGGCCCGTTCCAGTCCTGGTGGACCGCCGGATCAGCCCCGAGCACGTGGTCGTAGGCCAGCAGGTGGGAGTAGCCAAGCTCCTCGACCCGCTGGGCATAGGCACGGACGGCGCCGCGATCGGCGCCGATCTCTGTCTGCGGAAACACAACGCCGATATTCACGAGCATGTGTCTACCCGGCGGACCCGGCTGCACGCAACTGCAAGCCGGCGCGGCCAGGACCAGGTTTGATGGTCTTATGAGGATTGCAGTCATCGGCACGGGCAATATCGGCGGCTCGCTGGGCACGAAATGGCGTGCTGCCGGACACGATGTTGTCTTCGGCGCGCGCAGTCCCGCTGCCGCCGGGCCAGGCGGCGCACCGGTGCGAAGCGTGGCCGACGCTCTCACAGACGCCGAGGTCGTGCTTCTGGCCGTACCGGGGACAGCCGCCGCCCAGGTGGTCGCCGAGCACGGGCAGGCACTCGCGGGCAAGGTCATCATCGACGCCGCCAACAACATCGGCGCGGCCGAGGTCAACAGCCGCGCGGCCGTCGTCGACAGCGCGCCCGACGCGTCGTATGCACGCGCCTTCAGCACGCTCGGCTGGGAGAACTTCGTCGACCCGCCGGCCGGTGCCGCGCTCTTCTTCGCCGCTGACCCGGCAGCGCGCCCGGCCGTGACAGAGCTGATTACCGCGACCGGGCTTGAGCCGGCGTACGTCGGCGGCGGCGGCGCCGCGCACATTGTCGACGGCCTGCTCCCGCTGTGGTTCGCGCTGGTCCAGCAGAACGGCGGGGACCGCAAGCTCGCATTCCGCGTGGTGCGCTGACGGGTCTCGCGCTGCCTGCAGCCGCGGTCAGGCGCGGGCCGGTCCTGGCGCCCGGAACTGGTCAGCCGCTGCCTGAACGCCGGCTGTGTAGGCCCGCCAGGAGGCATCGTCGAACACCTCGTCATGATCGGGCCCCGGCCTGGCGTCGATCAGCTCTCTGACGATGTCAGCGTGCCCGGCGTGCTGCGCCGTCTCGGCGACCATCCGGATGAGCAGCTCACCGAGGGTGGCATCCTGCCCGTCCTGCGGCCAGTGCGCCACCGTTCCGTGCGCGTCCAGCGCAAGAGCCGCGATGGTCGCATCAGCGTGGGCACACGCGCGCTGGTAGAGGCCCACGATGTAACCGCTGCTCTCCCCCGGGGTGGCCCACATGTCTGCGTTCTGCCAGATCGAGCCGTCGTCGACCCAGGGCAGTGACTCCGGCGCGTCCCGGCCGAAGGAGACGCCCAGGTAGCCGTACTCAAGTCCGGCCAGGTGCTTCACCAGGCCGAGCAGATTCGTTCCCGTCGGCGTGAGCGGCCGGCGCAGGTCGTACTCGCCCAGCCCCTCCAGTCTCGACAGCAGGCCGGCCCGGCTGGCCCGCAGGCTGCGGTGCAGCTCGGTCTTGACGTCGGCCACGATGAGCCTCCCTGTGCGCCGGACGAGCGACCGTGCCAGTAGACCACCGCGCTCTGACAGTCCGGTCCGGCTGGCCTGCGTCCCGCCAGCGAGCATGTGCCAGGCTCAGGAGCAGCATACGGACACAGGCGGGAGGCAGCGGTGGAACTGGAGCGGTGGCTAGTCGGGGCGGCCGAGGCCGTCAGGGACTGGCAGGCGGCCTTCGGCGAGGTCAGGCCGGACGCGTCAGTCCAGGTCAGCGACGCGCAGTTTGCGACGGCCTTCGCCGAGTTCACCAGCCGGCTGACCGACAACTACCCGTTCTTCCATCCCGCCTATGCCGGGCAGATGCTGAAGCCGCCGCATCCGGCCGCGGTCGCCGGCTATCTCGCCGCCATGCTGATCAATCCCAACAACCACGCGCTGGACGGCGGGCCGGCGACGGCAGCGATGGAGAAGGAGGTCGTCGCACAGCTGGCGGTGATGTTCGGCTTCACTGAGCATCTCGGGCATCTCACCACCAGCGGCACGATCGCCAACCTCGAGGCGCTTTATGTCGCCAGGGAACTGCACCCCAGCCTTGGCATCGCCTACAGCGCGGAAGCGCACTACACCCACGGCCGCATGTGCGGCGTGCTCGGCGTGCAGGGCACGGCGGTCGGCACGGACGCCGCGGGCCGCATCGATCTCGGCGAGCTGGAGACGGTGCTCGCCAGCGGGCGGATCGGCACCGTGGTCGCGACCACGGGCACGACCGCTCTCGGCGCGATCGACCAGGTCCACGAGGTGCTCGCCATCGCCACGCGGCACGGCGTACGGGTGCACGTGGACGCGGCCTACGGCGGCTTCTTCACCCTGCTGGCCGGACAGGACGGCCAGGCCGGACTCGACCCGGCGCCATGGCGCGCCGTTGCCGCCTGTGACTCGGTCGTCGTCGATCCGCACAAACACGGCCTGCAGCCCTACGGCTGCGGCGCGATCCTGTTCGCCGATCCGTCCGTCGGCCGGTTCTACCTGCACGACTCGCCGTACACCTACTTCACGTCCGGCGACCTGCATCTGGGCGAGATCAGCCTGGAATGCTCGCGGGCCGGGGCGGCCGCCGCCGCACTCTGGCTGACCTTCCGGCTGCTGCCGCCGGAGCCCGGCGGCCTCGGCCAGGTCCTGGCGGCGGGACGCCGGGCAGCGCTGAGCCTCGCCGACCTGCTGCGGACCTCAGCCAGTCTTGAGCTGTACCAGCCGCCTGAGCTCGACATCGTCTGCTATCTCCCGGTCGCCGCGGGCCGCAGCATGACCGCCATCGACGGGGCAACAGCGCGGATACTGCGGGCCGGGATGGCCGACCCGGCCGAGCCCGTCTTTCTCAGCACGCTGCGGGTCAGCGCCGACGCGCTGCGCCAGCGGCACCCGGGCGTCAGCGCGGATGCCGACGGCACGCGGATCCTCCGCAGCGTGCTGATGAAGCCAGAGCACGAGGCGTTCGTGCCGCAGCTGACCGAGCGGCTTGAGCGCCTGGCCCGCGCAGCCGGATGAAGGGCTGCGTCCTGGTCGGGATATGTTGGCGCGGTGATCGTAGGGGACTTCCGGGATCTGTTCGTCGCGGTTGCGAGCGCGGGTGCCGCGCTGACGGGCCTGCTGTTCGTCGCCATGTCCGTCGCGCCGCGCCGGGACCCGGCCCTCGGCCCGCGCATGATCCAGCAGCTCCGCGCCGCCGCCGCGCTGCTGTCGTTCACCAGCTCGCTGGCCGTGGCGCTATTCGCGCTGGTGCCCGGGACTCACGTCGGATACCCGTCGACGGTCACGGGCGTGATCGGCGTCTTCTTCACCGCTGCGGCGATGCGCTCCATCGTGTCCAGCAGGTCCACGACCCGGCAGAAGTGGCGGCAGATGGGCCTGATCACGCTTCTGTTCGTGATCTTCGGAACCGAGCTGATCGCCGGGATCATGCTGATCGTCACCCCCGGCGACACTGACCTGCTGGAGTACGTCGGCTATGCCATCGTGGCGTCGCTGATCGTCGGAATCTCGCGCGCGTGGGAACTGGTCGGAGACATCGACACCGGCCTGCTCGCGTCGCTGGCCGTGCTCGCCGGACGCCCCCGGTCCCTGCACGGCGGCGGCGAGACCGCACCGCCCGGCGAAGCCGGAGCCGACGGCGCCTCACCCCAGGGGCCCGGCCGCGCCTCACCGCGCTAGCCCGGCGCTCCGATTGGCGGCACCCAGCGCGGTCGCGGGATCAGGCAGAACGGGTGCCCCGCCGGGTCGGCATAGACGTTCTCGCGGGCCAGCATCGTCGCGCCAAGTGCCACGACCCGCGGCCCGGCCTCCGCCGGATCCTCCACCATGATGTCGAAATGGATCTGCTGCGGCACTGCGGGATCAGGCCAGGTCGGGGCCCGGTGCCCGGGGTCGCGCTGGAAGGCCAGTCCCGAGGTGGTGTCATCCGGCGCGACCACCACCCAGTCATCGCTGCGGTAGGTGACAGGCCAGCCGAGCAGCGCCGAGTAGAAGGCCGCCAGCGCCGCCGGGTCAGGGCAGTCGAAGGCGGCGTGATGCATCCGTCCGATCATGTCGTCATGCTGCCACCCACGACCGCCGGCGACACCCGCACAGCGCGCCGACCCGGCCAGCCGCGTCCTACCGCAGCAGCAGCCTCCCGATGCGGCGTCCGGCGATCGCCAGCCCGATAAACCCCATCGCGGCGAGGTAGAGCACATGCCAGAGCAGGCCAGGACCAACGAAGCCGAGAGTGAGCCCGCGCAGCAGCGCGATGCCCTGGTAGAGCGGCGTGCAGTCGACGATGATCTGGATCGGCCGCGGGTACACGCTCAGCGGGTAGAACGTGGCCGAGAACAGGAACATCGGCAGTGTCGTGAGCGTCACGTACTCGAAGTCCTGCCAGCTGCGGATGAACGTCGTGGCAGCCATCCCGGCGCCGGCGAAGGCGAAGCCGATGAGCAGCGCAACCGGGACGTCGAAGATCGCCCAGACCGAGTGGACAAGGCCCATCGCCAGCATGACGATCATGAAGGCGATGGCGTACAGTCCGCCGCGGATCAGCGCCCAGCCGATCTCGCCGAGAGCCACGTCGCCCGAGCGCATGGGCGTGGCCAGCGCAGCGTCGTACAGCTTGGCGTACTTGAGCCGGAAGAAGATGTTGAACGTCGAGTCGAAGATCGCGCCGTTCATCGCGGAGGTCGCCAGCAGCGCAGGCGCGACGAAGCTGGTGAACCCGACTCGCTGGCCGTCGTAGGTGATGCTGCCGACCAGCGCGCCGATGCCGACACCGATCGACAGCAGGTAGAACAGCGGCTCGAAGAAGCCGGAGGCGAGCACCAGCCAGGTGCGCCGGTAGACACGGGCGTGCCGCTCGATGAGGTGCGCGCTGCCGCGGCCGCCGAGCGCGCCGCGCCTGGTCGCGAGCAGGGACGGTGGCAGGATCCGCAGCGGCAGGCGGTGCAGTGACTGCTCAGACATGGAGCCGCCGCCGGTAGGTGATCTGGCCGGCCGCGAGGCCGAGGACGGCGAGGACGACCAGGTAGGCCACGTGACCGAGCGCCCCGGCGAGATCCGCTGAGCCGAGATCGAGTGCGCGGCACAGCGCCACGCCGTGCCACAGCGGGGTGATGTAGGCGAGCGGCCGGATCCAGGCCGGCAGCTGCGAGACCGGGAAGAAGGTGCCGGAGAACAGGAACAGCGGGATCATGCCGAACCGGAAGATCACGTTGAAGGCCTGGTCGTTCTTCTTCTGGGTCACCGCGAATGCGTCCAGCGGCGCCGCGAAGGCGAGGCCGGTCAGCACCCCTGCCGGAACGCAGGCCACCGCCCAGGCCGAGTGCACCGCCCCGAACGCGGCCATGATCGCCAGGAAGATCAGCATGTTCATCGTCAGCCGCATCGTGGTGAACATCACGTGACCGCGGAAGATGTCGCCGGGCGTCAGCGGAGTCGAGGCCGCAGCCTGATAGGTCTGCTGCCATTTGACCGCCGAGAACACCGGGTAGAGCGATTCACCGACCGCGGTCTGCATGGCGCTCGCGGCCATCAGGCCGGGCGCCAGGAACGTCAGGTAGCTGACCCCGCCCAGGCTGGCCGTCCCGCGGGCGTCGACCAGCGTGCCCAGGCCGAGGCCCATGGCGCCCAGGTACAGCACCGGATTGAGGACGCTGGAGTAGATCGAGCCCCGCCAGGTGCGCCGGTAGTTCACCAGCCAGAACTGGAAGGCCCGCGCTGACATCGCCAGACGCCCGCCGACCCTGGGGTGTGGCTCCCGCCGGGCGTCAGGCTCCGGACGGGCGGGAACGGCTGTCGCCGTCATCCGTCCTCCAGCCGCCGGCCGGTCAGGCGCAGGAACACGTCCTCCAGGGTGCTGCGGCGCACCAGCGAGGTGAGCGGCTCCAGACCGCTGCTGCGGACCACGGCGAGCGCGTCGTCACCGTTCTCCACGTACAGCAGGACGCGGTCGGCCAGCACCTCCATCCGCTCCGCCGGCGCGTCGGCCAGCTTCTCGGCGGCCTGGTCGTGCTCTGAGACGTGGAACCGGAGCTCGAGCACCTCGCGCGTGGAGTAGGCATCGATCAGCTCCCGCGGCGAGCCCTCCGCGGCGATCCGGCCGCCGTCCATGACGACCAGCCGGTCGCACAGCTGCTCGGCCTCGTCCATGTAGTGCGTGGTAAGGATCAGGGTGACGCCCTGCTGCTTCAGCCGGAAGAGGCGATCCCAGACCACGTGCCTGGCCTGCGGGTCCAGGCCGGTGGTCGGCTCGTCGAGGATGAGGATCTCCGGCTCGTTAATCAGCGACCTGGCGATCGTCAGGCGGCGCTTCATGCCGCCCGACAGCGGCTCGACGGTGTCACCGGCCCGCTCCGACAGCTGCACGAAGTCCAGCAGCCGGTCGGTCCGCTCGGCGATCAGCGGCCGCGGCAGGCCAAAGTAGCGGCCGTAGACCAGGAGGTTCTCCCGGACGGTCAGCTCGACATCCAGCGTGTCTTCCTGCGGGACGACGCCCAGCCGGGCCCTGATGGCGGGGCCGTCGGTTACCGGGCTCAGGCCCAGGATCGACAGCTCGCCCCCGCTCGGCGGGGAGACGCAGCCGATCATGCGCATGGTCGAGGACTTGCCAGCCCCGTTCGGCCCGAGGAACCCGAACGCCTCACCCCGGCGGAGCTCGAAGTCGATCCCGTCGACGGCGGTGAACTGGCCGAACCGCTTCGTCAGGCCACGGGCGCGAATGAGGATGTCGGGGTCAGGCACGTCCGCGACCCTACCTAAAGGGTCTGTCAGTTCCGAACGAATAACTGGTCGAGCCAGGGTATTTTGGCAGTCCAGGTGGGCACGCCAGGACTGGCGGGGACGGTACCCTCACAGGGGCATCACGCGGCGGCCAAGCGGGCAGGAGGCAGGATCCCAGGGTGAGCACGATTCGCGGGCTCTACGAGCGGTTCCGCCACCTGATTCACGAGGGCTTCAAGTTCCTCGTGATCGGGGCCATCGGCACAATTGTGACGTTTGGCCTGGCTAACGCCCTGCACGACATCGGCAAGTACAAGGCGATCACGATCGCCACCATCGCTGCCACGGTCGTCACCTACCTGGGCAACCGGTACTGGACCTTCCGCGACCGGCAGGGCCAGGGGCACACCCGCGACACCACCATTTTTTTCGTGCTGAACGGCATCGGCCTGCTGATCTACTACGGCTGCATCGGCCTGACCGACGTGGCCGGCCTCGGGTCGAGCAAGGTCTGGTACAACGTGGCGCTGATTGTCGGCACCGGCCTCGGCACGCTGTTCCGGTTCTGGTCCTATCGCAAGTGGGTGTGGACCGCCGCTGACGCGCCCGCTGCGCCCGTCCTGTCCGACCGCGAGTCCGGCGAGGACCGCGCGCAGGACCTGGCCGCGGTTGTCGGGGCAGCTCCGGCACACCATGAGACCGGGCCCGGCCAGGACGCTCCGGTCGGCTTCGACACCCCGCCGTCCCGCCGCACGCCAGCCTCGCATCGCCGCACGTCCTAGCGGCAGCCCGGACGGCCCCTCCCCGCGAAAGCGGTCCCTACCCCCGGCAGGCCCCGGCGTGAGCGAGCAGTGTGCTCAGCGGTGTCCTCAGGTAACTGGCGGCGTCAGCCTGGCTGATGGCGCCGACGGCCACCAGCCTGCCCATGACGTGCTGCTCTCGGGCCAGGCCCGCTGCCGGATTATCGATCGGGTCGTCCGTGGTCGGTGCCTGCACGAGCCCGGCCAGCAGAGCAGCCTGCGGCCAGGACATCGAGCCCGGGCGCACCCCGAAGTACCCGCAGCTGGCGTCCGCCAGGCCGTAGAACCCGTGACCGAAATAGGCCACGTCCGAGTACAGCCTCAGGATCTCGGTGCCGCTGTAGGAGTACTTGAGCTTGACCGCCAGCGCTACCTGCTCCACCTCGGCCGTGGGCGTCATCCGGCCCGGCGTGTAGAGCATCTTGGCCAGCTGCTGGTAGAGGGTCGCGCCGCCCTCGTCGCCCTTCCTGGTCACGAAACCGTAGGCGACGCGGACGATCGCGACGGGGTCGACGCCAGGCTCCTCGGCGAACCGGTGATCCTCGGTGGCCTGCAGCGCCGTGGCGAACCGGTAGGGAGCCCCGACTCCGGGATACGGGGCGCCGTGCTCGAGATCGAACGTCCTGGCCAGCTGCCTGGCGTTGTCCGTCGACGGGGTGACCAGCATCAGCAGCCCGAATGCCAGCGCGCCGACGATGACCAGCGCGACCAGGGTCAGCCCGAGCCGGCTGGCGGCACGCAGTGCGAGCCGCCGGCCGGCTGAGGTGGGCGCGCGCCCTGGCTGCCCGTACGGCGCCTGTCCCGGCTGCGTCATCCCCGCCCGTTGCACTGAAGTTGACCGTTCCATCGACTATGCCAACGGCGCCGCAGCACCCGAAGTGCCACGGCCCGGACATGATCTGCCCGGCCCGCGGCGAACATAACCGGACGTGGCCGGCGTACGGCCGCCGGGTACCGACCAGTCGGTCCGGCTATACTGCGGAATGTGGCGGATATTCATGATCTGGGCGCACTAGAGCAGGCGGCCGCGATCCGGTCCGGAGAGCTGAGCCCGGTCGAGGTCACCGAGCACTACCTCGCCCGGATCGAGCGGCTGAACGAGGGCCTCGGTGCCTTCGTGACGGTGACCCCAGAGCGAGCGCTGGCGCAGGCCAGGGCCGCGGCCGACCAGCTCGCCGGCGGCGGCTCCCGTGACAGCCTGCCGCCGCTGTTCGGCGTGCCCATCGCGATCAAGGACCTGACCAGCACCGCGGGCGTGCGCACGACATTCGGCTCGCAGGTCTACGCCGGGAACGTGCCCGACACCGACGCCCCTTCCGTCGTGCTGCTGCGTCAGGCCGGGACCATCAGCCTCGGCAAGACGAACACGCCGGAGTTCGGCACCTGCTGCTACACCGACAACGAGGTGACCGGCCCGGCACGGTCACCCTTCGACCCGGCGTGCAACGCGGGCGGATCGAGCGGCGGGTCGGCAGCCGCGGTGGCGGCGGGCCTGGTGCCGTTCGCTCATGGCAGCGACGGCGGCGGGTCGCTGCGGATCCCGGCCAGCGTGTGCGGCATCGTCGGGCTGAAGCCGTCCCGCGGCCGCGTCAGCAACGGCGCCGCCGAGTCCACCGGACTGTCGATCCAGGGCCCGCTCGCCCGGTCGGTCGCGGACGCGGCAGCCCTGCTGGACGCGCTCGCGGTGCCGGTGCCCGGCGACCCGTACTGGGCGCCGCCGCTGCCGCCGGGCGAGACCTTCCTGGGTTACGCCCGGCGCGAGCCCGGCCGGCTGCGGATCGGCAGGTACGCGACCGCGGCCAACGGCACGGTGCCCCACCCGGCCTGCCGCGCCGCCTGGGAGGATGTCGCGGCCCAGCTCGCCGGTCTCGGGCATGAGGTCGAGGAGATCGACCTGCCGTTCCCGGCGGGGATCGCCGACTGCTTCAACACCGTCTGGGGCGTCAAGGCGCTCGACACCGAGCTCAGCGCGGCCGAGGAGGAACTGCTCCGGCCGGTGACGCGGGCCTGGCGCGACTACGGCCGCACGAAGAGCGGGCACGAGTACGCCACCGCCCTGACCACGATGCAGCTGGCCGCCCGCCAGTCGGTGGAGGCAACCGCCGGCTACGACATCGTGCTGACCCCGACGCTGGGGCTGCCGCCGCAGCCGGCGGAGTTCTTCGCCGAGGACGGCGAGGTCATGGACAACCTGCGGCGGCAGGGCGCGTTCACCCCGTATACCGGCGTCTACAACATGACCGGCCAGCCCGCGGTCAGCCTGCCGCTGCACTGGACCGCTGACGGCGTGCCGATCGGGGTATCGCTGATCGGCCGGCCCGCCGGCGAGGGCCCGCTGCTCTCGCTGGCGGCTCAGCTCGAGGCGGCACGACCGTGGGCAGGCCACCGGCCCGCCTGCTGGTAGGCAGGGCCGTCTGCTGGCCCGCAGGCGGTCCTTATGCTGGCACGCGGGTCCGTTACCGGGTGGCCAGCCCGCCGATCAGCAGCTCGGTGAACAGGTCGCCCACCTGCCCGGGCGACAGCGAGCCGTCCGGCTTGTACCAGGAGCCGAGCTGGTTGACCACGCTAAGGAAGTAGTGCACGACAACGTCGGAGGAGATGTCGCTGCGGAAGGTCCCGGCGGCGACGCCCTCGTCGACCAGCGCGCGGAACTTCTCCTGGTAGGCACGCCGCTCGGCGCGGACCTGGGTCTGCTTGTCCTCAGGGAGCATGTGCAGTGAGCGGAAGAAGACGATCATGTCATCGAGGTTGTCCAGGCTGGTCTGGACCACGTCGCCAGCCGCCGCGCGCAGCCGCTCCTCGGCGGTGCCAGGGCCGGCGGCGATCTCATCCAGGTGCGAGGTCTGCATCGACAGCACCTGGTGGTAGACCTCGAAGAGCAGGTCGTCCTTGGAGCCGTAGTAGTGATACATGGCGCCCTTGGTGACGCCTGCCGCGTCCACGATGTCCTGCACCGACGTGCCCTCGAACCCGTGCCGCGCGAACAGCCGCGTCGCCACGCGCAGCAGGCGCTCTTTCACCGGCGGCCGGGCAGCCTTCGGGGCCCGCCCGGAGGACTCCTTTGACCTCACCACCATGTGCCACGCTCCGGCTCACTCTTGCCCGGCCCGGCGTCATACCGTCCGGTCGGTCTTAAACTAGGCATGCAGAGACCGTGCGGTCAACTCGACACTTCGCAGCCACCTGGCGGGTGCCTTCACGGCCGTTCAGAATCAGCAAGCTGATCCAGGTGAAGGGCAACATCCTGGACCAGATAGCCATCCCGGTGACGACGCGGTCCGGCGCCGCCCTGCTGCCACGGCCGCGGCCCGGCGAGCGGCCGGTACTCCAGGCCGGCAGCGTCCAGGCGGCCCAGATGGACCCCGATCCGGTCCGGCAGCGGCGGCGCTGGCTCCTCCCCCGCCGGACCGCCTGACCACGCCACCTCCGCGAGAGCGCACGCGCGCGGGAAGATCATGTACTCCAGCGCCCGGCCGTCGGGGATGTACTCGGTCCACACCTGGAACTGGGTGCCGACCAGGCGCTCGCGAGCAGGCCGCGGCCAGTCCGGCGGCACCGGCGCGAAGCTGGCGACGTCCTCGAGCCGGACGGGCCCGCCGATAGCGACTGGCTCGGAGGCGGCGCGTTCCTGGTAGTAATCGAAATAAGTCGGCAGCACCGGAGCCGCGATGACGTCGTGCCCCGCCAGGGCAGCCTGGAGTGCGATCTGCATCCCGCGCCATGCCATCACGACCGTGTCCGGCCTGAGCATCCCGGCCCTGCCACCCGAGCTGGCAAAACCCTCGTCCCAGACCACGGCTCTGACTGCAAAGTCTGCGGCGAGCATGTCGGCGACATCACGCAGGAACGAGGCGTGCAGCTCCGCCGCGCTCGCCAGGCCGCGGTCACGCCGGGCCTGCTCGATCCGCGGGTCGTCGCGCCAGCGGTCGAGCAGGCACTCGTCCCCGCCGATGTGCACGAAGCGGGCGCCCGTCGCGCCGATCAGCTCACCGAAGACGTCCCGCAGCAGGCGCATCGACTCCGGCAGAGGCGCGAGCAGATTCGGAAAGATGCCCCAGTCCGGGCTCACCTGATAGCCGCCCGGCGGCGGCGTGCCCGAGCCGAGCTCAGGGAGCGCGGCCAGCAGTGCGGTGCTGTGGCCGGGCAGGTCGATCTCCGGTACGAGCGACATGCCCCGCTGCCCGGCGAACGCCGCGATCTCCGCCAGGTCGGCGAGGGTGTAATAGCCGCCGTGCGGGATGTCGTCGTAGAGCTGCGGTCTTTCGTCGTTCAGGCTGATCCGGCTGCGCGGCCGGTGCGAGCCGGTTTCCTGCAGCACCGGGTGCAGCCTGCTCTCGATCCGCCAGCCCTGGTCGTCGGTGAGGTGCAGATGCAGGCGGTTGAGTTTCAGCGCGGCGAGGGCGTCGATCAGCGCGAGCAGCTCGCGCTTGGTGACGAAGTGCCTGGCCACGTCGATGTGCGCGCCGCGCCAGGTGAGGGCAGGGCGGTCCGCGATCTCCGCGCAGGGCAGCTGCCAGGCGGCAGCGCCCGGCAGCGGGGCCGCGCGCCAGGCATCGGCCGGCAGCAGCTGGCGCAGGGTCTGGGTGGCGTAGCCCGCGCCCGCGACGTCACCGGCCGCGATGAGCATGCGGTCCGGCTCGATCCGCAGGCGGTAGGCCTCGGGGCCGAGATCGGTGTCGATGGTCACGGTGCAGCGGATCTCATCGGCGCGGCCGTTGCCGGTCGCCTGCACGGACGGGACGGGCCAGGGGATCGTGGCTAGCAGCAGTGCGACCGCGGCCGCGGCTTGCGCCGTCTCGTGAGCGGGCCCGTTCCCGGCTGCGCGCACGGCGGGGCAGGCGGCTAGCTCCAGCACGCCGGCCCCGGCCTGTACGGAGAGCGGATACGGGATCAGGCTGGCGAGGGCGTCGTTCATGTGCAGGGCTGCTCCCGTCCGCCGATGGCTCGCCGGCGGAGCCGGCCCGGACCGCCGATGCCGGCGTCCGGCGGCAGACTAGCAGCGGGCGTTCGGCCGCAGGGGCGCTGGCCTGGTTGTCCCGGTCGTCCGGGCCGCCAGCAGCCCTGGCGGCGCGAGGACTGGTGCCCGTTCTGCGCTAAGGTAAGTACGCTCGTCGCGCAGGCGCCGGGCAGGTAGTGCCGGGACGTAGCGCAGTTTGGTAGCGCACTTGACTGGGGGTCAAGGGGTCGCGGGTTCAAATCCCGCCGTCCCGACTGGCAGCTTGTCTTTTTCGAACAATAAATCCCCATCCGGGGAGCCAAACAGAGAGCCAATCGCTTTTGGTGATGACCCCTTGACGACAGTCAAGGGGTCAAAGATCAACAGATTGCCTTCCCTGCGACGGCACGGGCGCCGGCGTTCGAGCACCAGCGACAACGGCCATGCAAGCCGCGTGGGCCAGACAAACGGCAGGCCGAATAGTAAGGGATCCGTCACGTTGGCGTCGCGTGGCTGTGAGGACGCATGCGTCATCGAGGCGGAGGCGCTACCTGGGCAACGGAACGCGCGAGTCGGCGGCGAGCTCGCGTCGGCCGCGCTGCGTGTCGAACCAGCGCGCCGGCGAAGACGCGGCCTGCGCCACGCAGTGTGACCCGACATCGGACACGTAAACTCGCGCCGTCGGTGGGAGCTTGAAGACAACCTGATCAGGGCGCTT
>Ga0302325_10018519_pt1 | contig 14677 bp, 13 predicted proteins | sample Palsa_T0_2_FD_201948 | JGI IMG/M metagenome (GOLD analysis project Ga0302325, IMG submission 201948) | Peat permafrost microbial communities from Stordalen Mire near Abisko, Sweden - Palsa_T0_2 | ecosystem: Environmental > Terrestrial > Soil > Palsa > Peat permafrost | place: Sweden: Abisko... | reverse complement strand
CGACAACAGTCGCTACAATTTGAGTGTCAGCGAATATTCCCAGGCCGCGACCCGCTCCGACTTCCTGAGCCGCTGGAGCCAGTTTCTCTCCCTCACCGGCGCCGATCCCGCGCTCGGCCTACTCCCCGCCCAATATGTCCGCGTCCACCACTAAATCCCGACTGGCCCTGAAGGTTATCCTCGTGCTGGCCGTGCTCGTCGCCGCCGGCGTGGCGGCCCGGAATTTTTTCCGTCCCACGGCCCGGGTTGTCGCGATCGAGCGCGGCCATGCGACCGACGGCCGTCCCGGCAGCATCGAGGTGGTGCCGCAATATGACCTGGAAATCAAGACGGAGGTCCCAGGGCGGGTCAGCAGCAGCGCCACCGAGGTGGGCAAGACCTTCAAGGAGGGGGAGGTGCTGGCGCAGCTCAATACGGGGGACATCGACATCACCCTCGAGAAGGACCAGAACGCCTACGACTCGCACAAGGCGCAGTATGCGGTCGGATCGCAGATCGCGCTCGAGCTGGAGACCGCCTTGGCGCATCTGAAAAATACCCAGCGGCTGCACGAGATGGGTCAGGTCTCGGATTCCGATCTGCAGACGGAGGGCCGCGGCGTCGATGGCATCCGGATCCGGCTGGCGCTGGAAAAGGTGGACCATGATTCCCAGCTCAAGGCCGACTTGGTCACAATCAAGGAGGACAAGCTGGCGAAGGACAAGATGACGCTCCTGGCCCCCTTCGACGGGGTCATCTCGGAGGTCGACGCGCGGCGCGGCGCGCTCATTCCCAGCGGCGCCATTCTCGGCCATCTCATCACGGCCGAGCGCACGGTCGAGGCCAAGATCAGCGAGGAGAATTTCGCCGGCATTTCGATCGGCAACAAGGCCTCCGTCCTCTTCCTCGGCTACAGCAGCGGCAAGATGTTTGACGCCAAGGTCAGCAAGATCCTGCCGACGGCCGAGGCGGCGACGCAGCGGTATATCGTCTGGCTCGACGTGAACATTCCCCAGGACCAGCTGAAGCCCGGCATGACCGGCGAAGTCACCATTGACGTGGCGACCCACGATTGGGCGCTGCTGGCCCCGCGCCGCGCGCTCGCCGGAACCACGCTCCTCGTCGTCAACCATGGGCGGGTGGAGGTGCGGAACGTCAAGGTCGGCTTTACGGCCCTGAACCGGGTGGAGATCCTCGACGGCGTGAAGGAGGGCGACCTCGTCATCACCGATGAGCTCGACCGTTTCAGCCCGGGCGACCGGGTTCGCACCGAACAGATTCCCATGCCCTAGCGGCGGCGGCCCGCGCCCGTTCTCCCCCTTGTCGCCCAACCTGCAGATCGCCTTCCGCTTCCTCGTCGCCAAACGGCGCGCGATGCTGCTCAGCCTGACCTGCACGGTCCTGGGGGTCGGCTTCTTCATCGTGACGCAGGCGACCACGAGCGGGTTCCAGGATCTCTTCATCCGGACGCTGCTGGAAACCGACGGGGCCATCCGGATTCAGGACGAGATCCAGGACACGTTGCGCTCCATGGCGGCGGCGGGCAACGATCCCACCGCGTCCTTTCAGATCCAGGAAAAGGAGGGCCGCAAATACGTCGAGGGCATACCACAGCCGGCGGAGTTGATGCAGGCGCTGCGCAGCTTTCCCAATGTCGCCGGCATCGCCGAGGTGCTGCACGAGAACGTCTTCATCAAGAGCAGCTTCAAGGAGGACACGGCCCAGATCTACGGCATCAATATCGACGACAACAGCATCGACAATTTCTTCCGGGTCTCGAACCTCGCCTCCCGGATCGTGCAGGGCGACCTGGACGGCTTCAAGACCCATTCGGACCGCCTGCTCATCGGCACGGTGCTCGCCCGGCGCCTGCAGGTCGAACCGGGCGATTCCGTCCTGATCAAGGTCTCCTCGATTGAGGCGGAGCAGCGGCGCTACAAGATCGCAGCCATCTATGAGACGGGCGTCGAGGACATCGACAAGGTCCGCGTGTTCATGCATCTCGACGACGCCCGCTCGCTCCTGCACAAGCCGACCGAAGCCTCCTACATCCAGGTCACTTTGCGCGACAAGGACCGGGCACCGGCCGACGCCGCGCAGATGCAGCTGTCCCTCAAGCACAGCGCCGCTCCCTGGCAGACGCGCGAAGCCGTCTGGCTCACCGTCTTCAAGGCGTTGAAATTCTCGAGCGCCCTCACCACCTCCATTTTCACCCTGATCGCCGGCATCGCGATGGGCAGCACGCTCTTCATGATCGTGATGGAGAAGACCAAGGAAATCGCGATCTTGCGCTCGATGGGCTACACGCCCGGGGATATTTCCTCCATCTTCATCTGGCAGGCCGCCATCGTGCTCTTGGTCGGCTGCCTGGTGGGCTGCGGGCTTGGAGCGGGGATCACCTATTGCGTCAGCCAGATACCGCTGCCGATCCGCGGCATCTTCAAGACCAACACTTTTCCGGTCATCTGGCTGGGCTGGCATTATTTCTGGGCCGTCCTGGTGGCGGTGATCGTGGTCATGATCGCCAGCCTGGTTCCCGCGCGACGGGCGGCGCGCCTCCAGCCGGGCGATGTCATCCGGGGGACAGCGCAATGAGCACGGCGCCCGCCGCTTCCGGCCCGACCGACGATCCGACGGTCTCCCTGCGCTGCGCAGGGCTGCATCGCTACCTCGGGCAGGGGGATGGCCGCGTCCACGTGCTCCGGGGGGTTTCCTTCGAGGCCCGGCGGGGGCAAGTCTATGCGATCGTGGGCCCGTCGGGGTGCGGCAAAAGCACCTTGCTCTACCTCTTGGGCCTCCTGGACCAGCCGGACGACGGACATATCTGGATCGACCGCCAGCTCATGTCCAACAGCGGCGACGCCGCCCGAACCGCCGCCCGGGGCGAACACATCGGCTTCGTCTTTCAATTCCACTTCCTGATGCAGGAATTCACCGCGCTCGAGAATGTGATGATGCCGATGCGCAAGCTCGGCCGCCTCGGCCTCGAGGAGATGGCCGAGCGGGCGCGTTCCCTGCTCGCGGCCGTCGGGCTGGGGGAGAAAACCCACCGGCTCGGCACCCAGCTATCCGGAGGCGAGCAGCAGCGCGTGGCCGTCGCCCGGGCCCTGGCCAACCAGCCCACGATCATCCTGGCGGACGAGCCCACGGGCAACCTGGACGCCAAGAATTCCACCGTGGTGTTCGACCTGATGACCCGCCTGGCCAAGGAAAACGGCCAGGCCATCGTCCTGGTCACGCACAACCCGGAGATCGCCAGCCGCTGCGATGTCATCCGCCCGATGCGGGACGGACTGTTCGTCTAGCCCATTTAAAATAAATCGGTAGCCGCAAATTCGTTCAGGTAGGGCGCTTTGTCCCAAAGCGCTGCGGGTTGGGACAACCCGCGCTACCTCGGAACGCCGGCGGGACAACCCGCCCCAGGGCGTATGAAAGGGCTCGGATCTATGATTAGCGGCGCCGCGTGTCCCTGCGGCGAGCGCTTATTTTCAGGCCAATGCTTGCCGGCCCGGAAATTTAGGTGGACATCCCAAACCAGCCTCGCCTTTTTTGGGCCTGATTTCGCTTATGCCGCGCCATTCCGTGAGACTTCGACGTTTGCCTAGAAACCCTCCGGCCGGAGCCTGCGCAGGTGCGCGCCCGGGCGGGAAGGCCTGAGCCGCGCCGCGGGCTGACACCTCCGGACCATGTCGAACATCTTTCCTAAGTCCGCGAACCGGCTGCCGCTGCAGATCGTCATCTATCTCTTCGTGCTGGGCGGGATTGCGACGGCCGCCGTGGACTACTACATGACGCCGAAGTACACCCGGGTGGGATACACGCCCGTCCAGCCGGTGCCGTTCAGCCATGCGCTGCATGCGGGCCAGCTCGGGATCGACTGCCGCTACTGCCACAGCGATGTCGAACGCTCGGGCCACTCCAATGTTCCGACGGCGCAGACCTGCATGAACTGCCATAGCCAGGTCAAGGCCAACAGCCCCCTGCTGGCGGTGGTGCGGCGCAGCTACGAGACCGGCGAGCCGGTGCCGTGGGTCTGGATCCACCTGACGCCCGACTACGTCTATTTCAATCATGCGATCCACGTGAACCGCGGCGTGAGTTGCGTGGAATGCCACGGCCGGGTCGACCAAATGGACGTCGTGACGCACGCCAAGCCGCTGAGCATGGGCTTCTGCCTCGACTGCCACCGCGATCCCCAGGACCACCTGCGGCCGAACGCGGAGGTCACCAACCTGGCTTGGACCGCGCCGAGCGCGCAGGCCCAGACGGCGATGGGCCGCCAGTTCGTCCACGATTGGAACGTGCGCCCGCCCCAAAGCTGCTCCGGCTGCCATCGATGAAACGCCAGATCACCCATCCCGCCCCCTCGGCGCGCGAACTCGCCGGGCCGAAGTACTGGCGCAGCCTGGAGGAGCTGACGGAGGCGCCCGGCTTCAAGGCGCGGCTGGAGCGCGAATTTCCCGACGGCGCCTCGACCCTGGAAGGGGTCGACCGCCGCCAGTTCATGAAGATCATGGCGGCATCCTTCGCCCTGGGCGGAGCCGCGAGCCTGGCGGGCTGCCGGCGCCCCGAGGCGAACATCCTGCCTTTTGGAAAGTCGGTCGAAGGCGCGGTCCCGGGACTGCCGATCTACTATGCGACCGCGATGCCATTGCGCCGGTCGGCGCTGCCGCTGCTGGCGGAGACCCACCAAGGCCGCCCCACGAAGCTTGAGGGCAATCCCGGCTACACCCCCCTCGGCGGCGCCAGCTCGCTGGCGGCCCAGGCCTCCCTGCTCGAACTCTACGATCCGGATCGCGCGAGCGCCCACACTGCGGATGGCGCGCAGCTCGACGATGCGGCGGTCAAGGACCGGCTGGGCGCCATCGGCCGGGCCCATGCGGCCAACGGCGGCGCCGGTCTCGCCTTCCTCGCCGAGACCTCTTCCTCGCCGACGCGCGCTCGTCTGGTGGCGCGGCTGCGGGCCCGCTTCCCGCGGGCGGTTTGGGCGGAATACGAGCCGGTGACCGACGAGCCGCCGGTCGCGGTGGCGCAGGCGCTTTTCGGCGGCAGCGTCCGGCCGCTCTACCGCTTCGCCAAGGCCAAGCGGATCCTCAGCTTGGATTGCGATTTCCTGAGCGCCGAGGCGGGCAGCCTCTACTACGCCCGCGAGTTTACCCGCGGGCGCCGCGTGACGAGCCGCGACGACGCGATGAGCCGGCTCTATGCGGTGGAGAGCAATCTCACCCTTACCGGCAGCATGGCGGACCACCGCCTCCGCCTGGCCAGCAGCCACCTGCTCGCCTTCGCCGGGGCCCTCGCCGCCAAGGTGACGGGCGACCAGACCTTTGCCGCGCTGGCCCAGGGGCTGGAGGTCAAGCCGGAGTGGATCGCGGAGTGTGCGAACGACCTGGCTGCGCACAAGGGCGAAAGCCTGGTCATCGCCGGAGCCCATCTTCCCGCCGAGGTTCACGCCGTGGCCTACGCGATCAACGCGGCGCTCGGCAACCTCGGGCGCACGGTCGAATTCGTCGAAGCCGCGCCGTCGGGCGCCGCCTCGCTCACCGATCTGGCCACCGCCATCCGCGGCGGCTCGGTCCAGACCCTGGTCATTCTCGGCGGCAATCCGGCCTACAATGCGCCGGCCGATCTCGATTGGCCCGCGCTGCAGAAGTCCGTGGGTGCGGTCGTCCGTTTCGGCTACTACGTCGATGAGACGTCGGTTCTGGCGCACGTGCACGTCGCCGCGGCGCACTACCTCGAGTCCTGGGGCGACGGCCGGACGCTGGACGGCACGATCGTGCCGATCCAGCCGATGATCCTGCCCCTCTTCGGTGGGCTGACCGAGATCGAGGTCCTGGCCCGGATCGCGGGGGAGCCCGAGGCCGACCCGTACAAGCTTGTCTACGAGACCATTGCCGGCCTGGCCGGCCCGGGCGGCGCGGCGCTCTTCCGCCGCTTTCTGCACGACGGCTGGCTGGCGGATTCCGCCTTCGCGACCCTGCCGGCGAATTTTGACAGCGCGGGCCTCGCCCGGCTGCTCAACCGCGCGGCCGCGGTGCCCGCCTTCTCCAAGGCGAACCTTGAGGTCCGCTTTGTCGCCGACCACAAGGTGGACGACGGGCGCTTTGCCAACAACGGGTGGCTGCAGGAATGCCCGGATCCGATCACGAAGCTCGCCTGGGACAACGCCATTCTCATCAGCCCGCGGCTCGCGAAGGACCTCGGCATCGACCCCAAGGGCTCGGTCCTCCAGGTGGCGCGCAAGGACGAGCAGGATTTCCTCAAGGGTCAGGAGCAGTCTCACATCGCTGTGCTCACCCTCGGCGGCCGCCAGATCCGCGCGCCCCTGCACATCCAGGTGGGGCTCGCGAATTACACCGTCGTCGTGCCGCTCGGCTACGGGCGCGCGATGAACGGCCGGATCTGCCGGGACATCGGTTTCAGCGGCTATGCCGTGCGGACTTCCGGCGCCCCGCACCTGGCCGCTGGTGGCACGCTGGCCCTGACCGGCGAGCGCCGGGTCATGGCCGATACCCAGTGGCACTGGTCGATGGAGGGCCGCGAAATCGTCCGCGAGGCGAACTACAGCGAGTACCAGGAGAATCCGTCCTTCGTGAAGGAGCTCGGGATGGAGGCGGAGACGCCGATCTACGGGCCGGAGGGCGACAGCATGACCCTGGCGCAGCGCGTCTCGGAGGTGCCGCGCGGCAATTCGCTCTACCAGAACCCCAAGTACGATGGCGTGCACCAGTGGGGCATGAGCATCGACCTGAACACCTGCATCGGCTGCAACGCCTGCGTCGTCGCCTGCCAGGCGGAGAACAACATCCCCATCGTGGGGCGCGACCAGGTCATCCGCGGCCGCGCGATGCACTGGATCCGCATCGACCGCTACTATTCGGACGGCCAGATCGACGCCGCCGCCTTCGGGGGCGAGGGCAACCGCGAGCTGCCCGAGGATCCGCAGATCTCGCTTCAGCCGGTCGCCTGCCAGCAGTGCGAGCTGGCGCCGTGCGAGATGGTCTGCCCGGTCAACGCCACGGTCCACGATGACGAGGGCATCAACGTGATGGCGTACAACCGGTGCGTCGGCACGCGGTACTGCGCCAACAACTGCCCGTATAAGGTGCGCCGCTTCAATTATTTCGACTGGAACAAGCGCGAGATCGGCAGCTTCTACGAGGGCCCGTTCGGCCCCAACGGCATGCCGGAGCTGGTGAAGCTGGCCAAGAATCCCGAGGTCACGGTGCGCATGCGCGGGGTGATGGAGAAATGCACCTACTGCGTCCAGCGGATCGAGAACGGCAAGATCCAGTGGAAGGTGAAGATGGCGCAGGCGGGAACGCCCGGCGAGGTCGTCGTCCCGGATGGCACGATCAAGACCGCCTGCCAGCAGGCCTGCCCGGTCGAGGCGATCGTCTTCGGCAATATCCTCGACGAGAACAGCGCGGTCTCGCGCGCCAAGGCCCGGTCGCAGGACTACGGCCTCCTGGCCTACCTCAACACCCGGCCGCGGACCACCTATCTGGGACGCCTGCGCAATCCCAATCCCGCCATGCCGGACTATCGCCAGATGCCCCTCAGCCGCGTCGAATACGAGCGGAAAAACCATCCGGCCGGCCTGGTGGCGCCGGCCAAGGGGGAGGGGAAAGGCTAAATGTCCCACGCCTCCCACGAAACCGACGCCCCGGCGATCCTCGCCGAGGTCAATCCGGCGGTCCTGCCCCGCCCGGCGCTGGTCGAGCACGACCGCAGCTACAGCTGGATCACCGAGAAGATCTGCGGCATCGTCGAGGGCAAGACGCCCACCTGGTGGTGGGTCTGTTTCATCGTCGCCTGCTTCATCGCCTCGTTCACCGTCGTCGGCCTGACCTACCTCGTCTCCACCGGCGTGGGCGTCTGGGGCCATCGCAGTCCGGTCAACTGGGGCTGGCCGATCGTGAACTTCGTCTTTTGGATCGGCATCGGCCACGCTGGGACCCTGATCTCGGCGATCCTCTGCCTCCTGCGCCAGAAATGGCGCACCTCGATCAACCGCGGAGCCGAGGCCATGACGATCTTCGCCGTCGTCTGCGCCGGCATTTTCCCGGTCTTCCACATCGGCCGCGTCTGGTACGCCTGGTTCCTCTTCCCGCTGCCCAACTCGAACTACATCTGGCAGAACTTCCGCTCGCCGCTGGAATGGGACGTCTTCGCCGTCTCGACCTACGGGACGGTCTCGGTCCTTTTCTGGTATGTCGGCATGATCCCGGACCTGGCGACCCTGCGCGACCGTTTCGAGGCCGCCGGCCGCAAAACGCGGTCATTCTTTTACGGGATCATGGCGATGGGCTGGCGCGGTTCGGCCCGGGCTTGGAACAACTACGAGATGGCCTACCTGATTCTGGCGGGCATCTCGACGCCGCTCGTGCTCTCCGTGCACACGATCGTGTCCTTCGACTTCGCGGTGTCCCTGATCCCGGGCTGGCACACGACGATCTTCCCGCCGTATTTCGTGGCCGGCGCGATCTTCTCCGGCTTCGGCATGGTGCTGACGCTCATGCTGCCCCTGCGCGCCATCTACAAGCTCGAGGACCTGATCACGCAGTACCACATCGACTGCATGTGCAAGATCACCTTGGCGACGGGGACGATGGTGGGCTACGCCTACGCGATGGAGTTCTTCATCGCCTGGTACGGGGCGAATCCGTTCGAGGGCTTTGCCTTCATCAACCGCGCCTTCGGCCCCTATGCCTGGGCGTATTGGATCATGATCAGCTGCAACGTGATCACCCCGCAGCTCTTCTGGTTCAAGAGGGTGCGGCAGAACATCACCCTCGTCTGGGTGCTCTCGCTCTTCGTCAACCTCGGGATGTGGTTCGAGCGCTTCGTCATCATCTGCACCTCGCTGTCCCGCGACTTCCTGCCCTCGAGCTGGGGCTACTTTTCCCCGACGGCCATCGATATCTTCACCTTCTTCGGCACCTTTGGCGTCTTTTCCGTCCTCTTCCTTCTCTTCGTCCGCTTCCTGCCGCTGATGGCGATGGCGGAAATCAAGGCGGTCACGCCGCAGGCGGACCCGCACAGCGAACACCATGGCTGACCAACCCTACGGCCTGATCGCAACCTTCGACAACACCGGCGCGCTCTACCGCGCGGCGGAGAAGGTGCGCGACGCCGGCTATCGGCAGTGGGACTGCATCACGCCGCTGCCGGTGCACGGCCTGGACCGGGCCATGGGCCAGAAGCGCTCGATCGTCCCGCGCATCTCGCTCTGCGGGGGCATCACGGGATTCTGCACCGGGATGTCGCTGATCTGGTACACCGACGCCTTTGATTACCCGGTGATCGTCGGCGGCAAGCCCTTCTTCAGCCCGCTCTTCGCCTTCCCGGTCTCGTACGAGCTCACCATCCTCTTCACGGCCTTCGCCACCATCATCGGGATGTTCGTTCTCAACGGGCTGCCCATGCATTATCATCCGGTCCTGAAATACCGCGACATCCGGCGCGGCACGGACGACCTTTTCTTCATCGTGATCGAGGCGGTGGATCCGCGTTTCAACGCCGCCGAGACCCGGGACCTGCTCGCGCGCATCGGCGGCCGCAACGTCGAGGAACTGGAGACCTGAGGCCATGCGGAACGTCTACCTCCTTACCGCCTTCTGCGTGATCCTGATGGTGTCGATCCTCGGGCTGCGCGGCACGCATTTCACCCATCCGCCGATGGACGTGTTCCCCGAATGGGCCTTCCCGGGCATGAAGCGGCAGGCCAAATTCCGCCCGCAGGCGGCCAGCTCATTCTTCGCCGACGGCCGGGCCGACCGGGCGCCGCCGCCCGGCGTGGTCGCCTCGGGCTACGGTCCGGCCGGCCAGCCCCTGCGCGACGACGATGTGCTCTATCTGGGCAAGAATCCCGACGGCTCGTTTGTCCGGGGCTTTCCGGCGGCGATTACGGTGGACTTGGGCCTGCTCCAGCGCGGGCATGACCGCTACGCGATCTACTGCCAGCCCTGCCACGGCGGGGTGGGCGACGGCAACGGCATCACCAAGAAGTACGGCATGGGCGCGACGCCCACCTACCATGACGATCGCCTGCGCCAGATGGCGGAGGGCGAGATCTACAACACCATCACCAACGGCAAGCAGCCGGCCAACAACATGCCCTCGTATGCCGACAAGCTCACGCCCCAGGACCGCTGGGCCGTGATCGCCTACGTGCGCGCCCTCCAGCGCGCGCAGCACGGCACGGTGGCGGACGTGCCCGGAGAACACCAGGCGGAGCTCGGACTGAAATGATCTCCGATCTCGCCACCCCTCGCGCGCCGTCCCCGCATCCCGCCGCGCCGAATTCGAGCCGGGCCCTCCTCATCGGCGCGGCCGGCATCGCCGTCGTGCTCGTGGGTTGCTTCGTCTCCGGCGTCCACGTCGCGGCCACCGCCTGGCTCCTGGGCGTGGTCTATTGGACGGCGATGATCATCGGAGCCCTGATGCTGGTCCTGATCCATCACATCTTCGACGCCTCCTGGTCGGTCGTAATCCGCCGGCAGTGGGAGCACGGCCTCGCGGCCTTCAAGTGGCTGGCGCTGCTCTTCCTGCCGCTGCTCGTGCTCTCGTGGATCGCGCCCCATGACCTGATCTGGCCGTGGATGAATCTGGCGCACCCGATCGCCAACGGCGAGACCGTGGGCACCGACCTCCTTTACGCCAAGAAGTCCAGCTTCCTCAACCTGCACGCGCTGACGTTCTTCTCGGTGGTGTTCTTCGCCATCTGGCTCTGGCTCTCGGCCCGCCTGCGGAAGGCCTCATTCACGCAGGACGCCGACGGCGACGTGAAGTGGACCTTCAAGAACCGCGTCACCGCCGGCCTGGGCCTCCCGCTGGGCGCCCTGACCCTGACCTTTGCCGCGGTGTACTGGGTGAAGAGCCTCGAGTACCACTGGTTCTCGACGATGTTCGGCGTGTGGTATTTCGCGAACTGCATGCGCGGCGCCTACGCCCTCACGGTGCTGGTCATGCTCTGGCTCTACAATCGCGGCGACTACCGCGGCATCCTCAACACGAACCACCTGCACAGCATCGGCCAGATGATGCTGGCCTTCACCGTGTTCTGGGGCTACGTCTCGTTTTCGCAGTACTTCCTGATCTGGAACGCGGATGTGCCCGAGGAGACCTTCTGGTACAACCTGCGCGAACACGGCGACTGGTGGTACGTCGGCATGTTCATTGTGTTTGGCACCTTCCTCCTGCCATTCCTGCTCCTGCTTTCCTACCGCTTCAAGGTGACGCATCGCACGATTCGCCGCATCGCCCGGTGGATCCTCTTCGTCATCTTCATCGACATCTCCTTCAACCTGATGCCGGCCCTGAAGGACGCGCACGGTGAGCCGCAGTCGTTCCTGTCGATCAATCTGCTCTGGTCCGTCGCGGCCGTCGCCGGGGTGGGCGGCATCTGCGTGTGGGCTTACCTCCGGAGCTTTGCCACCGCCAAGCTGATCCCGATCCGCGATCCGCGCATCCTTGAATGCCTGACCCATCATGAGTGAGCCCGCCATCCACGAGCCCCGGCCCGTTTCGCTGGTGACCATCCTGGCCATCTTTGGCTGCTTTGCGCTCTTCCTGATCCTCATCCGGTTTGCTTACAACTCGCGTCCGCCGGCCTACATTCCGGAGGACGAGGTGGCGGAGAAGCTGGGCGATGACCAGAAATGGCAGGCCACGCCGGAGAGCCGCCATGCCTACCTGCTGGACCTGCGGGCCAAGCAGGACAAGCAGGCGACCAGTTACGGCTGGGTGGACCAGAAAAACGGCATCGTGCAGTTGCCGGTCGACCGGGCGATGGAGCTCGTCGTCCGCGACTACGGGGCCAAGAAGCCATGACCGACCTTTCCGCTCACTCTTCTCCCACCGACTCCGGCGACGTCGAGGCGTACGGACGCGGTCCGCTGCTGTTGCTCGCCGGCTCGTCCGTCGTGTGGCTGGCCGTCGGCGGCTTTTTTGCGCTGATCGCCGGGATCCAGCTGCACCATTCCGCCTTCCTGGCCGGCTGCCCTCTCCTGACCCACGGAAGGGTGCAGGCGCTGGCCGAGACCTGTTTCGTCTACGGCTGGATGGCCAACGCCGGCCTGGCGCTGGCGCTTTGGATCCTCGCCCGCCTTGGCGGCGAGCCGCTGCGCGCGGCCAACTGGACCGTGGCGGGTGCGTGTTTCTGGAACCTGGGGATCGTGCTGGCCCTCGTCGGCATCGTTTCCGGGGAAGCCACCGCCATTCCGCTGCTCGAGATGCCGCGTGCCGTGCAGCCGCTCCTCCTTGTCGCCTACGGGGCGGTGGCGCTCGGCGGCGTGCTGGCCTGGACGGGCCGGCGCCGGGAGGTCATGTACGCTTCGCACTGGTACGCGGTCGCGGCGCTCTTCCTCTTTCCCTGGCTCCTGTCCATCGCGCAGGTCACGCTGCTATGGTTCCCCGTCCGCGGCACGCTCCAGGCGGTCGTGGCCGGCTGGTACGCGCAGGGCCTGTGGACGCTGTGGATGGCTCCGATGGCGCTGGCGGTGGCCTATTATGTGATCCCCAAGGCCGCGGGCAAAATCCTGCCCTCATATGACTTTGCCTCGCTCGGCTTCTGGTGCCTGCTTTTTGTCGGCGCCTGGACGGGCGGTCGCCACTTGATCGGCGGTCCGGTGCCGGCCTGGATCTCCACCATCGCCATTGTCGCCTCGACGACCCTCCTCTTCCATTACGGCATCGTCTGGCTGAACCTGCGCGTCAGCGGCGGCGCCCCGAGCATCCCGCTAAGTTTTTTCCGTTACGGCCTCTGCGCTTATGTCGGGGGCGGTATCATTGATTCCCTGACGGCCATCCGAGGGGTCGCGGAGGTCACGCAGTTCACTCATTTTGACGGTGCCCAGCAGGAACTGGCGTTTTACGGCGCGGTTTCCATGATGCTTCTCGGGGGCCTGTACTATGCCCTGCCCCGGCTGACCGGTCGCCCGTGGGCCTACGGCGGCCTGGTGCGGGCGCATCTGCTGCTGAGCGCGGGGGGCGTCTCCGTTCTGGTCCTGGCCCTGGGGGTTGCCGGCCTTGTCCAGGGCGGCGACCTCAACAACGCCTCCGTGCCCTTTCCCGAGATCGCCGCCCACATCCGCCCTTGGCTGCTCCTGGCCAGCGCCGCGCAGGCCGCGCTGCTCCTGGGCAATGTCCTGCTCGCGGTGAATTTCTTCAAGAGCGCCCTGTGCCCGTATTATGCCGCGGCCGTGGCCGCGATCCGCCAGGATCAGCGCTCGGCCCTGGAGGCTGCCGCACGATGAAGAACGGCGCCCTTCTTTTTCTCGGGCTTTTCGCCGCCCTGGGGGTTTCCTGGGCCGGCATCGTCCTGGGCTCCTCCGCGCAATTCGGCAGCCTTTCGCCCTACTACGACGCCGGCACGGACCAGGCTTATCCCGGCGGATTCCCCGGCGTCGCCGCGCGCGGCCAGCTGGTGTACCGCGACCTGAACTGCGCCTCCTGCCACACCCAGGCCGTCCGCCGGCTTGGCTTCGGCGCCGACGAAGCGCGCGGATGGGGCACGCGCCAGAGCGTGGCGCGGGACTACATCTTCCAGCCGTTCCCCCAGCTGGGCGAGTCCCGGGTGGGTCCCGACCTGACCAATTTTGCCACCGCCTCGCCCATCGCGGCGGCCCCCGCCGGCGTATACGAGCTGCTCTACACAGGACGGGGCGGGATGCCCCCCTATGCGTTTCTCTTTGAAACGACGAAGATCGTCGGGGAAGTCTCCAGCCACGCCCTGCACCTGGCCGGGGGCCTGCAGCCGCCTGCCGGCTACGAGATCATCCCCACTCCGCGGGCGGAGGCCCTGGTCGCCTATCTCCTCAGCCTGAGCAGTTCCTTCAACGACTATCCCGAGGCGAAGGCGCCGGTCGAACCCAAGCCCGAGGGCTCGCCGGCTCCGACGGATGGCAAGGGAGCGCCTCCCGCCGCCGGGGCTAAACCGGCACCCCCGGCAGGTGGAGCCCCGATTCCCGCCCCGGCGACGCCCGAGGAGGCCAAGAAATGAGTTCACCCTCCGCCCCCGATCCCGCGTTCCAGCCCGCCGCGATCACGGATGAGGAACTGCTGGTCGCACACGAGAAGCTGCTGGAGAAGCAGCCGGACGACCGCGCGCACTACAAGCTGATGCCGCTCGGGCTCCTGTTCTTCTTCAGCGGGCTCATCCTCTTCGCGGCGACCTACCTAAACCGGTACTCCGGCCATTTCGATCCCACGATCTTCAACGAGAACGCTCTGCCCTCAACGGGCAAGGGCGTCGAAGTTGCGATCGATCCGGTCGTCTTCGGCAAGCAGCTCTTCAACCAGAGCGGGGCCTGCATCACCTGCCACCAGCCGACGGGTCTGGGAATCCCCGGCACCTATCCGCCGCTGGCCGGCTCGGAATGGGTCAACGGCCCCGACGAGCGCGTCATCGCGATCGTGCTCTACGGTCTCCAGGGAGCGGTGCACGTGACCGGCAAGAGCTTCAGCGCCGCGGTCATGCCGTCCTTCGGCGCGAGCGGCTTCAACTGGAACGACGACAAGGTCGCCGACGTCCTCACCTACGTCCGGCAGGAGTGGGGCAACAAGGGGGCTCCGGTCACGGCCGACGAGGTCAAGGCCGTCCGGGAAAAGAATGGCAGCCGCGCGGCCTGGAACGAGGCCGACCTGCTGCAGATGAAGTAAGGGGTCGGGCCGCTACTTGTTAATCGAAATT
>Ga0302325_10018518_pt1 | contig 14677 bp, 12 predicted proteins | sample Palsa_T0_2_FD_201948 | JGI IMG/M metagenome (GOLD analysis project Ga0302325, IMG submission 201948) | Peat permafrost microbial communities from Stordalen Mire near Abisko, Sweden - Palsa_T0_2 | ecosystem: Environmental > Terrestrial > Soil > Palsa > Peat permafrost | place: Sweden: Abisko... | reverse complement strand
GATCTTCAGGAAGTCCGCCCGAGCCACCGCCATATTCTCCGACCACACGTTCCTGATCGGCCCGGCCGTCCTTGGCATGCCTCGGTAGGAAGCACCGACGACCCACAGGAATTCCTCCGGCATCCAGCGCGGTACTCGCCCAAGCCAAACCGGCTCCACGTAGCCGCCCACGCCGACCACGTCGGGGCGAGCAAGCGGTGCGGTCAGGTTGCGCAGCCAGTCGGGCCGAGCGACCGCATCGTCATCCAGAAAGGCTAGGACGCTGCCACAGGCCGCCCGGGCGCCGGAGTTCCGGGTCGCGGATGCGCCTCGCGGACCGTAGTGGTCCACGGGGACGACATCTGGGAACTGCTTGCTGACCCACTCGTGCAGATCGGGATTGTTGTCCACTACCACAACTACTTCGTAGGGCTGCGGCCGCTGGTCAATCGCCGAGGCCACGGCCTGGGTAAGGCCCTCACAGCGCTCGAACGTATGGGCGGCGATGACCACGGATGTAGTTGGCGATGTCGCACCGTTTTCAGACACGTTGACTCTCCACGCTCCCACTCGGCACCCGAACCATGCACAGCTTCCTTCCTCCCGAGTTGTCGGGCTGACATGACGAACCAGAGGAAACTCGGGCAATACTTGAGATCCGTCCCCGAGTCCTCGCGCTTCGAGGCCTAAATAGTTTCAGTGCGTTACAACTAGCTCTCCGCACGTGTTCAGCATCAAAGTAGACGAATCGCATTTAATCAACACATGCCGTCCCTAGGGGCAACTTTGACAAAAAATACAGCTTGTTCGAGGCGACAGAATCTCGGGTGCGGTGTCACTAAGGCGGCAACGGCGTGCTGCACCCTTATCGATTTAGTGGTTCAGAGAGGTCGTGAACCCTGGAGGTTGGGGTTGTCAGAGGAAACGGGTGGGGCGGGTTCCTGCGGGCAACCCGTCCGTTCGCGCATGGCCACTCATGACCGAATACTGGCGGATGAGACAGCAATGAACGGGATTGTCATGTTTCAGTGGAATCCTGGGTGGCGAGATCCCCTGGACCCACCCAGCCAACGGGATCCATCGTCTGGCAGCTCTTTCTTCGTAGCGGCCCTGGCTTGTGGCGTTCTTAGCGCAGCGACCAGACGGTCATACTCACGCGGGTGCGCCACTTACTTTCGTGAAAATCAGGACAATATCCAAACAACCTGGCATACTGGAATCTTGGGTACAGGCGGTCTGTGCCAAACTGCTAGAAGAACATCTTCATATGTTCAAGGACCGTGCTGTGAACGAAGAAAGGACCTTCCGAACGCTGTTCATTGCCGAAGCTGCTGCCGCTAAGATGGCCGAACTCGGTCAGGTTGTTTTGCGCGATTCATGGTCGGACCGTGTCCTACTGCTTGGGACGAGATGTTACGGACCGCGGTTGGACCTCTGCCCGCGCTAGCCCTAGTTAGTACGGCACTATGAAAGACAACGCCCTCACGGTAGGCCGCGCGGCTCGATCGCTGCACCAAGCTGTTGTCGCGACGTTCCATCCGGAGGGAACTCTGCCGACTCAGAGTCCTCTCCTAACGGACCTGCCATACCGGTTTAGGTTTGTTCCTGCCGCGGAGGCGCTAATGCATATCCTCGAGTTGAGTGATTTCTACCGGCCCGTCATCGGCGGTCTCGAACGGCATGTGGAGACGTTCTCCCGCGAGCTGGTCCGCCTTGGCCACACTGTCACAGTCGTGACACTCCAGACCGGTGACCATCCAGCCGAGGAAAAACTCGATGGTGTACGCGTCCTCCGTATCCGTGGATGGAGCGGCGCCCTGACGGCCTTTCACGCAGATGCCACGCGCCCGTTCCACCCGACGGCCCCCGATCCGGGTGCGATGGCCGTTATGCGTCGGGTGATACAGCAAGAACGCCCCGATGTCGTACACAGCCACAGTTGGCTTCAGTACTCGTACTTTCCCCTGCACCACCGGCAGCGAGGGCCTGCCCATGTCGTGACGCTGCACGACTATGGGCTGACGTGCGCTAAGAAGACGCTTCAACACGTCACTCGTCGGCTCGCGAACTCCGCTGACAGCACGCCGTCCGAACCCCAGACGGCCCACCTGAGCCGACCGTGCTCGGGCCCGCGACTGGCAAAGTGCCTCTCCTGCGCACCGGACCAGTACGGAGTACTCAAGGGTACGGCCATTACGACAGGGCTACGAGCTAGCCGTGTCCTCCACGGGCGTGCTGACTGTTATATCGCCATCAGCACGGCCGTTGCCGACGGGTCACGCCAAGCCCTGCCCAGCCGTTTCGAGATCGTAGTGATCCCAACTATGGTGCCCAACCATCTCCCGGCGCTCGCGCGGTCGACGCCTCGGCCCACATTTTTGCCGAGTGAGGACGGCTATCTCATGTTCGTTGGCGCCCTGGGACGGCACAAAGGCGTGGATGTGCTGCTGGAGGCCCGGCGCAGGATGCGCAACCGACCGCCGCTAGTCCTGATCGGTACCCCCCGAGCCGACACCCCACGGATTGACGACCCCGAGGTAATCATCGCCCACAATGTTCCGTCCGCGCAGGTGATGGCGTCATGGCTGCGCGCTTCGGCGGCCGTCGTCCCGTCCGTCTGGAATGAGCCGATGGGCCAGGTGGCCATTGAAGCTATGCTCGTCGGACGAGCCGTCGTCGCCTCCGATGTGGGCGGATTGCGGGACGTGGTCGAGCACGGTGCTACGGGGTTGATGGTTCCGCCTGGTGATCCAGGAGCACTGGCAGCGGCGCTGGATAGCCTCTTGGACGACCCGGAGACACGGCAGCGAATAGGCGAAACAGGACGGCAGCGCGCGCGACAGTTCGAGGCTGCGGCGGTGGCGCCACGCATTGTCGAGGTCTTCGAGGACGTCCTGCTCCGACGTGCCGGTGCGGCCCACCGCTAGCCAGCTATGCCCAGCCCGACGAGCAAGGTACGCATCCGGATTCTCAGTATCTATGGGCGACTGAGCCCGCTCTGCGACTGCAGCTTAGCTATTTCGATCAGCTGTGCGATGCCAGGGTGGAGCTGCGTTTCAGTCGCCAGCGTACTCAAGATCACCGGCTTGCGGGTCTGGGCATAGGCGGGCAGGCTGGCGATCGCCCCAACGGTCTGTGCTCCCAGCCAGGCCACGCCTACGCCCAGGATTCCCAGCCGTGGCATGAGAACCCAGGCGCCCACCAGAGTCATTACCAGGATGCCGAGGTTGAGCGTTGTGGAGTATCCCAGCCGTTGAGTGACCCGGCAGACCACCACCGCAACATTGGACACCGCGTCCGGCAGGGCTGAGATCGCCAGCAAGACCAGCAGCCCATAGCCGGCTGACGCGTACGAGGCTCCGAACAGCCCCAGGATGAACCTCCCGCCGACGATCATGATCGCCATCGCCGGAGCCAGCATTACAGCGATAACGCGCAACGCCTTGGCCACCAGACTGCCCAGATCCGAGCGCGCCCGCACGCCCTCGGCGAAGACAGCTTGGGCGACCGACGGGCTGACCATGAAAAAGACCGCGCCCATCATCTCGGTGATATAAAAGTACGCGTTCTGCGTTACCCCAAGCCGAAGGACCACCAAGATGGGAAGGGTCATAGGTATCAGGATGCCTCCCGCACTGGTCAGGTGCTGACCCAGCCAGTGGCGCATAGAGCCAGCCCTGGGCGGAACAAGAGCTCGGCGATGACGAGGACGCCGATGCTGGCGCAGGCGGAAATCAGTCGTACCTTCCGTGCGGCGACGCGGGCGAAGGCCAGGTCGGCGGCCAAGCCCCATCCGAGGGACTAGCCAAGCGACTCCGACGCAGACGCCGAATGCGGTGCTCGCAACCCATGCTTCAACTAGTCCCATCGCGCCAGCCCCAGCGGCCGCGAGCGGAAGGATAAAGAGCACTTTAGTCACACTGACCACAGTCTGGATGGATAGCAACCGACCCGCGCGGCGGGCTGCGATGAACGCTGCGCCGAGAAGGTTAACCAGGGTCCATGCCGCAGCGCCGACCACCACGACGAGTATCGCCAGCGTGGTGCTGAAGAACAAACGGTACTCCCTGGAGGCGAGCAGCACCGGCACAGCGGCGGCAGTCCCCACCGCGGTTACCCCCGCAGTCACCAAACATACGCGGAGCAGAATGGCGGTCCACTCTGAGGAGTGTTCGCTTGCGGGGAGCCGCTCGATCAGCATCGCAAAGGATCCCAAATATGTGAGCAGTGCCGCCGTCGAGCACAGCGAGATCACAGCACTGCCAATGCCCACTTCCTGACTCGTAAATTCATGCGCCGCCAATACCCAAAATATGTAGCCCAGCCCTGAGGTCACGACTGTCGTCGACATGAGGTAAAGGCTATTGCGGACAAGGCTGTCCGACCGGACACGGCGGAGGTAGCCGGGAATAGATCGGATGGGCGCGGGGAGCTGGGCTATCGTCACTTGCACATCTTCAGTGACTTGGTCGGATCATGGATATCAGCATTGATCGACCAGGTTTGCAGCTTTTTAGTCAGCGGATCGATCTGGCGGGTGGCGGTTAGGGCCACCACAATGCGGTAAGTACATCCATCTGGCAGCGGCGGGATGAACAGGGCGCCCCGAAAGGTCTGGTCCGGACCTACGCTAAAGGTCAGGGATTTTGCCAGTGGGCTCGACGGGGTACCCATCCACGCCGCGCTCAGCCGGTAGGTAGTCGTGTCTGACTGATGGTGAACGATCTGGAAGCCTAGCTTGCCGCCGACGCGGCTGACGGCGATTTCGCCGTTGACCTGGGGCCCCGTCCAGGCTATCTGGGTGTATCCGATGGGAGCCGGGTGCGGAAGGTGATCATAAGTGTACAACCCGCCGCCGAGAAGGCTCACTCCGACCACGATCGCGACGATGGAATGGTGTCCCCCAGTCCTGGACGCTGCTGGCGTCTCGGCCTCGTCGGCCTCGTCCTGAGACAGGTCTGGATCGATGGTTTCAGGCTTGCGAGCGATTCGGCGACCGGTTCCCGGCCACCCAAGCAGGAGCCGCGCCTCGGTGGCGATGGCCAGAACGGCTGCGATTATGAGCAAGCACCAGTACGTGCTGGCGGCCGTGATGAGCACGCCGCACGCGTAAAGAGCCAGTGAGGCGAAAATTGCCCAGGCCGCGCTCAGCAGCGCCGCGTAGCAAACGAAGGCCGTTCCTCGTGGGCGGTGGCGCTGGCTGAAGACCGCGCCGAGCGTGAGCGATCCGGGGATAATGAGCAAGATCGGCGCGGCCAGCGCAGCACGGAAATAACCCCCCGGCAGCAGGCGCACCGCCGCGAGGCTCGCGAACACGGCGAGCGCACACAGAGGCCAGGCCGACAGCCACACAAGCTGAAACCGGCGCAGGACACCGTGATTACCGGTCACGGGTCACCACGAGCTTCCCCTGCGGCAACTTTCCACGCGGTTTTGGCGGCTGCGGCTGATAACCGATCTTGGTGGGCGGTAGATTTAGCCGATAGATGGAGTAATTGTCGGACTGAAAGACCTTGACCATCCATTGAACCTCGTCGAACTCGTTCAATTTACCGTAGAAAGCAGGCTTGCCTTCTTGAGGATTGTCCAGCCAGGCGGGCTCATTTGGTATGAAGTACATGCCGGTCTCTGGCATATCGTATGCCATGCGCTCGTCGACGATCAGATAAGTGTATCCTGAGTTGTTCAAATCGAAGAGTAGAGACGGCGGTTCGATTGAAGCGCCCGGTTTGGCTAGGTACAAGTTCCAAACCGGAAAGCCGACCGACGGAGAGGCCGGATTCTGTAGGCCTATTGAGCCAAAGATAAGCCCGGTGTAGCGGTCCGTCACTATATTGTTTCCTGTCCCGAATCGGGCTGAAAACCACTCGCTAGCCGCGAGCAATTCGGGCGTGAAGGATCGCGCGTCAGAACCGTAGAGGAATGGACCGGGGAATCGGTAGGAAGCATCTACACCGGCCGCTGTTCCACCGACTAGAGTGATGGCCAGAACGGCAAATAGCCCCGAATATAGAATGTCGCGCCGCCATTGTTTCGCGCGAAGTCCGGCCCAATCGAGTAGCCAAACCACCCCCGGGCCGGCGAGCATACACAGTCCGATCCAGGTGAAAGCCCACGAGCGCCGAGCACCCTCAGCTCCAGAAGGGGCGAGAATGAAAATGGTCGACGGGAAATATACGAGGCCCAGGAGAGCAAACGCGGACAGTAGTGCGCGGCGACGCCCTCGGGGTAGGCGACCTTCCCGGATCCAAGCCCGGACAAGGAGCAATCCGCCCACGGCCGCTCCCAAGGCAAACACCGGCACCAGATAGGCCGACTTCTGTTCCCACGAGGGAGATAGTGATGCCCCGAAAAGCTGCCGAGCAGTGCCTGAGCCGTTAGCGACCTGCATCAATTCGGAGAAGCCTTCGCCCACGAATGGGGACAAATAGGACCAAGTGGTAGGGGCGACGAAGTGAAACCAAGCGCCCGCCATCAGTGCCGTGACCAAGGTCAGACTCCAAGCCGTCACAGCAGTCTGGACCCAGTTCTCCCCTCTAGCCAACCAAGGCATGCTCAAGGTCACCGAGGCGAGCGCCATGATTAGGACGAGCGTCAACGTCGACAGGTGGTGGGTGACGACGGTACTTGCCGACAGCGCGACGGTCAGTACGCTCCAGGCGATCCGACCTCTCCCCCATCGTGAGCGGATCGCCTGAACATAGGCAACGAGGGTCCAGACGACCAGCGTAATGGCCATCGACTCATACGCGTACTGTGTGTCGAAGTACAGGAATGACGAATTCAGGCCATATAGAATGGCTATAATCGAGGACGTTCTGTTGTTCAGGCCCAGACTCTGGGCCAATGCAGCAATCCCAAGAACTAGCGTGACGTGGAAGATTATCAGCAGCAGCGTTCCCGCCTGCCAAATGTTTAGTCCCGTAGCGTGGACAAGCGCAGCGGTCGCGGCGTGAAGACCTGGGTACCGAGCAATGATCGAGATGATCGGATTCGGCTGGAACAGCTTGCCGGTGCTAAGGATTTCATATGTTGCCCGCCAGTGTGCATACTCATCATGATATACTGGTGATGCTGGATTGCGCAGAAGCTTTGGTGCATAACTGACCAGTCCGTAGACTATGAGCAATGCGGTCCGCATGGTCCGCGGCGTGGCTCGTCGTGCGATCAACCCGGCTATCGGGAACTCGAGCAGGAATATCCCCAGCCAGAACCAAGCGAATTCAGATGTGTTACTTAGCGTAGTCTGGGCAACGTCATAGGCCCGTACCAATGCCGTTATACCGGCCAACTCGCAAGCTGCGAAGGCCACGGCGGCCAGGAAGTAGACTCGCAGAGCGCGGTAGCGACGAACGGATGACTCCGGGCGCGACGTTGGATCCAACTGGCGCTGGTATGCCGTTCCTGTCAAGCCGACTCCGTAGGCGCCGGCTCTGCAGCGTCCGACAGGCCGAGAAGTTGCGGCATGTCAGGCCCCCTTCGGTCAGCCGTCGGCGTACGACCCTGCAAGAGTAGCCGCGAATATAGCTCGCGGATGTCTCCGACTACTTCAGTCCAGGAAGGAAGCTTGATGCTTCCCTTCGGGATCCGACCCGCCAGCAGAGACGCCGTAAGCAAATCCGTGAACCTCCTGGTATCCCGCGGATCAACAAGAGCAACCGGAGCGTCCACACCAGCTAGGCGGCCAAGTCCGGCATGTGTCGGGATAGCCGAAGCCACGACCCGAGCGCCTGAGGCCAGCCCCTCCGCGAGGGTCATGCCGAACGCTTCATGGTCGCTGGCCGAGGTGACGACATTGGCCTGCGCGAACAACCGGTCAAGCATCGGGTCCGAGATTATCCCAGTGAACAGGACCGGCCAGCCTGGTCCGATAACTTCAGCATGATGCTCCAGACGGGCACGATCGGGCCCGTCCCCTACCACTACAAGGGTCGCCGAGGACGGCAGCGCCCGGAAGGCGTCGATGATCAGGTCGATATTCTTGTGCCGCTCCAAACGACCGACCGTAAGCACGATTGGATCATCAAGCGTAGCCATGTCTTCGTCTGGTGCGGGCTGTTTCGGGTCTGTGCCGTTCGGTATCGTCACCACCTTTCCGGCTACATTTGGAAAGTCCTTTATTACTAGGTCGCGTTCGGCCTCGGAAACGCAAACTACTGCGTCCGCCGCCGTGAACTGTCTGCCACCCGCCGGACGGTACAACCGGTGGACGAAGGCCGCGAACGGAGTGTGGCCGGTGCCGTGATAGTGCGGCGTAAAGACGAAGGGTAGGCGGCTGCTGATAGCCGCCTGGCCAACGATGGTGTGGTAGTTGTGCGCGTGAACGAGATCGAAATCCGCCGCGTGAAGCCTCAGATGGCGGAATAGGCTCAACGAAAGCGGGTAGTTGTGGGAATCGATCGTCAGCGGGAAGCGAAGCACCCGGACCCCGCCCACCCACTCGTCGGCCGGGGAGTTGCCGACCTGGTGGGTAAGAACCGTCACGCGATCTCCGGCCTCGACGCAGCCTTGGGCTAGACGGCGGACGTGAGCCTCCACCCCACCCATCCGAGGATGGTAGGACGAGACAACCTGTGCGATCCTCACTAGCTGTCCGCTCCTGTGGAAGCCAAAGATGTGTCAGCCTGTTGGCCCTCTCCTGGCTCAGCGGTAGTGACCGAAACAGTGGGCAAGTGGACGGTTTTTACCTCGTCCACCTGATGACGGGCACGGCGACGCTCACCAAGGATGGTCCGCAGGACGCGACGACCATCATGGAACGCGTTCAGGTTGCTAACACCATGAATTCGCGCGTGCTCGAAGCTCGGGACCTCAGCGACGACTAGCCCCGCCTTGGCGACGCGAACGTGAATAAGCGTCTCGACCTCGAAGCCGTCGCCCCAAAGTCCCCCGTCACCATCAAGCTGAAGAGGAGATGTGGCGTCCAGGCCCAGAACCAGCAGGTGTCGCCGCCAGAAAACGTTGAACCCGTAGCAGAGATCCGAGTAGCTTCTGCCGTAGCACGTATTGAAAAGGCATGTTAGGGCACGATTGCCGAGACTGCGCAGGCGCGTGATATCGCTGCTGCCGCCGCCTTCAACGAACCGCGTTCCCTTGGCGAAGTCAGCGCCATCAAGGAGCGCCGCCACAAACCGAGGGATCTCGCCTGGGTCGGCAGAACCGTCAGCGTCGACCATCGCGATGATGTCACCCGTCGCTGCTGCAAATCCGCACGCAAGCGCATTTCCTTTGCCCCGACGGTTCTGTGCAACTATCCGCACATCCGTCCTAAGCTGGCGCGCGATTGCCACGGTGTCGTCCACAGAGAAGCCGTCGACTAGAACAACCTCGTAAACATCGGCGGGTATCTGAGCAAAGACATGCGGTAGGTTGGGAGCTTCGTTGAGCGCTGGAACTACTACAGATACAGAAGGCGGCAGCATATAGGCGTTCCCCTTAAATAATAATTGGCAATCTTGATAGACCTTTCAGGCCTTGTCGGCTGGGCCGAAACGTCCCGCTGCTCTCCTGGGCGGACCACGCGCTAGACGGCTGGCGCGACAGGAAACATCGACGTAGCGTCATGCCTATCGTTCCGCGGTTCATAGGTAGCACCTATCTGCGATCACGGGGTCTCCCGGGATACCTGGCTCCCACCCCACCCCGTACTCACCCAATGTGTTATCGGTGTCACATATCGTGGTGATCCAGCCAACAGAGACATCGTTAAGAAAACGTACTGTCCGATCATCCGCGAGGGGGGACGTTTGCATATTTCGATACATAACTGGTCTAACGAGTTCCCCTGAAAGCGCCAGAGCATCAGGCTGGGACGGTTGAGTTATGAGATCTGAGGAACTTGCGAGACCATCGGGGCCGGCCCTCGATCGATCTTTCGCCGTCTCGGCAGGGTCCACAGACCCTGCTGGTTTCCTCCCGGGCATGGGGATGGTTTCGTCTGGTCGGCCGTCTCGGTACCCATTTGGCGAGCGGGCCCCGTGAAGGAAAGCGTCCGCATCCAGGCCAGCACGGGTATTCGTCGTATCGTCATCGGCGATGACGCCGTGTCCACCAGCCAACTGCCGTCCAGGGAGGCAGACCGTGCGCTAGCGGCCGACTCGACGCGGCGATCTCAACTGGGCAACGCGTCGCGGAAATACTCGACGGTCCGCTTGAGCCCTTCCTCCAGCGGAACGGTCGGCCCCCACCCTAGTAGCTCGCGGGCACGCCCGATGTCGGGCTTACGCCGCACCGGATCGTCGGACGGGAGCGGGCGGTGTTCGATCAGGCAATCAGTGCCGACTAGCGCCAGAACCTTCTTTGCCAGCTCGAGCATCGTGAACTCATCGGGGTTGCCAAGGTTGATCGGACCAGTAACCTCTTGCGGCGAGTTCATGAGCCGGATCAGGCCGTCGACCATGTCGTCGATGTAGCAGAACGACCTGGTCTGCGAGCCGTCACCGAATATAGGGAGCGGCTCCCCCCGAAGGGCATGGACGACGAAGCTCGACACCACGCGACCGTCATCCGGCAACATGTTCGGGCCGTAGGTATTGAAGATCCGTGCGACCTTGATTGCCAGTGCGTGCTGACGGTAGTAGTCGAAGAACAGCGCCTCCGCGCACCGTTTGCCTTCGTCGTAGCAGGATCGGATGCCGATAGGGTTCACGTTGCCCCAGTACGATTCTGTCTGCGGGTGCATGACCGGGTCGCCGTACACCTCAGATGTCGAGGCGAGCAGTATCGGCGAGCCCAGCCGCTTGGCCAGGCCGAGCATGTTGATCGAGCCGTGCACGCAGGTTTTTGTGGTCTGGACCGGATCCCGCTGGTAAAAGATCGGCGAGGCTGGGCAGGCGAGATGATAGATCTGGTCGACCTCGACGTAAAGAGGGAACGTCACGTCGTGCTGCATTAGCTCGAAGCGAGGCTCATCGAGTAGATCGGCGACGTTATGCCGAGTGCTCGAGTAAAAGTTATCCACAACGAGGACGTTGTGACCCTGCGCTATCAAACGTCGGCATAGATGTGATCCGATGAAACCCGAGCCCCCGGTGACCAGGATCCGCTGGGGCGCGGCAACCGGCATCTCCGAACTACCTCGCGCCCAGTTCGAGCTCACAGAGACTCCTTCGAATACGGGACATACTCCACGCCGAACCGTGAGGCCACAATCTATCTGATTTGTCACGTGTCAATGGCCACGTTGAGGTAGTTCTGTCCCACCTTCCGAGCTATGGTGCCAATTCTGGGCGCCAGAGCCGTCTTCAGTGACTAGCCACTGAAGTGGCGGCTGAGCGCAGACGCACGTTTTGCCTGCTGGCATACTGAAGATCCCGATTGGGGTTGTTGGCGACGTATCGCCTCCGATTCCCGCCCTCCGGCTGCACGCCCATCCTTGCCGGCCAGTCGGTTAGATCGACAAGGCGCAGCCGCGTCGCGATCATGCCTTTGAGGACAACAGAACGGGAAACGGGTGCCGTCAGGATTGGTGCCAGGCTGGCCCGGCGGAGACATGCTGAGCTGCTGCAGCTGATCAAGCTGTGTTCTACCCGGGTGAGGCAGTGGCAGCAGGCCGGGGAAGGTGGCAGGCGCGGTGGCCAGCGGCCTGGACACGGAAAGGCTGGACGATCGCCTAGCACGGTCAGGGCGTGGATAACGTCACCTGGCTATGGGCACCGCAGGCCGATGAGGCCGGCACCGGGCCGATCGCCTACTGGCAGAGGTCGGTTCTGTGCCGAATCGCCAGAACCCCCTCCCTTTCGGGCAATCGGACAGTACCTTTTCATGAGCGGTGCTCCTGGTGGGCGATGTCGCCACGGCGTATGACGCCGCTAGTCAGTACGTGGACGCGCTAGGGGCCAAGGCAGCCTTGGTATGCCCTGGATCGGCAGATGGGTGTGGTCTATGCAGCATGGAGTGATGGCAGTCTGGGCTGGCGTCCCGGCCACGGCAGTGATGCCGGGGGCTTGTTCTACTGGCGAGTCGTCGGCCCACGCGCCCTCGGCGGATACAGCTGTCGCCGCGTTCCGCAAGGGCACCCGTACCTACACCAGGCCCAAGTCATGAACGGCCCGCTGCGCCTGACCGTGCTGGGCACCGGATATCTCGGCATCACACATGCCGCCTGCATGGCCAGCCTGGGGTTCGACGTCCTCGGCGTGGACATCGACCCGCAGAAGATAGACCAGCTGAACGCCGGGCACCTGCCCATCTACGAGCCCGGGCTCAAGGAGCTCCTGCGCTCCGGCCTGGACTCGGGTCGGCTGGCGTTTACCACGTCCTACCCGCGCGTCGCGGCGTTCGGCGACGTGCACTTCATCTGCGCCGGCACCCCGCCGCAGTCCGGCAGCGACCACGCCGACCTGTCTCAGGTGGACGGGTGCGTCGCAGCGCTTGCCCCGCTGCTGGACCGGCCGTGCCTGGTCGTCGGGAAGTCCACCGTTCCCGTCGGCACCGCGCGCCGCCTTGCTGCAGAACTTGCGGAGGCATGTCGAGGGGCCGAGCTGGCGTGGAACCCCGAGTTCCTGCGTGAGGGTTCGGCGGTAGCGGACGCCCTCACGCCGGACAGGATCGTCGTGGGCGTCACGTCACCTTGGGCTGAAGGAATCCTCCGGCAGGTGTACGCCAAGCAAATCGCCGACGGCACTCCATTCTTCGCCACGGAGCTGGAGACCGCCGAGCTGGCCAAGGTGGCAGCGAACGCCTTCCTGGCCACTAAGATCTCCTTCATTAATGCGATGGCGGAGGTATGCGAAGCCGTCGGCGGAAACGTCCGTGCGCTGGCGCGGGTCCTCGGCGCTGACCCCCGGATCGGCCAGGCGTTCCTGCGTCCTGGGCTCGGCTTCGGCGGAGGCTGCCTGCCGAAGGACATCCGCGCGTTCATCGCCCGAGCCGCTGACCTGGAGGCTGATCAGGCACTTGGCTTCCTGCGCGAGGTGGACGCGATCAACCTGCGGCGGCGGACCAGGACGGCTGATCTCGCCTGCGAGCTAGCCGGCGGGGACCTTTCCGGCGTGCCCGTATGCGTGCTCGGCGCCGCATTCAAGCCAGGCTCCGACGACGTACGGGACTCCCCAGCCCTGGATGTGGCGCAGATCCTTCACGGGATGGGAGCACAGGTAACCGTGTACGACCCGGCTGCGCTTGCGAATGCTCGCCGGGCGTGCCCCGAACTCGGCTACGCCGCGACCATAGTCGAGGCAGCTCGGGACGCGCACATCGTGCTACTGCTCACCGAGTGGACGGAATTCGCCCAGCTCAAGCCCGCCGACCTGGGCGTCGTGGTGGCGCGACGGAACATCGTAGACGGACGCAGCGTCCTGGACCCGGCTCTATGGCGCGCGGCCGGATGGAACTACCGGGCTCTTGGTGTGGCACCGACCCCGCCGCTCCCGACGCGTTCCGCTGAAAGGCAAGGCACCAAGCGCCAAGGATACAGTGGTTCTTGATGATGCGGATTCAGCGCAGGGCTGCACGCGCACGCCTCGTATGACTGCCGCCTCCGCAGGCTGCAGGCTTTGGCGACCCTAGGGTACGTGGACGTTTATATTGTGTCTTCGATCCGCATGCCAGCCTTCGGCTGGCTCTTCCCCGGAGACTAGGCAACATGAGATCCCGCCTGGCGATCCTCGTGGCCGTGGTGATTGCTGCTGCCGCCGTAGTCTTCACGATCAGCCGCTTCGTCTCGTTCTCCCCGGGCCCCGGAACCCTGCCGATGGACCAGGCCTCTTACCTGGGTGTGTATGAGAAGGGACCGCCCGTTACCTACCAGCCGGTCGCGGAATTCACGAGTGTGGCCGGCACGCAGCCGAACCTCGTCGGGTATTACAGCGGCTGGGATGAACCCTTCAAGACATCGTTCGCTAAGACGGTGAGCGGGCACGGCGCGGCCACGATCCTGCAGTGGGATCCGACTTTCGCCTCGGTCTCGGAGATCGCCGCTGGCGGCTATGACGGCTACCTGCGCTCGTTCGCCGACAGCGTCCGGGACTTCGGCCACCCGGTCGTTATCGGCTTCGGGCATGAGATGAACGCCTACTGGTACTCGTGGGGCTACGGTCACCTCCCGGCCTCGACGTTCGTGGCGGCGTGGCGGCACATCGTGACGCTGTTCCGCGGTCAGGGCGCGGACAATGTCACCTGGCTGTGGACACTGCAGGCCGATGAGGCCGGCACCGGGCCGATCGCCTCCTGGTGGCCCGGCGGGCAGTACGTCACCTGGGTCGGCATCGACGGCTACTACTACCGCCCCTCAGATACCTTCTTCAGCATCTTCGGCGAGACCATCGCTCAGCTGCGGGCCTTTACCAGCAAGCCGGTGCTGCTGTCCGAGACCGCGGTGGGCCCCGATGCCGACCAGGCTCTGAAGATCCCGGACCTGTTCGCCGGAATGCGCGATTACGGCACGCTCGGACTTGTGTGGTTCGACATAGCCCAGGACCAGGGAATTTACCATCAGGACTGGCACATCGAAAACAACTCGGCGGCCGAAACGGCGTTCCGGCGCGGCGCTTCGGCACTGACACTGGTGCGTCCGTGAGCCTTGAGCCCAACCGCGGTATGCAGGTAGCTGACTCGGCCGCTGCCTGTGTCAGGTCAGCGCAATTTGCCGGGGCGGCGGGGCAGCTCGGTGAGACTGTCAGCTCATGCCGGTCGTGGAGGCGGACAGCGAGCGGGGGTCGCGCTGGCGCCAGGCGCCGCGGGCCTGGGCGGCCAGGAA
>Ga0302325_10018517_pt1 | contig 14677 bp, 19 predicted proteins | sample Palsa_T0_2_FD_201948 | JGI IMG/M metagenome (GOLD analysis project Ga0302325, IMG submission 201948) | Peat permafrost microbial communities from Stordalen Mire near Abisko, Sweden - Palsa_T0_2 | ecosystem: Environmental > Terrestrial > Soil > Palsa > Peat permafrost | place: Sweden: Abisko... | reverse complement strand
GCGAATGGTCGCCGGATACCCGGGGAACCAGAGGATATCGGCGCCATGACGATAGCCATGGACGGCGATACTCAGATAGCGGCCGCTGTCCCATGACCTCAGCAATCGCAGCAGCGAAGAATGGAATCTGCGGAATTTCCCGTGGGTCAGCAGGAACGCGGCGGTGGCCAGGATGAGCACCCGGATGCCCGCGAATATCAGGGTCCCGGCTAGCGGGAGAGAGAATCCCGGGCTCGTTTCATTTTCGCCTGCTGCCGCCAGCACCGGCCGGATTCCCCGCACCGTGGCAGTGATGTCGGGATGCCCCGAGCGTGACATTGGGTATCCCATCCACTCAGGCGTTGCCGCTGCGGTGAGCACACTGCCGGAACCCCAGCAGCATAGCGGTAACACCCCCGCCCGATGCGGAATCGCCTGGCCGGTGACCGGCTACGCGGCGACATCGGTCTTGCCGGGACGGCCGCGAGCACGCTTATGCGCCACGATCGCGCCGCTGATCAGCAACTCGCCGCCCCAGACACCCCAGGGCTCGCGGCGTTCGAGCGCGCCGGCCAGGCACGCGATCCTGGCCCGGCATCCCCGGCACATCGCCTTCGCCCGCTCCACGTCCTGCGGCGACTCGGCGAAGAACAGCTCCGGATCCTGCCCGCAGGGAAAATCAAGTCCAAACCCCGTCGTGTCTATCCCGCCGACGGTGGCAGCACGCCACTGCATCGGTGCCATCCCCTCTCCCCGGTTGAAACAAGGCCCCGTGAACCGCCTCGTTACTTATTTGCCTGCCCCGTGAGCGGATGGGAGAGGAAACGAGCCATCCCACCCGCACATGAGCACCATACGAAGGCAGATGGTCCGTCGTCGAGATCCAAGATGGCAGTATCTGGCCATACCAAGCTTGGCGACATGGCGGCGACTTAGCTAAGCCCATCCTCAGGCCGGTACCTTTGGCTATCTGGGCGGTACCTGCGAGCAAGGGAGGCGGTTGTGGTGAAGCCGGTTCTGGAGGGCACGGTCGCGCTGGTGACCGGGGCTTCGAGCGGTATCGGCGCGGCCGCGGCCAGCGCGCTCGCCGCCCAGGGCGCGGCCGTGGCGCTGGCGGCCCGGCGCAGGGACAGGCTGGAGGCGCTCGCCGCCGGTATCCGTGATCAGGGCGGCACCGCGCTGGTGCTGGAGTGCGACGTGAGGCAGGAGAAGCAGGCGACCGACGCTGTTGCGCGCACGGTCGGCGAGCTGGGGCGTCTGGACACGCTCATCAACAACGCCGGGGTGATGCTGCTCGGCCCGGTGGTCGATGCACCGCTATCGGAGTGGCAGCAGATGGTCGAGCTCAACGTGCTCGGCCTGCTCTACTGCGCGCACGCCGCGCTGCCCCATCTGCTGCGCGCCGCCGGCGACGGCCCGCGTCAGGTCGCCGACGTGGTGAACATCAGCTCGGTGGCGGGCCGGGTGGCCCGCAACGGCAACGGCGTCTACTCCCTGACCAAGCACGGCGTCGGCGCATTCAGCGAGTCGCTGCGCCAGGAGGTGGCCAGGCGCTACGTGCGCGTCAGCCTGGTCGAGCCGGGCGCGACCGCGACGGAGCTGGTCAGCCACAACCGGCCCGAGGTGGTCGACAGCATACGAAACCAGCTCGGGCAGACCATGCAGGCCGACGACATCGCTGATGCGATCAGCTACATCGTGACCCGGCCCCGGCACGTCGCGGTGAATGAGATGCTGATCCGCCCGACCGAGCAGGAGCGGTAATCCCGGGCGAGCAAGGTGCCGCCGTGTTCACCTTGCTGTCGTAGCATGGTCCCGGGAGTTCCTTCATGCATGTCGTCGACATTGTCATCTTCGCCGGCTGGGTGGCCTTCTGGATTTACTGGCTCGCGGCGTCCATCGGGGTCAAGGCGGGCCAGACCAGATGGGCCCGATTCGCAGGCTTCCGGATCGGTGTCATTCTGGTCATTCTTCTCGTGCTGCGGGTCAGGGGACACAAAGGGCACGCGACCGCCACCAGTGACCCGTGGTTGCAGGGCATCGGCCTGGCTGTCTTCTTGCTGGGATTGGCGCTGGCCATCTGGGCCAGGCTGTACCTCGGCCGGAACTGGGGCATGCCGATGTCTCAGAAAGTCGATCCGGAACTCGTGACAACCGGTCCGTACAGCCGCGTTCGTCACCCTATCTACTCGGGCATCATCCTGGCGATGATCGGCACGACGATCGCCGTAAGCCTGTATTGGCTGGTAGCTGTGGTCCTCATCGGAGCGTACTTTCTCTATAGCGCCATTGTGGAGGAGCGTCTCATGGCCCGCCTGTTCCCCGGCTCGTATCCGGAGTACAAGCGGTCGACCAAGATGCTGATCCCCTTCATCTTCTGAGCTTCCGCCACGAGCGCATTGTGGTCATGGGCAGGGTGTGCCCGTTGACCATGAGTGCGCGTGTCGTTAATCCGTTGCCGAGGGCCATGCGCATCGCCGATGATTGCGGCCATGGCGACGACCCGGCGAGCCGATATGTTCACCGCAGACGGCAAGCCGTCTGACGACGACCCGCGTGAGAACGGGCCAAGGTTGGGTGACGAGCGCGTCACGCTGGTCGAATCCCTGCGCTGTCAACGTCTCACGCTGGAGCTGAAGTGCTCAGGTCTTGACGCGGAGGCTATGGCGCGGCGTTCGGTCGAGCCGTCGACGATGTCGCTCCTGGGGCTGGTGCGACACCTGGCCGAGATAGAGCGTGCGACGTTCCGGGTGATGATGTCGGGACAGGACGCGCCTCGGCTGTACGGCTCCGGTGACGGTGACTTCGATGGTGCAGTTCCCGACCCCCGGGTGGTCGCGGAGGCGTGGGACGCATGGCGTGCCGAGGTGGACTTCGCGACGCGGTTCGTGGCCGAGGCGCCCAGTCTCGCCATCACCGGGGACGATCCCTTGAATCAGCATGGCAGCGGCGGAGGGTCGATGTCGCTGCGCGAGGCGCTGGTCGGAATGATCGAGGAGTACGCCCGGCACATGGGTCACGCCGACTTGCTGCGCGAGCGGATCGACGGACGCCTAGGACAGTAATGATCATCGGCAGATGCGTTCCGCTGCTGACCGGGGCGGCCGCCAGCCGGGCCCGGCGCAGGTGCTAGCCGAGGGGGAAGGCGGTGACGGTGCGCCACTGGCCCGGCGGGGTGTCCGGAGTGCCAGGGCGGGGACCGGCCATCAGGATGACCTCCGCAGCGGTCGCCTCGATGGGGAGGCAGGGACGGACCGACTCGGCGGCGGCGCGCAAGGCCTGCTGCCCGCCGGCATGGCCGATGGTCAGGTGCGGGATCACCTCGGCGTGCTGCCCGCCATATGGCGGGCAGCACGGAAACGCGGTGAAGGCCGCGCTGGTCAGGGGGCTGAACGGCGCGGGATCGCGCGGGCCGAGCCAGACGACCTCCTCGCCGAACCAGCCGACCCGGTCCAGCGTGAACTCGAACGCCGCGAACCCGGCGAACAGCCTGCCCAGCGACGCGAGCAGCGGCTTGCTGATCCCTGCGGGCGGCACAAACGGGTAGAGCACCGTGATATGCGCGGGGACTCCGTCCCTGGCGGCCTCGTCGAGCCGGGCACGGTGGCGGCTGACGGCCGGCTCGGCGGCGGGCACGGGCAGCAGCAGCGCGGTCTCCCAGCCGGGACCGGCATCCGGGATCAAGCCTGGCATGCCGGCGAGGCTACGCTTCCCGCCCGGCAGGCGCACCTGGAATTCCGGCCGGCACGCGGCCGTCGCCGCGCACTACAGCGCGCGACATGGTGCGCGATCTCCGCATAGTCAATTCTCGCGAGCTCCGATACGTCATTTCGCCGATGCCGGGATGCCCGCAGCGGTGCCAGGCTGGCCGAGCTGACAGTAGCTGCGCGCCAGCCGAGCGCCGCTGACCCTGGAGGAAGCACGATGAGACACCACACCCCATCCGGCAGTTCGCTGCCGCGGCCCCGCAGCCGGGTTAACGCCGCCCAGGTCGGCGAGGCAGGCGCGCGGGTGACGATTGAGGAGCCGTTCCGCACGATCATCGAGCCGTTCCGGATCCACTCGGTCGAGCCGGTGAGGCTGCCCACTGCCGCCGAGCGGGCCAGCGCCCTGGAGGCGGCAGGGTACAACCTGTTCGAACTGGCCGCCGAGGACGTGCCGATCGACCTGCTGACCGACTCGGGTACCGGCGCCATGTCGGCCGAGCAATGGGCGGCCATCCAGCGCGGGAACGAGGCCTACGCGGGGGCGCCCTCGTTCGGCCGGTTCCGCGCGGCGGTGACCGACCTGTTCCCGTTCGCGCACGTATTGCCGACGCACCAGGGCCGCGCCGCGGAGAAGATCCTGTTCACCGCGACCTGCGGATCCGGCCTGATCGTGCCGAACAACACCCACTTCGACACCACCAGGGCCCACGTCGAGTTCACCGGCGCCAGCGCCGTCGACCTCCCGGTCGCCGAGGGCCTGCAGCCCGCCGCCCGCCACCCGTTCAAGGGCAACATGGACGTCGCCGCGCTGGAGCGCCTGCTGTCCCAGCGGGCCGACGCGGTCCCGCTGGTCATGCTGACACTCACCAACAACTCCAGCGGCGGCCAGCCCGTCAGCATGGCCAACGTCCGGGCCGTCCGCGAGGTCTGCGACCGGTTCGGCAAGCCGCTGTTCCTGGACGCCTGCCGGATCGCGGAGAACGCCTGGTTCATCAGGACGCGCGAACCCGGCTACCAGCACGTCCCGGTCGCCGACATCATCCGCCAGCTGACCGCCCTGGCCGACGGCATGACGATGTCGGCCAAGAAGGACCCGCTGGCCAACATCGGCGGCTGGCTCGCGCTCAACGACGACGTGCTCGCCGAGCGCTGCCGCAACCTGCAGATCCTCACCGAGGGCTTTCCCACCTACGGCGGCCTGGCCGGGCGCGACCTGGAGGCCATCGCCCAGGGACTACGCGAGGCCGTCGACCACGACTACCTGCGCTACCGGATCCGGTCGGTAGAGTACCTCGGGGAGGCCCTGGAAAAGGTCGGCGTCCCGGTTGTCGTGCCGTTCGGCGGCCACGCCGTCTTCATCGACGCCAGGGCGATGCTGCCGCACATCGACCCGCTGTCCTACCCGGGCCAGGCACTCGCCTGCGCCCTGTACCTCGAGGGCGGGGTCCGCAGCTGCGAGATCGGCACGGTCATGTTCGGCCTGCGCCCCGACGGCACCGAGGCCCCGGCCGCGATGGACCTGGTCCGCCTCGCCATCCCCCGCCGCACCTACACCCAAAGCCACATGGACTACGTGATCGAGGTCGCCGAACGGGTCGCCCGCCAGGCTTGCGACCTCCCCGGCCTGCGAATCATCTCCCAGCCCAGCCAACTACGCCACTTCACCGCACGGTTCGAGCCAGCGAGCTGAGCACCTCCGGCGGGGAGTTTGTCCGGCGGAATGTCGAGGCGGTCGTGACCGCTCCGACTCTGTGCTGGGATCGTTTCCTGCCAACACCTCCGAAGGAGTGCCGATGTCCCACGCCACCACCGGGTCCGCGCGCGCGCATCGATGGACGTGACGCTGCGCAAGGTCGCTGCCGCATAGGGTGCGTGACAGCGTTTTGGGTCAACGGCCGTCGGCCACGACATCCTTCGCGCCCCGACCTGGCGCACCGCCCTCACCACGGGCTACGCCGCCCGCTGCCGCTTCGCCTGCATCTTCCGCTGATGTCACGGTCGTTCCCCCGGTTCTATTTCGCCTGGCCCAGCGGCGTAGCCAGAGCAGGCCGAAAACGGGGAGGACGAGCGGGACGAAGCCGTAGCCGCTGCCATAGCTAGACCACACCGTGGCGTCGGGGAAGCTGGCCGGGTCGGCCAGGCTCCAGGTGCCGACCGCCAGCACGCCGACGAGTTCGACCGAGCAGGACAGGACAGCGATCCGGCGTGCTGTCGGGCTGCCGATGGAAAGGGTAACCGCGGCGAGGATGTAGACCAAGCCGGCGAAGGCCGACAGCAAGTAGGCGACCGGAGCGTGGCTGAACTTCGTCGCGATCTGCACCCCGGCCCGTGCGGAGGCGGAGAGCGCGAAGAGCCCGTAGACGGCGACCAGCAGCCGGCCCGGACCTGTCTTGGTCGAATCCGGCCGCGATGCCGTGGGCTCAGGCGATGTCATGGGCTCAGACATGGATGACCGGCCAGATCTGATGCAGCCGGACCATCAGTACGGCCGCGACGAGCCCGGCCACGGCGATGACCGCGGGGCCCCACCGTGATCGCTCCATCAGCCCCCAGAACGCGGCGGCCACCGGGACGAGCGGCGTCGCGATCAGGTATCCGATCAGCGTGGGCAGCTGCGCCGGGCGGGCACCGTCGGCGAGCTTGGCCACGATGATGCCGACCTCGACCAGCAGCAGGATCTCAAGGACGCCGACTGCGGCGAGCAGGGGGACGTTCATTCGCCGGTTGAGGGCGGTCATCAGCAGCGCGTACCCGGCCAGCGCGAGACCGGCGACGATGATCGTCGTGGGGACAGCGCCGTTCACGCTTGACATGTTACTACGTTTCGTAGTACCGGGCGCTGGGCCGACAGTCCGGGCCCCTGGACCGAGGCTTATCTCTTGCCCTGCGGTTGACGGTCGCTGGCGATCGCACCACGATTGTGACGACTGCCACCTGCCAGGAGGAAACCCATGATCCTGATCAACATCAAGATGCAAATCCGGCCCGAGAAGATGGACGAGTGGCTTGCGCTGGCCGACTCCTACGCCAAGGACGTCAACTCCGAGGACGGCTGCTTGTTCTTCCAGTTCTCCCGGAGTCTTACCGACGACAACGAGTTCGTCTGCATCGAGGGTTTCAAGGATGCCGACGCGGGCGGCACGCACGTCAAGCAGCCCTATGTGAAGAGGTTCTTCGACACCGCACCCGACTTGGTGGCCGCGCAGCCGCAGATTATCTACATCGACACCCCGCATGACGGCTTCGGCCCGATGGGTGAGATCAAGCCTCGCTGACCGGCTAAGACCGGCCGCCGCGCCTCAGCTCGGCTGAAGCGGGCGCGGCGGCGAGCACCGATCGTCGTCGGCTGTCCTGGGGATTGGCCAAGCCGAGTCAACTGAGGCCTGGGCAGTCCCCGGCGCCAGGAGGGGCGAACGGGCAGTCAACGCTGCCGCAGTTGCCTCAGGCTCACCAGAAGGCGGCAGCATGATCGCTGGCGAACTGTTCGAAGGTACGCGCCGGTGGCATTGTTAGGGGATGGACAAGCGTCTCCGCTTCATGGCAGATCTCATCGAACCGCTGCAGGTGGCGACGGGGAGCACGGTCAGGCTGAGCCGCGATCACGATCCGGGGTCCACCGGCAAGGTCGCCCGGGCCCAGGCCGACGCCCTGCTCGCCGACAGTGTGGATCTTCTGGCCGAATACCAGGACCGGCTCGCCGCCCAAGACAGGTTTGGCGTGCTCCTGGTGCTCCAGGGGATGGACGCCTCGGGTAAGGACAGCACCATCAAGCACGTCATGAGCGGTGTCAACCCGCAGGCAGTAACGGTGCACTCCTTCAAGCAGCCCTCCGCGGAAGAGCTGAACCACGACTTCCTGTGGCGCTGCCAGCGTGTCCTGCCCGGCCGGGGCGAGATCGGCATCTTCAACCGGTCGCACTATGAGGAGGTGCTCGTCGTCCGGGTGCATCCCGACCTGCTCGCGGCCGAGCATCTGCCCGGGCCAAACAGGAAGCACGACGTCTGGGCCCGCCGCTACCGGGAGATCAACGACTGGGAACGCTACCTGACCGATAACGGGATCGCTGTCGTCAAGGTCATGCTCAACGTGTCCAGGCAGGAGCAGGCCAGACGGTTCCTCGAGCGGATGGACCACCCGGAGAAAAACTGGAAGTTCTCGCCCAGCGATGTCAGGGAGCGCGGCTACTGGGACGACTACCAGCAGGCCTTCGACAGCATGCTGACCAACACCAGCACACGGTGGGCGCCCTGGTACGTCGTGCCGGCCGACCACAAGTGGTTCGGCCGCCTGGCTACCGCTGCGGTCCTGGTGACGGCGCTCCGCGCGCTCAACCCGGAGTACCCGGCCGCTGACCCCGCGGAGAAAGAGGAGATGACCAAGGCCAGGGCCGAGCTTGCCGCCGAACCCGGCCTCACGCAGCCCGGCTGAGCGCCCGGAATCAGATGTCGGGTGAGCCCCCGCTGTAGATCGAGAGGATGTCGGAGATCGCCCGGTTGCACGGCGTCGCCACCCCCAGCCGGGTTCCGCGCTCGCCCACGTCGCCGCTGAGCCAGTCAACTTCGAGGCGGTTGCCCCGCTCGAGGTGCTGTCCGCCGGTCAGCGGCACGGTCAGCGAAGTTCGTCGGAGAGGCGGACGAAGCGGTACCCCGAGGCCAGCAGGTAAGGCACCGCAGTGGCAATCCCCTGCGCCGTTCCGCTCTCGGGATGGTTCATGTGGCAGATCACGATGGAACCGCCGGGGGCACCGGTGACGGTGCTGCGGACTTCCCCGGGCGTGAAGGTCGCTCCCCCGTCGCCGTTGACAGAGAAGGTGACCAGGCGATCTCCCATCGCGGTGACGATCCGCGCCGCAACGTCGTCGCTGTAGGCGGTGCCGGCCCGGAAGAAACGCGGCGGGACACCCAGCAGCCGGGTCAGCTTGGCCTGGTTCCCGGCTACCTCGTCGTAAACCTCGCCGGCGTTCCGCGTGCCGCCGATGCCGTAGGCGGACCGCCCGGTGACCGACAGAGGCAGGTGCCGGGTGCCGTGGTTGGCGATCTCGAACAGCGGCTCGGCGGCCAGCTGGCGGAAGGCGGTGGGGTTGGCGTCGATCCAGCGGGAGTTGAGGAAAAGCGTCGCGGGTACTTCCCGCCGGCGGAGGAAGCTGATGAGGGCCTCGTCGTAGCCGCTGCCGCCGGGGCCGCCGCAGGCGTCGAAGGTCAGCGCGATCACCCGCCGCGACGTGGGCAGGTCACGGACCACCCCGGGTCCCCCGAAGCCCCAGGTATTCGGCCTGAGGTGGCCGTAGCGGGCCACGACCTGGGCCCGCGTCGCCTCGGGCGCCGTCGGCGGGGCGCTCGGCCGGACCGTGCGCGGAGTGCGGATCCCCGCCGCCGGGTGGGCTGTGGCGGAGGCGACCTTGCCGCCGCCGGAGAGGGTGGCTGGCCGGTCGCAGCCGGCCAGCACTCCGGCCGCCAGCGCCGCCAGCACCGCACGGCGGCTCACGATCATCTGCCCCTCATTTCCAGGCCCGAGGCAATGAATCCGAAGACAGCTACCAGGCAAACTCTACCGGCGCCGCCGCCGGCCAGCCGACCGGACACGCAGTCAGAGCCTGCGGGGAGGGATTGGTTCGTCATGGTAGCCGCCGTCGGGGGACGGCTCGACCCACCAGGCCTGGGCGCCGTCCCGCATGGCGACCGCTTCATGCAGTTTGGTGCCGATGTAATGCAGACCGACTCCGTCCTCGGTGGCGTACCCGGCCGGGAGTTCGCCGTTGGCTACGCACTCGCGGTAGACGCGGCGGCGGGGCTGGTCGTCGAGCGAGTCATGAACCCCGTTGCTGAAGGGCAGGAAGCCTAGGCCGTCGGTGAACACGGCCAGGGAGTCGCCGAATGAGTCGGTCGGCCCACCGTGGTGCCAGCACAGGCTGCCGGCGCTCCACCCGGCGAGAACCACCCCCGCCTCCCAGCATTCCCGCATGACCCGGACCAGGCCGTGCGCCCGCCACACCGCCATCAGGTTCACCACGCTGCCGCCCCCGACCAGCAGGACGTCCTGCGCGATCAGATGCGCCTCCACATCGGGCACGCTGGGCTGCGTGAACAGCGTGAGCACGCTGAAGTCGACGTCCGTTCGGCCGACGAAAACCTCGGTCACCGCTTCGATGGCGGCCGGAGAATCACCGGTAGCCGTCGGGATGAAGCAGACCCGTTTGTTCCCGTCGCCTTTGTTCCCGTCGCCGGCGGCGAGGCTCACCGCGTACTCCAGGAGCGCCGGGTCACGCTTCTCATCCGGGGGGCGGTTCACGATCCCGGAGAAAGCGAACACCTGTCTCGGCCTGACGGGCACCTTCACAGCCTCACGACCTTTACGGCTAGAGCTACGGGGCGGCACGGCGGGTCAGGCGGCCGTTGGGGTGCGGAAGGTCCGGCGGTAGGCTGCCGGGCTGGTGTCCAGGGCCTGCTGGAATTGCAGCCTCATGGCGGCTGGCGTGCCGAATCCGGGATCTTGCTGCTGGCCTTCGTCACCAGCACCGGCGTCACGTTGGGTGTCGCCCCGCGGACCCGGCGGTGTAGTCCATACGGCACGGAAGACTAGCCGGCGCGGGCAGCGGCCGGGATCACGGCGATGTCGGCGGCGTCGACTTCCCGGCCGCGCTCGTCGATGTAGCCGACGTGCACCGGGCGGCCGGTGCCCTTGACCCGGCGCAGCATGCTCGGGCCCTCGGGGCGCGGCAGGTGCTCATCGCCCCACTGCTGGAGCGCGCTGAGCACGACATGCAGTTCGCGGCCTGCGGGGGTGAGCCGGTAGCCGGACCGGGACCGCGCACCGGGCTCCTGGTACGGCTCGCGTTCCATCACCCCGTGGGAGACGAGCGTCGCCAGCCGGTCCGACAGGACGTCCGGGGCCACCCCCAGGCTTTCCCGGAACTCGGCGAACCTCGTCTTGCCCAGGAAGGCCTCGCGCAGGATCAGGAAGGTCCACCGCTCACCGAGTACGCCCAGGCTACGGGCGATCGAACAGCTCGACTCCGGAACACTGGCCATACCCTCATCATACCCTGAGTTGTCCTTTCATACTCAGAATGCTAGGTTGGGAAAACCTACCTAGGAGAGGACCGACCCGATGGACATCAGCGGGAAGATCGCATTTGTGACCGGGGCCAACCGCGGCTTCGGCAGGCACCTGGCCGCCCAGCTCCGTGACCGGGGCGCGACCGTCTACGCCGCCGCCCGCAACCCGGCGACGGTCGACCTGCCCGGCGTCACGCCGGTCGCCCTGGACATCACCGATCCCGCCTCGGTCGCCGCCGCGGCCGCCGCGACCAGCGGCGTGGCGATCCTGGTCAACAACGCCGGCTCCTCCACCGGGTCCTCCCTGCTCACCGGGGACCCGGCCGACATCCGGCTGGAGATGGACACGCACTTCTTCGGCACCCTGGTCGTGATCCGGGCCTTCGCCCCGCAGCTGGCCGCGCAGGAAAACAGCGCGGTCCTGAACATCTTGTCGGCGCTGTCCTGGCTGACCTTCCCTGGTATCGGGGCGTACTGCGCGGCCAAGTCAGCGGAATGGTCACTGACCAACGCCCTGCGCCTGGAACTCGCGCCGCAGGGCACCCGGGTCAGCTCGCTGCACGTCGGCTACATGGACACCGACATGACCAGGGATGTCGACGCCCCCAAGTCCGACCCGGCCGTTATCGCGAAACTTGCCGTCGACGGCATCGAGGCGGGCGACGCGGAGATCATCGCCGACGAGGTCAGCCGGCGGGTCCAGGCCGGGCTGTCGTCCGGCGTCGCCGCCCTCTACCCGCAAGCCGCCTAAGCCCGCCTGACCTCAGGCGGGCGCGCGTTACCGGAAGAAGACCGAGGCAGGGCGGCACGCCGCACGGCAGGCGCCGTGCTCGCCGGAGAGGAATGCGTGCGGCAGCGCGGGCCTGACCAACAGGACCTCCGGCAGCGGCTAGGCTCGCCGGGTGGCGGTGGGATCAGAGCTTTCGCAGCTGGGTGGTTATCCGTTTGAGGTGCGCTACAGCGATGGATCACTGGCGCGGGCGCGGGCCGCGGCCGATGTCGCCGCGGAGGCCTACGTCTACTTCAGCCGCCTGTTCGCAGCAGTTGAGCCGGACATCGCCGTCATCCTCGCCGGTGCAGCGGACTGGTCGGGTAACGGCCCGTACGGGCTGCCGTTCTTCAGAGATGATCCCGGCGAGATCCGTCCCGGCATCGTGGTGATGCCAGCCGGAGGCGGAGACTTCTGGAACGGGATTGCGCAGGACCTCCGCGACGCGTCACCCCGCGGGTATGCGAAGTTGCTCGCGACATACCCGGACGGCACAGGCGGCTTGGACCTGCAGCCGTTTTTCGACCTCATCACGATCCATGAGCTCGGCCACGCATTCGAGGTGCTCGGAGATCTCCGGCTGCCCACCTTCTGGCTCAGCGAGATCTTGGTCAACCTGGCCATGCACGCGTTCGTTGCAACCCAGCTGCCGGCGAGCCTGCCGACGCTCGAGGTGCTCCCCACCGTGGGAGCAGGAAGCCGTAAGCTCGCCGCCCGGATGCGCGGCGAGGGGTACTACAGCACGCTCGAGGAGCTGCAAGCCCACTACACGGGTGGTGACGATTCGATGAGCCCGTTGAACTACGTCTGGTACCAGTACCGGTGGCTCCGGCTCGTGGAAAAGATGTTCGAGGTCGACGGTGAGGACGGACTGGTTCGCTTCTGGGATTGCTTTGACTCAACCGATCGCGTCAGCGTCAGCGAGGCCACAGCGGCGTCACTAGCGCCTCTTCTCACCACCGAAGTCAGCCCGACCCTCGGACGGGCGGCCCGAGATTGGCGTTAGACGCACGTCGCGCCCACACGACCCCTCCCTGGTTCGCGGGACCGCCAAAGCCGATCGATCGAGAGGTGCGCGGACTCCGGCGTGGTCTCGATGCCGAGTGGCCCGCACGCAGATCGTCCGCGACGCTTTCTGGGGGGTGCGCCGGTTCGCGGACTTCACCGGTCACCCGGGCGAGATCGGGATGATTCTGATCGAGAGGTGCGTTAATAAGAGCATAAGACATATCGCGTTATGTGGGCAGGCCTGGACCGCTGAAGAGCTCTGGGCCTTGAGAGGTGAGCATGATGACCGGTTGGTACGCGGAGCGGACGCCGGACAGGTCGGCCAAAGTCGTCATCGCCGTAACACTGCTCGCGCTGCTGCTGGTGGCGGCCGTGCCGGTGGCCCTGCTGGCCGGAGTGGTCATAATGATGCTGGGACACGTCGTCGGCGGGCTCGCGCTGTTCGGCGGCTCGATCCTCGCCGCCGGAATAGCGGTCGCGGTCGCGGGCATGAGCGGGATGCGGCACCTGCGCAAGCTGGTGTCCGGGCGCACCTTCCGTGTCGTGCGACTGGACGGCAGCCAGTACACCGACGCCGCGGAGCCAGCGGGCGGCCACCACAACAACGTCATGCAGCTGGACCGCAGCGAGTACACCGAAGTTCGCTGACCTCGCCGTCCCCATTGTTGCCGCGCATTTTGGGTTGGATATTCGGTGTCGTAGTCCCGGGCGTCACCCAGTTTAGGTCGTTTGACGATATACCGGGAGACGAAATAGTCTGACGGCATGTCGATCTTCGTGGAGGATCCCGCTCTGACCCGGCGCGACAAGACGCGCCGCATGGTCCTGACGATCGCGTTTATCGCCATCTTCCTTGGCGGCGTGGTGGTGTTCGCCCTGGTCATCGTGCCCGACATCGGTGCGGCTGGCGGCTGCGGAGGAGGCTGATGCCGCCGGAACTGACGCTGACGCCGGGCCGCTCCGCAGACCGGGACGGGCCGCTGGCCCGCCGTTGGCTGTGGGCGACAGTCGCCCTCACCGCTGGGGCATTCGTCATGGCGGTGGCGTTCGCGCCCTCCGGATCGGCAGCGCCGGACCGCGGGCTGGCCTGGGTGCTGTTCGCCGGATCCTCAGCGCACGTGGCGTCCACGGGCTGGCTTTACACGCTGCGCGACGTCCGCTCATACGCGGTGAGCCATCCGTGGCGCTTCATCCGCGTCCCGGTGCTGCTGATGATCGCGGGCGCGGCGGCCGCCGCCACACTCACCCCGGCGGCGATGACATGGCTGCTGCTCCCGTTCTTCGCCTGGCAGTTCTTCCACTTCGCCAAGCAGAACCTCGGCATGACAGCACTGGCGGCTAAGACGGCTGGCGCGCCGCCGCTGCAAGCCGCCGAACGCCGCGCATTGATCGCGTCGGGCCTGGCCGGCATCGGCGCGCTGATGGCGCGGCCCGCGCTGCTGCAGCTGCGCGTCGACCCGAGGCTGGGCGCGCTGTTCCCGCTATCGGCGGCGGCGATGGCGGGGGCCGTCGCGGTCGGCGTGATCCTGCTCGCCCGCCGCGCACCCGCGCAGCGGCCGCGAGGCTTCTGCGTGATGTACCTGATGGGCCTGTTCTTCTCGGTCCCGGTCTTCGTCCTCGCCTCTCCCTACGCGGCCGTCGGCGGAATGACGATCGCGCATGGTATGCAGTACCTTCTGCTGGTGAGCCTGGTCGCGGCCGGCGGCCCGGGCGAGGCCGGCCGGGCGCTGCGCCTGGCGGTGCTGGGCAATCTCGCGCTGATCGGCGGGGCCGTGCTCGCCGTGACCTCGCATCTGCACAGCGGCGGTCCGGCGGTCCGGCTGGTGTTCGGCGCATACCTGGGCACGGTGATGGCGCACTTCGTGGTCGACGCCGGACTGTGGCGGCTGCGTGATCCGTTTCCCCGGGCGTTCCTCGCCCGCCGGGTGCCGTACCTGATGCGAGCGGCCCCGGCCGTTAGATCGGGAGCCGATATACAATGAACGTCATGGCCAAGGACAGCGAGGAGTTCGCCGGGTTCGGCCGGTACGCCGGGCCGGCCACGCTGATCCTCGCGAGCCTGGCCGACGGCACCAAGCACGGCTACGCCCTCACCAAGGACATCGAGTCCTTCGCCGGGGTCCGGCTCGCGCCAGGCACGCTGTATGAAGCGCTCGCCA
>Ga0302325_10018516_pt1 | contig 14677 bp, 10 predicted proteins | sample Palsa_T0_2_FD_201948 | JGI IMG/M metagenome (GOLD analysis project Ga0302325, IMG submission 201948) | Peat permafrost microbial communities from Stordalen Mire near Abisko, Sweden - Palsa_T0_2 | ecosystem: Environmental > Terrestrial > Soil > Palsa > Peat permafrost | place: Sweden: Abisko... | reverse complement strand
CGGCCGCAATCGCAGCGACAATATCCCGGTCGTCCATGCGCGCAGGCACCCAGTCCTGCGGCACCTGCCCCGACGGCGACCCCGCAGCGACCTCGGCAGCCTGCGTCAACGGCACCGTCGCCGTCGGGCTGCCCATGCTCCCGGGTATGATCAAGGTTTTCCGATCCGTTCAGGCTGCGGCCCGGCAGGCCCGGAGCACAGGCCACAGCTTGGTCATAAAACGGCATGAAGCCGCACGCCGCTGTGCAGCACTGCATAGATGACGCGCAACCGGCATATGGGGTTTACTTCACCCTCGGCCGCCCCCCTTGGCGCGGCCGGTGACCGCCGGCGCCAATGCCTGCGCGGTCAGTACCGCCGCTCCGTTAGATGACATGCATCGGGCCGTACTGAGCTGAGGTCGCGGCCGGGTGCCGGGAGACCTTCCCCCAGCTCAGACGCGTCACGATGGACCGCGTAGGCAATTCGCGTGGGGGCGCGTGCGTGCGCCCTCCGGAGCGTGAGAAGGTCCCGATGCCCATCGTAGGCGGGCTGGGGATCCACCGGAAACAAATCTCCTTCGACTACCTCAACACCGAGACCGGGCAGGTGCGGCGCGGCCAGATCAGCCCGGCCGACCGGGAGCACCTGCACGCCTGGCTGGCGCGGTTCGCCGGCCGCGATGATGTCGCGTTCGCGGTCGAGGGGTGCACCGGGTGGCGGTATGTCGCCGAGGAGCTGGCCGCGGCCGGGGTCGCGGTGCACCTGGCCGTGCCGGCCGGCACCGCGTTGCCCGCGGCCGCAAGCGGCACGCCAAGACCGGTAAGACCGACTGCCGGCACCTGCGGATGCTACTGGCCGAGGGCGGCTGCCGGAGCGCTGGATCCCGCCTGCGCGGCGTACCCCCGCCGCGCAGAAATCGGACAGAAGGAATTTCCAGATTGCTTTAAGCGGGGCGGGACCGTAGTTCGGCACAGAGAAAGGGGATGTACCATATCCGGTGGACTCCCAGGGAAAGGCGGCCGCTGACCTCGTGGCAAGGAACCGGACTCTATCATCAAGGCAGCAACGGATTATTTACTGGGCACGTAAGCCGCGGTTTGCAGCGGTGATGATAGTGTTGCTGCTCATATGCGGCGTTGGCATCTACCGCGTAGCTTCCGCACCTGATGATAACCTTAGGGTTTCCTGGAAGAGTGGTGTGTCCTACCCGGGTGCCGTGAATGCCGTCGGAGCCACCCAGGCTTTCGCGTCCTGGCGCGACCTTGCCGTCGGCGTGACGGTGGCCTGGCCTGCCCGCGGTACCTGGGCTGATTTCACCCAGGTTAACTCGTTCTATACGACCTGGGCAGGTCAGCCTTATACGAAAGCATTCGGCATTCCCCTGTTTCCTGATGATGTCGGCGCCACAGTCGAAGGCTGTATCGCGGGCAATTATGATGATTACTGGCGTACCTTTGCCAACACCATGAATAGCACCGGCCTAACCGCCCAGGGCACGATCATCCGGCTTGGCTGGGAATTCAACCAGGATCCGCAATCGGGCACCCCGTCGCAGTTCGCCGCCTGCTTCCGGCAGATCGAGAGCACCGTCAGCGCGATTGCTCCCGGCCTGGTATGGGATTGGAACGTAAACCGCGGCCCGAGTAGCCAGATGCCGGGCAGCAGCGTTCTGGATGCGTATCCGGGTAACCAGTACGTAAACCTCATCGGCGTGGATTCCTACGACGACTGGCCGGCCGCCAACACCCCTGGGGGCTGGCAAGATCAGCTCAACGGTCCGTACGGCCTTAACTACTGGCTCAACTTCGCCAAGGCCCACGGCAAACGCTTGTCAGTACCCGAATGGGGTATTGCCACCGGCGGCATGTGGCCTGGTCATGAGGGCGGCGACGATCCCGCCTACATCAAGGACATGTATGATTTCTTTTCCGCTAATAAGGCCTGGATTGCGTTCGAGTCGTATTACAACGACAGCGGCACGGCGATATTCAATCCGGTTGAGAATCCGGCGGCTTCTGCAGAATACCAGAAATTGTGGGGGTGAAGCACGTCAGGACCTGACGGCTTATTCTCGACCCGTTTCGTGAATAGGGGTTCTCCAGGCGTGTTATTGCGGAAGGTGCCCCTGAACTGGGGCTGTGGGAGTATCGAAGCTCCCAGGGCCCGGTTCGCGAGGAAATCTTGCAAGTGCGGTTGCTGCACGCTCTGGCCAGGGCACCTCACGGCCCCGGGTGACGCCCCGCCACCGGTGGGCCCGCATCAGCCGCTCCACGGTGCACTTCCACGGTGCACTTCGCGACCGTGATGCCCTGCCGGTTCAGGTGCTCCCACATCTTCACGCTGCCGTACAGGCACTCCGGCGGCCGGCGCCCGTCCGGGCCCGGCTCGTAGATCCCGGCCAGGATCACCGTCAGCGCCGCGTCAGACACAGACCGCTGCGACGGCGGCCGGGACCGCCGCGCCCAGTACGTCCGCGGGGCGATCTGCACACCGTGCGCTGACAGCGCACGGCAGATCGGCACGACCCCGAACCGCTCCCGGTGGGTGTCGATGAATGCGCAGATCAGCGGCCCAGCGGGTCGTGCTCCCGCGCGAAGAAACTGGCATTGAAACGTGCCATCCTTCTCAACTAAGGAAGTATGCACGAAACTCGGGACGGTTCAGAGATGACGTACAGGTAGTACGTTGCGCGCTACAGGTAAACCACCTCCACGTAGTAAGCGTCTTTACCTTGTGTTTGGTTGGTTTCGCCTGTCACGTGGGAAACTGCTCTTGGAGGGGTCATGTCTGTGCTGACGGCGCTGTCTGGCGCAGACACCCATATCGTCGGCTACGAGCGGCTGATTTCGCCGATGGCTCTCCTTGACGAGCTGCCGCTCAGCGAGGAGGCGGCGGCGAGTGTGGTGCGTTCCCGGGACGAGGTCCGCGCCGTGCTCGACGGGTCCGATGACCGCCTCCTCGTGATCGCCGGGCCCTGTTCCGTGCACGACCCGGCGGCCGCCCTCGACTACGCAGGCCGCCTGGCCGCCCTGCGGGACCGGCATCACGATGACCTGCTGGTCGTGATGCGGGTGTACTTCGAGAAGCCGCGGACGGTGACGGGTTGGAAGGGCCTGATCAACGACCCGGGGATGGATGGCAGCCACGACGTACACCGCGGCCTGCGCGTCGCGCGGCAGCTACTGCTCGAGATCGTGGCCCTCGGCTTGCCGGTCGGCTGCGAGTGGCTTGATCTCATCACGCCTCAGTACATCAACGACACCGTGACCTGGGGCTCGATCGGCGCGCGGACCACAGAAAGCCAGGTCCACAGGCAGCTCGCCTCGGGCCTGTCAATGCCGGTCGGGTTCAAGAACGGAACCGGCGGCGACATCCAGGTGGCGGTGGACGCGTGCCGGGCGTCTGCGGTAAGTCACACGTTCTTCGGCGCCACCCCGGACGGGACAGTCGCACTGGTGAAGACAGCTGGCAACCCTGACACCCATGTTGTTCTGCGCGGCGGCCAGGCTGGCCCGAACTTTGAGGCGAGCCATGTCTCGATGGCGCTCGACATGGTCGCGGGCGCCGGGCTGCCGCGTCGGCTGATGGTCGACGCCAGCCACGGCAACAGCTGGAAGGATCACCGTCGCCAGCCACTGGTGGCGGCCGCCCTCGCGGACCAAGTGGCGGCCGGAGAACGAGGCCTGACCGGGGTGATGCTGGAGAGCTTCCTGCGCGAGGGTAGGCAGGAGCCAGGCAGTCAGGCCACGCTTACCTACGGGCAGAGTGTCACCGACGCTTGCATAGACATCGGTACGACTGCCGGCGTACTAGATGGCCTAGCGGCCGCGGTCCGCAGCCGCCGTAACCGGCTGCCTTCAAGCTGCGGCAACTCCGGCGTGGTCACGGGCCACGATCGGGGCCACATTCTCGCGGCCCTCTCTGCCAAGGTGTCGTGAGCACCCGCCCCTCAGTAACCACTGACTACCCCGAGAGCGGGGTTGGAGACGCTTCCTAGTGTCCCGGTCTTGAGTTCCTCTTTCACCACGTGAGTCGTGTTTCGTCTCAGGCCGTAGCCAGGTGGTGACCGGGGCCTCGGTTCGCGTTTTGCTATATCGGCGCGCCGCCGCGGCCTGGTCATCACCCGCACCGGCTTGGTCCTATTCCGGAGGCTGCCCGGCTGCCGTTCCGGCGTCTATCCTTGATGATGTGAGGACTGCGCACGACATCATCGCGATGCTGCCCGATGACGTCCATGCCGAGGTGATCGAAGGGGAAGTCATCGTGAACGCCGCCACGCCGGCGGGACGCCATGCGAAGATCGTCCTCGCGGTACGCCGGGCGTTCGCGCGGCACGGTATCGATAACCTCTTCGAGAACACCACGCTCCTTGTCGAGCAGGACGAGGCCGAGTACGTACCGGATCTCGCGCGGTGGCCTGAGCACCTCATCGACGGTGAGACATGGGAATTCCCCGCAGCCGAATGTGCCTTCGCGCTCGAGGTGGTCTCTGACGACCGGCCCGGGAGACGGCAGCGGGACTATCAGAAGGCGCCGGGGTATGCGCGGGGCGGAGTGCCGGTCTTTTTGCTCATCGACCCCCTTGAGCGCACCTGCACGCTGTCCACCGAGCCGAAGGCTGGCGATTACTCGGTACGCCAGATCGTCAAGTTCGGCGAGTCCCTGCTCATCCCGGCTGGTGACAGTACGGTCGAGCTTTCCACCGGGGATCTTTAAGCGGAGCCGGGCTGGCGGCTGCGGTCACCCGGCACGGCAGCCCTCCGGCCGGCTGAACGCTCATCCAGCGGCTCCAGACGTAACGGGCTTCGCCCCCAGCCCGACGAGGCATGCCCGGAACGGGCTGTGGTGAGTGAAAGAGCTCCGGTCGGCGACGAATGGTGCAACGATGTGCCCGTTCATGGACCGCTTGCAGCGGTTAGATCTGTCAGGGCGGTCACCGCTGAAATCACCTGATAGCGGGGAGTATCAGTAAATCTCCGTCAACCTAAGGGCGGCGCTGCGCGTCTCCTTATGGGCGGGTTGGCCGGGACGCGTCCCGGCTGCTGCGGTGGCGCGGGTACCTGCTGCGGGGTCGCCGCGGCCGTTGTACCCGCGGCGGGCTCAGGTGGCGGTCGCCGGGGCCGCGGGCGCCCGGCGCGAAAGTGGCTGGATAGGGGCCGGAGCTATGTCAGGGAGCGGTCATTGAGCGGGAATCAAGTGAGTCCGGCGGGCTTGCCCACGGTCTCGGTGGTCATCGCGGCGTTCGCGACCGAACGCTGGGATGACATCAGGGAAGCGGTGGCGTCCGTCCGGGCCCAGAGTGTTCCCGCGCTCGAGACCATCCTGGTCATCGACCATAATCCCGTCCTTCTCGACCGGGCCGGACGGGAGCTGGGGGATGTCGTCGTGCTTCCTAATACCGGTAGCAGGGGCGCGTCAGGCGCGCGTAACAGCGGCGTGGCGGCGTCCCGCGGCGAGGTGGTGGCCTTCCTCGATGACGATGCGGTCGCGTCGCCGGCCTGGCTGGAGGGGCTGCTCGGGCATTTCCCGGATCCCGGTGTCGTCGGGGTGGGCGGCAAGCTGGTCCCGCTGTGGCCCGGTTCGCGGCCTCGTTGGTTTCCCGGCGAGTTCGACTGGGTGGTGGGCGCCTCCTACCGGGGGATGCCCGAGGATGCCGCCCGGGTGCGCAACGTGTGGAGCAACAACATGGCGGTCCGGCGGCGGGTGTTCGACGCGGTCGCGGGTTTCCGTGAGGACTTCGGCAAGGTCGGCGCCCGGTCCCAGCCGGAAGACACCGACCTGTGCTTGCGTGCTGCCGCGGCGCAGCAGCAGGGGACCTGGATGTATGAGCCTGCCGCGGTCGCCGGGCATCGCGTGCCGCGGGGCCGCGCCACCGTCGGTTTCTTCCTCCGGCGGTGCCTCAACGAGGGGGCCGGGAAGGCGGCGCTGGCGGCGCTGAACGGCTCCGGGGAGAGCACGTCCGCGGAATGGTATTACTCCCGGCATGTGCTGCCTGGGGGGATGGCCCGCGGCCTGCGGGAGACCGTGCGCGGCGACGCGTCCGGCGGGTTGCGCAGCCTCGCGATCGCGGCCGGCTTCTCGCTCACCGCGGCCGGGTTCGTGACGGGGCGGGCGGCCGGGATCTTTCGTCGCTCCGACCCGAAGCAGACGCGGCTGATGCCGGCGAGCGGTCCGGCCAAGCCCGTGGAGCCGGCCGAGCCGGCGGACGTGCCGGAAGGGGCTGCATCCGGTGCCGCTTCTCGCTGACCGGCCGGGCACGAGCGTGCTGCGCGTCTGGGCCCGGGTCCGCGGGGTGGCTGCGGCGGGCAGCCGGGAACTGGTGCCGTGACCATGCCTGCAGCGACCCATCCGGAGGTACCGGCACCAGCCGGTGCCACGTTCTGTCCGGCCCTCATGCTGGAGGTCGAGCTCACCGAGCCGCTTCCGGCGGTGAGCTATGACGGGCTGCACCGCCGGGCGTGGGTCCTCGGCCGGCTGCATGGCGAACCCGTCGGCACCTGCATCGTCGGGCTGGGCGAGGACGGGCTGGTCCCGGCTCAGCTCGGCGCGCTGCTATGGCCGGAACTGCGGGAGCCGGTGGCCGAACGGTTCCTGGCTGCCGGGATGCCCGCACCAGGCACGCTGGCCGGCGGCGGGCTGGCGGCTGACGAGGCGACATGGCCGTTCCTGGCTCGTCGCCGCGAGGTGCTGGCCAGCGCCCCGCTGATCAGCGTGGTCATCTGCACGCGCGACCGGCCCGGGCAGCTGGCCAACTGCGTGCGCCAGTTCGGGCAGCAGGAATACCCGCGGTTCGAGGTTGTCGTGGTGGACAACGCCCCGTCCGGCGATGCCGTGCGCGCGGTGGTCCGGGAGATGACGGAGAAGCGGCCGGGCCCGGTGACCTACCGTTATGTCGTCGAGCCGCGGCCTGGGCTGTCCTGGGCCCGTAACGCGGGGATCGCCGCCGCCGCCGGGGAGATCATCGCGTTCATCGACGACGACGAGGAGCCCGATCGTCACTGGCTGGCCGGCCTGGCGGCAGGTTTCGCCCGGGCCGGCGATATCGGCTGCGTGGCCGGCTTGATCGTGCCCGCGCGCCTTGACACCCAGGCGCAGGAGTGGTTCGAGTGGTACGGCGGGCATAGCAAGGGCCGGGGCTTCACGGCCGCCGAGTTCTCCCGGCACGGCCCGCAGAGCCCGCTGTTCCCGCTGCCGCCGTTCGGCACCGGCGCCAACATGGCCTTCCGGCGCGAAGCGCTGGCCAGGATCGGCGGCTTCGACGTGGCCATGGGAGCGGGCACGCCTACCCAGGCTTCGGAGGACACGCTCGCCTTCACGCTGGTGCTGCTGGCGGGATACCGCATCGCCTACGAACCCGCGGCGCTGACCCGCCACCATCACCGCCAGGACATCGAGAGCCTGGCCCGGCAACTGCACGGCTACGGCGTCGGCCTGGCCGCCTACTACCTGGCCCTGGTGCGGCACCGGCCCCGCGTGCTTCCCGCGCTGCTCGGCCTGGTCCCGGCGGCGGCGCGCTACCTGCGGGGCGGCGACGTGACCGGCACAGCGACCGCCGGGGACCTTCCGGCCAGCCTCAGCGGCTGCCTGCGCCGGGGCCTGCTGACCGGGCCCAGGGCCTACCTCACAAGCCTGCGCACGCAAGCACGGGCCGGTCCTTCAGGGGGATGGCATGAACCCGGGCCACAGGAACCAGACAACGAACTGCACGGATAATCCCCAGGCCGCCGGCCGCTCCCGGCATGCTGCCGCCACCTCCGCCGCAGTGACAGAACCGACGCCGGCGTCAGCACCTCTTCTCATACCGGGAGCCCCTCCCGGAAGCCCGCAACCAGGGGCAAACCCCTCCCCGTGTGTCGCGCCGTGAACCCGCCGCAGACCCGCCGGACTCACGCAACGTAACCGCCAAGCCCGGCCGCCAGCAGCCCGCGAAACTGCTCATCACCCGGCATTGACTGGCGACGTCCATAACAATTAGGGGTGATCTGCTTGTCGCCACGCGCTATGTGCTGTGTGGTGCAGCTATCCGGTGATCAACCACAGCATGTAACGGTAAGTTACGACTCATGCCCGTAAACCATTAGATCTGACCACGCGTCTCTAATACTAAGGAGTTGTCAGGCCGAACTCTAAATAACAGAAGTTGTCAGGCCGAACTGAGCGAGAACGTGGGAGGACTAATGGTTCCGTCACTTATGGCACAGGCGACAGACGTAGACACCAGTACCGCGAACGCCGAGCAGCTTGCCTCCATCCGCGAGGTCATCGCCGGAGGTGTGAGCAGCAGCATGCGCGCCCAAGCTATCCCGGTGCCGCTCGTCGTGCAGCGGGCTGAGGGCGATCGGATCTGGGACGTCGCAGGCAGGGAGCTGATTGACCTCAACATGGGGTACGGTCCCCACCTGTTTGGATATGCGGAGCCTGAGCTGTGCGCTGCGCTCGCCCGGCAGCTGACGGAAGGTGCGATGACCGGGCTGCCGCATCGGATCGACCAAGTGGCCGGGGAGCTGATCGCACGGCTGGTGCCGTCGATCGAGCAGGTGCGTTTCGCCAACTCGGGGACCGAGGCGATCACCTCCGTGCTGCGCCTGGCCCGAGCCGCCACGGGTCGGATGAAGGTGCTTACCTTCGAAGGGCACTACCACGGGTGGAGCGAGACCATACTGCGCGCGGGGAAGGCAACCTTCGGCGAGCCTGGGCCACACTCCACCGAACCGCAGCACGGCGCGCTGGGCATGATTCCGGAGGCGCTCGACCACACACTGCAGATCTCCTGGAACGACCTGCCCGCCCTGCGCGCCGTGTTCGAGGCCCAGGGCGACCAGCTCGCGGCGGTGATTTGCGAGCCGGTGATGGCCAACGCCTGTGTCGTCCCGCCGGCGCCCGGGCAGCTTGAGGAAATGCGTGCGCTGTGCGACCGCTGGGGCGTATGGCTGATCTTCGATGAGGTGATCACCGGGTTCCGGCTCGGGAGCGGCGGGGCGCAGGAGCGCTACGGGATCATGCCGGACCTGACGGTAATCTCGAAGGTGATGGGCGGCGGCGTCCCGGTGGCGGCGTTCGGCGGATCCCGCGACAAGATGGCCATGCTCGCGGACCACCGCGCGATGCACCTCGGGGTATACGCCGGGAATCACCTGTCGGTGCGGGCCGCTGCCACCAACCTGGCGAAGATAGAGCGTTCCCCCGAGGTTTACGAGCGGCTCGAGCAGCACGCAGACTACCTTGAGCAGCAGTTGCTCGCGATGTTCGCCGAGGTGAATCGCCTAGCACTGGTCTGCCGGGTCGGTTCGCTGATGTCCGTGTCGCTGCTGAGCCGGCCCGCGGACCTGTCACACGGCCCTCGCGCGGCCGCCCAGGCGATGGACTTCGCCGCCCACCGAGCGTGGCAGATCGCAGCCCAGGAACGGGGCGTATATTTCCACCCGAGCCCGATCGAAACCTGGTTCCTGAGCACAGAGCACAGCGTCGAAGACCTCGATCACGTGGTCGCCGTCCTGCGTGACGCGCTGGTCAGCGTCCCCGAGTCGCGATGAACGGAGACACGCCGCTCGAGCTGCTGCGGGAGACGGCCGCGCGATCCCCGCAGGCAGTCCTCTTCGCCGAGGAAGCGGGAAACACCACAGCGCAGGACCTCGTCGACCTGGTCGGAACCCGCCTCGAAAGCTACCGCCGGGCCGGGATCGGGCCGGGTTGCCGAGTTGGAGCAGTGGCCTGGCCGGCCGCGTCGTTCGTGGCGGACGTGCTCGCGGTGCTTGCGCTTGATGCGGTGGTGGTTCCGCTACCACGGCAGCTGAGCGAGTGGGAACGAGAGCGGACCGAGGAACTTGCCGCGATAACGCACGTGGCCGCGGCGCTCGACTGGCCGCTGCTGCCGGGGGCCGGCGGCGTGGTGGCCGGTGAACGACTGATCGCCCGCAAGCCGCCCGGCGAAGCGCCGCCTGGTGGCGCCGCCAGCGCTCAGCTCACCTCCGGCACCAGCGGACGCACCAAGGTGGCGCTGCGTCCCGTCAGCGCCCTGATAGCAGAGGCGGAGAACTACCACACTGCACTGGACCTGGGTCCGGGTACGGTGCTGGCGTGCCCGGTGGCGCTGCATCACGCGTACGGCTTCGGATTGGCCGCCTTGGCCGCTCCGCTGGCCGGTGTCACTACGGTCGTCACCAGCGCGGACCGGCCTTGGATGCTGTTGCGTGCCCTAAGTGAATACGACGTCACGTTGGTGGCCGGCGTGCCGCCGATGCTGCGGGCGCTGGCCGAGACGACCACCGGCCGACCGACGCACCGCATCGGCTACCTGTCCGCGGGCATGCCGATGGACCGGCGGACAGCCGAACTCATCGGTACCGTGCTCGGCGGCTGGCTCGGCGACATATACGGCACCACGGAAACCGGCCCCATCTGCGTTCGGCCGCCGGGCCCCTGGCAGGATGCATACTCGCTTGGTCAGCCGCTCGGGGGGGTCCGGGTCGACCTGCGCCCCCTAGGGTCGGAGCCGCAGACGTCGGCCGACGACGCGGCCGACTCGCTGTCAGGTCTGGTCGCGGTCCACTCGCCGACCGCGATGACCGGATACCTATACCCGGATCGGGTCGATGCCGCGCCGGTCGCGAATGGCTTTGTCACCGGCGACATCGGCCGCATGACTCCGGACGGACTAGTGATCGTGGGTCGGCTGGCCAACTGCGTCAACGTCGGCGGGACGAAAGTGAGCCCGGAGGAAGTCGAGGCCGTGTTGCTGGAGTTCCCGACGGTGCGTTCCTGCCTGGTCGACGGTGAGCCGGACGAATGGCTCGGCCAGCGGATTCGGGCCACGGTGACTCCGGCCGACGTCGACCTGTCCGCGCTGCAGACCTTCTGCCGGCAGCGACTATCACCGGCGAAGCAGCCGAGCCGATTCGTCAGCGTCGACATCCTCGAAACCACCGCGACCGGCAAGGTGATCCGTCGGCCAGGCGGTGACCGTCAGCCCTCCGTCCCAGGCGGCCGCTAGTGGACCCATCCGGTCAACCGGAAGCTCACCTGCCGGACCTTGAGCACGCGGGCGGAACCTAGTTCGATCAGGCGTGCCGAGCCGATTCATCGTCTGCTGCGCCTCGGAGACGGCCGTCGCCTCCAGTTATGCGCGCGGCACGATCCGCCCGATACCGGGCCTGGTCGTGCCAGTAGCCGCCAGCGCCTGGTCCACCATCTCCAACGGCACGATCTGGGTCAGCTCACCCAGATGACCAGGGCGAACACGCCGACCGCTACCGTGATCTCCCTGGTAACGACACACCGGTCCTCCAACGGGACTCCTCATGATCGGCTCTTGGTCGAACCGGATCATCGAGGAGTCCCGTTGCCATACGTGGGACCGACACGCCTTGGCACCACAAACCTGACGTTTAACTGCGTGGCCTTGGGGCTGGCCCGGAATGCTTTAGTATCCGCCGCCGTATCCGCCGCCGCCCTGGGCTGGGATGCTGTCGTATCCCCCGCCGGAGTAGACCTGCAGTTCGGAGGCGATTTCCTGGCTGGCGGCGGAGCCTTCGAGGCCTGCGCCGGACCTGAGTGCCGCGGTGATGGCCGGGTAGCTGGGGTTGTCCCCGATCTCGGCCGCGAACGCGGCCGCGAAATCCGCTGGCGTGGGGTAGGACTGGACGTGGACTTCGGGCGGGTCGCCGTCAGCGGTGCTGGTGGTGCTTCCGCCGTACGGCACGTTCAGGTTCAGCGGGTTGTTGTAGTCGTGCGGGGTGCCCTCGTTGTTGAACCAGTCCAGCATCGTCTGGATGTTGGCGGAGGTGGCCGGGGCGCCGAGCGCCGCGAGGGCGACCTTGGCCCACGCTTGTGCCTGCGATCCGGTCAGCTCGGTGTCGACCTGCAGGTCCTGCAGGGTGGAGGCGAGACTGGGCGGCTGAGTTGCGGGCGCTTTTGCGGGCGTCGAGGTGGCCGGCGAAGTTACCTTCCGCGGCGAAGGCGAATGAGCTGGATGACCCGCGGGGGAGATCCCCGCAATCCCGGCGTATCCCATCCTGACGGGCGAATCCGCTATCGCCGGCTGTGGCTTCGCTGTCACCGAGCTCGTCCCCGCCGAGTACGCAGCCGGATGATTCGCCGAGCCGGCACCGACCTTCCCGCTGCCGTGCAGCACGGCAGCTGTTCCCGCGGCCACGGTCAGCGCGGCCAAGGTGCCGAGGACAGGCAGCAGGTTCCGCCGCGCTGGCCGGGCGGATTGCCCGGGTCTCAGCTGCTGCGATGAGGCGGGCAGCGCAGCACTCGGGTCGCTCCTCTCAGCCGTAGCCGTATGCCTGCCCACGACGGGCCTCCCCTCGGACCGGGCCGCCGTCGGGCCCGGACACTGATGTGTTGGCTACCGTCTTGCCGGGTAGCTGGGTGCTGGTCACTCAAAATCCTGACGGACCGCATGTTATCGCTCGTACGGGGCATCACGCGATCTCATCGCAGATCTTGCGCGGAGTAAGATACCGGTTACCTTCTGCGGTGAGCCCGAATAACCCTGCATAAGGCCGCACCCAGGTCACCCGACGGACACCAGGCCAGACGTAATCCCCGGCAGCGTGAGCGCGATGCTCGCTGCCGGGGAGGCCGGGCTGGACGTCCCCGACGCGGGTGACGTGGGCGACGTGGGCGTCGGCGTGGGTGAGGTCGGCGCTGACGTGGTCGGCGTCGGCGTCGGCGTGGGCGTCGGCGTCGGCGACTTGGACGGCGTCGGCGTCGGCGAAGGGGAGGCCTTCTTGGTCGGCGCGGCCGAGGTACGGGCCACCTTGGTGGGCGCGACCGATTGGACTGGCACGACCGCCGGGATCAGCGGCGTCGCCGCAGGGGTACTGACCGGCGCTCGCGCGCTGGGGCGCGCGGACGGAACGGACGCGGACGCGGACGCGGACGCGGTGGCAGATGGCGACGAGGCGGCCGGCCCGCTGTGGGAGGAGGTGTAGTCCACGAAGTACATCCCCCCTCCTAGCAGGGCCAGGGCCACAGCGCCCAGGACAGCCGCCAGTACCAGGATGCTGTGCCCGCGTGCCGCAGACGGGGGCACGAGCTGTACCGGGAAGCCGCTGACGCCGAACGGCTCGGCCTGGCCCGTCACACGGGCCCGGTAGGCCGCAGCGTCCGCCGCCGGATCGGTAACGAGGTCGGAGATCCTGCCCCGCAAGCCGGCCGGAAGATTGGGCACAGTGAGCATGCCGAGCAGCACCGCCGGGCCGAGGTCGCGTCGCTTGCGCTCGCCGCACACCGCGCAGAGCTCGCTGTGCCGCTTGACCTGCCTGCGCAGCAGCACGGCCGGGCTATGTGCTGAGCCCTCCGTGATAGCGGCCAGTTCCGGGCAGTACTGCCGCTCAGAGCCGGTCACCAGCGCCACGCCCAGCGACCTCTCAAACCGGGCGCTGGCCCGCGCCGCCAGCGCCTGGGCCTGGCTACGGGGCACGCCCAGAACCGCCCCGAGCTCACCGCCGCTGAGCCCGTACCGCAGGTTCAGCTCGCTGACCTCCCGGTCTTCCGCGTCCAGTTCCGCCAACGCGGCACGTACCAGGGCGCGAAGCTCTCTCGGCCCGGAAACCGCGGACTGGACGGCAACAGCGGAAAACTGCGCGGTGTTGTCCATCGCCTCGGCTGCCTCATACAGCGGAGCCGACGGAGCGGCGGCCCGCAGCCGCCTGTGACACTCGTTGCGGGCAACGGCGAACAGCCAAGCCCGCAGCAAGGCGGGATCCAGCAACCCCGGCACCCTGGACCAGGCGATGACGAAGGTGTCCTGAACCGCGACCGTCGCATCGCCGGCCTCGGTGAGCCGGGACCGGCAGTAGGCGTACAGCTCCCCCGCGTAACGATCAAACGCCGCCAGGACACCCGCGATGCCGCCGGCCGCAATCGCAGCGACAATATCCCGGTCGTCCATGCGCGCAGGCACCCAGTCCTGCGGCACCTGCCCCGACGGCGACCCCGCAGCGACCTCGGCAGCCTGCGTCCGGTGACGTCCATGCCCGATGGCTGCGCGGACCACGGTGGGAGTGATGAGCAGAGCCTCGACGAAGCGGCAGGCCAGCAGCATAAGCGACAGTCCTACCAGGCCGTGAGCCAGCGCACCCGCCGTCGCCGCTCCCAGCTCGGCAGCGGAGAAGGTCGTCAGGACTACCGCCGCGCGGGTAATCCTGCCGGACGCCCGGCATACCGCGATATAAAGGGCCTTCGGCACGCCGAGCGGGTAACCCAGGACCAGCAGCTCTAGCGGCACGGTGGCTTCGCCGGAGTAGCCACGGCCGAACAGGCTGAGGAGGAAGTGGGCGCCCGCGCCCAAGACGATCATGCCGGGAATCCCGATTATGAATGACAGCCGCAGGGCGACCCGGAGTTTCCTGGCAATCACCCGGGGGTCGTTCGCGACGACCGCAAAAAGAACCTCGGCCAGGCTTATCGGCACGACATACAGGAAGGCGCACAGCATCGAAGCGATGTAGTACGCACCGTTCGCCGACGGGGACACGAGAGCGGTGACCAGCACCGGCAACACGGTGAACGGCACGGCGAGGGAGATATTCAGCCAGTTGTGGGCCATGGCCGTCCAGCCAAGCTCCCGAAGGATGCTCCAGCGGGGCCGGGCCAGTATGTGCGTCCCCTTGAACCGCAGCCAGGCCGCGATGAATACCAGCGACAGCGCCATGCCTGCCACCCACGCCGCGGTGATGCCGAAGCC
>Ga0302325_10018515_pt1 | contig 14678 bp, 12 predicted proteins | sample Palsa_T0_2_FD_201948 | JGI IMG/M metagenome (GOLD analysis project Ga0302325, IMG submission 201948) | Peat permafrost microbial communities from Stordalen Mire near Abisko, Sweden - Palsa_T0_2 | ecosystem: Environmental > Terrestrial > Soil > Palsa > Peat permafrost | place: Sweden: Abisko... | reverse complement strand
CAGCCACCTGTTGCCCAGGCACCAGCTGCAGGCGCTTCCCCCTCTGCCAAGCCAACATACAAGCCCAACCCGATTGCTGAGACCATTGGCAAATTCGTCAAGGAATACTATGATGCTTCCATGGGTCTGGTTGCCATCCTCGAAATCCTCCTCTGGGGCCGTCTCTTCCTTTCCGCGATCATGTTTGCCAAAGGTTCTTGGATCCTAATTGCAATCTACACTGCTTTCCTCCGTTCCCGATTCGCGCAATCCGCTTTCGTTCAGGGCCAGTTTAGACAACTTGAGGCGAGAATTGATAGTCTTGTTGGTACTGAGTCTACGCCCCCTGCTGCTAGACAGGTTTGGACTGGTGTCAAGACGGGCGCGAGGTCATTCCATGATGCTACTGATGTAGGGAAATATGTCGGCGGTGCGCCACCTCAGAAGAAGGCTTCGTAAATTGCCCCCACGACTTGACTCGAATCTTTCGCGAGAATTGAATAGGAAAAACTGCTTGTGTTGGTGAAGCACTGCAGATATGGGATAATTGAGCAACATCTGGTGGAAACGGAGAATTGGTGGTTGATAAGGACAGAGAGGATCAGCGGTGTTCACTTGATAATGCATCATTGAAGCATAGCCTTCTGGTCTGGTCTGCTTCTTCCGGTATAAGATTGTGGTGGTTGGGAGATAAGGAGGGAATAGGGGCGGAGGATGTGTACTCGTAGTTAGAGGTGTTGCGTGGTTTTGCAGCTTTTCTTCGGCTGCCTTTGCGTTGCGTTGCGTTGTTTGTGTCTGTTACTGGTAAAAGAAATCAATGGAATCGTAAATGAGACTGTGAGGCTAGGCTCTGCTTTTGCTTGTGATCTGCGTCATTTGCGTCATGCCATGTCTGTGGATTTGCTCTGAGATGGTGCCATTTAATGCTTTCAGGGGCTTGAGGAGCTGCCTTCATGTCCCATCAAGTAGGTGTTGAGACCCAAAATTTTCTTCTGTACTTTCATGTCAGCCTCATTGCTTCGAGCTCTGCAGATCTTCGACCCTGCTCATATACCAGAGCACATTTGGTCAATTTGTTTTTTTTATTAATGTGCTCTAACAAGTAGGAGTCTGGCCTCTATCTGTGTTACCTCACACCTGTGTCTTTCGTTTCTCTCTGAGAAAACAACCTCGGACTCTTGTCCACACTCCCAAAATTGTTTCAATCATAATCAGGACGATTAATCTCTCTCTGTCTATCCTCTTTACTTAGAGGCAGCTAATTGACACCTGACGAAACAAGCACAGTAATTGCTTTCAAAATCAACCTCTACACAGACTTTAGTAGTAATTAAAATGTGGTTTTTAGCTATCCATGGAAGATTTCTTAGACGTCAATTGACAGTAAAATACATCTCGAGTTTCACATCAAAATCGGTTCTGACGTCGGTAAAGTGAAATACTACTTTTGGGGCTCGAGGCACGGTCCACTCCAAATCGACCCGCTTCGCAGGAACTGGGCTGGCAAATTCAGCGAGTGCATCTGATTGGTTCTGGCGGACCTCAAGGCCACATTTGGTCAAGCTCAACTCGGCAACTTGTGGGATTTGTGGGATCCGCTTCCTGAATTATGCAAAGAATCGTGATTGCCTGTCAACCCTTGAGAACGGTAAGGCTGAAGGGGATATATCCGGGCGAAGGAGTCAGAAGCTGTGCCTCATGGGTGTTATCTCCATTATATGTCCGATCCAGCTCCAAAGCTTATTCAAAGGAGCGAGAATCGTTGAGCTTTGGCCTCGGATGAAAAGGATATAAGTATCAGAATCTTTTCCCCTTTCTAGTCAATCAGCACTCAGTACTCTATCTTCAATCGAGAAAAATCCAATCTCAAATTATCTTCAATATTCAATCAACTTCGATCATCAGCAATCGATCTCAATCAACCGTCATGGCAGCTCAACTCCCACCTCCTCGTATTGTCATCGCCTCCAACAACGAAGAAGGAAAATCTTTCTTCTCTCGAGATGCCGAAGCACCTCTGTTCGGTCCCTTTGGACCTACTGGAAGTCAATTCGCAACCCTCTTCACAACTGATGCCGTTCCCGCATCAAACACTGTCGATCTCCCTCCGCTCCTCACAACCGCCATCCCTCGCCCGGGGCCCAAAGGTACAATTATCGGCACTTCAGACATAGCTCCAGGGTCGGAGAGTCCCTTCCATAGAACTGTGACACTGGACTATGGGGTCGTTTTGAAGGGAGAGATTGTGGCTAGACTGAATGGTGGGGTGGAGAAGACGATCAAGGAGGGAGAAATCATTGTGCAGATGGGGACGATTCATTCTTGGATCAACAAGTCGGACCAGTGGTGCCGGATGCTGTTTGTTATGTTGCCGGCTGAAAAAGTGGTCTTGAAAGATGGCAGAGTGTTGGATGAGGCTTTCATTCCGGTGAAACCTGCCCAGTGAGCTGGAGGAGTCTTGTATTGTTAAAGCTATGTAACTAGGATTGACTTCTCAATCTCAGCGTTACTCGAGTAGGAAACTGTTCTCAAAGGGGCTTTTGAAATGTCATGTGACTTCCCTGTGACTGGATCCTATACCTGGAACTCAGCCCAGTCTTAAAAGAGGAAATGGGCTTCGACCTATTTTGGAAAAAGCCTTTCTTGCCACACGAGGACAAGCCATCATGCCACTATGCAGTCCGGCATTTTTGTCAGAACTCAAATAAGGTTCTCACGCCCATTTGTACGACTGGGTGCAGACCTCCGTCACGGTTAGGATAGAACTTGCATTGTTATCCTTTGAGTGACTCGAGGTCGTGATTCATAATATCATTTCCATCAAGTCTCGACCCAGAGCTTCGCCGATGAAGTAGCCAAGGGGACAACATATTTCCGAAGGCAGCTTTCTCACCCCGTCCAGTTCGGCCGAATAACGGCGGTTCCAATCTGATACCCATCGATCCTCCACGTTTCAAAGCAAAGCAGATGTTCACTAATCGAGCCGCGTGAATGTACATCTGGGGGGTTGACAAAGCCTCCCGTACGTCACAGCTTACTTTTGACCAGGGGCCATGGGCTGTCACACGAGATTATTCAGCAGGCTTGCCTCAATTTGCAACGGGCATCGGATTTTAAGTGGCTCTTGGCGGCAGGCCTCGTGCTTACGTCCGCAGATAGGCTTTTAGCGATGCCCTACCAACTCTATCTCCTTTGTGACAGCTGTCTCGTCTTTGCGCTGCCCTATCACAATACCTTTCAATGCCCATTTACAGTAGTAATTGGTGCGCCAGTGCGCTGTACCGAGTGGACAGCCACTCAAAGCCGCAGAAACTGCTTAGAAATGGACTTAAGGGTCCATGTGCGTTTGTCAAGACTGCAAGCTATCAAAATGTAGCCTCCATGTCAGACGGGCAAGAGCTCTCATGAATGTTGATTATATATACTGTCTTGTCTCCCAGGTAGGGTTTCTTTCATCCTCTGTCCAGAAATCCTCGCTTGTGTGCAGTGCGTCATATTGAGGCTCAACCTTCCAGCAATCCCGTTCCTTTACTCCCTATTCTATCACGCCCGCCAGCTTCTTCTTCACACAGCATCATGGCAGAAATTATTCGAGATGCCCCGTTGGGCCAAATCATAAGATGGGTCACCGGTAACAGAGTTTTGAAATACCCAGAAGAAATGGAAGGTTTCGAATTGCCGGCAACATACAATGCGGTTCTCAACTCAACCACCTCCCAAGAAAAGCGACACGCCCCACGATCAACACCACCAGTATCACGACAGGTCACAGAACAGAAGAGTCGACGATCGAGTGATTCTAGTGAATCAGCAACTGCCAATACTGCCAGTGATGACTTGGAGAAAGCCGAGACTGCGCAGCCCGGGCCATACGAAGACCCCGCGGCTTTGAATATCAGCAGGACTAAGAGTCGACTGTCAACAGTGCCATACAGTGAAGATCGTCTCGAAGTCGAAGCAGAACTCGCCATTGAGCGGACACAGACAAAGCCCATCATGCCAACCAAGACAGCAGATGGAAACGTACTCGTTGACTGGTATACAACGGACGATCCTGCCAACCCTCAGAATTGGAGTGACAGAAAGCGATTCCTCGTCTCCTTGATCATCTGCATTTATACCTTCGTCGTTTATACCGGCTCTGCCATTTACACTTCCAGCGAGTTGGGCGTGATGGAGAAGTTCCACGTCAAGCCTGTCGATGCTTCTCTCCCGCTCTCCCTCTACGTTCTGGCATACGGAATGGGACCGCTTTTATGGGCGCCGTTGAGTGAGATTCCTATTATCGGACGATCCCCAGTCTACGCAGCAACAATGGCACTCTTCACCATCCTATCCCTGCCAACGGCAATGGTAAACAACTTTGCTGGACTCCTAGTTCTCCGATTCCTGCAAGGCTTCTTTGGCTCTCCTTGTCTCGCCATCGGCGCAGCAACAATGCAAGATATGTACTCCCTGCTCTACCTCCCATACGCTCTTGTGGCTTGGGTGTCTGCCGCCTACTGCGGCCCCGCGCTGGGTCCCCTCCTCTCAGGTTTCGCAGTCACTGCGAAGGGCTGGAGGTGGAGTTTATGGGAGATCCTCTGGGCTGCTGGCCCCATCTTCCTCGTCATGTTTCTTCTCCTTCCCGAGACCTCAACGCCCAATATCCTCCTTCGCCGCGCCGCCCGTCTCCGCAAGCTCACGGGTGACAACCGCCTCAAATCTCAATCCGAAATCGACCAAAAGAACATGAAGCCAACCGCAATCGTAATCGATGCCATCATCAAACCGATGGAAATTACAATCAAGGATCCTGCTATCGCGTTCGTAAATGTCTACACTGCGATTATCTACGGGATTTACTACTCATTCTTCGAGGTAGGTTTTCTGGACCCCAGTGATCAAAAAATAAGTAGAAGATGCTAACGCCTGTATAGGTTTTCCCATTGGTTTATCCTGTGTATTACGGCTTCAGCTTGGGTCTAATTGGTGTCGTCTTCACTTGTATCTTGGTCGCTTGTGTCATCGGTATTGCAATCTACTGCGGATACCTTCACTTCTACCTCATCCCCGACATCATGAAGCACGGTCTCCGAGCTCAAGAGTCACGACTCGTTCCCGCTCTATTCGCTTGTTTCGGTCCTACAATTGGCTTGTTCCTCTTCGGATGGACTGCGAGACCAGATATCCACTGGATTGCACCAACAATCGGCATCACCATCTACGGAGCTTCCGTCTTCGTCGTCATGCAATGTATCTTCGTCTACGTACCACTCTCGTATCCACAGTACGCCGCTAGCTTATTTGCTGGTAACGATTTCTTGAGGTCTGCCTTTGCTTGCGGATCGATCTTGTTTGGACGGCCACTGTTTATCAACCTTGGCGTTGGGAAGGGTGTTAGTGTGCTGGGTGGGCTGAGTGTTATTGGCATTATTGGAATGTTTGTGTTGTATGCCTATGGTGCCAAACTGAGGGCGAGATCTAAGTTCGCTGTTGCCTAGGCAATTGCTACTTTAGACCTTACATTTGCGTGTATTCGGAAGTCGGTGGTAGTGGACTCTGACAGATGCCGGAGTTGAATGAGTGATCAAGGTTTACCTTCAAGGGCTAGAGAGGATTGGAGTTTGGATTACTGGACTTGGATTTTGCTTGGAGTCGGCGGGCTGAAACCGGATCATCGGAAAACGAACAGAATGCATAATAGATCATATTTTCTCCAACATTTTGAGTCTCACATGCAAATAGAATGGGATTAATCATCAGTGGGCAGCTTGCATTTGTCCTGGTCTAGAACTATGAACCTGCCAGCAAAGAAGTGCCGGCTGCGGCGAGGCATCTATTGTCGAATTAGGGGCAATACTATGGCTTAGCTGCGTAATTTTCTTCCGCCGAGAACGCGGGTTTCTGGTAAGCTAATTAGATGCTTAATACGATGTTGATATTGCGAGATTGGGCAAGATGATCGGTGGTGATGAGTGAACATAAGCAGGAAATCAATGAGCACGGCAGGACTTCCCAGATGATGTTGGCTTTCTCAACCGCTTCACAATACATCTAAAATTTGAGGAGGATGCTTACACTGCCGAAAGGTGTCCCTCAAGCTGAACGCTCCAGCGGAAATTGAACACCTCCTCCCTCAGTCGTGACATGACCGGAGGCAATATCTATTTCTTTTTTCATGCCAAATATGACGTTCTGAATTGTGCCTCCCTACATCTACATGTATCGTCTCGCGGCTTGAAGAACGGGATCGATCTCAGCTCAAACTTTTGAAGAGTCAACGGAGAAATCGCAAAGGGCCCCGTCGCCCCCTTTTTCATGTTGCAATAACAATATAATTCTCGAACAAGGATATCGTGCACTTAGATCAATTCCTTAATTTTAAGACTTTTGGAATCGCGCAGTCAAAGCCTTGCATGAACTGCATTTCTTCAGACGGATATTCTGGATATTTCAAGTACTCTGCCTTAACGAACAATGAAATATGCAGGGCTAGAGATTGAATGTCCTCAAATTTGGTTGAGGCCGGTGGCTTAGATGCTATAAAAGTATGGAGCCGCCCTAGTAATTATGGAGTCGAGATACAAAGCATCCGAGGCGAAGTTTGATGGTTTTATTGAAACAATAAACAGGCAGAGATGGTTATGGGAAGTTACCAGGATGGAGGGACGAGAGGACGAGAGATGAGATCTTGGGATTTTGTCTTCAATATCAGGAAGGAACCCTAGCGCGCCCTCCATTTCCAGTCTGTACCACTACCCTCCCCGTGCTCACCCGATCTGCTTCCGCAAAAGGATAGAAACCGCTTGTCAGACATAACTTTCGCCAGGTCTTAATTACCTTTGAGTAGATATACGAAAAAGTTCAAGCCCACTGAACTTATAACAATAGACCATTGCCGCTCTGTTTCCCAACATCCCTTCCTCTGACTCTCAGTGCAACAAATTACCCTCAAATGCCGCATTTTCAAATTTACTTTGCCATTTTCCTGCTGGTTTGTTCTAGTTTGTTCTAGTTTGTCAATATCAAGAATATTAGCTTGCTACTTTTTGTACTAGGCGAAGACGAACAATGGAGCTATCACGGTCCGTCCCGTACAACTAGGGCACGCTCAAGATCTCCTCCAAAATCCTCTCCAGTCTTTATCAGAATTCCATCTTCGTAAATAAGTTCTTAAAATTTTACCTATTTCCCCAGCCTTCATAATCAATGGCGACTTCCTCAGCCAGCTTAGCGAACACCACCAATGACCATAGAACCGACCTCAAGGGTCTACCTTTGGAAGTGAGACTAATGATCTGGAACCTCACTACTGAGCCTCGAGCCATCGAATTGATCCACATCCCAGGGACGGGGCTCGCCACCAAAACACCTCCACCCGTCGCTCTTGCCATCTGCCAAGAATCAAGGAACGAGGTCATACGTAGATACCCCAAGTGCTTCGGAACAAACTATGACGCCAGTCATATCAGATTCAACTGGGAGAAAGATATTCTATACCTGGGCCCGGAAGCAGGAGAAAATAGTGCTGCAGCTCTCCTTGACCGCATGTACGAGAAGGACTACCTCAGTCTCAAAAACGTGGCGTTTCACGAGAGCGCGTTTGTATCAAATCAGCCATGGGCGTCAACGGCTGTGAGAGCCCTTAAAATGATGAAGAATGTGGAGAGGGAGATCGTTGTCGCGGAACAGAAAATATGGGGATTGATTAGGGTTCGTGGACATGGACTCCAACCCGAGGAGCATTTAAGACTGGGAAGAATGACGTTGTGTTCCAAATCGTCAGATTTGACTGCAGAGGAGGAAGTAGAATTGTTTTTCTTGATCCAAAGACAGAGGGCACAATGGAGCGTTTTGCCAGCGAGAAAGATAGAGATGATGTTTGGGGTGAGGGGAGCTGAGAAGAATAGTTTGGGGAATTAGAATCTAGTTGTAGTTCACTGCTTAGTGTTACCATGAACCTGCTGAGAGTTAGCTCAGGGATGTTGGAATCTTCCTTGTCTTCGATTAAGTCAGACCGCGACCGAGGCCACATGGCTCGCGTGGTCCCCCACTGCTCCCCACCACAGTCTAGTTGTGGGGCAGACCGTCAATGGAAGAAACTTAACACTTTCTACATTCTCCCCTCCCTTCGTGTTAAGTAGACATCCATATTCTTCTGCCTCACAAACCATGCGTTCGTTAACTCCCATTCCTTGTCTGGATTCTTTAACCTAATCTGTTCAATCTTATTAGTCCTGTCCCCCAAAACCCCCATCATAACCATCAACTCACCTCATACCTCCAAAACAACGAAGGAATGACCTTATAAATCTCCAACAAACTAACATTCCTCCCAATACACGTCCTGCTCCCCGCTCCAAACGTAAAGGTAGCTCTCACCATAGCCCTTTCCCTGTTCTTGAACTCAGCCTCTGTTTCTCCCTTCTTCTTTAGCCAGCGATCAGGATTAAACTCATTTGCGTCTGAACCGAAGGTGTTCTTGTCCCGATGAATGATCCATGGTGAAGCCCCCACGATTGTACCAGCAGGGAGAAAAGGGCCATTCGGGAGCTGGAGCCCCGATGAAGGGGCGAGACGTTCGAGAGGGAGTCCAACGGCTGGGTGGAGGCGAAGGGCTTCTTTGATGACGGCGTCGAGGTAAGGAAGGGACTGTGATTGTTTCCAAGTCACTGGGAAGCTTAAATTACCAGCTTCAAAGGCGACTGAGAGTTCTTCGTTCAAGCGCGACAGGACTGGTGGGTTTTTGAGAGTGTAATAGAGCACTGCACGGAGTGATATTGCGGTAGTGTCTGAGCCGGCGAACATATTTGTTACGGTGTAGGAGAAGACTTGTTTGTCGTCCACGATGTCTGGATGTGTGACTTTGGCTTCGAGAAACCGCGTCAAGAAATCTTTCGGTTGCTTGGAGAATGTCGATGTCTTCTCGTTCTGGGTGAGACGCTCGTTCAGCCTATCTCTTGCGAATCGTGCGACCGGCCCTGTCTGAGCGCCGAACAACTTGGCTCGCATGGGATTCTTGACGAAGACGTAGTCCAGCCATGGCATTTGACCAATCTGAAGCTTTGGTCAGATGAAGCGTGCCGTGTCATAGGTGTTGAACCGACCTTGCCAGCATAGTCGAAAGTTCTCTCTAATGCTTTAATAATGCCGTCGATGTCTCGACCTTGCTCCAGAAACCCCAAAGATTTGCTGAATGTAAGTTCTCCGATAGTATCGAATGCATCTACCACTCTACTCAGCGTGGATACGTTGAATGACCATGACACTTACAGTACTGCAACCATGTAGCAATATTGCAAGGAAGCCCCGGTGCGTCGAAGCGTTCGTCCAGCTGGGCGACAAGAGTGTGTATAGTTTGGTCTACAAATGGCTCGAACTCAGTGACCGTTGTCATGGAGTAAGCCGAGGAGATGGGTTTCTTGATCCTCGCTTGGAAATCCTCATCCAGGGATGTGAACAGAGTGACGGTTGGCTTTCCATTAGCCAGTTGTTGTTGTACTCTGTAGAAGGAACTCTACAATCTGTGTCAGCCTCCAGGCACGGCAAGAAAAGATTAGTTCGAGCCTGCCTTCCCATATCCCGCATTGATGCCATAAATCGTCTTCAGAACTTCAATGTTCTTAACACTGACTGTTATTGGCCCTAGCCTTACATAATCCCCATGTTTCTCATGCAGCTTGTACAAAGTGATATCTGGTCGACCTTTAGCAACATCATAAAAGCGCCAGATATTGGAGAATTTCGCAAGCCAGGGGCCGGGTATGGATCGTAAACCTGGCCTGAGCCAACTCTCGAGGAAGACGTAGAGAATTGATATCACTGCAACAATAAACGAGTTTTGCCAAAACCAAGAAATGATATCAAGGGAAGCCATGTCACGGGGTGCTCAGATGGAAGAGAAGTGAGCTCTTCGGAACCAAGGCCAGAAGAGCATGGATTGAAGTAAAAGGCTAATTGGACAGAAGTGAAGATCTGGAAAATTAAGCAAAACGAGATTTGTTCCAGCTGATGTCCTTTCTTGTGATGATTACAAGCCGGGGATAATATATATAGCCGCTCATGGAACTTTCAAGAGCGGCAATTGAAGTGCGGGGAGCTCAGAGCGGGGAGGAGCCACTGAGCCAGGGTTTCCTCCTTTATGTTTGAAAGACCACCAGACATGTCTATATCTCACTCTTTGTAGGAGAGAAATGATCAGGCCCGGCCAGCGGGCCAATTCCGCCCTCGACCGCTTTTAAAACAAAAGGCTTCCAATTCTCTCAACTAGGCGAAGTTGGACTTTCAGCTTGATCGACTGGGGCTGCGCCAGCGCCATTCAAAATTCCAGTCGTCAGGCTCCTTCAGTTGCTCAACATCTCCCAGAACTCGAAGTCTCGAAAGTAAATTGTGATGACGTTCGGAGTGCTGTGGTGGTGGCTGAAAAGCTGCTGACACATCCTCGGCAATGAATCACCAGAACCTGATGAACCAGACCTCGAAACTTAAACCTTCTTTCACGGACCTCTTGCCTACCTCCAATCCAGAGACCGTACGCGAAGCTTCAAAGCAATTCTCATAGCTCGGCCGAGCTGTATACTGGCTTCTGGTGTATGCGAGCCTCAAAATGTGCTTTTGTGATTATTGAGGCATCTACATGCCGTCCGTCCCAGCCTCAAACGAGACCAAGGCCGAGAGATCTTGATGGTAAGGAGCGAACGTCTTGTAGCTGCTTGCTGTCCTTTTAGATCCTTATAGGCCCCCAATCCCGCCTCGACTGCTCCTCGAACCTCCTCAATCGTCGTCATCGCGTTTGAACTTTATCTTTGACGAGCCGCGAGAATATCCAGATCTGGACACAGAAAAAGGCATGGATGATACTCTGAAAGTAAGGCTTTGGATGTCAGGTGGATAATGAGAGGTTCCTGCTGCTCTGCTTCCTGGAAGGGCATAATTGGCTTGGGAATGAGGAATGCTTTGGCTGCGAAACGATTATCATCAGAGGATATATATTCCCACTGCAGGAGACGGGCCTGGTGGGCCGTAGTCTGAGGAATCGAGCCCAATCACGTAAGAGGCAAGTGAGTATTGAGTGATGCTCTCCTTGATTGCCTCGAGTGCGAATTGACTAGGTCCATCATGGCATGATCCCCATTTTACGTAGCCATCCTACCGCCAGCCCTCGGGGAACCTTGAAAGCAGCTCGAACTCCACTACCTGAATCCAAATCGCTAACCCCGATGCCAAGAGTCTTTAGTATCTGTGAAGAAAAACCGAACTAAACTCCAATCTAACTCCAACCTAATTGGAGACCGTGGTACTATTAAGCAAATGCTTAAATTCGGGCAGTCCCTGGCATCAGACTCCGCAAAAAAAAATCATTTGAAGGAACACTCGTGATATATATGTTGCAGCAGCTCAGAGGAAACTGTATTCTATAAGCGTCATTGATCCGGTTGCCCTCTGGAAAACCAAGATCGTGCCAGGACTATTAAGCTTGAAGACAATGAGGATTTCTTGGAGGACAGACATGGCACCAACTGACTCCTATAAGCGGGTCATACTGTCATGGCTAAGTGAGATAATCCGTCACCCTCAACGTAATCGTTGATTTAACGGTCCATCGCAATGTACCGAATCCTGTACAATTCGCTCTCTTTTAGGCTGATGATGAATTGCATGATCTCAGGGCCAACATCCGTATCAATGGATAATTTGTCAATGAAGAAGTGGAAAAGAATGTTATGCTGGTAGAGAAATTTCCTGAGCAGATAGGATAGAGGTCGCCATCAGCAGTGCATGCAAGAACCAGTTTGGCTTACCCTTAAGATGAATACAGAATGTAAATCAGTAGTTGACTGGCATGAACGGTAGGTCAGAGGTGGTGACAAAGGACTAGTCAGGCACAGCCGTTCCAAACGCTGGTAAATAGCGACTTACGCTTCACGCAGCGCGGTGCTAGAACTGTAGCTTCCTTCATTGTTGTGTTAGCGAGATCTTGTCAAATGCAATATAGCAGCGTTTGCAGCTGCCTTTGAAAGAATATTTACTGTACCTTCGTCTGCACTACTTGTACCATATATCAGCCTCTATCGAAGCACTCTATTCTCTGGCCTTGGCGTGGGCTGTCTCCCAAGATTTCCCCTTACTTTATGTGCCAATCACGGTTGAGTCCGGCAGATGTCTGAGACCAGCACCAGCCCCGTTAGCGAATGGAGATTTCAGAATCCACTTAGGACATATCACGTGCTGCGCTACTACGGTGCTACGCCAAATCAGGGGCGCTAGTGCTGCCCCTTTCAGAGCATCTCCACGAGTGCACAGGAGCCAGCATTTAATTTCGTGGAACCTTCTCCTTCTCCAGCACGACCACGTACGACCTCTGCCTACCCGGAGCCTCGACAGTTGTAGCCTTCTGACCACACAATTGTCTGTTCTATCCAAGATCTGGTGAGCTCTTTCCTCTGCTGTCTGCACAAACGATGCGGGATACAATTAAATGACATCTGCACCATCCCTGTCAATCCCAAAACCCCTTTTGCCGTGCGAAGTCCACGTCGGACCTCACAAAACTTTGTCACATACTCCCAACATCAACAGCACTGCTAACAACACTGCGCTGATAGCAGATCGAGTCTCACAAGAGACATACCGAGACCTTGAATCCTCTGCGATTGCGCCAGACGCGAGTGACAGGTGGATAAGCACAATTGGTACGTGTCCATCGTATCCCATGCGTTTGCGCGTCACCCATCCCATGAATACGAAGTGCAGGCATACAGACCTGTGGTTGTCTGTGTTCATCTGAACAACCCCGCGCAATACAAGCGGCAGTGAGAACGGAAGCTAATTTCGATCTTTTGTTGATCCAGACTCCCTCGCCCTTGCCTTTACCACAAACAAAGTCGATCCTTCTGCTTCAAAATCGAGACAATGGGTAAGCAATACATTTTTTTTCAGAGTAGCAGGAGCCTAGAAACCATGCCCGAGTTCGCCCTCATCATCACGAAAACGTCTCCGTCGAACCTAAAAGCCCAAAATCTCCTCAAGCGGCACTGTGCAGTGCAACAAGCGTGCAATATCGTGCATAGGGAGCTTGCATCCTCTCAAGCACGATATTGAAACTCTCCGCACACTCTGCAAACGGATTGAACCAAGGCATATAGCACTTTCGTGACATTCTACAACAATGAGCTCTGCCTTGTCCGGCTTGCTGCAACAGTCGCGGGGTTCTCGCTCTGAGAGCTCACCGAAGAGTGGAAATATGGCAATAAAAGAGCTCGATCGCAATGTCCAGACTCGAATCTATCCAGGAAGCTTGCATCGTCACCAACGGTCAAATCCCGCAGTACCTCTCTATCGCAGCATGCTCGATGTCGATATGCCAAACCTCCAGCCCATCGCTATCCAGAAAGAGGAATCTATGGAAGACTGGATGTCCGAGAAGCTCAGTCAGACAGCACGAAAGCATATCACGAATGATTGGGCTGACATCTTATGTTTCTACACAGCTACAAATGGCGCTGCCTCAGCAGTACCCACCCGAGCCTCTCCAGCACCTCAACCAAATGGCAAGGCCGTGTCTTCTCAAGAGATACCACAAAGTGTGAGCTCAACCGATCCAAAGGTTGCTGCACAACAGGCCAGCGATATGCGAAACATTGTCCGAAGAAAGTTGACTGGCTATGTCGGATTCGCGAATCTGCCAAATCAGTGGCACCGCAAGAGTGTCCGAAAAGGATTCAACTTCAACGTTATGGTAGTTGGTATGTTGGATATTCTGGCGTGGTTCCACATGTCTAACAAGTTCCAGGCGAATCCGGTCTCGGAAAGTCTACACTGGTCAACACCCTTTTCAACACCTCACTTTACCCGCCGCGCGAGCGCAAAGGACCTAGTCTCGACATCATCCCAAAAACTGTTTCCATTCAATCTATTAGCGCGGACATTGAGGAGAACGGCGTTCGTTTACGTTTGACTGTTGTTGATACCCCGGGTTTTGGTGATTTCGTTAACAATGATGAGTCGTGGCGGCCAATTGTGGACAACATTGAGCAGCGCTTTGATGCTTACTTGGATGCTGAGAACAAGGTCAACCGTATGAACATCGTCGACAACAGGGTTCATGCTTGTGTGTACTTCATCCAACCAACAGGCCATGCTTTGAAGCCATTGGACATTGAAGTCATGCGCAGACTGCATACCAAGGTCAACTTGATCCCGGTCATTGCCAAGGCTGATACCATGACTGATGAAGAGATCATCGCGTTCAAGGCCAGGGTATGTCTAAAAACTCCAATTAATTCATCCCGGCTAATATTTCCAGATTCTCGCTGATATCAAGCACCACGACATCCAAATATTCGAGGGTCCGCGATACGAACTTGATGATGACGAGACAATTGCCGAGAACAACGAGATCATGTCAAAGGTTCCATTCGCGGTCGTTGGTGCCAATTCTGAGATCACGAGCGCAGATGGGCGCAAGGTCCGTGGACGCAAATACCCATGGGGTATCATTGAAGTCGATAATGAGGAGCATTGCGATTTCGTCAAGTTGCGCCAGATGTTGATTCGAACACACATGGAAGAACTCAAGGAGCACACCAACAACGCTCTGTACGAGAATTACAGATCTGAGAAACTCACCGCTCTTGGCGTCGCTCAAGATCCAAGTGTATTTAAGGAGGTCAACCCAGCTGTCAAGCAAGAGGAAGAGCGTACGCTGCACGAGCAGA
>Ga0302325_10018513_pt1 | contig 14678 bp, 8 predicted proteins | sample Palsa_T0_2_FD_201948 | JGI IMG/M metagenome (GOLD analysis project Ga0302325, IMG submission 201948) | Peat permafrost microbial communities from Stordalen Mire near Abisko, Sweden - Palsa_T0_2 | ecosystem: Environmental > Terrestrial > Soil > Palsa > Peat permafrost | place: Sweden: Abisko... | reverse complement strand
GCAGATAATTAGTTCACACACTGTTGCGACAACCGCCAGAATCCACCGATCGGCATCTGCGACGGACCTTGCTTTCAAAGCCGGTCTGCGCCCACCCGTCGCCGAGAGACCCGTGCGACGACCAGATCAGGTCCCCGTCAGCCATGGTCATCGGACTCCGGTCTGACTGCACCACGCTTGGAGCGGAAGCCGTCGCCGACGAAAGCGTCGTGACCGCTTTCGTCCGTCGTGCCCCGCGGGTCCAGGCAGCCGTGTTAATCGCTTCGGGCGGTGCGCCCATTGCGTTGATCGTCATCTGTCAGTGTGCGATGGCGCGGCGGGTAGTTGCACCGTGACGCAGAGCCCCCCAGCGGCCCGGGGGGTGAGGGCGAGGGTTCCGTCGTGTGCTTGGGCGATGCTGTTGACGATTGCCAGGCCGAGGCCGACACCTGCGTGGTCGGTGCGTATGCGCCGGGAGCCGCGCTGAAACGGCTCGGCAAGCGTGGAAACCAACTGTGGGGTGAGCTTCTGGCCGGTGTTCTCGACGGTGAGCACCACAGCCTTGGGGTGAGCGCGGGCCGTGACCCACACGGCGCCCTGTTCACGCAGGTTGTGGACGATCGCGTTGTACACGAGGTTCGTAGCCATCTGCAGCAGGAGCGCGGGTGATCCGACCGTGGGGGTCGCGTCGCCGGAGGTCTCGATAGTGACGCCGCGTTGTTCTGCGAAAGGCAGGAGGGTTTCGGTGGCTTCTTCGGCTATGAGCGACAGGTCGACGCGTTCTGGGACGAAGGACCGCTGGTCCGGCGGCTGAGCAGTGCTTCGCTGAGGTCGATCGCTCGGGTGTTGACGGCGTGGAGGCGGTCGACCAGTTCGTCGTTGCCGCGGCTTTGATCGTTGCGGGCCACGCCGAGGAGCGTCTGCGTGATCGCCAGCGGGGTGCGCAGTTCGTGAGAGGCGTTGGCTGCGAATCGCTGCTGTTCGACGACGTGTGCTTCGAGGCGCGCGAGCATGGCATCGAAGGCGTCGGCGAGTTCGCGGAACTCGTCATTGTGGCCCGGTAGCCGGATGCGGTGGGCGAGCGATCCGGTCGCGGCCGTGCGTGTGGTGTCGGCGATGCGGGTCAGGGGTCCGAGCATGCGGCCGGCGAGGATCCATCCTCCCACGAGACCGAGCACAAGCAGGAACGCCAACACTGCGGCTGCCCTCGGATCGAAAACGTGCAGGAGGTTGGAGCGGACGGGAAAAACACCAGGAGCGCCGGGGCCGGCGCGGCGCAAGATCGCCTGGTCGGGGACGTAGCGCAGGAGGAACAGCCACACGGCGCCCAGCAGCAAGATGCCGGCGAGCATGAGGAAGCCGGCGTAGCTGAGGGTGAGTTTGAGGCGAACGCTCAAACCAGGTGCTCTATCCAAGGTCTCCCCTCTCACGCTCGGTGTCTCGTTGCGTGCTGATGCGGTACCCGGCGCCGGACACGGTGGTGATGATCGCCGGTTCGCCGAGGCGTTTGCGCCATGCTGAGACGGTGATGCGTACGGCGTTGGTGAACGGGTCGGCGTTCTCATCCCACGCCCGTTTCAGGGGCTCTTCGGCGCTGACGACACCGCCTTCGGCCGCGATGAGAACAGCATCCCACCAAAACGTCCTGGAGACTCCCCCGTTTGGTGGACGTAGCTCGCCGTTGATCTCGCATCCGATTACTGATGACTTTGCTGGCGTCGTGACCAACACTCCGTTCGGGAATCCGGTGTCTACCGGGCGCAAAAAAGAGAGAGTAAGCATCGCTCGAGAAACGGCACCCCCGTCGCGAGGCGGGTTCGCAAAGTCACGGGACTCGATTGAGTCGGCCGGGCTACCGAAGGCGACGTTTGATTGGGGATGCTGCTCGCAATCCAAAGCAAGGGGCAGCAATGACGTCAAACCAACACTCTCGCGGGCTCGCCCGTCGTCTGAACCTCCGCCGTTCCGCGGCACATTCCCGGGCGTGGCGGCTTTCCCTGCTCGCTGGCGGGTTGCTGGGGTGCGCGTTGGCGTTCGCCCCGACGGCATTCGCCGCGTCCACGCCGACCGTCAACCTCGGCCAAGCGGCCGGTTACGCGGTCATCAGCGGAGCGTCGGTGGCCAATCTCGGGGACACGACGGTGCGCGGCGACATCGGCGCGCCCGCGCTGCCCTCAGGCTTTCCGCCGGGCGTGCTCGTCGGCAACCTGCAGGTCGGCTCCGCCGACACCACGGCCTATAACGACATGCTCACGGCGTACTTCGAAGTCCAGGCCCGGACCGGCGGCACCGCGCTTCCGGCCCTGCCCGGCGCGACGTTGACCCCCGGCCTGTACGTCGCCGCGGCCGCCGTCGCCGTCCCCGCGTTGGGCGTCGTGACCCTTGACGGCGGCGGGGACCCGAACGCCGTGTTCGTCTTTCAGGTCAACGGGGCGCTGTCGCTGGCCGCGGGAGCGCAGATCAAGCTGACCGGCGGAGCGCAGGCGTCAAACGTGTTCTGGGCGGTCAACGGCGCGTTCTCGGTCGCTGCGGGCGCTCAGTTCGCCGGGACGGCGCTGGCCACCACCACCGGCACGATCGGCGCCGGAAGCCTGGTCAACGGCCGGGTGCTCGCCGGGACCGCGGTCACGATGGACACCGACGAGTTCTACAGCGCCCCGCCCACGGTCACGCTCACAGGCGGCGCCGCGGTAGATACCAACAATTCCACCCCGACGATTAGCGGGATCACCGACGTCGGCGCGTCAGGAGTGGTCACCGTGACCGTGGCCGGGCAGACGCTGACCGCGACCCCGTCGGCCCTGGACGGCAGCTGGTCGGTGACCTCCACGATCCTCGCGGACGGCACCTACCCGGTGCTGGCCTCGACTACCGACGGGGCGGGGAATGTCGGCAGCGCCACCCAGCAGCTGACCATCGACACCGTCCCGCCCCTCATCACGCTCGACGGCGCACCGACGGTCCTGACCAACGATCCGACGGTGACCATCTCGGGCACCACCAACGCCGCGCCGGGGACCCTTATCACCGTCAACGTGGACGCGCAGACGTTGAGCGCGCTGGTCAACGGCACGCCGATCGTCGAGAGCGTCGGCGCGCAGACGCTGATCGCGGTGGTGCAGTCCACGGGCACGTGGAACGTCGCCCCGGCGGCTATGGGCGAGGGCGTCCGGACGGTCACGGCCGCCGTCACCGACCCGGCCGGCAACACGAGCACCGCCACCGAGCAGCTGACCGTCGACACCGTCGCGCCCGCGGTGAGCATCACCGGCGGCGCGACCGCGCTGACCGACAATCCCACCCCGACCATCGCGGGGACGACCGACGCCCCGTCCGGCGCCGTCGTGACCGTGACCGTTGCCGACCAGACGCTCACCGCCCCGGTTCAGTCAGACGGAACGTGGTCGGTGACGTCGGCGCACCTCTCCGACGGCCCGCATCGCGTCGTCATGACCGTGTCTGACGCGGCGGGAAATCAGGCCAGCGCCATCCAGACGTTGACCGTCAATACCGCCGCGCCCGTCGTCACGATTACCGGTGGGGCCGACGCCACCACGACCAGCTTTAATCCCACCCTCAGCGGCAGCACCGACGCCACGCCCGGCAGCACCGTCACGGTGAGTGTGGCGGGGCAGACGCTGACGGCGCTGGTGCAGCCCGACGGCAGCTGGAACGCGACGGCCTCGGGAGTGGGGGCAGGCGCCTGGCAGGCGCTCGCCACGGTGACCGACGCGGCCGGCAACGTGGGCTCAGCCACGCAGACACTCACCATCACCGCTGGCGCCACGGGCGACACTGGGCCCACGGGCGCCTCCGGAGCACCGGGCGCGACCGGACCGGCGGGCTCCCCCGGAGCGCAGGGCGCGACCGGACCGACGGGCACCGCCGGAGCGCCGGGCGCGACCGGACCGATGGGCGCCCGCGGCCCCAAGGGCGCGACCGGAGCAACCGGCCTGACGCTGTCATCGGCCAAGCTGGCGGTCAAGCACGGCAAGAGCGTGCAGGTGCGGGTCGCGCTCAGCGCCCCGGCGAAGCTGACGCTCACCGTCATGCGCGGGAAGAAAGTGCTGGCCACGATGACCGTCGCGCCGCGCAAGGCCGGTCACTCCGTCCTCACCTGGAACGGCAAAATCAAGCGGAGGTTCGCGGCCCGCGGCGCCTACTCGGTCGTTGTCAACGCCGTAACGCCGTCCGGAGCCTCGGCCAGCGCCAAAGCCACGTTGCGAATCACCTGAGCTGCGAGCTCACCGCCCGCTCCTGTCAAGAAACCGTCGTTGGGACTTGATCAGAGCGCTCCCCAGGGCGACGCCGGGCCAGCCGACGTGCGCTCGACCGTGCGAAGATTCTGAACGCAGGCCGGAGCCTATCTGAGAGGTACTTCGGCGGCGATGTATCTGATCTAAATGACGCCGGTGCGAGCGAGCGGAAGCAGCGCGGCCCATGGGACACAGAAGCAGGACTAGCCGCGGTCGTGTCCCCCACTTCTCCGTCGCCAATAAGGGGGATCCGAAGTCTGTACGCCGGGGAGGTATTGAGACGCGCTCGGCGCCAGCGCCAGCTGCCGCCAGGGCAGGAGTGCATAGTGGATCCGAGACGCATCCCTAGACGGTTGTCGTCGACCTAACGCGTCCAGTGGGACAGTCCGCGGGTGCTGGGCGGTCGCGCGGCCGCCGCCGCGGGCAAGCAAGAGCCGCCAGTCAAGCCCAGGAAAGAGCGCCACGAGCCCATCACCCAACTGTCATCGGCAAGCCGGCGCGAGCCCAACCGTCGCGCCACCGACGCGATCTCTCGGTCGGTACGTCCGAGGGCGTCGATCGACAGCCCGTCGCCTATCTCGCCTCGTGTCCCGTCGATTCCGAACTGGTTCGTCAAGTCTTCACGACGACATACCGATCGCGCAATTACGATGCGAAGCGACGCTCCACAAGCCGTATCGCCTCGCCGCAGTGAGCGTTAGTTTGCGGACGCTCTGATCGGTCGCCTCCATGAGCATTGAGTCCGCCGCCAGGCCGTCCGCTGGTCCATGGCCTAGCGAGACGGGCTTGGCGCGCGCTTTTCGCGCAAAGCGCGCGGCGGCGCTCTCGGCGCGCGGCGCATCTCTCCGTGGCAAGCAATCGTCGCGCTGCCGCCGCCCTGCAGACGAAAGCGGTCGTGCGCGACGGCGCTGCTCGTTCGCACCAAGTGCGATAGCGAGGCGACTCGGACGTGATCGCAATGGCAGCGAACGGGCAGCGCTTGGAGCGAGGCTGCGGGCCGCGGGTTCTGTCGTCTGGACCGCCTCAACCGACTCCATCCTCGAGAAGGTCGGCACGCTGTAAAGCCGTTTTCGAGACAGTGCACCAGTCCTGCGCAGCTCGATTGGTTTGAGCGCTTCCTTGCCAATCAGGCCGACGATGACCGGCAACGCCCCGATGATCACGAGCGCCCATGAGCTGATGCGGAGTAGGTCGTAGGCGGTTTGAGAGTGGCCTTCCGCTCCTTCGCCAAACGAGACGGGCTTGGGCCGATTGCTGTGCGCCTCGATGAAAGCCGCGAATCCCGGCGATGACCGCAACCGCGCCCCCTTGGATCCGCCACGGTAGGGAAGCCCAGCGGGCTGCGGCCGCCCGCCGGATGGCTTCCAACGCGTCCATCGGCTTCATCGGCAGCTCCGCGGAGCGCGCCAGCGATCTCTGCCGCCTCATTGATCGTGGTCCCTCTTGCGTCTCACCAAGCCACCGCGCTGATCTTAGGTGAATGCAATCAGGTGCCCAGCCCCGAATCGGCGCGACGGTGACCGCCTTGAAGGACGGCGGGCCACTCTGGTGAGAGCTCATCTGATGGTCGCCCAAGCCCGAAGCCCTGCCCACCTCGAATGATCGCGTGAGAGGCAAGATCGCGCTCATCGATGCCGCGAAGGAACTGGAGACTGTCCTCGTCCTCGATGCCCTCGGCTATCACGAACGCGCCGGTCTGCCGCGCGAACGTCGCCATCGCCATGAGCACCGCCCGGGCGCTTGACTCGGTGACAGCGGCGACAACGATGCTGCGGTCGAGCTTGACGAACTCTGCGTCGATCTTGCTCAGCATGTCAAGGCCAGAGTTGCCTGTTCCCACGTCGTCGATTGCAATCTTGAAACCTTGTTCACGCAGGCGCTTCAAGCGCTTGATCACTGGTCCGCTACGTCCGCCATAGCGCTCAGTGACCTCGACTACGACTGCCCGGGGCGATAGTCCCGCCCGTTCGACGGCGGGAGCCAGCCAGGCGTCTGCCTCGGCGTCCAAGTCAAGCGTCACCGGGGAGAGGTTGAGGAACAGGAGCACGCCGGGCGCGAGCTCGGGAGCGCGCTGCAGCGCGCTTTCTACGCACAGCACATCGAGATTGTGGACGCGACCTATCTGCTCGGCGATGTCAAAAGCCTCGGCCGGCCCGGACAATCCGTAGGACGGGTCGGGTCGGGCCAGCGCCTCAACTCCGAGCAGGGCCTCTGCGTCGAAGTCCCAGATCGGCTGGAAGAGCGTCGTGAGGCGCCCCTCGTCGATGAGCCGCCGGACGGCCTCCTTCTTCTCGGAGGTGGTCACGACTACGCGCTCTCGAATGTCGTCAAAGTGCGCGGCTTGGCGGCCGCCTTGGCGCTTCGCCTCGTACAGCGCGGCATCGGCCTCGGCGCGCAAGGTATCGGCGTGCAGTCCCGGGCGCAGGGCGCTCACGCCGATGCTGACGTCGATGCCGGCGTCCGCCATGTTGCGGCTCAGTCGCCGCGAAAGGATTCGCGCGCCCTCGGCGTGGGTGTGTGTCAGCGACAGCGCGAACTCATCACCCCCGGTCCTGTAGGACCGGTCTCCGGCCCTTGCCTCGCGCAGGATTGCCGCCACACGCTTGAGTATCGCGTCGCCGTGCGGGTGCCCGTGGCGGTCGTTTATGCGCTTGAACTCATCGACGTCCAGGAGGATCAGGGCGAAGGGGTCCTGGTAGCGCTCGGCAGAAGCGACGGCCAGCGGGAACTCATCCTGGAAGGCGCGCTGGTTGGGGAGATCCGTCAGCCCATCACGCGTAGCCCGCCGCAGGACCATCCGATGCTCGCGCAGCAGCCGTCGCCCGCCGACCAGATAGAAGACACCGCCACCGCCGATCAGGGTCAGCAGCCCGATCAGGGCAAGGATCTTCCGCACTTCATTCAGGCTCGCATCGTACGTGCGGTGGTCGTAGATCACCTCGTATGCGTAGCGGCCGCCGCGAAGGTTGACCGGCGTCACGAACTCGAAGTCGCGGCCGTCCTTCGCGGGGTTGTTCTCACGTCCGGCGAACGATGTTCCATGTTCTAAAGCAGCGTCGATGTGGGGGTCAACGACGCGTGTGCCCACCAGAGCACCGTCCCCCGACGCTGTGATTACGTGCAGCTGGCCGATCAGGACCGCCTCCCGAGTGCCGGGACGCCGCGAAGTGCCGTCGAGCAGCAGATTGATGTCGAGCATCGCGTCCGCCGGGCTGGTTGCGCGAGAACCCACGGCTTCAAGAGCCTTCGCATCCGCCCGCTGGACAGCCGCGTACTGAGTGACCTGCTGCTGCGCCAGGGTTCGTACCAGAAGGACATAGCTCGTGACGGCGACCAGCGCGAAGGTGAGGGCTACGGTCGCAACCAGGCGGACGCCAAACGCATACGCCGAACCGTCCTCGCCCGAAGGACGTCGCTTCTGGAGCCAGCGACCCGGATGGAGCAGCCGGCCGGCCCAAGGCCTCGAAGGCTCCGGCGCCGAAGCAGCACGCATTCGTTGCATCGCCCTCTCTATCGGCCCACGACCGGCGAGCTTGAGCAAGAGCCGTCCCGATCAACAACCTGCTGAAGATGCGAGAGAGCGGCTCTTACCGTGAAAAAACCGATCACCCCACAACCACAAGTCGGCCAAGCATCGTGAGCCCAACTCAGACGCGGATCGCGTTGGCGCGGATCGGCGCGCCTGCTCATGGGGCGGGAGCACCGCAACGATCACGCCGAGTCCGCCGGGGCGATGGTCGGCGATCAGGTTCGCCCACGCCACCGGGGCGTTGACTCCCGCCGCCGCCAGGAAGTTCCATTGCATCATCGCCCAGCCTCCGGGGCGATCCGCGAGGCCGGGATTGTTCGGGATCCAGGACCCGGCGATGTGCGCGAGGTAGTTCGGCGCCGCGTAGGCGACCCCGGGCTCGCGTCGCAGCCGTACGATCGCCCGGCGACGCTCACGCCGCGGGGCAGCCGCAGAACCTCGATGCTCGGCTCGGACCTCGAGGCCGCGCGGATACCCATCCTGCTCGCGAACAGCTCGGCGACCGACGCGACTGGCCCGGGGGCAAAGCCGACCACGATCTCGCCGGGAACGTCGCCGGCAGCGCTCGCCGCCCCAGACGCGCCGGTCGCGGCCGTGATCGGGAGCATCACGCATAAGAGCGCCACGGCGGCCAGAGGGCAAGCGAGGAAGACGGCGTCCACAGTACTGTCGCGCATGAATTGCCGGTCGCTATTGGAAGGTCACGGGGAACGACAGCGTGTTGTGGGTCAGGACGGTTTCGCCCGGAACCTGCTCGACGGTCGCGCTCACCGTGTAGGTGCCTTTCGGCGGCGCGGAGTTGAGCGTCACCTCCGCGGTGGCTCGCTGGCCGGGGATGGTTTGCGGGACGATCGCCAGTCCGCTGACCGCCGTGCCGCTGACCGCCACTTTGACGACCACGTCGGTCTCGACGTTCTGACCATCGTTGGTGAACGTGCACGTGAAGGTGGGCGGCGGGCTGTCGGGGACCGTGTTCGTCGACCCGGTCTGCAGCATCGTGTCGCCCACGCTGACGGAGTCCATCCGATGGCCGTGAACCCCCGGCGCCAGCTTGCCGCTGCGAGCCGGCAACGGCATGCCGAGCTCGAGCGCGATGTACTCCGGCGTCAGCCACTGGGCGTTGGGTAAGAACTGTCCGCCCCCGATCATCACGCCCTTGACGCCACCCACGGCGACGCCGGCCTCGCGCAGCGCCCCGACGATCGCGGGCACCATGTAGTCGCTGTACAGCACGTCTGAGGCGTTCAGCCGCGCCATCTCGGCAGCGATCCGGTTGACCGCATCGCGGCTCGTCAGGGTCCCGGGCGCTGGCTGGATCTCGGCGGCGATGTCCGCGAGCGCGTCGCGGCGCATCTGCAGCGTCAACAGCAGGTAGCGCTGCGCTGGTTGGACTTCGCTGGGAACGTCGATGCTGCCCGCGTGCTGCAGCTCGGAGTCGGCGTTGACGCGAACCTGGTTGATCTCGCTGCGGCGGCTGGTTGCGGTGGCCGAGCCGCTGGCGCGCGAGAGTTCGCTGAACAGGCGGCTGCCGGTCTGGTCAGACGAGTGGATCAGCGCGGCCACGTTGCTCTGGTAGTCGGTCAGCGCGCTGTCGCGCTGGCTGACCTGGCAGCCATGGACCCCGAGCGCGATCAGGAGCACCACGATCAGCATCGCCACCGCCGCGACTGCGCGGCGCTCCACGATCGTCCGCCGGGCGGGCGGCCGCCGGCGAGCGCTCCGCGAACGCCGGCGCCGAGGCGATGTCGCACGTCGCGCCGCGCGGGGTTCGTCGGCCTCATCAAAGAATGACATTCCTCTACCGCTCCTGGCTGCCTTCCACGTGCAACGGGGACAACACGACGACCTCCTATCCGATCACGACGACGAGCCCTGTCGGGGGTCCGGCCGCGGCTTGGGCGACGGGATCGATTGGATCGATCCGTAGCGTTTGCGCGGCGAGCAGGCGAGCGAGCCGCCCGGCTTGGTTTCGCGCCCCGGGGGCATAGAGGGTCCATAGTCCTGGCGGGCGCGACTCGGTGAGTTCCCCACTCCGGCGATGGTGACCTCGTGCGCTCGCATTTCTCGCGCGAGACGGGCGGCCCCCGGGTTTGCGGTGGCGTTGAGCACCGCCACCGGCACGGTGCAACCGCGAGAACGAGCGCGACGATCGTGCTCGGTGCCGCGCCGGCGTTCAGGCGTTCGCCAGGGTAACCGACTGCGTGTTTCCCGCCGCCCTCGTATGAAAGCGTGAAGCACTATACATATGATACGGACGCTTGCCGACGCCACCCCCCAGCGCCACCACCTCGGTTCGGGTCACCCGGCGCGTACCGCGAAACGCGGCTCAACGCTGCGCCGTGGCCAGCTCGCACAATTCGTGCTGCCGACTGCCTGACGCCACCCGCCCAACGGATCGCGGACACCGTGTTCGTGTTATCCGCCCGCAGCCGCCTCCAGATCCTGGCGTGCCTCCGCGCTGGACCGCGCACGGTCTCCCGGCATCCGACGTTTTCTGCCGCGGGCCATCCGCGCCCACGAGCGCGAGCACGCGCAGTTCGTGCCCTGGTCTGAGACCGAGCCGTTCGTCGGGCACGTCCCGACGTCGCGTCTGCGGCTGGCTTCCCGTCGCTTGACGCGCCTGCATCCGGCTCAGATCGCTGATCTCGTCGAGGCCGCGTCGCACAATGAGGGCGAGGAGATCCTCCAGGCGGTCGGCCACGACAAGGAGCTCGAGGCTGACGTGTTCGAGGAGCTCAATGATGAGCACCAGGTCGAGTTCCTGAAGGAGCGCTCCGACGAGGAAGTAGCAGGCGTCCTGGCGCGGATGGCGAGCGACGATGCCGCCGACCTGCTGCTCGAGATCGAGCAGGACCGCCGCATCCCGGTCTTGAACCTGCTGCCCGCGGCCAAGCAGCTGAAGGTCAAGCGCTTGCTGGGCTATAACCCGTCAACCGCGGGCGGGTTGATGAACCCGGACTTTGCCGCGCTGCCGGCCGACGCGACAATCGGGGAGGCGCTCGCTCAGCTGCGCCAGAGCGAGCTCGCGCCCGCCCAGCTCCTGACCCTCTGGGTGATCGACGCGCACGGCCATCTCGCTGGCAGCGTGCTCGCCTCCGAGTTGCTGCGCGGCCCGGAGCGGGCGGTCGTGACGAGCCTGATCGAAACGGCCGTGCCGATGGTCTCCCCTGAGACCGAGCTGCCCGAGGTCGCGAGACTGATGGCCGACTTCAACCTGCTCGCGATTCCGGTCATCGACAGCGACGAGAAGCCGCTCGGCGTGGTCGCCTTCGACGATGTGCTCGAACTCTTGCTCCCAGACCAGTGGCGGCGACGGGCTGGGGGAGCGCGCGAATGACCACGCCGACCAGCGTCAGACGTGAAGCAGATGACACCTGACCCGCGCACCGGGCCTACTCCGGGCACGCCGCCGAGTTCGCCGCCACCCGACGCCGGCTCCGCCCCGCCCGAGACCAGCTCGGCCCCGCCGCTCGAGTCCGGCTCCGCCGCGCCGCTCGAGTCCGGCTCGGACTCGCCGCCCGAGTTCGACTCGGCCCCGCCGCGCGAGCGCTTCGTGCTCGACTCCGAGCACGTCGGTGATATCCAGGGCGCGTTCGGGACGATCGGCCAGCACGAGGCTGGCCGGCGCGGGCTGCGCTTACGGACGCTGGCGCTGCTGGCGATCATCGGCCCGGGGCTGATCGTGATGGTCGGCGACAACGATGCGGGCGGGGTCGCGACGTATTCGCAGGCGGGTCAGAACTACGGCACGAGCCTGCTGTGGGTGATGCTGCTGTTGGTCCCGGTGCTGATCGTCAACCAGGAGATGGTCGTGCGGCTCGGCGCGGTCACCGGCGTCGGGCACGCGAGATTGATCATCGAGCGGTTCGGGAAGTTCTGGGGGGCGTTCTCGGTCGGGGACCTGTTCATCCTGAACTTTCTCACGATCGTGACCGAGTTCATCGGCGTCAGCCTGTCGCTCGGCTACTTCGGGGTTTCGCAGTACGTCTCGGTGCCCCTCGCGGCCGTCGCGTTGGTCGCGATCACCGTCTCAGGCAGCTTTCGCTTCTGGGAGCGGGCGATGTTCGTGTTCGTTTTCGCCAGCTTCCTCGTGGTCCCGCTGTTCGTCATGGCCCACGCGAATGTCGGGGACGCGGCCCAGCACCTGTTCGTCCCGGGGATCTATGGGGGCGCGAACTCGACCTCGGTCCTGCTGATCATCGGGATGGTCGGGACCACGGTCGCGCCGTGGCAGCTGTTCTTCCAGCAGTCCAACGTGATCGACAAGCGGATCACGCCGCGCTGGATCAACTACGAGCGGCTCGACACGTGGATCGGTGCGTTCATCGTGGTGATCGGCGGCGTGGCGCTGATCTGCATTTCTGCGTTCGCGTTCAAGGGCACGCCCTACTTCGGCCAGTTCGCTAACGCGGGCGTAACCGCGACCGATCTGGACCACGTGCTCGGACCGCTCGCCGCGGCGTTCTTTGCCATCGTGCTGCTGAACGCCTCGCTGATCGGCGCCGGCGCGCTGACGCTCTCGACCAGCTACGCGTTCGGCGACGTGTTCGGGATCAAGAGCTCGCTGCATCGCAGCTTCGCCGACGCCAAGCTCTTCTACGGCATTTTCGCGGTGCTGATCGCCGGCGCCGCCGCGATCGTGCTGATCCCGGGCGCTCCGCTGGGCGTGATCACGCTCGCCGTGCAGGCCCTCGCCGGGGTGCTGCTCCCAAGCGCGACCGTGTTCCTGGTCTTGCTGTGCAACGACCGGGAGGTACTCGGACCGTGGTGCAACCCAGGGTGGCTCAACGTGATCGCCAGCACGATCGTCGCCACGCTCATCCTGCTGTCGCTGATCCTGATCGCAACGACGATCTTCCCGACCATCAACGTGACCGCCGTCTCGCTCGGCGGCGGTGCGGTGCTCGTCGTCGGGCTCGTCGGATTCGGGCTGGTCGGGGTCAGGTCCCGCCGGGGAGCGAAAGCCGTCACAGTGATCGAGGCCGGACCGTCGATACCGAAAGAGCAGTGGACGATGCCGCCGCTCGCGCTGCTCGCCCGACCGCGGTGGTCGACCGGGCGCAAGGTCGCGATGCTCACGCTCCGCGGCTACCTCCTCGCGTCGATGATCCTGCTGATCGTCAAAGCCGTCCAACTCGGCGGCGGCTAGATCGGACCCGCGGCGCCGGCATCTGCTGGGGGCGCAGGCAGAGCGACGGGGCTCGTCCTCCGCTCCCGATGGCGCAGCTGGATCCCATCGAAGCGTGGCGGAGGACGTCGGCGATTATGTGAGGTCGGGCCACGCGCCCTTTACGAACGACGCCTCACGTCGACGAACTTCGCGGCGAGGTGCGGTCCGAACCGCACCTGATTACTCAGGGCGATACTGGTGCTGGCGCTGCTCGCTGCGGTCTCACTCTGCCCGCATGTCGGTCGAGCCGCGGGTTGCTTAATGTAGTTGGGCGACGAATGTGTAGATGACCATGCCGCTGACGATCACGGCGAAGATGCGAAGCAGCCAGAGCGCGGCCTTGGCGCGCTCACTGAGCCGTGCGGGAGCCACCGGTAGGGCGCGGTCGCTGACGAATTGTTCTTGCTCGAGGAACATGATCAGTTGTTCGCCGTCGGGCGGGGAGTGCCCCTGCCGTGCGGACGCGTGCGGTGCTGTGTGGATGTCGCTGGGAGGTTTCATGGTTTAGCGGCTCAGATGATGTGGACGGTGGTGAGGAAGGAGTCGATGCCGTAGGCGGCGGCGAAGATCGCCACGAACGCGATGATCGCGATCCCGATCACGTTGGTGGAGCGCTTGTTCACCCAGGCACCCATGAGGCCACGGTCGTTGGCGAGCATCACCACGAAGACGAGCGCGACGGGCAGCAGGACGGCGGCCAGGACGTTGGCGTTGAGTGCGATCGAGAGCAGCGGGGCGCCTGGGATCAGGATGATCGCAGCGGCGATCAGCGCGACGCCAAGGTTCGCGATGTAGAAGATCAGGGCGTGTCGCGGCGAATTGTTGAAGCTGCGCGACACGCCGATGCATTCGCCCGCGGCATAGGCGGTGCTGGCCGAGATCGTCAAGATGGCCACGGCGCCGGCCTCGATCAGCCCGAGCGCGAAGATCGTCGCTGCCGGACCGCCCGATACGGCGCGGATCGCCGCCGGGAAGCCGGCCCCCGCCAGACCCTGGACGGCGGCGCCGTTGTGGGACAGCAGCGCGGCGCCCGCGATCAGGGCGCCGATCCCGAAGATCGCCGCGAGCACCCCGCCGGCGATTGTGTCCCAGCGACCGTGCTTGATGTCGGCCGAGGTCATGCCCTTGTCTGCTGAGGCGCCCTGCTGGAAGAAGATCATCCACGGCGTCACGGTCGCGCCGATCGTCGAGGCCAGCAGCAGCAACAGGGTGTTGAAGCTCCCGCCGGGGAATGGGGTGAACGAGAACGCTCCGCCGACGGCGCCCCAGTCGGGCTTGGCGAGGATCGCCGAGACCAGGAAGAGGCCGTTGAACAGCGCCATCCCGAGCACGATCCGCTCCCAGCGCCAGTAGCGCCCGCCACTCATCGTGAACAGCACCAGCACCACGCCGAGCGCCGCGGCGACCGGTGCACCGAGGTGGAAATACGCCATGCCGACGCGGATCGACACGAACTCCGCGATCAGCGTGACGAGGTTCGTGAACGCGAGATCTCCGGCGCTGAACCACCCCCAGACCTTGCCGTAGCGCTGCAGCACGAGTTCCCCGTAGCCGCGATGAGTGACCGCTCCGACGCGCATGCACATCTCCTGGCAGACGATCGCCATCCCGAACGTCACCGCGATGAACGGCACGAAGAAGCCGATCCCATAGGTCGCGCCCGTCGTCGCGTAGGAGATCATGCTCGGCCCGTCGTTCTCGCCGAGCATCGCGAGGATCCCCGGGCCGACCAGCAACCACATCA
>Ga0302325_10018511_pt1 | contig 14679 bp, 10 predicted proteins | sample Palsa_T0_2_FD_201948 | JGI IMG/M metagenome (GOLD analysis project Ga0302325, IMG submission 201948) | Peat permafrost microbial communities from Stordalen Mire near Abisko, Sweden - Palsa_T0_2 | ecosystem: Environmental > Terrestrial > Soil > Palsa > Peat permafrost | place: Sweden: Abisko... | reverse complement strand
TTGAATGTGTTTGGGTTTGTCAGTTGGAAATCAAGTGTATTTTACCTCTCAATGGGACTAGCCCCTTGCATAAGTTACCACCCTATATATACACTCCATAGCTACCTTCATAGTTCCACAATCGAGTCTTCTTCAACCAACTGACAGGGTTAACCAGCCATTTCTAACCTACTGTAGACTCAACAATTTCAAGACTCTATCAATCGCAACTTTCAACTGCGTCTTCGCCTCTCCTTCCCTCCAAATTTGATCGTGCTTTCCCACAAGATAAATTAATCGGTTATTTACCAGGTGCAGCTCGCGTTTTGCTAAACTTACCAGATGCAGCTCGATTTTTTACTTCTTACTAGATACAGCTCGAGTAATTTTTTTTATGCTAGAAATAGGTTCTTTATATTATTATTAATGTAAGTCCACTTAAAGGCAGTCAAATCTACTATTGCGTTATAATTAAAATGTAAAGTTTGTGTTTTTGGCATAAGTGAGCGCAATGTCGGGCTGAGCCGAAGAAGTACCAAACCATTGCGCTTAGGTACTTTCAGGGCAAAATTAGCGCTCCGAGGATATACTAATACTTCCTTGGCTCAAAACATCGTTTCCGACTAATATTATTTTAATATTTTAATATCACAAAAATCACAAATATTACTATTACAAAGTAATTGCATTATAGTGGTAATAAAGAGCTTTTATTGGAATTTAGAGCTAAAACCGGGTTTTGTGGCCCGCACATGCACTAAACACGTGCAAGCATGCCAAGTAACTAGCATACCTTTGACTTCCCTTGCCAAAAGCTTTGCACCCAAGCTACAAAAATGCCTCCTATAACAAAATAACTAAGAAACACTATACAAAGCCGTCTATAATAGCAATAAAAGCGACCGGAAAAAAAACCGAGCTGCATCTGGTAAGAAGTAAAAAATCGAGCTGCATCTAGTAAGTTTAGAAAAACGCGAGCTGCATCTACTAAATAACCGTAAATTAATTCATCCTTCCTTTCCTGCGCACCAAGGCTTTTCATAACTTCCCATATCATGTCTCGCTGATTGACATCCACGAGCTCATCTTCATCACTTTGCGCCAGAGCAACCACTTTAGCCTTCTCCATTCTCTTGCGTAGCCGGACTCGCTATTTTCCAAGCTTTCTAATCCTTTCCAAAAGCACTCTCAGTGAAATACTGATACACTAACTACTACCTGCTCATGATCATCTCTCAATCTCCCGAGATAATAGATCCCCTCCACACCCAGCACGCCAGCTGGAGGTACAAATCCATTTCCATTTGGAATTTGAAATGTAAGAGTAGCGCCACAGCTATGCCCAACGAGAATATAATTATTTCCGAATTCGTAAGTCCTTTGCAGATAGCTGAAAGCAGCGATGACGTCATTGAGATGTGCAGGGTGCTTGACATTGCGAGCTGGATTTTCCGGCTCCATGAACTCAGCGAATTGTGGTAGTAGAGGAGGCGGGGTTGAGAGTCTATAGTTGAGGGACGCAAACCCGGCGATGTTTGAAAGTGGGCCGGGTGACGCGAGGAACTTCTGGATGGTGAGTGTGGAGGATGAGGCAGTGATCATTGACCGCCACTAGGCCCCGCTATGAATATATCTATTTATAATTCATAAGCTAATTAGACCCTTCTGAGACATTCGGGGCACTGAAGAGGCTCACATAATCTAGTATTTATGAGTTCCGTCTGAAGTTGACGGTGCTGCTGGGGTCCATGTCTCTAATCTGTGGGCCTCAGGCGTTGAAGAATCTGCAATATATTGAAGAAATTTATGAATGCATTTATCAGTGCCCCAATGCAATGGAGTTGACATCGTCCTCCTAATGGTTGTTGGTGAGTGAAGTTGGAGGAGAAAAGATAAGCGAAAGGCTACCTAGGTAAGAGTTGGGCCACATTTGTCACCTGATTTGGACTTGCTAATCGGAGGCCACAAATATCGTGTATGGTAGTGGAATGAACTCCAGTCCTAACTTTAGGATATGGTACGCTTCTGGGTTTTAGCAAATTGTCGTTGAAAAAGCACGTGATCGAATACGATCATGCGATTCCAGCCTTTTCGGTCAATTGTGGTAATGTATATGATTTGGGTTCAGTCTGCATCTATCGTTGGTTGTCTATTATATATAATAGTAATAACGCATTTCAAGTATTAAAATGCTAGCGACGGGTAATTAATTTTGTTCCGAACCTCCGCCTCTTTGGCTGTTGAAAAAGGGGGTTTAAGCGAGCCGAGCAAGACCATTCTCCCGCACATTTCCTTGATATGAAGAGAAAGAAAAGAGGGTATGATACTAAACGAAATTCGCAGTCTTGTTAAGATGGTATTGCATTGGAATATAGAAACCTCAATCTAAGCAGAGACATGCTCAAACATCTAACTCTAAATAGTTTTCACGTCCATTCGATATTTTGCTCTGAGAAATTTTTTGAAAAGAGGCGCGAGCAGATACGAAAGTCCGATTAAATGATATTTGACCCCAAGTGACATTTTGCCAGTATCTATATTTTACTAGTTCAAGGTTTGAGCGAAGAAGTGGAAATCTACAAAACTTCAAAATCGAAGTCTGCTAGGAGAAAAGGCAGACGGTATGTTTTATGAAAATTTAAGAGCTTATTTTGGCTCAAACTAGCCCAATCGTACCATCCAGCTCCATGCTTTTGATCTTCAACCCCATTGGAACCTTGCTCAGAAGGTCGAGGAGAGGAATGTCGGTACATCACGTGATAATCTCGCTTAGGTATCAACGAACGGCGCAGAAAAAATTCGAGAGATCTCACCCAACTTCTCTCGACATCAGCAAGTACAAAATATCATCGCAATGAAAAATGGCAGACCAATCGATGCAGACATCGATAGATGGCCAGCTTGAGGGCGCTCCAGGCTCTTCTGGAGATCAAACCCCCGCAGAGTCTACAGCTGGTAATTGTGGCTGCTTTTGCATTTGTTCAATAGCCGAAATATCTAACAACTTCACAGACCATCAAGCAGAGCCTTCATCAAGTTCCACAACTTCGACAAAGAAATGTGCAAGCTGCGGCATTCTTGAAGCTGATCCGGAGAAGCCACTCAAACCCTGCTCCAAGTGCCAGACAGTACGGTACTGCTCCCGGGACTGTCAGAAGAAGGATTGGAAGGTGCACAAGAAGACTTGTGCGTCGGCTGCCCAGATCTATGCGCAAACTGCTGATTTGAAACCTGCTTCCGCTCCCAAGTTACCGAAGAAAGAGGGCCATAGGGGAGGTCTGCAGAAATGGCAATTTGACACGTGATTGATATTGGTCACTGGAAGAGGTGATGTTTGGGGTTGCCATGCGGAGGGTGATCTGAAGGGGTTTGATATGTAGGATTGCAGAACTGTACAGTGCTATCGAATGTAAAACGGACGATTCAGGTGTCGGAGGCGAAAGACGCTGCAATGCTCAGATTCAATAGAAACCTCTGCCCCTAGAATGGCTTGGCTCGATGCAAAGGAATTCGAGACGCCCGTGTATCATCTAAATCACGGCAAAAGTGTTTGTCAAGAAACGAGGGCGTGGTAACGAGGTTTTGGTGACATTTTCCCTTTTCGGGCAAGTTGCGCTGATCGTCTGTGATTTTCCAGAAGCTTTTTTGCATGATTGAAGATTATTCCAACCTTGAAAGTGTTACAATGGTTCGTTGTTGGCTAAGGTATCTTACAAAGTGCTTGACAAAGGCTCCAAATTTCTTATAAGCCTCTTAAGAATTTATATCGCTTATTTCGCAGGAGTTTTGCCCATTGATTTTAAGCATTAATGAATTATATAATTGTTAACAAGCTAACGACGGGGAGGGCACTTCTTAACAAATTCAACAAAGAGATATCTCCTCCAGAGGCAATTCTTTAGGCCACGGCTGAAGCTCAAACCTCCTGGTACTGTTCGGAATTCTGGAAGATCTGGAAAACGCCCCCCCGATAACCCTATATCGATCATTGTAGACCCCTGAGCACTTCCTCAAGACAACAAGCATAGTACAACCTTTTAAGAAAAAGATCTCATCATCAATATTGACATCCGGATGGACCATAGCCACGGGACACTGCGTACTAGTAGAGCACGCGAGCCGCATGCCACTACTCAGGACTCGATGAAGAACTCCGATGAATTCATCCAATTCCTCGGCGCTATGATTTGTTGTATTTTGTTGCAGTGACTCTGCATTCTTGGATTTCAACGAGAAGAAGAAGTTGAGTCTGCCTAATCCACGGCTTCTGGACCTCATGCCGTAGACTTGCGACCATTCCCGCAATGTCCAAAGGCCAACTTTAAACCATGCATTATCATCGATCCACCGTATAAGATTAACATCTTCCACGGCACCTCGACCGTCAGGCCGCCAAAGCGATTCGAAACAGCTCCTTACCGTCCGTTTGGGCACACCTTTTTCAGCAAGTAGTGACATAGTCAGAGTCTCCCAGAGAGCGTCTCGGCTCTTGTGGGCATCTTTGCTCCTACTTTCTAACTCGGGGTTTTGCTTTCGTAAGGATGAGGTTGATGAAATCCAGCCGTGATGGCTCATCGCCGGAGGACCTAAATCGCCTTGGCCGAAGGCTGATGCAATTTTGGTCAGGCTTGGCAACGATTCCTGAGGCATCGATATCGTATCGATAATGAATCGTATTAGTCAGTATTGCATGGATCGATACCGAATCGATTCTAAATCGATTTTAAGCGAGCCCTAGGGCGATTTTTACCCTACAACCCTTACTTTTTACTTTTCTCCGATAATTTTATTTAAAATATATCCTCAAAATATCTTCTACCCTTGAATTAGATTTATCTTTTGCACCCTCGGCTTTAGCAGAGTCAACTACAACTTCTCAAGGCCATAGCAAGAAGAGATCCCCTATTTGGGCGTATTGCCGCAATCCGACTAAGAATGAGAATCAAGACCTCCTTTATTGCTCTTATTGCTTATTGGATTTAACCCTACTACTATACGGTACAAATTCATTAGAGAATATGAGGACACACTTGAGAAGGCACTACCAAATTACTATAGAGAAGGCTTTAAGTAAGAATTAAGCAATTGTATAACAATAACTCCGATAGCTTTATTAGCAAGCTAAATCGAATGGCGAGGCTAAGAAATTTGACACTAAGGTCCTTAAAGCTTGTTTTAATAAGTTAGTTATTACTAAAGCTTTAATTTCTCTTATTATTATACGAAACTTGTCTTTTGCTCTTGTTAAATGGCCAGAGTTCTATACCTTTTGCCAAGCATTAAATCGAGCAAGCTAAGGCAATATTACAACTTCTCATTCTAGAATTTGTAATTATATTAAGGAAGCTTGGGGAAAATATAAAGATATCGTACGACAAACACTCCAATTTACACTTTCACATATTTATATCTCTCTTAATATCTAGACCTCGCCAAATCGATAGCTTCTTTTAGCAATTTATGCACACTTTACTACATGCGACTATAAGAAGCAAAAGGCCCTCCTTGCCCTCAAAAAGGTGCCCGGCCATAGCGGAGAAGACTAGTTTTTAATCCTTTTTCCAGTCCTTAAAGATTATAGCATTATATAAAAGCTTAAAGCTATTATTGCAGGTAATGCAGCTTCAAATAATGTCCTTTGTCGGATTATCCAAAGCTACTTTAAGAATTAACTTAGTTTAAAGTAAAATGCCGAGTATTAGCAAATCCGTTATATTAGCTATATTATCAACCTTATAATACAAGCTTTTTTGTTTGCAAGTGTGATTAAGATAGAAGAGCTTAAGGCATACGATAAGCATAAGCAAGATTAAAGTAAGGAGCTTATAGATGAGGAAGCAAAGAGGGCTAAGTTTCGGCTTTTAAGGCCACTTGGCCAAGGGCATAATATTATAGTTCATATCCGTATATTGGCCGGTAAGACAGATAAGTTTAGGAAGCTTATAAGAAGGATAATTCTATTAGATAATCGTATAAGGTAGAATAGCTAGCATGACATGCTTGTTATTCTTCTTAACTTATAGCTTGCGGTTAAGAAGTATTATTAAGATTATAAGGACAAGCTTAAAGAAGATATCTTATCTTTTTAAGATTAGAAAAAGCTTCGTATAATTAAGGACTTCCTTGCTCCCTTTGCATAAGCTACTCTTTTCACTAAAGGAGATTCTACATCAATTAATCGTATGCTCTTTATAATAAATATATTAATTAAACACCTTCAAAATGAGATTATAAGTTCTTTCTCTTTCTTTTTATTTTTTTTATTTAATTAACTTTAAAAATATAGGCCAATTACAAAAAGAAGAAGGATAAAGAAAGCAAAGACTTCCTTTGTCGACTTAATTTAGCATATATAATCCTTGACAAGTATTACTTGCAAACTAATATGTCTCCACTTTATGCTATAGCTTTGATTCTTAATCCTAGCTATCGTATAAGGTGTGACGGCTCTGGCCGCCACCTACGCTACGGGTACTGTACGGGTCCTGTACAGGCCCTGGGCTAAGGCCACGCTATGTCACCTGACTACTCACTGTGTATATAGCTCACCTTTCCCTCCTTCACCCTCTTCTTCTTTCCTTAGCTTTAGATCTTCGCATATAGCCCAATCGTACGAGTTCAGGAGAAGACCTCTTCTATCAGTGAAGTGTATCCTGCTATACCTCGTAGGCCCGTCACATAAGGTATATTGAAACACATTAGCTAAAGAAGTAATTAAAGCCGATTTTAGCAAAAGTTAAAAAGCTATAGGAAAAGTACAAAGAAGAGGTTATAATCCCGCCAATTACCTTAACTTTTACGTATAGTAACCCTTCTTATAAGCTACTAAAACTTGATACTTTTGATCGGATTGCTTTGTCTCTTCGCTTAATTGCTCGGCTAGCAAGTAAAGATGAATATAAGGATTATAACTTACTCGATTTGTACGATCCTAGCAAAAAAGGAGCCCTTATATAGTAGTGCTAAGATGCCCAACAATAGCGCTAGCTAAGGCTATTACTTATAGCTATTAATATCCTTTCGATTCTACTAATAAGCAATGAGCTAGAGAGAGTATTCTTAGGAGCTTGCCGTATAATAAGCTAGGATAAGGGGCAAATGGAACCAAAGATAATAGAAATAAGGGAGTGCTTAAAGCATTAGAAAAGGAGTGGGATTTTAGATGTTTTTCTTGATATTAGCTAATTTAAAAGACAGTTATGCTTTTAAAGTTATTATATAAGTGTAATAATTTTTTATTATTTTTTATTATTAGAAAAAGCTAAAGGTATAAGTGCTATTTGGGGGAGGAAAGGGGTTATATATATAATTGGCTCGCTTAAAATCGATTCGGAACCGATTCGATTTAATACCTTACGATTCTAGCATCAATTCGTATCGATACGCGATATCGCGTATTTTTGCCAAGCCTGATTTTGGTAACGACGCCAATCTTAGCACCTTGAACTCGCAAGATCTTGTTGTTAGAACCTGCTAGAATCGGATTGTAGGAACCAGTAATTTGACTCTGCTGATTGAGAATATCTTCTTCTTGGACTGTCAGTTTCCCTGATCACATAGAGGGCCAATTTGGTGCCCAACTCGGTAAATTGCTCCTCTCCACCGAGGAGCCTACTCCCTTTAAGCAAGTAAAGTCTAAAGTCCTGTTTAAGGACATCATCATCTTGCTCATATCAGCTATGATAGTTCCCAAGTCTTGTTTATAATTAGGAAGTGGTACGAAGGTACTGCCGTCGTGACAGAGACCGAGGAGGGCAAAAATCTTGTCTCGTGGGTCTGTTGCAAGCGTTTTGCTACTCCACGCTAGAGCATCGAACAAACTAACCAATTCCCGTCCAGTATATCGATCTCTGAATCGTAAAAGGTGGGTTGCACCATTAATAGCTTCTGAAACGCCGGTTTTTAAATCAAGTTCGGTATTCTGCAGTTCGCGCAGAACAGCCGCCACGTCGTCCCATTGAAACTCATGCTCGCCATAAAGAATAGTGACCTTGGTAGCAACAGTGATCTCCTGAATAACCCAGACTCGCCTCCAGTATTGTCCCCCAAAGAAAACCGTGGCAGCTTCGCTGATCGCCAACGATGAATTGGTTGAGCTTCTGTATAGGTTCCCCCAATCTGGAAGGGCAAGGAAACAGCCAAGAGCTTCTTCAGACATTCTTATGCGATCGATGGGGCCAACCCAAGAAAATACTTCATCGGCTCTGGAGTATATCTGACGCATGTTTCGAACCTGTTCGCTTCGCTCTTGAGCATCATTCTGATTGATACATAAAGCATCCACCCATAAATATTCAAAGCCCGGTCTCATCCACGTCTTCAATATAGCATTCGCTACACCTTGAATCGCTCTGGCGAGGCTGGCCGTAATTATCGCTGTACACATTGAGACTGAATCTTGCCATCAGGCATTTCATCGCCTTGACCAAAAGAAAGTTTTTTGGTGATGCATGGACCTCCCCAGCAATATGAGAGAGCGGCGAGGCTGTCGCAAACCGGGGAAGGCCGAGGCTGAGGCTGGTTTCATCACTTCTGAAGCGGTTGTTCAGAGTCGTGAATATCGGTGGGACGGTGGCAGCTTTCCAGCTTTCTAAGAGCATCAATCAGATTTCTGTGTCCAGAGTGCCAGTCTGTTGGTTGAGATTCTGCATTTGAGGCTGTGGGAAAATAGATATCGTGAAGTGAGGCGTGGGAAAGAACGCGCAACTGAAGATGTCTGCACGTGACTCCTTTGCTGTCACACCTCTATTGGCTATCGGGTATTTGCCAAGAACATCGCTCACATACATACAGAGGAAAAAGGCTACTAGCATTGCAAATTATATCCTTGGCATCCAGTATTGAAGACTTCTCGTGTCCAAATATGTCGCCAATTGTTTAGGTCTGACCTTCTACTTTGTACTCTTCAAATATATTCTTTGCTATCCCTCCTCTTCCTACAGCGGCCGATACCAGACCTCCTCTAGAACGGACTCGCCTCGAATGCTTCCTCAACTTCTTTATACGCATCATACCCATACAACCACCTTTGCACCCTCGGACAAGTCCACCGACTCGGGAAATCAGCAAACAGCTCCCCACCAAGCATCTCCGTCATCAGCTCATCTCTTGCCTCCTGTGCGGGCCCATCATGCATATGAAAGTCCTCCCTCTGCTTGAAAGTTTCTCTTTGGATGGTTTCTCCTCTCTCCTTCCTCAACTTTTGATACATTTCAGCGACCCTCGGTAACTGATCCTCTTTCTTCTCCGCCGATACTTTCCCAAGCAAGTACCCAAGCACGGCTCCGTCTTCCAGGCTCGAGTTTGCACCCTGGGCCAAGTATGGCAGCATAGGATGGCAACAGTCTCCCGCCATCAAAAAAGTCCCTTTCGAGTTCGCCCATTCAGGTAAAGTGTCTAGCCACATGAGCTTCCACTTCGCGACACCCTTCACCTGGTCTAAGAACTTCCTCAGAATCGGGTCCCATCCTACGAATAAGGACTTCATCTCATTCAAATCTCCCGCCGTTTTAGTAACGCTCGGTGGCAAATCATCCGGACACAGAAGGACAATGTTATACACACTCCCCGCCCGCATCGTATACGCAACAACATGCGTGCCCGGCCCAATCCAAAAATTCACCATGCTATCCTCGATAAACTTCTTCAACTCTGGCGCATCAGGCCCACTCAAATCCGCAGTCTGGATCACAATCCTATACGCCAAGTCACCTGTCAAGATGGCCGGGCTAGGCTTCCTCAAGAACTGACTGCGAATAGCACTCCACAGACCATCGGTACAGAGCACCACATCACCTTTCACCGTCTCCCCGCACTCAATCGTCACTTCCGCCTTGCCGAAATCAACGGAAATTGCTTTACTGTTCAACTTCAACTCGACACCTAACTCCTCGCATCGAGCAGCCATCGCCCGCTGTAAGTCGACACGATGCATGCCCCAGAACGGCGCTGGATATCTTTCCGCAATTTGCTCCTGGAAAGCAGGCTCATGAGCAAGGAGTTTCGTGCCGTCGAAGCGATGCACTGAAAGGGATTTTGGGAAGGTGGCTTTAAGAACGAGACGATCATAGATCCCCCAGGGTTTGAAGAGGCGGGTTGCGTTGGGGGTGAGTTGGAGGCCAGCCTGGATGAGGTGTCAGAAGGGTTGGGAAGGAGGGGGAGGGAGTGCTTACGCCGATTTCAGCAAGTTCTTTGACGGACTCGAGGATTGTTACTTTATGGGAGGGGTTTGCAACTTTCGTTGCGATGGCGGCTGAGAGGCCTGCCAGGCCGGCACCGATGATGATGAGGTGGATAGACATCTCTGCAGAGGATGAATGTGTCTGAGTTCGTGCAAGAGTGATCACTTGCTACTCAGGTGATATATGGCCCCGTGAGATTGCGGCAACACCAGTTGACTAGAGACCTGTCCTCTACCAGAGGCTACACCGAATTTTGAGGACAGTTGCACAATGTGCAACTCAAAGCGTGGTGATCTCCGCTTGTAGTACTGGAGTGTCCACTGGTCGGAAACTCGGCCATTCGCCCACACTTCACTTCACAGCCAAGGTCTCAAAATTCTAACAATACAAAAACAAACAAGAAGGAATGAAGGATGATGAGCTCACGACCTAGAATATTTATTCCGGCGATAAAATAACGGCCGTGGACATCGGGTGAAGTGGACTCGTAGCTCGGACGCAAGATGACGGGGGGTTGGTGGGGTCATCTAGCGCCATCCGTCCACTTGGACCCCTGAACGCGGGGACCGGTGGACCCGGATCCTTGGGACGGCAATGGATGGGAATATAAGGCGGCAGGGGAAGTCAGGATTAGACCACAGCAATGTTATACAGGTGTGAGGGATGTAATGAAGTGTGTTTTCATCTGAAGTCAGGAAAAACTGGAAATCATTGATGCTCGATTTCCAAAGTATTAGGCGCCTAGATCTTCGGGTACGAAGTACCTAAGACAGCTGGAAATGTGGGGTGCGTGCTCGAGGACGGGCGGAAGCGGCGGGTACTTCCGCTGCCAGTAACGCCCTAGAATATATTCGAATATGGAGGAGATGCTGAAGAAAGATAGAAATCCAAAGGCCGAGGAACGAACACTTTCCTCTTGTCTAGATTGAATCATGTGTTGCTCAAGCGAGCTTCCTTTTGATATCGAAGCCCAAGTTCGTGCCCCCGGTAAAGCTCTACATTCATTGCTGCACTCTGACGGGGTGAGAAAAGATGCTAAGATGCTAACCTATGCAAGAAGCCCAACAAATAAACGCCCAGCTGTAAATGCATCACATCATTCCATCAACTTTCCAAGTCAGGTCAACAGAGAGTGATCATATCAGATCATCTTCTCCCAGTCTGGTGTAACGACAAACTTCCCCATCACCTGCCCCATACTCAGCGTTTTGCCCTCAGGCGCTCCGCCGCCAGGTGGCCCCTTCTCAATCATGTCTACCATCACGCCAGTTGTCAGAAATTCCGCATCCACGCCCCGTCCTACAAGCAAGTTCGTGCCGCCCCAGCAGAGCTCGACTCTCCCACTTTCCCGGACAATGAGTTTGCCGATCCAGCCTTCCTCATGAACAACATCCTCGCGTTTCTTCTTCTCGTCTTCCTTCTTGGACTTCCCGTCTGGACCGAGAGACTCCTCCTCGACCTTGATAACGGTTGGGTCACCGGTAGGATCAGCTTTCTCTTTCATTTTGCCTTTTCCTTTAGCAGACATGCCGGTCATCTGGATATCATTGTCCCTCTCAGCCTTCTCTTTTTCTTTCTCGGCCTTGATCTCAGTTTTGGTTTTGGACTTGCCGTTTACGGGGTTGTAGAGTTCTGGGAGGACGGGTGGGAATTGGAAGAGATAGAGTCTGCCCTCTTTCTTATCGGTCTCTTCGGCCACTGCACCGTCCATAGCCACATCACCTTCTGCATCCGTGGGCTTTTCCCCGAGATTGCCTTGAAGACCTCCCAGCTCATTAGCGAGGATTGCAACATCTTCGAGGTGTCGTTCATATTCTGCCCTGTCCTCTTCTGTCTGGATGACAGGCTTCTTGTCCTTCTTCTTGCTGAACCGTTGGACTTTTTGAACCTTCTTCGCCTTAGCCACAGCATCGTCATCCAGATCGAGATCAATAGCTGAGGCCAGGTCCTTTGTCTTTTGTTTCGCTTCGGGTGAAGAAGTGAGATCTTTAATTTTGCGCTTAGATTCAGGTGAGGATGTAGTCGGAGGTAGTGAACCTTGGAAAGTCACCTCTACACCAGGTTCTGCCTTAACACGTAATTCTCCTGCAAGATCTCGATAGACACCCTTGAACTCTTTGTCTTTAGGTGGAGCTCGTGAAGACCGTAACTCATCGATCGCAGGCAATTCATCATCGGATTCTGGTTGTAATTTCATCGATGGCTCTGTATTGACCAGAGTGACACGCTCCTTGTGCTCTTCTCGGTGCAAACGCACGGGTTTGAGACCACCTTTGTTCGTAGATTTGCCCTTGCCATTTGGTCTTGGCCGACTGCCACTGAAAATTGGGTCTTCCTCTGAGTCATCAGAAATGAGATTGATGTGCTCGATGTCCACTCTCGGAGCACTTAAGTCTTCATGTGGATATTGAGGTTCAGAGTACCAATCCTTGCTTCGCGTTCCTCCCAAGCTGATGTAGTCTCCACGCGAAGATGTTCCCCCCTCCTTCTTGACGGTCTTCAGTCCGCTGGGCCCAGAGGGTCCGCTTCCTGACGCGCCACTAGCACCTGAAGCCCTCGGTGCCAGAAACTCTGGCTTCTTTTCTAAACAAATAATCAGCATCAATATAATCCACTCTTGGCCACCAGACTTACGCAAAGCCTCAGGCACGACCCCAAAAATGCCACTCGCAGCCCCAGCAGGTCTTCCCAGTCCTGCACCCCTTCCCATAGCATCCCCTCTTCCCCGCATAAGCCTTCCTCTACCTCTCAGCGCTCTAGCTTCTTCACGTGCAGCTTCAGCAGCAATACCCGCCAATCGTGCTTGTTCTTTCTCTGCCAATTGCTTGAGCTCAGTCTTGTCTCGGCGAACATTCTTTGGCTTGAACCTGCTCTCCGTGGTTTTCACTCGTCCACCCCTTGCACCCCCTCTCCCTCTTGCACTTGACATGCTGCCCGAAGACTCTGGTCGCAGGGCAGGTGGGCGAATTGGTGTAGGTGCAGGGGTTTCGGTCGGGACGTTCGCAGGGGAGGAGTTTGGAGAAAGATCCGCATCTTCGAGGAATTTGTTGTGCGGTGTGGTGACTTTCGGAAGCGGAGGTTCGATGGGAGAGGAAGGTGCAATTGTGAATTGACTAGCAAGATCGTCTTGCATGCTTGGTTGGGGTATTGAAGCCTGCTCTTCTGCTGGAGGAGCCAGAGCCTTCCCACGTCTGCGGCCTCTGCCTCGCGCAGCCCCGCGTGCTGCCTTTGGTGGCATTATGATTAATGGACGACAGCTTGGTACGATGGATATCGTGTCACCGCATTGGAAGACTCTTGCCAGAGTTCAGATTGGGTGTGCGGAGTCGTAGGGGTTGAGCTGAAGCAGTTATAGATTTAGAGGGAGGTGGGGGACGAACTTTTTGAATCGCAGCCTTCTCGCGACCCGCTATTCTCTGATTGGCTAAGTGCAACGACACCCAATAGTAGTCAACCTGTCAAGAGATTTCGAATTTGATATAAATCACTGTTTTATTCTATTCTAATATCCTTGAACAATAATTGAATAGTTAGTCCCAAGAAAAAAGCTGACTTTGAAGTCTCTTTAGTAGGATATTAGGCCTCTAAACACGTGATACTATACATTGCCTCGTAGGTATCGTCAACGACCTCTCTCCATCTGTCATCTTGTGAACCACCAACTTGAACAACATGAAGCGCTTTGAGCACCTCTGCTATCCGATGGCCATAGCTTCCGATTAATTACTTTGTATTAGCCTTAATTCCTTTGAAAGTCATAGTGTTTCCGTCAAGCAATCGGGGCTTCCAGACTACTGTAGGCTTTTAGGGTGTAAACCATCAAAATGTCGAAACGTGGAAACGCGAACGCCTTTTCGGCTTCACAGGGCACGAGTGCCTGTTTTTATAGCGTGTAAGAGCTTGTAATTATAGCGTGCAAATATATGCACGTGCCACAAACGCAGAAATTGTGGGCCAACTTTAAGTGAAGGGCCCCCCTCGCCCAATTACTCATCTTTCCTCCCTTTCCCTTTATTTAATTGTACTCTTATCAACCCTCTTCTTATATATTAAATAAATTAGTTTTATTTATTTAAATCCTTTTTATATCTTCAATTAATAGTTCAATTAAAAAGAAAGGATTAGAAAGTATTTTATTTACTTGTTATTTATCTGTTTTCATGTTCTGACATTTTGATGGTTTACAGCCTAAAAGCCTACCCTATAGCACGCTGGTGCCTGGGCCCGGGAGAGAGCACATGAATACGAGCAAGGGGAATGTTTGCAAACCCAACGTTGCCCATTGAGAATAATCTGAGTAGAGTAGCCACACCTGCCCGCCATGGCTGTGAACCCTTTCAAGGTGAGCACCGAACATATCTGCTAATGAACACATCCTGACTCTCAATACAGTTCGACATTCCCGAGTCCGAGCTGCAGCTACTTGGACAGAAGCTCGCCCTCGCTCGACTGCCTCCGCAGCAAAACCCGAAATGGGCGGAGCAAAATGGAGTCACCCCAAGTTTCATCCGTGACACGA
>Ga0302325_10018510_pt1 | contig 14679 bp, 14 predicted proteins | sample Palsa_T0_2_FD_201948 | JGI IMG/M metagenome (GOLD analysis project Ga0302325, IMG submission 201948) | Peat permafrost microbial communities from Stordalen Mire near Abisko, Sweden - Palsa_T0_2 | ecosystem: Environmental > Terrestrial > Soil > Palsa > Peat permafrost | place: Sweden: Abisko... | reverse complement strand
CCTGGACCCCGCCGTGCAAGGATTGCACGCTCACGGGGCCGCCGGCGCAATCGAGATCCGGCACGGATCGACCCGATTGGCGCGGCTTCTCTTGCGGATAATGAGGATGCCGCCCACGGCGCCAGCCGTGTGGACCCGGCTCGATATCCTCCACAGCCACGGAGGCGAAAGATGGGTGCGATGGTTCGGGGACCATGTTGTCGCGACCTTGCAACGCGAGCAAACTGGAAGGTTATTGGCCGAACGTTTTGGAGCGCTGGAATTTTACTTCCGCTTGCGGGTCGCGGACGGAGCACTCCATTACGAGCAGACGGGGACAGCCTTATGCCTTGGGCCGTGGCGGGTGCCGCTGCCTCGCCGGATGGCTCCGCGCGTTTCGGCGCAAGAAGCGCCAACCGGGCGCGACCGCACGCACGTCCTGGTGAGTGTCACCATGCCCATGGCGGGATTCCTGATCTCGTACGAGGGCGGGATGGAGCTGCAGGCCCCAGGGTCGCGATGACCACGGCTCTCTGGCTGCTGGCCATCCAGGGTTTGATCGGGGCATTCGATACCATCTACTATCACGAGTGGCTTGCCCGGCTTCCCGCCCGGGGCATCCAGGCCTCGGGGGAACTGAAACTGCATGCCGGGCGCGATTTCCTTTACGCGGCGCTTTTTGCCACTCTTCCGTGGCTGGCGTGGCGGGGCTTATGGTGCGCGGCGCTGGCAGCGGTGGTGATCGCCGAGATCGTTCTGACGCTGGCTGACTTCGTGGAAGAAATCACGGCTCGCAAGGCAATGGGCGATGTGTATGCCGGCGAGCGGGTAACGCATGCGGTGATGGGAATCCTGTATGGCGCCATGGTGGCAAATCTGATCCCGGTTTTGCGCGTTTGGTGGTCGTTGCCCACGGCTCTTGCCTGGAGGCCGGCCGCCGTACCCGAACCTTTGCGATGGAGCCTGGCGTTCATGGGAGCGGGAGTCTTTCTCTCCGGGGTTCGCGATCTTTACGCCGCCCTCGGACTGCCTTACGGAGCATGGCCCTGGGGCCCGGGCGGGAGGGCGCGTTCATGATTGCCCGCCGCCGGTTCCACCGGGCGGTTTTTTGCGCCGCCGGCTTGTATAATATCGCCTGGGGCCTCTTTGGGGCGCTGGACCCGCAATGGCTCTTCCGCTTCGCGCGCATGCCGCCGCTGAATTATCCGCAGATTTTCAGTTGCCTGGGCATGGTGATCGGCCTTTACGGGATCCTGTATTTGGAGGTGGCGCGTGTTCCCGAGCGCGGCTGGCTGCCGGCGGCAGTCGGCCTGGCTGGCAAGGTGCTGGGGCCGTTGGGGCTGGCGGAGTTGATCTGGAGCGGGACATGGCCCGCCAGGACCGCGGTCCTCTGTATCACCAACGATCTGATTTGGTGGCTCCCCTTTGGACTCTACCTTTACGATGCCTGGCCTGGGTTCGGCGCCCGGCCCGCGCCTGAAAGATAACTCCCGAAAAAAATTCAGCCCCCCGCGACCGAATGGCCGCGAAGGGCTGATGTTCCCCCCAGAACAGTTTTTAAATCTGAGTAAAGTAATACGGCATGGGATTGAGGGGTGCAACAACTTTTTATAACTTTTTTTCCAAGGGCGCCTTATCCGCAAATTTACGGCGGTAGAATTAGCAGAACTTATCAAAAAACAGGACAAATGTTCAAAACGAGACAGGTTCCCTGGGGAATCGGCTGCTTTTCGGCGTTCCAGCAGCCGGATCGCCTCAAGGAAAGAGGCCGCGGCTGGCCTTGGCGGCCACGACGCGCTCGACGCCGATGGACATCGCGGCGATGCGATGGGGGATTTTTTGGGCGCGGGCGCGCTTGAGCATGCCGATGAAGGCGCCCTCGAGGATGCGGAAGAGGCGGTCGGTGACTTCGGTTTCGCTCCAGAAGAAGTTTTGGAGATCCTGGACCCATTCGAAGTAGGAGACGATGACGCCGCCGGCGTTGCAGAGAATGTCCGGGATGACGAAGATTTCCTCCCAGCGCTGGAAGAGGATTTGGTCGGCATCGGGGGTGGTGGGGCCGTTGGCGCCCTCCGCGAGGATGCGGCATTGGAGGCGGGGAGCGATTTCGGCGGTGATGACGCGCTCGAGGGCGGCCGGGATGAGAACATCGCACTTGAGGGTGAGGAGCTGCTCCGGGGAGATGGGATCGCCCCCCGGGAAGCCGGTGAGGGAACCGCGGCGGCGGATGTGATCGAGCGCGGCGAGGATGTCGATGCCCTTGGGGTTGTGAAGGGAGACGAACGCGTCCCCGATCCCGATGATTTTGACGCCGTCATGGTGCGCGAGCCAGTCGGCGGTGACGCTTCCGACGTTGCCGAAGCCCTGGACGACGGCGGTGGATTGATCCCCGCGCATGCGGAGGGTATCGAATGCGCGCTCGATGAGGTAGGCAACGCCGCGTCCGGTGGCCTCCCGGCGGCCGATGGTGCCGCCGATGGAGACGGGCTTGCCGGTAACGATCTCCGGGACGGCGTAGCCCATGTGGACGGAATAAGTGTCCATGAACCAGGCCATGACCTGCTCCCCGGTGCCCATATCGGGGCCCATGATGTCGGTGCGGGCGCCGACGAAGGGGATCATCTCCTGCATGTAACGGCGGGAGACGGCTTCGAGCTCGCGAGAGCTGAGAGAGGCGGGATCGAGGGTGACGCCCCCCTTTGCGCCGCCGTAAGGGAGGCCGGCGAGGGCGCATTTCCAGCTCATCCACATGGAAAGGGCGGCGACTTCGCCCAGCGAGACGTTGGGATGGAAGCGGGTGCCCCCCTTGGTGGGGCCGAGGGCGAGGTGGTGCTGGACGCGGTAGCCCTGGAAGACCTGGGTCGAGCCGTCGTCCTTATGAATCGGGAGGGTGACGGTCATGGCGCGCTTGGGCATGAGAATGCGCTGCCGGAGGCTGTCGTCGATGTTGAGGTGATCGGCGACGATGCGAAACTGTTCGCAGGCCATTTCGAAGGCCGGGTCCTTGTAAATTTCCATCGGCGTGAGGGTTCCCTTGAACAATGAAGCAGAGAGAGGGCGCGGGAAGAAGGCGGAAATCTTCAGTCGCGCAGAAAAAAAGATTTCAATGAGCATCAGAGAATTGAGAACGTGGAGCCAGTTGAATTGCCTTTATGAAAAACATTTGCCGCTTCCTTTGGATTTTCTGTCTGTTCGCGATGAGCGCCTTTGCCGGTGACGATGGGAGCAAATCGATAACGGAGGCGGTGGTGCGGGGCCCGTTCGACCGGGGCGTATGGGAACTGGAGGGAGGAGCCGGGGAGTTTTGCTCGTTTTCGACATCGACGGCGCCGTGGGCGACGATCAATTACCAACTGGAAGTCCTCCGGCTGGGGTGGATGTATGACAGCCCGCGCCACAAGGGATGGCTGCGCGGGAACAACGAGTTTTTGCTCGAGGCGTTTGGCGGCCCGGTGACGCTGGGACCGGGGCATTACCTGGCGGGGGGATCGCCTCTATGGAGATATAACTTCGTGCAGCCCGACGCGAAGTGGGTCCCCTATATCCAGCTCGGGATGGGGGCGCTGGCGAACGATATCTGGACCGGGCAGGCGCAGCATGAGATCGGCCAGACATTCGAGTTCGCGCTGCAAGCGGGCGTGGGGTTGAAGTATCTGATCAATGACCACTGGGCGGTATCCGGCGAAGCTGCTTTTCGGCATATCTCGAATGGGGGCATGACCTCGAGGAATCAAGGGTTGAATTCGCTCGGGGGGTTGATGATGATCAGTTACGCTTTTTACTAGTAAGAACCGGCCCGGCATCCCTGGGCCATCCTCAAGCTGAAGAACAATTGGGAGCTTCGAAATCAGCTTTGATGAAAAACATTTGCGCGTTCGTTGGGATATTGGGTCTGTTCGCCCTGCGTGCGTTTGCCGGTGACGGCGGGGAAAATCCGCCGGCGGCGGTGGCGGCGGGTCCGTTCGACCGGGGCATGTGGGAGATGGAGGGAGGCGCCGGAGAGTTTTGCTCGTTTTCGACGACGGCGGCGAAGCGGGTGACGATCAATTACCAGATGGAAGACCTCCGGCTGGGATGGATGTACGACAGTCCCCGCCACACGGGATGGCTGCGCGGAAACAATGAGTTTTTGCTCGAAGTATCTGGCGGCCCGGTGACGAAGGGACCGGGGAGTTACCTGGCGGGCGGATCGTTGCTATGGAGATATAACTTCGTGCAGCCGGCAGCGAGGCTCGTGCCCTATATCCAGCTCGGTGCGGGAGCGCTGGGGAATGATATTTACACGGGAGGCGGGCAGCGGGAGATCGGCGAGGCATTCGAGTTCGTGCTGCAAGGAGATTTTGGCGTGAAGTATCTGATCAACGATCGGTGGGCGGTATCTGGGGAAGCCGGGTACCGGCATATCTCGAACGCGGACCTGGCATCGAGGAATGAGGGATTGAATTCGATCGGGGGGTTGATGCAGATGAGTTACTCTTTTTACTAAGAGCACGGGGGCAACCTGTACAACAAGGAAGGGCTGCCGGCGCTGCCGTTCCACGGAAACGCGGACTAAGGAACCTAGAAGTCGCCCGGGGAGATGATCTTTTGTGAGCCGTCGAAATCCCCCACGGGGTCGCTGTAGGTGACGACGCCGAGGATTGGCTCCCCTGCGGGATCGAGGCCTACGGGGAGCTTCAGCCGTGTATCGGTGTTCCCTTTGACTTCGAAGTAAAGGACGGTGTAATCGCCGGCGTGGAGGGCCTGGACGGGGATGGAAGTCTTGCCGTCGGAGGTAAAGGCGGTCTGCGAGCCATCGAGCGTGCCGCTGGCATCCACATAGACGGCGATGGAGCCGGCCTTGGAGGTCCGGTCGCCGGAATTGACGATGGCGACGGAGCCTTCGAGGGAAAGCTGGAAGCTGGTGCCGGTGCTGGTGACGACGGAATTGGTGTCGGTCACAAGGGCGGACCACGCTTGCGCGAGGTGGGCCTGCGGGAATGGAGGGAAGACTTGACGGGCGTCAACCCCCGCGATGTGGACGGCGGCCCAGGTGGCGGCGCCGCTGGCGCCGCTACGCGAGACGGAAGTCGAGAGGGTGAACGTAGCCGGGGTCCTATAGGTGTGGCTGCCGACGATCTTATAGGAGGAATCGGGCGCGCTCTTGACGATGCCGGGGGAGACCGAGCCATCGCCCCAGTCGATGGTGGCGGAATAGTCAGCGGCGGTGGCGGCAGCGCCGATATCGCCAAAGGTGGCGACGACCTTGTCCTTGAGCGAGCCGCCCGTGTGGAAGATGTCCGCGCTGGAGACGGCGATGGTTGACGGCCCTACGTTCGCGACGCCGGTGAGGGTAAGGGTGGCGCCGCCGGGATCGGCGATATTCACAATCACAGGGTACTCGCCGGCGGCATTGTAAGTGTGTCCGGCCATGAGGTTGAAGCGATTGACGGTGCGGGCGGTGGCGTCCGGGACGATGCTCACCTCACTGCCGGAGAGGTATGTGCCATCGCCCCAGTTGATGCTGGCCGTGAAGCCGGCCGCGGTGTCCTTGGAATTGCCCGCGGTGAAAACAGCGACCGCATAGGGATTGAGCACGAGGATCCCATTATAGCCCGGGGGAATGGCGGTGAGCGTGCCGCGAATAGGTTTGTCGCCCGCTCCTACCTGGAAGACGCGAAAGTCAGGGCCGCGCGTCGAGGCGTTCCAATGATCGAGGGCCGCGGCGATGGTGTTGTCCGTGTCTGAAACCAATGGAATGGAAACGTGGTCTAATATGCCCGATATGATGGAGGTGCCGGTAACCGGAAGGAGGTCCTGATAGCCGTAGCGCAGGAGATCGCGCTGGAGATCGGTCCCCGTGAGCGTAAGCTTCAGTTTGCCATTGGGAGCCGCCCGGTTCGCGACGGGCCCCAGGAAGGGGGGATCGCTGGTGGTATCGGCCACGGCGGAAGCGGTGAAGGTCTGGACGGTGGAAGAGCCAGCCGAGGAGGCGGTGACGGTGATCAGAGAATTGCAAACGCCGGTGGCGCTGAGCAGGAGGACGGCGTCGGCGTCGCTCTGGGAGACCGTGGCGCTGGTGATGTTCACGGGGTTGACCGGCTGGCTGTACTCGCCGCTGCTATTGTAGCCGAGAGCCGTGCCGGCAATGCCAAAGAGCGCATCATAGCCGCGCAGCAACTGGCCAAAGATGGTGTACGAGTAATCGAGCCCACGCTGGGGGGCGAGGGTGACGAAAAACTGGGAGCCGTTGGTGCCGCCGCCGAAGTCGGTGCCGCCGTTGGCCATGGCAAGCTGGCCGGCGGTGCCGCCGAAGACGAGGGCATTGCTGAATTCATTCTCGAAGGTGAAGCCGGGGCCTCCCGTGGTGGTGTCAGTGGGACTGCCGCCCTGGATGACGAACCCGGGCAGGACGCGCGGGAAGGTGATGTAATAGGTGCCGGAGCCGGTGGTCTGGGGGCTGTAGAAGCCGCCCTCGGCGAGGCCGCCGATGATCTGTGCCGTGGTCGGGGCAAACTCGCGCAGGAGCTGGAATTCCATGGTGCCGGTCTGGAGGACGCTGTTGGAATCCGTGTAGGTGACGCCGAGCATCAAATGAGGATCGCCGGTCCGGATGGTGGCCACGATGCCGGCGGTGTTGGTGGCGGAGCCGCTGGTGGTGGGCGGGCCGACGGTGACGGTGTAGGAGCGGGCGGGGCCGCCGGGATCGGTGGCGGGGATGGGGACTACGAGCGTCTTGCCGGACGGAATATTCTGGTCCGGGATGGGCTGGATGCCAATGGCGGCATGGGCGGCGGAGGCGACCAGCAGAGAGATCGTAGCAAGCAAAGAGGCGACGGATCGGGGATGGGGCATGTCCATAGGGGGGAGGGCGGAAGGTGGCACGGCAAGAGGGCGGGCGCAACTGGATTTGGGGGGAAGAGACTGAAAGGTGGCACAAAAAAAAGTGAAGAAAATCGCAAGAAAAGTGAGGCCGGGGGAAACGGGAGGTACGTTTAACTACTGCCTGCTCCCGATTCCCGGTGGCGGGGTGTTTCCGGAACCGAGAGAGGATGTCCTATGAAGACGATACGCATTATCTCCAGCCGGGTGATGAACGCCGCGGCCCCGGTGATCCTGGGGTCTGTCCGAGGCGGGCATGTGATCACCGGTTATTACCCGCGGACGAGTGACGGGAAGCAGAAACCCAAATTGCGCGGATTCAAGACAACCGTGCGGTTTTAACGCGGGTTGCGGGGCGTCCGGGTTCAGGGTTGATTGCCCAGGACGCGGTCGAGATTGAAGGCGGCGCTGATGAGGGCGAGGTGCGTGAATGCCTGGGGGAAATTCCCGAGCGCCTCGCCTTGGGAGCTGGTCTGCTCGGCATAGAGGCCAAGGTGATTGGCGTAGCCGAGCATGCGCTCGAAGATGATGCGCGCCTCGTCGAGCTTCTGCGGAACGGCCTGTCCGGCGCGGGTGAGCGCCTCGACCAGCCAGAAGGAGCACATATTGAAAGTGCCTTCGTCGCCGGCCAGGCCGTCAACGCCCGGCGGGTAACGATGGACCAGGCTGTCGCTGACAAGACCGCCCTCGCGCGGGTCCTTCATGATGGCGTCCAGGGTTCCGAGCATCCGGGGATCGGTGGGGGCCATGAAAAAGACCATCGGCATCACAAGCAGGGAGGCGTCCAGGTTCTCGCTTCCGTAAGACTGCGTGAAGGCGTTGCGCCGGGAGTTCCAGCCGCGGGACATGACTTCCTCATAGATGCGGTCGCGCTCCGCGACCCAGCGGGAGCGGTTTGCGGGGAAGGAACGCTTGTCCGCGAGCCGGATACCGCGGTCCAGGGCGACCCAGTTCATGATCTTTGAATAGACAAAATCCTGCTGGGGGCCGCGCATTTCCCAGATGCCGCTGTCCGGGCGCTGCCAGTTATCGCAGACCCAGTCGATGCGTTCGCGGATGCGGGTCCAGAAGTCATAGGAAATGGGACTTACATACTTATTGTATAAGTAGAGGGAATCCATCATCTCGCCGTAGATATCGCTCTGGAATTGACTTTCCGCCGCATTGCCGATGCGCACCGGAGCGGAGCCGCGGTAGCCCTCCCAGTGAGTGAGAATCTGCTCGGGGACCTGGACCTCTCCATGCACTGTAAGAAGGGTGCGCCCGCGATCCTCGACGCCCGGAGTGCGGGCGGTGAAATTGGCAAGCCAGTCGATAAACGCGGCGGCCTCCTCCTTGAATCCGAGGCGCAGGAAGGCGTAAACGGTGAAGGCGGCGTCGCGCTTCCAGGTGTAACGGTAGTCCCAGTTGCGCCCGCCGCCGATCACCTCGGGAAGGCTGCAGGTGGGAGCCGCCACGATGGCGCCGGTGGGCTGGAAGGTAAGGAGCTTGAGCAGCAGCGCGGAGCGCTGCACCTGCTCCCGCCAGCGGCCACGGTAAGCGCAGGCGGAAAGCCAGCCGCGCCAGTATTGGACCGTCTCGTGGAAGAGTTCCTCAGCCTCGGCATCGGCCGGGACCGGCGGGGTTGGCTCGTCCGGCGCGCATCCGCTCAAGATGAAGAGCTCCGACTGGCGCTCCCGGAGGACGAACTCCGCGAAGGCGCTGGCGGAGTCGCCCTCCAGGAGCGGCACGGAGGAGGAGAGGCAGAGGGAGAGGCCGGGCGAATCGAAGCGCGCGCCATGCCGGCAAAGGGTCAGGCGGTGCGGCTGGCGCCCGTAATCGAACGCCGGGCGGCACTCCACGCGGAAGTGGACCTCGCCGCGGACACAGCGGACGCGGCGATAAATGCGGCCGGGCAGGGTGACGCCGCGGCGCAACGGCATGAAGTCCTGGAGCTCGACGATCCCCTCGTCATTGAAGAAGCGGGTGACGAGGATATTGGTGGAAGCCCAGTAGAATTGCTTGCGGCGGACGCTCTCATCGAGGGGCGCGACGCGGAAGCGTCCCCCTTTTGCATCGTCGAGAAGGGCGCCGAAGACGCTGGGAGAATCGATGTCGGGAAAGCAAAACCAATCAATGGAACCGTGCATGCCGGCGAGGGCCACGGTGCGCATGTTCCCGATGACGCCGTAGTTTTCGATAGGCTGATACATGAGGAGGGACGTGCGGAAGTAAGTGAGGACGTTGCCCTTGGGATTCGGGAGCGGATCGGGAAATGGACGGCAGAAAGGCGCCGCGATTTTTTTCGCGCATCGGCTGCTGGACTTTGCGCCCGGATTGATGCAGGCTCTACCGGCTCATGACGCGAACTGAGGAGGCAATGGAATGGTGAAGAAGCTGCGAATTGTATTGGCTGATGACCACGCGATGCTGCGCGCGGGTATCCGGGTCTTGATCGAACGGATTCCGGATATGGAAGTGGCCGGCGAGGCCGGGAATGGGAAGGAAGCGGTGGAACTCATTGAGAAAACTCAGCCGGACATCGCGCTGCTGGACCTGGGCATGCCGGAATTGGACGGCATCGAGGCGACGGAGTTGCTGGCAAAGAAATTTCCGGACGTCAAAGTCATCATTCTCTCGATGCACAGCACCTCGGAATGCGTGATGGAAGCGCTCCGGGCGGGAGCGGTCGGATACATCGTCAAGGACGCGGCGTCGAGTGAACTGGAGACCGCGATTTATTCTGTCGCCCGTGGGGAATCCTATTTGAGCCCGGCGGTTTCCGGGACGGTCATCGCCAGTTCGCTGGACCGGGCCGTCCAGCCGAGGCCGGTCGAGGAATTGACCGAGCGGCAGCGGCAAGTGCTGCGGCTGCTGGTCGAAGGACTGCCAATGAAGGAGATCGCTTTCAACCTTGAAGTAAGCATCAAGACAGTGGAGGCGCATCGCGCGCAATTAATGGAGCGGCTCAAGATATATGACATTCCTGGATTGGTGCGTTACGCGATGCGCACGGGGCTGACGCCGCCCGAGCCGCCGCGGATGAATTAGGAGCCTTAAGGGTTTTCCCTACACTGATACAGGAATTTCCTAATAGCATGTTGTCAGTATAAATGGCACTATCGGCGCCGTTCCTCCCCTAATGGAATTGCGGATATCTTGTCCCGGCGGCGGGTCAATATAATATAAGAGCTTCTCCGTAATTTCAATAGATAGCCGGAAGGCATCAAAGAGGGGAGTAACGGTCGTAACGGAAGCTTTGGATACAGAGGCGCCAAACCGGTCAAAGAGGTTAGGGCGGGATAACAGAGTAGAGTTTGGGGCGAGCGGATGCCATGATTGACGCGGATTACTTGAAACTATTGGTCGAGGAAACGCCGGACGCGCTGATCGCGACGGCGCCGGATGGGAGGGTGCTATATTGGAGCCGCGGCGCTGAGAACACCTTTGGATACCCCGCCGGGGAGGCGACGGGGCGCCTGCTGGATGAACTGGTGCTGCCCGCGGACGGAATGGATGAGCAACATGCGATCCGGCAGGAAGTGCTTGAAAGGGGAATGGCCATCTATGAGGCCGTGCGCCGCAGGAAGGATGGCTCGCTCATCTATATCAATACGACGACCAAGGCCGTGCGCAACACCGCGGGCGGCGTGGAATGGTGCGCGACCCATATGAAGGACGTCACCCCCCTGAAGGCGTTGCGCGACTCGAAGCTGGTGGATGCCCGCTATCGCGACCTGCTGGAATCGACTCCGGATGCCATCGTGATCGTCAACGACATGGGCTGCATCGTGCTGATCAACAGCCGGACGGAGGCGCTATTCGGGTATAGGCGGGCGGAGTTGCTGGGAAAACCGTTGGAAATCCTGCTTCCCGAACGCCACCGCGGCGCGCATGTGGGCTACCGTCCGAGCTATTGCGCCCAACCATCCGCGCGCCGCAAGGGAGCGGAGCTGGAGCTCTACGGACTGCGCAAGAACGGCGAGGAGTTTCCCATCGAGATCAGCCTCAGTCCGATCAAGACCGAGGAAGGGACGCTGGGAATGAGCGCCATCCGCGACATCACCGATCGCAAGAAGGCCGAACAAAAATTCCGCGGCCTGCTCGAATCGGCCCCGGACGCGATGATCATCATGACCCGGAATGGCAAGATCGTGCTCGCGAATTCGCGGACCGAGCAGTTGTTCGGCTATGCGCGGGGCGAGCTGCTCGGGCAGCCGGTTGAGACGCTGGTGCCGGAACGCTTCAGGAGCAAGCGCGGGGAACATCGGACAAATTTTTTCGCGGATCCGAATGTGTGTCCGGAGAAGCCGGGGATCGAGCTCTTCGGCCAGCGCAAGGATGGGACGGAGTTTCCGGCCGAGATCAGCCTCAGCCCGCTCGAGACCGAGGAGGGCACGCTGGTAAGCAGTTCCATCCGCGACATCACGGAACGGAAGCGCTTCGAGCGTTCGCTTCTGGAGGCGAACCAGATGAAAAGCGAATTCCTGGCGAGCATGTCGCACGAGTTGCGCACACCGCTCAATGGCATCATCGGCTTCACGGAATTCCTGATCGATGAAAAGCCCGGCCCGCTCAATCCGAAGCAGAAGGAGTATCTCGCGGATGTTTACAGCAGCGCCCAGCACCTGCTTCAGCTCATCAACGACATCCTGGACCTGGCCAAGGTGGAAGCCGGAAAGATCGAGTTCAATGCCGAGGCATTCCTGCTGGGCGACGCGATCGGGGAGGTATGCGCCGTCATCAACGGCATCGCGCGGAAAAGACGGGTCGATGTCCGCTCGACGGTCGGGACGGAAGCGGGAAGCGTGACCCTCGACCAGCAGAAGTTCAAGCAGGTCTGCTATAACCTGCTGGCCAACGCCGTGAAATTCACCGACGCCGGAGGAGACGTCGAGATCAGCGCGGCGCGGTGCGCGGGCGAGCGTTTCCAGGTGCGGGTCAAGGACACGGGCATCGGGATCAAAGAGGAGGACATGAAGATGCTGTTCCGGGAGTTCGAACAGCTTGAGACCGGCGCGGCGCGCCGCTTTGAAGGCACGGGGCTGGGTCTGGCCTTGACCCGGAAGCTGGTTGAATTCCAGGGCGGAAGCATTGGCGTCGAGAGCGAATACGGCCATGGCAGCACCTTTACGGTCAACATGCCGGTCCTCTTCAGGGGGGAGAATGGCCATGAATGAGCCGCGCCTGCTGGTGGTGGACGATAATCCCACCAATCTGAAGCTCGCCTGCGAGGTGCTCGAGTGGTCCGGCTACGACGTCTCGATAGCGCCGGACGCCGAGCAGGCTCTCAAGGCGATCGAGCAGTCGCCGCCCGACCTGATCCTCATGGACATCGGGTTGCCGGGCATGGACGGCCTCACCCTGACCCGCAAGCTCAAGTCCGGAAAGGCGACCAGACACATCCGGATCGTGGCGCTCACGGCCTTTGCGATGAAGGGAGACGAGCAGAGGGTGATCGACGCCGGCTGCGACGCCTACATTTCAAAACCGATCGATACCCGCGTGCTTGCGGCGCAAGTGGCTCTGTGCCTCGGGGAGGATGAAAGAATTCTGAAACCGATTAACACGCGCCGGCTGACGGCGCAGGTCAGCGAGGTGGTGGAAAAGCTGAACTGGAAGGAGCAACCATGAAGGTCCTGATCGTAGATGACAATGAAACCAACCGGAAACTCCTGAGAGTGACCCTGGAAAGGGCGGGCCTCCGGACCTTCGAGGCGGGGGACGGCATCGAGGCGCTGGGCAGCCTGGAGGCGGAAAGGGCCGACACGATCATTTCCGATATTCTCATGCCGCGCATGGACGGCTACCGGTTCTGCCAGGAGGTGCGCAAGAGAAAGTCGATGGAGAACACGCCTTTCATCTTCTACACAAGCACCTACACCAGCCCCGGGGACGAGAAGCTGGCCATGGACTGCGGCGCCGACCGCTACATCAGGAAGCCGGCGCCGCTCGCCGTGATTCTGGAGGCGATTTGCGGAATGAGCGATCCGCGCAAGCCCCGATCGGTCCCCACGGGGCTGCCGGGGGAATTGCTGGTGATGCGCGAATACAATGAGGCGCTGGTCCGCAAGCTCGAGGAGCGCAACGCCAAGCTCGAACGGGCGCGGGAGGAAATCATGGGCGTCAACGCGGACCTCGAGCGCCGCGTGCAGGAGCGCACGATCGAGCTGGTATCGGCAAACCAGGAACTCGAGGCGTTCAGCCATTCGATCGCGCACGATTTGCGCTCGCCGCTCATGGCCATCGACGGGTTCAGCCACATCCTGCTGATGGAATGCGACGGCCGCGTGAGCTCGGCGGCAATGGCCCATTTGAATTTCATCTCCAAGGCGGCCCGCCGCATGAACGAGCTGACGAGCGACCTGCTGCGGCTCTCCCGCGCCAGCCACGGGCAAATCCGGCGCGAGAACGTCGATTTGAGCCTGCTGGCGATGGGCATCTTTCAGGAGTTGCGGGAGGCGCACCCGGGCCGGGACATCTCCGCGAAGATCACCGACGGGCTGATCGTCCATGCGGACATGGCGCTGCTGCGGATCGCGCTCGAGAACCTGTTGAACAACGCGTGGAAGTTCACCGGCGGCACGCCCGGCGCGGAGATCGAGGTGAGCGCGACCGCCAGCAATGGCCAGCGGGTCTATTTCGTCAGGGACAACGGCGCGGGCTTCGACATGACATCGGCCGGCCGGTTGTTCGGCGCGTTCGAGCGCCTCCATTCGGCCGCCGAGTTTCCGGGCACCGGCATCGGGCTCACCACCGTGCAGCGCATCGTTCGCCGGCATGGCGGCCACATCCGGGCGGAGGGTGCAAAGGGGAAAGGCGCCATGTTTTTCTTTGACCTGGGTCCCGCGGACCGGAGGGGAGCGAAATGACGCCGGCGCGAGTCCTCGTGGCCGACGATCACGAAATCGTGCGCGAAGGGCTGCGCGCCCTGCTCGAGCGGCAGCCCGGCTGGGATGTCTGCGGCGAGGCAATCGACGGGCGCGAAGCCGTCGAGGAGGCAGGGAAGCTCAAGCCGGACATCGTCATCATGGACATCGGGATGCCGGAGTTGAACGGCCTCGATGCCACCCGGCAGATCAAACGGCTGCTCCCTATGACCGAGGTGCTCATCTTCACGGCCATTGAGACCGAAGAGATCGTGCGCCATGTGTTCAAGGCCGGAGCGCGGGCCTATCTGCTCAAGGCGGAGGCGACCGGGCATCTGGTGCCCGCGCTCGAGATGCTTTGCAAGCATCGCACTTATTTTTCCTCGAAGGTCTCCGAGATGATCTTCTGCGGCTATTTGCAGGGCGGCATCGGCATCGAGGATAGCACGCTGACGCCCCGGGAACGCGAGACCGTGCAACTGATCGCCGAAGGCAAGAGCAACAAGGAAGTCGCCGGCCTCCTCGGCATCAGCGTCAAGACCGTCGAGACCCACCGGGCCGGCATCATGCGCAAGCTGCGCCTGCAGTCCTCTGCCGGGCTGGTCCGTTACGCCATCCGCAACGGAATCGTCCAGGCGTAGCTTCGGGATGTTGTGTAGGCTGCCTACACAGTCGCCCTGCCCCGATTCGGCCATTTTCCCGGGCGGTGGCGTGTATGCGGTATGCTTATCTCGTAAGCAACCCATGTCCACCCAACGATTGACTGCCCGCAAGGGCCACTTTGGCCGGGAATTGCCCGGCTCGCCGCCCCGTACCGAAGCGCAAGCCGCAGGCGCGCCGGTGGCGCCCGATTGGCGGGTTTTGCCGCGGACCACCGCTTCGCCCATGAGCGAGGGGCGGCTGAGGGCGATGCTCGATGCCTCGCCCGATTCCGTCCTGGTGGTGGGGCGGGACGGAAGCGTGGCTGAAATCAATCGCGCGGGACTCGAGA
>Ga0302325_10018509_pt1 | contig 14680 bp, 9 predicted proteins | sample Palsa_T0_2_FD_201948 | JGI IMG/M metagenome (GOLD analysis project Ga0302325, IMG submission 201948) | Peat permafrost microbial communities from Stordalen Mire near Abisko, Sweden - Palsa_T0_2 | ecosystem: Environmental > Terrestrial > Soil > Palsa > Peat permafrost | place: Sweden: Abisko... | reverse complement strand
CATCCGCGAGCACCAGGCACAGGGTCGCCTGGTGGCGATGACCGGGGACGGCACCAACGATGCGCCGGCGCTCGCACAGGCGGACGTCGCGGTGGCCATGAACACCGGCACGCAGGCGGCCAAGGAGGCCGGCAACATGGTGGACCTGGATTCCAACCCCACCAAGCTCATCGAGGTGGTCGAGACCGGCAAGCAGATGCTGATGACCCGCGGCGCGCTCACCACGTTCTCCATCGCCAACGACGTCGCCAAGTACTTCGCCATCATCCCGGCAGCCTTCGTCACCACCTATCCGCAGCTGGACGCGCTCAACGTCATGCGCCTCGCGAGCCCGTTCTCGGCCATCCTCTCCGCGGTCATCTTCAACGCGCTGATCATCGTGGTGCTGATCCCGCTCGCGCTCAAGGGCGTGCGCTACCGCGCGCTCGGAGCCGCGCTGCTCCTGCGGCGCAATCTGCTGCTCTACGGACTCGGGGGCATCATCGTGCCGTTCATCGGCATCAAGCTCGTTGATCTTGCGCTCACGGTGGCGCACCTGGTGTAGGAGAGCAACCACGTGAACGTACCGCCCGCCACCTCAGCGCCGCGCTCCCCGCTCCTGCGCCCCGCCCTCACGCTGCTCGCGGCGCTGATCCTCATCACCGGAATTGTGTATCCGCTCGCGGTGACCGGCATTGCCAGAGTGCTCTTTCCGCGCCAGGCAGCCGGCGAGATCCTGATGCGCGACGGACGCGCGGTGGGCTCGGCGCTCATCGGCCAGAGCTTCCAGGATCCGCGCCATTTCTGGGGCCGGCCCTCGGCGACCACCCCGCAGCCTTACAACGGCACGGGCTCGACCGGCTCGAACCTGGGCCCGCTCAACCCCGCGCTCATCGAGGCGGTGCGCGCGCGCGTTGCGGCGCTGCGTGCCCTCGATCCGCAGAACACCGCTCCCGTGCCCGTCGATCTGGTCACCACTTCCGCCAGCGGTCTGGATCCGCACATCAGTGTCGCGGCGGCCGACTACCAGGCAGCGCGCGTGGCGCGGGTGCGCGGCATCACCCCGGCGCGGGTGCAGGCGTTGATTGCTGCGCATACGGAGCGTAGGTTGCTGGGCCTCATCGGAGAGCCGCGTGTCAATGTGCTGGAGCTGAACCTGGCACTCGATGCGCTGAAATGAAGTGACGTTAATGGCCGAGGCCCGGCCTGATCCTGACCAGCTGCTCGAGCGCGTCAACGCCGAGGAGGCGCGCGACCGCCGCGGCCGCCTGCGGATCTTTTTTGGCGCCTCGGCCGGTGTCGGCAAGACCTACGCCATGCTCGAGGCCGCGCACAGCGTGCGCGCCGGCGGCACCGACGTGGTGGTCGGGTACGTCGAGCCCCACGGGCGCGTGGAGACCGAGCGGCTGCTGGAGGGGCTGCCGCGCCTGCCGGCGCTGTCGGTGAACTACCGCGGTATCGTGCGCCTCGAGTTCGACCTGGATGGGGCGCTCGCGCGCAAGCCCGAGATCCTGATCGTCGATGAGCTCGCGCACTCGAACATCACCGGCGGGGAGCCCCCACCGCGCCACCCCAAGCGCTGGCAGGACATCATGGAGCTGCTCGCCGCCGGCATCAGCGTCTGGACCACGGTCAACGTCCAGCACCTGGAGAGCCTCAACGATCTGATCCTGCAGACCACCGGCGTGCTACAGCGCGAGACGCTGCCCGATCACGTGTTCGACGAGGCCGACGACATCGAGCTGATCGACCTGCCGCCCGATGACCTGATCGCGCGCCTGCACGCCGGCAAGGTGTACGTCGGTGACCAGGCCGGTACGGCGGTGGAGCGCTTCTTCCGCAAATCGAACCTGCTGGCGCTGCGCGAGATCGCTCTGCGCCGTGTCGCCGACCGCGTCGAGGCGGCCTCGCGCGCCTTGGCGGTGGATCGCATCGAGGCACGCCAGGCCCGTGATCGGGTGCTGGTTGCGGTGGGGCCGGATGCGCAGGCCGAGGAGCTGGTGCGCGCCGGCAAGCGCCTCGCGGATGCGCTCGATGCGCAGTGGACCGTGGTGTACGTGGAGACCCCGGCGCTGCTGAAGCTGTCGGAGGCTGAGCGCAACCGGCGTATCGAGGTGCTGCGTCTCGCCGAGTCCCTCGGAGCCGAGAGCGTGACGCTCGACGGTCCCTCGGCCGCGACCACGATTGCCGAGTACGCGCACGTGCGCCGCGCGACCCGTGTCATCGTGGGGGCGCCGAAGCGGCGCGGCTGGCGCGCATGGCTGCGGCCCTCCACCGCAAGCGAGCTGATGCGGCTCGCGCACGGCTTCGATGTGCTGCTGATCGCTGCGACGCGCTCGGCGCTCGCGCCGCTGCGCACGCAGGGCGCGGGGGACACCGCAGCTGCGGTGCATTGGGATCGCTACGCCAAGGCGGCGGGCGTGACTGCGCTGTGCACCCTGGTGGCCTTCGGCATCTACCCGCACTTTGAGCTGTCCAACCTCGTCATGATCTATCTGCTGGGGGTGACGGTGGCGGGTCTGAGGCTCGGGCGGGGCCCCTCGGCGCTCACCGCGGTGCTGAATGTCGCCGCGTTCGATTTCCTCTTCGTGCCGCCGCGCTACTCGTTCGCGGTGGCGGACGTGCAGTATCTGGTGACTTTCGGCGCGATGCTGACCATTGCGCTGGTGATCGCCACTCTCACCGCGAGCGTGCGCCAGCAGACGCGCGTGGCGGGCGCGCGCGAGCGGCGCACCGCGCTGCTTTACGCCATGAGCCGCGAGCTCGCCGCCACGCGCGGCAGTGCCAGCATGGCGCGCGTGGCCGTACGGCACGTCGCCGAGGTGTTCCAGTGCCAGGCCGTGGTGCTGCTGGCGCCGCCGGGGGGCAAGCTCGGCTACCCGGCGGATGCACCACTCGAGAGCTCCTTCCGCCACGCCGATCTGGCCGTTGCCCAGTGGGTCGCCGATCACGGCCGCCAGGCCGGCCTCGGGTCCGACACGCTGCCGGCCGCACGCGGGCTGTACGTGCCGCTCGGGGATGAGCGCCGCACGGTGGGCGTGCTGGCGGTGCTGCCCACCAATGTGCGCCGCGTGCTGCTGCCGGAGCAGAGTCATCTGCTCGTCACCTTCGCCGGCCAGATCGCCCTTGCGCTCGAGCGCGCGCGCCTTGCGGAAATTGCCGAGCAGGCGAGTGTTGCCGCCGAGCGCGAGACGCTGCGCAACACGCTGCTCGCCTCCATCTCGCACGACCTGCGCACGCCGCTGGCCGTCATGGCGGCCGCCGGCAGCACGCTCGCGCAGCGCGGCCCCGGCCTCGATGAGGCCACGCGCCTGCAGCTGGCGCGCTCGGTGGAGACCAAGGCGCGCGAGATGTCGGAGCTGGTGTCGAACGTGCTCGATCTGGTGCGCTTCGAGTCCGGCCAGGTGGTATTGCGACGCGACTGGCAGACGCTCGATGACCTGCTGGGGAGCGCGCTTTCGGCCTACGCGCAGAAGCTCGCCGCGCACACGGTCGAGATGCGCCTGGAGCCGGAGCTGCCGCCGGTATGGGTGGACGCGACCCTGATCGTGCAGGTGTTCGCCAACCTCTTCGACAATATCGCCAAGTACACCCCCGCCGGCACGCGCGTGCTGATATCGGCCGCCGCAGATGCGGACGGCCAGTTCGTGCGCGTGGTTCTCGACGATGAGGGACCGGGCCTGCCGCCAGGCGACCCGGCGCGCCTGTTCGAGAAGTTCCAGCGCGGCACGGGTGAGGGCACGGTGGTGGGGGTCGGGCTCGGCCTGGCGATCTGCCAGGCGATCGTGCGCGCGCACGGCGGGGAGATCGAGGCGCAGCGCCGCGAGAGCGGCGGCGCGCGCTTCGTACTCACGCTGCCGGCGGTGGAGAGCCCGGCATGACCCAGGCGATGCACCAGATCCTGATCATCGAGGATGAGCCTGCGATCCGCGGCGTGCTGCGCGTGCTGCTCGAGAGTGAGGGCTACCGCTGCGTCGAGGCCGACTCCGCGCTGCGCGCGGAGATCGAGGCCCGCACTCACAAGCCCGACCTGCTGCTGATCGACCTGGGACTGCCCGACGCGGACGGCCTGAAGGTGATCCGCCGCGTGCGCGCCTGGTCGCAGGTGCCGATCGTGGTGCTCTCGGCACGCACGATGGAGGAGCAGAAGATCGCAGCGCTCGACGCCGGGGCCGATGACTACGTCGCCAAGCCCTTCAGCACCCCGGAGCTCCTGGCGCGCCTGCGCGCGGCGCTGCGTCGCGACCTGCGCGGCGCAGCTCCCGCGGCACTCCTGAAGTTCGGCGCGCTGCAGGTCGACCTGGCGCGCCGTGAGACCCACGGCGATGCGGGTGAAGTGCACCTGACGCCGCTCGAGTACCGCCTGCTCGCCTGTCTGGCGCGACATCTGGGAAGCATCGTGATGCAGCGCCAGCTCATCCGCGAGGTGTGGGGACCGGAGCGCCAGGACGACTCGCGGAGCCTGCGGGTGTGCGTGAAGAACCTGCGGGCGAAGCTTGAGCCGGACCCGCGCCAGCCGCGCTATCTGCTCACCGAGACCGGGCTTGGCTACCGGCTGCGCGCCGATGAGGACCCCGCGGCGCAGGCCTCGGGATAGCGCCTCGCACCCTCAGGAGAGGGACACGATCAGCTTCGCTGAGTGGCTGCGCCAGTTGATGGGAATGATGAAGGAGCGCCGCCCGGGCTTGTGCGGGATGTCCGGCTTGTTCTCCCCGGACAGCACGCTCGGTACCGAGATCACGAAGTCGCGGCCGAAGTCGCGGCGCGCGTTGCCGGAGATGGTGTTGGCGACCTCACCGACCAGATCACGCATGGTCTCGTGGCTGAAGTCGTTCTCCTGCATCTTCATGAGCAGCACGGTCAGCATCGCCTTCGGGGCGGTGAAGTACACCACCCCCTCGCGCTTGCCGGAGATGTTGATGACCCCGGTGTACTCGTGCACCGCCGGAGAGCCCTCCATCAGGTAGGGGGAGCCGATCGTGGCGGGCTGTTGGGCCGCGACCTCGAAGAAATTCGTCGTTCCCTCGACGAAGGTCTTGAGCTCCTGTTCGTACAACATATATGCGGTGCTTCCTGGCAGACCTAGCGCATGAGTTCCGCGATCGCCTCGTTCAGCTGCCGGTCGCTGAAGGGCTTGTTGAGGAACCCGTTTGCGCCTTTCTCCATCGCCTCCACCGCCGTTGCCTTGTCCGCGAGGGCTGAGATGACCAGGATGCGCACCGCCGGCTTGAGCGCCACCAGACGGCCGATGCACTCGATGCCGTCCATGCGCGGCATGGTGAGGTCCATGGTCACCACGTCCGGGTCGGTCTTCTTGAAGAGCTCGAGCGCCTCTATCCCGTTAGCGGCCGTGCCCACCACCTGCAGCTCTTCGAACTGCTGCGAACGCTCGATACGCCGGCGCATGATGTTCGAGTCATCGACGATCATGAGCTTCAGGGAGCGTTTGCCATTGAGGGCTGAACCGTTGCGGATCATGTGTTTCCGTGCCGGCACTCAGGCGACCGCGGTGTGTGCCGCTTCCGACGGCGGCAGCACGATCTTGAAGCGTGTGTACTTGCCCGGACGGGTGCTGACGCCGATCTTGCCCCCGAGCGCGTAGACGGCGCGCGCCACGACGTCCATGCCGACGCCGCGGCCCGCGTCCATCGAAACCTCATCCTGCGTGGAGAAGCCCGGGCGGAAGATGAGCGCCATGGCGGTGCGCGCGTCCATGACGGCGGCCTCCTCGGCGGTAATGATCTGCCGCTTCAGCGCCGCGGCTTTCAACGCCTCGGGCGTCATGCCGGCGCCGTCATCCTCGAACACCAGCTCGTAGCCGTCGGCCGCCTTGCGGAAGTCGACGTGCACGTTGCCGCTGTCCTCCTTGGAGTTCGCGCGCCGCACCTCAGGTGCCTCGATGCCGTGCACCGCGGCGTTGCGCAGCATCTGGATGATGCAGTCCTTGACGGTAGAGGTATACGCCGGCGGTACCTCGGTGAGGCCCGTGAGAATGAGCTTGAAGGGCTTGGCGTGATCCTGCCCCAGCCGCTCCGCCATCGACTGCAGCGTGGGGGAGAGGTCCTCCGCCCGGCGGATCAGCCGCTCGCCCGCGCTCGCGGCCTTGGCCGCCGGCGGAACGCTGTCCTGGAGCGCGGTGAGCCGCGCTGCCATCTCGCGCACGCCGCGCAGGTGTGCGAGCAGATCGTCGAGCTTGAGCACCAGCGGCAGGAAGTCGTTGCCGGTGAGCTCGGGCTTCTGCTTGCACTCGCTCACCATGTCCTCGAGCGCATGCACCCGGATCGCGACGCTCTTGAGATTGAGAGCTGAGGCCTCGCCCTTGATCGAGTGCATCTCGCGGAACAGTCCGGCGAGCTTCTTGCGGAATTCGGCGTCGGTGCGCGCCGGCTCGCGCAGGATGGTGTTGACCAGCTTCAGGCTCGTCTCGGTGGTGTCCAGGAACGAGACCAGCTGTAGCGGGTCGACGTGCATCATGTTGAGCATCATGTCGAGCTGCGCGCTGGCGTTGTCCTGCGAGTCCTGCAGCTCGCGGGCGAGCAGCACGCTGGAGGTGATGTCGCCTACCGAGCACAGCACGTGCTTGATGCCCTGGGGGCCCATGACGCGGTGGAAATCGAACTGCAGGTAACGCACCTCCTTGCTGCCGTGCCCGTTGTCCATGGTGATCTCGAGCTGCCCGAGCGGGTTGATGCTCTTCATCAGGTTCTCGTGGGCGCGATCGCCCCACAGGAGCTTGATGTACTTGGTGGCGGTCGTCAGCGTCGCCGGTGCCACCAGGCCCTTCAGGAGCTCCTCGAAGGACAGTCCCGCAAAGTCATTGCGACTGAACATGTGCGTGAGCGCATCCGACCACACCGAGCCGATACGATAGTTGGCATCGAGCAGGAAGAAGCCCTCGCGCACGGTCTTGAGGATGTCGCGGGTCTGCTCCTGCGCATCGTGCGCGGCGCGCTCGTGACGCGAGCGCGTGACCTGGAAGTAGATGGCAGCCGCCGCGAGCACCAGTGCGGCGAGCACGCCCACCAGCAGCAGCGTGCGCAATCGGGCGGCGGCGTTCGAGGCGGTCTGCTGAAGGCTGGTGGCGAGGGTTGTGAGCTGCTGGCGCAGCGGCGCGGCGTTGTCGGCGGCGAACAGCTGTGCGCGCTTCACGGCCGCGTAGTGCGCCCTGCCTTCGCGCGAGAGCGCGCTGCCGGCGGTGTCGGAGTCGACGTACGGCTGGCTGTTGAAGCCGACCACCGGATCGAGCACCGGGGTGTACTGATGCCACAGCAGCAGGGCGCGCCCGAGCTGCGGGGAGTCGAGGTTGCCGTTCGCGCTGAGCCGACGCAGCTCCTCATCGAAGCTCTTGACCGAACCCTGCAGGTCAGTGAGCGCCTGACCGGAATAGGCGCGCTCCTCGAGCCGGTCACGCAAAGTGTCCAGCTGGCGGGCGATCTCCCCCGGATAGGCCTGCAGCGCGCTCGCGGTCTGCAGTGCGCTGATGTTGGTGCGCATGTGCGTGGCGAGGCGGAATCCGAAGATGAGCACCGCACCCATGATGACCATGAGCGCCGTCCCGATGCCTGCGGTGGTGAGATGGCCGCGGCGCTCGGTGGATGCAACTGTCATGTGATGATTCTCCTGGCTCACTTCGGCAGCTCAAAGCGCACGCGGGTCGTCACGGGCACTGCGACCGGCACGCCATCGACCAGCAGCGGCGCGTAGCGCCAGTGCTTGATCGCATTGATCGCCGCCTGATCGAACACCCCCGGAGAGCTCGCTTCCACGACGTGGATGTCGCGTGTCTCACCGTGCGTGTCGACGGTGAACTGCAGCGTGACGCTGCCGGTGAGATGCTGCGCCAGGGCATTGGGCGGGTAGTCGGGGGGTGCGGCGCGCGTGCGCTTGAGGTTGGCCGCGAGTGCTGCGGGGTCAGTGGCCGCTGCGGGCTTGGGCGCCTGCAGCTGCTGTACCGCGAGCACGGCGCTGGCATCTGCGCCCCATTGGCGCGCCTGCGCGAGGTCGGCATCCGCCGCCTTGCCGGCGAGCACTGCGGCGCGGGCGCGATCGATGAGCGCGCTGGCGAGCGCGTGACCGGCATCCGCAAGTCCTGCGTTGCTCGGGTCGTTCGACTGCAGCTGCGTCAGGTAATAGGCGGCGCTGTCCTGTGCGGGGTCGGTCAGGCGTCCGTCCCGCACGCGCTCGCGGGCCAGCTGCAGCATGTGCTCGCTCTCGAGCTGCACGGCTTTCTGACGTGCGCCGCTCAGCTCTTTCTGGAAGGTGAGCATTTCGGCCGGCTTCATGCCCGCGGCACGTGCCGCGCCGAGCCAGCGATCCTGCTCGGCGGTGTTCTTGGCGAGTGCCGCCTCGCGCGCCTTGTGCAGGTAAGCGCCGATCAGTTCGTGCGTGACACGCTCGGTGACGGGGTTGCCGGCGGCGCTGGCCTGCAGCTGCTCCACATAGGAGCTGGCGCTGTCCTCGCCGTCGTTGAGCCGCCCGTCATGGATGCGATCCTCGACCAGTCCGGCGAGGTGCTGCACCCGGGCGTCTTCCTGGCGGCGGGCGATTTCTGTGCGCCACCTGCCGATCAGTTCCGCGGGAATGGTGGGGGACTGCTGCGCCTGGCGCAGGATCGCGCTGGCGCGTTCCATGTTGCCATCGGCGAGCGCCCGGGCGAGCTCGGCCGAATACAGCCGCTGCTCGAAGTCACTCGTGCGGGCATCGCCCGGGGCGGCGAGCTTGAAGTTGGCGAGCGTGAGCGCGGCTTCCTCGAAGCGAGCCGCGCTTACGGCTTCCTCGAAGCGTGCGGCAAGCACGCCCGCCACGCGCTGCAGCCCGTCGTGGGCTTCGCCGTTGGCGGAATCCGCAGCCGCCGCCGAGCGGTAGTAGAGCAGTGCGTTGTCGCCGCTTGGCTCGGTGAAGCGCCGTTCGTGCATCGCCAGACGCGCCTTCTCGAGCAGCTCATCGACCTTACCCTGCACGATCGAGTTGTCGGGGCGAGCCGTGGTCGGGGCAGTGGCAGCCGGCAACGCATGGGCGAGAGGCGCGCTGTGCGGCTGCTGGAGGTACCAGAAGGCACCTCCCGCTGCCAGCGCCAGGGCGGCTGCGATGCCGGTGAGAAGCAGCGCGCGGGACTTGCCGCCGCCGGCGCTGTGATCCTCGGCGGGCGCAGCCTCGAGCCGCAAGGCTCCCAGGCCCTGATCGGCCGGCAGCGCAGGTGCGGCCGCGGCGGCGCTGGCCTTGGCAGCCATGGCGGCTGCGATGGTCCGCTCCAGCACGGACCGGAGCTTGACCGGATCGATCGGGGTGCTGAGCAGTGCGAAAGAGTTGGTCTTGGGAAGTGCGGCGAGCTGCTTCTGCAGTGCGCTCTCGGCGAACACCAGCACCGCCAGCTGCGGCCGCGCGCGATGCGCGGCAGACACCGTTGCGGGCACGTCGGCTACGGCGCGCGCATCGATCACCAGCACCTGGGTGCGCTTGCTGCCCGCCATGGCCTCAAGCGCCGCATCCAGCGTGTCGACCGGGCGCACCGCGGCATGACCGCCCAAGGCCTCGCCCAGCTCAAGAAGGAAGTCATCCTGTGTCGTGAGGGCGGTGAGGTCCGCCACCGGCTGTGCGGGGCGAGCACCTTCGGCGGCCGTGGTGGCCGCATCAGGAGCGCGGGAGGCGGAGCTGGCACTGACCACGTTGGCATGTCTCCAAAGACATCGAGCGAGTGCGGGCCTTTGAATCCCTTTGGGGTACGCCGCCGGCGACAAAAGCGCAGCGCGCAAGGCCTCGCCGTTGCAGGATATGTAGCCTCAGCGGCAGCGCAGTGCGTCAGTTCACAATAACGAGAGGGGCGTCGGGTCGCGGCAACGCCAGTTCCCCAAACTCGGAAGCATTGCTCGCTTTCGCAAGCCGCCCCGTCGTGCGTGCGCGCAGCCGCAGCTTTCGCGCCCTTATGTGCGCTTGAGCGCTTAGCTGAACGGCTGAGGCGCGGGAAGCACCTTTCCGGCGCAGCCTGCGCGCTGCTGCACCACGCGGGTGCACGCGCGCGCTTTGCAATCAGACACTTAAGGCGGGCCTCGCGCCGGCCGCGCGGCTCGGTAAGATCCGTACTGGTACGCTTGCGCGCGTAAGTGAACAATCCGTTGCTGTGACCGTCTTAACGTAATGGGTCAATCAGTATCTGAAGGCCGTCACTCATTGTGCGAGAGGTTGCGACTACGTTAAGAATGAGGAGGCTTGGCGCGCGTACCGCCACGCAGGTTCACTTCGCGCTCACAGGTTCAATGGGAGGGAAGGACGATGCGACCGCCCGGCGTTGACCAGAATTCCCACGGCAGCACTGCCGATTTCCTCGATACGCTGAGTTCCTTCAGCCGCCTGCACCGCGCGCAGCGCTGGGAAGGAACCTTCGGCGATTTCATTGCCAATGTGTTGCCCGCCAACCCGGTGGCGCTGGCGCGCACCAGCCACGAATACATCTGGGACATGCTGCGCTGGCACGGTCGCGCGAGCCAGCCCGATGCACCGGTGAACGCGCGCGCCCGCGATCTGTTCAAGCGCGAGCTGTTCGGCATCGACGAGCCGCTCGCGCGCGTGGTCGATTACTTCAAGGCCGCCGCGGCCGGCTCGGACGTCGGTCGCCGGCTGTTGCTGCTGCTCGGTCCCCCCTCGGGCGGCAAATCCACGCTCGCGATCCTGCTCAAGCGCGGTCTGGAGGAATACAGCCGAACGGATGAGGGGGCGATTTACGCTGTCCGCGGCTCGCCGCTGCGCGAGAACCCGCTCAACCTCATCCCTACCAGCCTGCGCGCGGAGTTCCGCGAGCGCTATGGCGTCAACGTCCAGGGCGAGCTCTCGCCGTGGGCACGCGACTTCGTCGAGCGTGAATTCGAGGGCGACTTCGTGCGCGTTCCGGTGGAGCGCGTGTTCCTCGCCGAGGCCTCGCGCGTCGGCATCGGCACCTACGCCCCGCACGATCCCACCACCGCTGACATCGCAGACCTGGTGGGCTCGGTGGATCTCGCCAAGGTTGCGCAGATCGGCGACGAGGGCGACCCGCGGGCCTGGTCGTGGTCGGGCGCGGTATACGCCGCCAGCCGCGGCGTGCTGGAGATGATCGAGATCCTCAAGGTCAAGCGCGAGTTCCTGTACCTGCTGCTGACGCTGACGCAGGAGAAGAACGTCAAGGTGTCGCGCTTCCCGCTGATCCACCTGGACGAGACCATCCTCGCGCATACCAACCTCGCGGAGTTCCACAAGTTCCTGCAGGAGAAGGAGAACGAGGCGCTGCTCGATCGCATGGTGATCATCAAGATCCCCTACGCGCTCTCCTACCGCGATGAGTCGCGCATCTACCAGAAGCTGGTGTCCGGTGCGCCGGCATTCCGCAACGTGCACCTGGACCCCCACGTGCTGAACCTTGCCTCGGTATTCGCGATCCTGACGCGCCTGGCGAAGCCGGAGCGCGAGGGACTCGACCTGCCGAAGAAGCTGCGCGTGTATGCCGGCGAGGCGGTCGAGGGAGTGGCGGAGACCGAGGCCGCGCGGCTGCGTACCGAGGCGCCCGAGGAGGGCATGACCGGTGTGAGCCCGCGATTCGTCATCAATGCGATCTCGAATGCCATCACGCGCGGCAATACCCACAGCCTCACCAGTATGGAGTTGCTGCTGGCGCTCAAGGACGCCATCGAGAGCGATGCCCGCATGGACATCAAGCTCAAGAAGGCCTGGATCGATCATCTGGTCACGGCCCGCAAGGAGTTTTACAACCGCTGGGTGAAAGAGGACGTGCACCGCGCCATGTTCGCCTCCTTCGAGGAAGAGGCGCAGCAGCTGCTCGAGAAGTACTTGGACGAGGTCGAGGCCTCACTCGATCACCGCCAGGTCACCGACCCGATCACCGGCGAGACCCGTGCCGCGGACGAGCGCTTTCTGCGCTCGGTCGAGGAGAAGATCAAGGTGTCGGACTCCGGCAAGCTATCCTTCCGCCAGGAAGTGGTGCGCAAGGCCATGGTGGCCTTCAAGGCCGGCGAGAAATTCAAGCTCGCGAGCCACGCGCGCATGCGCGAGGCGATCGAGCAGTACCTGTTCGAGGAGCGCCGCGACGTGCTGCGGCTCGTGACCTCGACTGCGCGCCCGGACGATGATGCGCGGCAGAAGATCTCGGTCGTGCAGCAGCGGCTCGTGAGCGAGTACGGCTACGATGACCACAGCGCCAAGGAGGCACTCAGCTACGTCACCACGCTGCTCGCGCAGGAGTAGCGGGCAGCGCGGAAAAGGAGTAGCACTAGACCGTGGACTCAGAGGACGGCAATCGCGGCGATTCGAGCGCGGGGAAATGGTACGAGCTGTTCTCGCGCGGCGCGCGCGACTGGCTGCGTCACGACGAGAAGGTGCGCGAAGCGGTGCGCGCCAACCTCCCGGAGATCATCGCCGGCGGCGACGTCATCAACGGCGGGGCCCGAACGGTGCGCGTGCCGGTGCGCATGCTCGAGCACTATCACTTCCGTCTGCGCCGGCCCGACGAACAGCAGGGCGCTGGACAGGGCAAGGCGAAGCCCGGGGATGTGTTCTCCGACCCGAGCAAGGAGCAGCGCCCGGGAGAGAAGGGTAGCGGCGGCCGTGATGAGGGCGAGGTACAGCTGCTGCTCGAGTTTAAGGTCGATGACATCGTCGACTGGCTATGGGAGGAGATGCAGCTGCCGAATCTGAAGGCGCGCACCGGGCCCTCCGATGAGAGCGAATGGGTGCGCGAGGGCTGGGACCGGCGCGGGGCGCGCTCACGGCTGGACCGGCGGCGTTCCTTCAAGGAGCTCGTGAAGCGCCGCGGTAACCCGGGCGCGAGCCCCAACTTCACCGACGAGGACCTGCGCTTCCGGCAGCTCTCACGGCGGCGCAAGCCGGCGGTGCACGCGGTGGTGTTCTTCATGCTGGATGTCTCGGGCAGCATGTCCGATCGCGACCGCAAGCTCGCCAAGACGTTTTTCTTCTGGGTGGTGCAGGGCCTGCGGCGCGAGTACCGCTCGCTCGAGACGGTGTTCGTGGCGCACACCACCGAGGCGTGGGAATTCAACGAGCCGGATTTCTTTCAGGTGAGCGGCACCGGCGGCACGGTGGCCTCCACCGGGTTTGCCAAGGTGCGCGAGATCATCGACGCGCGCTATCACCCCGGCCGCTGCAACATCTATCTCTTCTACGCCTCCGACGGCGACAACTCCGTGAGTGATGCGGCGGAGGCACGCACCGCTCTCAATGCCATCACCGCGGACGCCTGCTTCACCGGCTACGTCGAGGTCTCCTCGGGTCTCTCGCGGCAGCTGGCCACCGAGACCGGCAAGCTGTTCGCAGAGCTCACCGCCGCCGCCTGTGCGGCCGGCAGCTATGCGCTCAACGACTTCGACGACGTGTGGGGCGCAGTGCGCCACTTCTTCACAACCGGAGTCCACACGCCGGAGGGGGCGGGCCCGGCCCAGGCCCCGCATCCAGACGGCAGCCCGTGAGCGCGGACTGGCAAAGCTACGTGCGGCGCATCGAGGAGCTTGCGCGCTCTTCCGGACTCAAATTCCATCCGGTCGACTTCGAGGCGGTTCCGGATAGCTTCATGATGGAGATCGCGGTCTACGGCCTGCCGGTGCGCATGCCGCACTGGTCCTTCGGCGTGCGCTACATCTATCAGCTCATCCAGCGCCACATGGGACACTCGCGCTTGTTCGAGGTGGTGTTTCCCGGCAACCCGGGACATGCCTATCTGGCCGAGAGCAACGGCGTTGCCGAGAACATCCTGGTCACCGCGCACGTGCTCGGGCACGCGGACTTCTCCCGCAACAACCTGCTGTTCCGGCGCTGCCAGGAGCAGGTGAGCGAGCGTATCGTCGAGCATGCCGCCCAGCACGCGCGCCAGATCAGCCAGGCGATCGAGGCGCATGGCGCACAGCGCGTGGAAGCGGCGCTCGATGCCGCGCTCGCCCTCGAGCAGCACGTGGATATCGATCAGTCGCTGCGCCGCGAGCGCTACCCCGAGTACCTCGAGGAGTCGAAGGTGCTCGCCGACGACGGCTTCCGCAAGCGCTTTGCGGCGCTCGATCCGAGCGCCACCGGGGGCAGCATCGTAGAGGTGAAGAAGCGTGCGCAGGTCCCGCCGCATCCGGAGCGCGATCTGCTGTGGTTCGTCGCCAATTACGCGCCGGAGATGGAGAGCTGGGAGCGCGACATCTTCCTCGCGGTGCGCGAGGAGTCGTTCTACTTCTATCCGGTGTTCGCCACCCAGATCATGAACGAAGGCTGGGCATCGTACTGGCACGCGCGCTTGCTGCGCGAGGCGGACTTCGTGCCGCAGCAGGCGTATCTGGACGCCATCAAGTGCCACTCCGACGTGGTGCGCCCGGTGGCCGCCGAGCAGCAGGTCGCGCTCAGCATCAACCCCTATCATCTCGGCTTCTCGATGTGGGAGAAGATCATCGAGCGCGACGGGCTGGAGGCGGCGCGCAGCATCATGGAGCAGGATGATGACTTCGGCTTCGTGCGCAATCACCTCACGCGCGAGCTCGCCGAGGAACTCGGCTTGTTCCGCTACAGCGCGCGCAGCGACGGGCAGATCAAGGTGCTCGAGCACGACCTGACCGCGCTGCACGAGGCGCTGCTCGGACCGAAGTACAACTTCGGCACGCCGGTCGTCTCGGCCGTGCGCGTGCGCAACGATGGCACGCTCGAGCTCGCCCATGACGGCAGCACC
>Ga0302325_10018508_pt1 | contig 14680 bp, 9 predicted proteins | sample Palsa_T0_2_FD_201948 | JGI IMG/M metagenome (GOLD analysis project Ga0302325, IMG submission 201948) | Peat permafrost microbial communities from Stordalen Mire near Abisko, Sweden - Palsa_T0_2 | ecosystem: Environmental > Terrestrial > Soil > Palsa > Peat permafrost | place: Sweden: Abisko... | reverse complement strand
GTTCCGGCTCGATGACTACACTCCCTATATTTACAAAACAGAAGACTATGGTAAAACCTGGCGGCTGATCACTAAAGGTATTGACCCCACGCACTTTGCGCGTGTCGTCCGTGCAGACCGCCGCAGATCCGGGCTGCTATATGCAGGAACGGAATATGGGATGTATATCAGCTTTGATTATGGCGAGCACTGGAAGCCCTTCCAGCTGAACCTACCCATCGTGCCGGTGACGGATCTGACCATCAGGGATAATAATCTGATCATTGCGACGCAGGGCCGCGCATTTTGGGCGCTGGACGATCTGAACCTTGTACAGCAGCTGTCTGCCGATGCTTTACAGCCGCATTTGCATGTATTCACGGTGGAAGATGCATGGCGGATGGAAGGCGGTGGCCGCCGCAACCGCGGTGACCGTTCTATTGCGAACATCGGCCAGAACCCGCCCAACGGCGTCGTCTTTCATTACTGGCTAAAAGATGCACCGGATTCGCCGCACGTATCCATAACGATCTATGACAAGCAACGGAAACCTATCCGTACGTTCAGCTCGGGATCGAAGGAGCCGGAAACGCAGCTGGACTGCGACCGGGGTATCAATACCTTTGTATGGGATATGCAGTATCCCCCGGCAGAAAAGGTACCCGGGATGCTTCTGTGGACCGGTGGCGCCGGAAGCCCCAAGGCCGCGCCCGGTCATTATACGGCGCGTATCCGGTATGACCAGGATTCTGCCGACGTTTCCTTTACCATCAAGGCTGACCCCAACTATCATATGACGGAGGCCGATTATGATGCGCAGGTCGGGTTTCTCTTACAGGTCCGGGATAAATACGATGCCGTCCAGAAGGCCATCCTACGTATCCGAAGTCTCCGTACGCAATTGCAGGAATTGAACGGCCGCCTGGACAGTACCGCCAAACCGATCCGGAAACTATCGGACAGCCTTATCCGACAGCTGACAGGCATCGAAGAGGCCTTATATCAGACAAAGTCCAAGAGCAGCGAGGATATGCTGAACTATCCGATCAGGCTGAATGACAAGCTATCCGGTATTTACGGGTTTGCTTCCGACGGGTATCATGCGCCCAGCAGGCAGGCGCATGAGGTCTTTGCCGATCTGAGCGCCCGGGCGGATGTACAACTGAACCGGTTGAACGACATCATCCATACCGGTATAACGCAGCTGAATAAGCTGGTATACGAGCGACAGGTGCCGATGATCAGCCCAAAAGAGAGCGAGGACGAAAAAAAATAATACTGATCAATCCGATTCGAAATGGATGCAAGCTGGCTGGACATTTCATCTACCATTGGCCTTATTGCGACGGCGGTGCTGACCTTTAACCTGCTGCTGGGTATGTTGCTCAGCACCGCCTACCGGCGTTCGCCGGTATGGAAAAAATTGCCACCGCTGGTGAAAAGGATCAGTATCGACGACATGCACAACTGGACGGCTTATGTCGCCCTGTCGCTTGCCCTGGCGCATCCGCTGCTTTTGCTGCCCGATACTTCCCTCCGGTACAGGCTTGCGGATATCATCTGGCCTGCGTACGCCAGGCATCAGCCTTTTCAGACGGTGCTGGGTGCGCTGGCGCTTTATGCGGTGATCGTCGTTATCATTTCTACGCAAAAGGCGGTGAAAAGAAAGCTGGGGTTCAGGAGCTGGAAAAATATCCACCTGATCTCCTATGGCACTGCGATATTGTTCATTATCCACGGGGTCATGATGGACCCCGAGCTAAAGGACAGACCGGTGGACTGGCTGGATGCGGAGAAGATGCTGTCGGAGATCTGTGGTATCGTCCTGGTCGCCGCCACATTGTTCCGGTATAGGTGGCACTGGAGGAAAAAGCAGGCAATGCCCCGATCTTAACCAATGGTATACCTAAACTGTGATTATGTTCAAAACAAAGAACTTACAAGGCCTATTCCTGTTGATTGCCCTGCCAGTTTCTATTCATGCTCAGACTGTGGTCAGCGGGAAAATAACAGATGCCATTAGTGGATCTCCATTGGTCGGCGCATCCGTTTATATTTCTGATTTGAAATTGGGCGTTGTCTCGGGTCGCGATGGGACTTATATGATCAGGGACCTGCCTTCCGGCGCTTATGTAATTTCTATCAGCATGATCGGGTACGCACGGCAAGTGGAGGAAGTGGCTGTCAAAGGGGTGATCAACAGGAACTACAGCTTAAGCCCTTCTTCAACTACGCTGAAAGATGTGATTGTCACCGGTGTCCCTGCTGCAACGGAAAAGCAAAATACTCCGTATGCCATCAATACGGTGAGTTACAGCCAATTATTAGAAAATACCTCTACCAACGTAATCGATGCCATAGCAAAGGAACCGGGCGTTTCAGCCATGACGGATGGTCAAAGCATATCAAAGCCTGTCATCCGCGGCCTGGGCTACAACAGGGTGCTGACGATCAACGACGGGGTGGAACAGGTCGATCAGGCCTGGTTTGACGAGTTCGGGATTGAGGCGGACCCCGATGCGGTGCATAAGTATGAAATCTTAAAGGGGCCTGCGTCGCTGGCTTATGGTTCCGACGCCATTGCCGGCGTCGTCAACCTCATACCTGCAGACCCGCTTCCGGAGGGCCAAACAAAAGGAGATATCCTGGTCAATTATCAGACTAATAACGGGCTGATCAATACCATGGGACATATCGCAGGCACGAAGGACGGTATTTCATGGAGTGCCCGGATCGACAATACCATGGCGCACTCCTACCAGGACCCCTATGATGGGTATGCGTTGAATACCCAATTTAGCAATTTCAATACAGACGCTACTTTGGGCATTCACCGCCGGTGGGGCTATACTCAACTCCACGTCAGTTATTTCGATATGGCCACGGGAATCGTCGATGGTACCAGAGATTCTGCCACGGGAATTTTGGAGCGACAGGTGGCCTACCCGGGTCTTAACGGCGGAGCAGCAACATATGTCATACCGACCCATCAGGAGCAGACCTCTTACACTCCCTTTGTTATCAACCAAAGGATCCGGCATGCAAAGGTCGTCTGGGATAACGCTTTTGCTGTCGGGACAGGCCATATCAATGCCATTTTCTCGCTGCAAAAAAACCAACGCCAGGAGACCAACGATCCGACGATACCGAATACTCCGGATATCTATTATTATTCGAAAGGCGTGACGTATGATGTCCGGTATGTATCTCCGCAGTTCGGAGGGTTCAACATGTCCGCGGGGGCCAATGGCGTCTATCAATCTTCGCAGAGCCTGGGAACGTTGTTGCTCATTCCTAATTACAACTTTTTTGAGATCGGCGGCTTTGCGATCGCCAATCAGAAAATAGGCAAGCTAAATTTAAGTGGGGGCATACGGTACGATACCAGAACCTTCAATGGGCTGGACCATTGGGTGGATTCGACCACCCAGGCGCCTGCCGCTCCCGATGCGCCCGATGCCTTCCATGAGTTCCAAGGATTTACTTCGCGGTTTAACGGGATGTCTTTCAGCTTTGGGGGCACGTATGCCTTAACAAAGAGCATCTATGCCAAAGCGAATATTGCCAGGGGCTGGCGGGCGCCCAACGTGGCGGAATGCGCCGCCAACGGGGTGCATGACGGTACAGTGGTGTATGAGATCGGGGATCCGACACTCAAGCCCGAGACCAGCCTGGAGGAGGATATGGCGCTCGGCATCAATTCAAAGGATATAGGCCTTGAGCTGGACTTGTTCAACAACAGCCTCCACGATTTCATTTATGCCCAGGGCCTTCAAAGTGTATTCGGCGGCGATTCTATCAATAATTCCCTCAATGCGGCGGGTCTGGGGGCGGCTCCTGTCTATAAATATACGCAGACCAGAGCTCGGCTCTATGGCGGAGAATTGGTATTCAATGTGCACCCGGCGAATCTTCCCTGGATCGAGCTTAATTCCACGCTGAGTGTGGTCGCAGGGGGTTTGTTGGGTGTGTCCGATTCCACTAAATACCTGCCATTCGTTCCTCCGACGCGGATTACCGCGGACATTAAATTCCCTATCAGGAAAGTTGGCCTTTCTATTCGCAACGCCTACCTGAAAGCCGGCGTCCTGGACTGCTTCGAACAAAAAGACATTTATGAGCAGTACGCTATTTACAACGGATTGAATACGGCTCTTACGCCCTTTGAATACAAGGCAAGTACAACTGCTACAAAGGGGTACGTACTGTTCAGCGCCGGGGTAGGCGGGGATATCGTTTCCAAAGGGCGTACTACCTGTAGCATTTATATTATCTGCTCCAATCTCTTTAATACCCCTTATATGGACTATATGAGCAGATTCAAATATTACCCGGTTAACTATACCACGGACAGAGTGGGGGTTTTCAATATGGGCAGGAATATTAGTTTTAAGTTAATTGTGCCATTGGATTTCAGTAATTAGGCCGGCTGGGTGCCGGCCGGCTCAGTCTTCTACAAACTCCCAAGCACTCCGATACGCCTCCTTTTCCTCTGCATACGCAATAAAGCCGGCATAGAAGGAAGATTGGGACAACGTACTGCTGTCACCGATGACAACCAGTTTTTTGCGGGCGCGGGTCATAGCCACGTTCATGCGGCGCACCTCCGAGAGGAAACCGATCCTGTTGTCATCGTTGCTCCGGGTCATGCCAATATAGACGATATCCCGCTCCTGTCCCTGGAAGCTGTCGATCGTATTGACAGAGATCCGATGGAGGTAAGGTTGGAGGGCAGTCGAGTGGGGCAGCAATTCCTGCAGCAGCTGTACCTGTAGCCGGTAAGGAGAGATGATGGCGATGGACGGGAAATCGGCGACAGAGTAGTGGGCGCCCAATTCGGCGACCAGCCGGGTGGCATGTTTCAGCAGGAAGGCGGCCTCTTCCGGGTTGGACAGCCCTGCGCCCTCTTGCCGTTCCTCATAGCCGCAGCCGGCCGTATCCACGAAGGACAAGGGGAGGTCTCCTGCAAACAATGTATGCCCCGCCACGGAAGGATGCGCCCGCAGCTGGCTATTATAAAAAACGCCTCCGGCGTAGCCCATGATCATATCGTGCATCCGGTATTGTTCTTCGAGCAGCACGACGGCTTCCGGGTGCAGTGCGACATTCTTTTCCATCAAGGTAATGGCCAGGCCGCCCTGTGCAGCCTCATCCGATTTCACTGTCGGCGGTAACTGACAATGATCTCCTGCCAGCACCAGCCGTTGCGCCTTAAGGACCGGTATCCAGCAAGCGGGTTCCAGCGCCTGGCCGGCCTCATCGATCACTGCGGTGCGATATTGCAAATGGCGGACAGTATAATGGCTCGCGCCTACCAGTGTGGCAGTGACGACCTGTGCTTTGGCCAGCACGTCGTCGACGACGTATTGTTCGAGGCGTTCAACTTCTTTCATGATGCTGCGGGCTTCATCGAAAAGCGCTTTGCGCTGGTCCCTTTCTGCCTTGCCGAAATTACGCTTGTATTTATGGGCCATATCGCGGAATTCGCCGGCTTTTTTCTTCAGCTTCTTTACTTCTTTGACGGCGTTATGTTCCGCCATTCGGCTGTCCAGGGTAAGAGACTGCAGCCGTTCGGACACACGCACCGGATTACCGATGCGCAGGACATTCAATCCTTCGTCGGCCAACTTCTCGCTCAACAGGTCAACGGCGGTATTACTGGGGGCTACGACCAACACCCGCTCGCCATCCCGGCGGACCAGGGCTTTGATGGCTTGCACCAGCGTGGTTGTCTTGCCTGTGCCGGGAGGACCGTGTACGATGGCCAGTTCATTCGCCGCCAGGATTTTTTCTACGGCCGCCCGTTGCGAGGGATTGAGCCCGGTGAGAGACCGTTCGAGGGAACGGTCGAGCTCAGAAGCGCCAGCGTTGTGTTCGGGCCCGACAGGAATGGACGGCTGGGGCTGTTCGCGGTCGAAGGTCGCTGCCTGCTGCCCCGTTAATACCCGCACCAGCGCGCCTTCTTCTTTTTTCTCCGCCAAAGCCTCCGCCCGTTTCAGCGCTCCGAACATTTCCGTATAGCTGTTGTCATCGAATAGCAGGTCGATCCCCAATTTACCATTGCGGGCCCACTCCGGCAATTCGTCCGTCAGCAGGGTGATCTTTAGCTTGTTGCCCCCCTGAAAGGTGATGGTGCCTTCCAGGCGGTCCGCATGAGGATCATGGTTGGAAAAGAGGGCTGCCGGTGCGCCAAAGCGTAATTGGTGGGCGATATCAGCGTGCGTAGTCCGTTCGACCTCTACGGTCAGGTAATCACCGCGGCCGATTTCCGTGTCCCGGATGGCCACCGGGTACCAGGCCAGGCCGGCGGCCCTGCGTTCTGCAATGGAGGAATGCTGCGCCAGGTGCTGATAGATACGGCGGTCTTCTGCCTGTTCGGTTTTCAGGAGGGTGGTCAGCTTTTTGAAATACTCCATCGGGCAAAGATAGGTGCATTTGAATGGGAAGCGTTAACATCTGATAAAGAGGAATTTGCCTATTTTGAGCCGGTAAAATGCAGCCGGATGAAACGTACCATTTTCCTGATTCCTGTGTTTGTCGGCTTTTGTGTGTCGTGCGCCGGTCAGGATACCAGCTCGCAGGGGCGTCCGGACATGGACTTCGGCACCGTCACTCCCGCGACTTTTGCGCCTGCCGTTTATTCTATCGACAGTACCGCCAATGCCGTCATTCTATTCGATCACGGCGAGGTCAACTTCGAGCCGTCTTATGCTGGTAGCCGTGCTTTCAGCTATATCCTCGAACGGCATACCCGGATCCGGCTGCTGAACAAGAATGCCTTCAACCTGGCTAACTTTACACTGTCGACTTTACGGAAATCGAGCATGAACCTGCCTTCTATCGAAAGCTTCAAGGGGGCCACGTACAATCTCGAGGACGGGAGGCTGATGGTCACCAAGGTAGACAAGAGCAATATTTTCAAGGATCAGAACGGGGAGTTTAACCAGGAGAAGGTTGTCTTCCCAAACGTGAAGGAAGGGTCGGTTATCGAATATACCATCAGGATCGTTTACACCGGCGCCTTCATCCCGACATGGACCTTCCAGGGTGGTTATCCGGTACTGTGGAGTGAATACGATGTCACGGTCCCTACCTTGTATGATTATGCCGTCAAGCACCAGGGCTATCAGAAATATGTTGTCGATAGTACCATCTTTTCCACCGCGGAATTTCCCGTCAATTTCAACGGCTTTATCGGTACATGGTCGGGACAAACCATCCGCAGGATCTGGGCCTTGCAGGGGGTGCCCGCTTTGGAACGGCCGGAGCCCTATACCACGACACTGGCCAATCATCTTAGCCTGATCAGCTTTCAGTTGTCTGCCGTTCGGATGAACGGTTATAACAAAACCTACCGTTCCAACTGGAACGAGCTGGTGAATGAACTGTCGGGGATGGATAAATTCGGGTCGCCGCTTACGGACCGGAACCACTGGTTGGATGATGGGCTGAAAGGCATAACCGCGGGACTGGCCATCTCTCAGGCATCTTTAGCGAAGATCTATGCTTATGTACGGGATCATTTCGATTGTTCAAACAAAGAAGGCATCTATATGACCCAGCCGTTAAAAAAGGTATGGGAGGATAAACGGGGAAATGTTGCCGATATCAACTTACTATTGACCGTACTATGCCGTCATGCCGGCTTTGAAGCGTCGCCGGTGATCCTGAGCACCCGTACGCATGGGCTCGCCGTGGATGATTATCCGCTGCTCAACGACTACAACTATGTGATCTGCCGGGTGAGGGCGGGTGGAAATACTTATCTGCTGGATGCTTCCAAACCTTATCTCGGCTTTGGTCAGCTGCCGGAGATATGCTATAATGGCTGGGCGCGGGTGATCGACAACACGCTGGACAGGGTACCGTTGTTTTCAGACTCCGTGACGGAGAAAAGGACGACGCTGCTGATGCTGGCCAATACCGACAGCGGTTATATCGGGAGCTATACGCGCCGGGCGGGTATTTTTGAATCCATGGAACTGCGTCAGCGGATGAAACGGGAAACGCCCGATCAGTTCTTCGAGAACCTGGAAAAAACGATGGCGGATTACAAGCAAATGGAGGGCTATGGCTTTGATTCGCTGGCTTCGCCCGATCAGCCCGTCAGCTGGCATTATGCCATGAAATATAATTTTACCCGGAAGACCATATACTTCAACCCGATACTGCACGAACGGTTCAATAATAACCCGTTCAATGCCGTCACCCGGCATTACCCTGTCGAGATGCCTTTTTGTTTCGATAATACCTATGTGCTGAACATGGAGGTACCGAAGGGCTATGTCGTTGATCAGCTGCCGAAGTCCGCGAGCGTCAAGCTGGAAGATAGTACGGGTCTTTTTACCTATGATATTCAGTCGGACGGCAAGACGATCCAGTTCCGGACAAGGCTGCAGATCAGGAAGGCCTTTTACAGTCTCGATGAATACCAGGGGTTGCGGGATTTCTTTTCGTTTATCGTCGGTAAGGAGAAAGAGCCGATCGTTTTTAAAAAAATTGATTGATCATGAACCTTCTCAAACCGGGCTTATTCCTGACGGCTGTTATGCTGTGGCTGTGGACGAACGGCCAGGGGCCGGTGGCAGAGGGTATCGTCGATTCCCTCCGGAAGGATGCCGGGATGGTCAAGCGGTCGGATATTACCGAAATTGATATCGAATCTCCGCGGAAAGCGAAGATCCATCGGAAATATGTGTATACGATCCTGAATAGTACCGGTGATGGATACGCGGATATCAGCACCTTCTACGACAAATTCAATGACCTTGCGGATGTGACGGCCATCTTGTATGATGCCAATGGGAAAGTGATCAAAAAGATCCGGAAGAACGATATGGAAGACTGGAGCATGACGGGCTCGGGCATCCTGATGACGGATTCGCGGATCAGGCTTTATCATTTTTCCTGGCGCAGCTATCCTTACTCGGTCAGCTTCGAGGAGGAAAAGCAAATGAATGGCTTGTTCAATTTACCGGACTGGCGTCCGCAGCAATTTCACGACGTCGCCGTGGAAAGCAGCAGCCTGGTGGTCAGGGTTCCCGCGGGGTATCCATTGCGGTACAAGCAATACCACTATCCCGGGCAACCTGAGAGGGTCGAACAAAAAGGTGGGATGACCTATACCTGGGAGATGCATGACCGGCCGGCGGCAAACCCCGAGCCTTTTGCGCCTGCATGGTTCCGGACGGAAACCAGTATCCAGCTGGCGCCGGGTGATTTTGAAGAGGCGGGGTATAAGGGCCGGCTTTATTCCTGGGCGGATCTGGGAAAATTTATCGGAGACCTTTACCGTGGCCGGGACCAACTGCCGCCGGAAGCGAGGGCAAAGGTGCATCAGCTGGTGGACGGGCTAAAGGATGACAGGGAAAAGATCGCCGTCCTGTATCGTTATCTTCAGCAGAACACGCACTACGTGGGTATCGAGCTGGGTATCGGCGGTTGGCAGCCTTTCGATGCGACCTACGTCTATAACAAACGATACGGCGATTGCAAGGCGCTGGCGAACTATATGGTGGCATTGCTGAAGGAGGCCGGCATCAGGTCCTGGAATGTGTTGATCCGGGCGGGTCAGGTCGCCCCGGCCATCGATACCGGCTTTGCCTGTAATCAGTTCAACCATGCTATTGCGGTTGCCATCGTGGGGAGTGATTCGATCTGGCTGGAATGTACCAGCCAGCTGCTGCCGCCGGGATACCTGGGCAGCTTTACTGCTGACAGGGATGCTCTATTGCTGGATGATGACGGCGGCCGGATCGTCCATACGCCGGTCTATGGGTGGAAAGAGAACCGGCTCGACCGGACGGTACAGGGTACCATCAGCGATGACGGAGCTTTGCAGGCGAGCATGCAGACGGGGTACGGAGGTTTGGAGCAGGATGCGCTGCAGGTGCAGATCGATCGTCTGCCCGGACCGGAACTGACACGGCAACGACAGCAGAATATCGGCATCAGCAATTGCACGATCGCAGCGTTGGATTATCGTGCTACAGCGGGGCCTGTGCCTTTTATTGAAGAAACTATGCGGCTATCGGCGGATCACTTTACGACCATTTCCGGGAACCGGCTGATCCTGCCGCTGGATGCCCTGATCAAACAGTCGGAAGGATTGCGCGAGGGTGCTCAACCGCGAAAAGACGAGATGGAGCTCTCCACATCCTATGAGGAGACGGATTCCGTTCTATTACAGCTTCCGCATGGCTATGTTCCGGAAGGGGCGCTGCCATCCGCAAGATATATGGCCGACTTCGGGAGCTATCGTATCCAAAGTACGCTTACGGGCGACAGCCTGGTCATCACCTGCCTTTTCCGGCAATATAAGGGTATCTATCCTGCGGATGACTGGTCGAAGATGGTCCATTTCTTCAATCTGATAAATCAGGAAGACGACAGACAATTGGTTTTTATCAAACAATGAGCATCGGGCAGCCGCGGCCCTGATCATCGGGCGGCCATGACCGGGAATGGTCATCGGGCAGCCGCGGCCCCGCAAATCGCCTATTGGTCGAAATTATTGCTGTAAATCTCTTTTCCGTCGGCAGTTTTCAGCTGCACAAAATCCACGGCGCATAGCCCGTTGGAGATAAAGCCAAGGCCGGTGATGAGGCCGCATGATTTTTCGTAGGCGGCGGAGAATACTTCGACATTATTGATCCGGATGCTGACTTTTTTATTTTTTACTTCCATCTCGAGGTTTTGCCATGTTCTTACATCCATTCCCAAGGCGGAAAGATCGTGGGTTTGGCCGTTTAAAATGTTGTCGCCGAACTGGGCATCCAACGTACCTGTACAGCCTTTTAAGGTGTTTTGAAAATACATGAAATATTGTTGGCAAAAGATTTCGGTCATCAGAAAGGGGCAGGATGTATTCCTCAATTCGTCGACCTTTATCCTGCAGGTGAGGGTGAAGTTATCGCTGCTGTAGGAGATAGCGGAGGGGAAATAAACCTGGAGGTATGCATTATCCTTTTGCCGGTCAATTTTGCTGTTTGCCAGGTCATCTGCCGTCAGTTGCATCGATCCATCGATACTGCCCCGGGCAGGGAGAATATAGTGAGGCTGGCTCAGGGGTGCCCTCTCTTTGGCATAAAAGAGCCATCGGTCAGTAGGAATACTTACCGGCAATGTTTTAATGATCTGATCATTGGCAATCAACTTTGCGGTATGATATCCCGGCTCATAATAGATATCTGTGAGGGTATAGTTCTTCTTGTATATTCTAACCCGCCGGTGCCTGTCCCAGGATTGCTGGATAAAAAAACTGTCCGCGTTTATATCATCGATGTTGTATTTGAAGATGACGGTATTGGGGAGGTCATTGCTGGTGACTTTGACAAAGGAGAACTGCGCATTCCCTGCATGGATACCTCCGGACTTCCTGATCCTGATGACGGCCAGTAACCCCAGGGCTGCTATTAACAGGAGGCAGGCAATGAGTAGTGGCCTGGTGGGTCTGGCGCGGGCGAATTTCACCCGGGCCGGGCGGGGGTCTTCGATTACCGGCGTTGTCCTGTTGTTATCTCCTTTAAAATGCTGCCAGTTTTGATACCCTATAGACTGGGCCAGGGCATCCAGCGTGGCTATTTGGGGAAGCCGTGAAAACTGTCCGTTCAGGAGGCGTTTGATGGTGGAAAGACTGATCAAAACCCCTGTCCGGGATTCGATCCATTCAGACAAAAAGTTCAGGTCCCGCTGGACCAGTTTGTCGGAATCGGGAAAACCGGCCCGTTTGCAGAGTTCTGTCATGCAAATTCTCACCCATTCATGGTCACTCAATGAATTTGAAGGCATTTTGGATGTATTTGAACGGCTTTTGACAGTGAAAAGATGTTGATCTTAATAAAATTTGCCGGGCATTCACACAAGAACAGGACATTCAAATTTAATCTTTAAACTGGTAAACACATTACAATGAATCGTTTTTTAAAAGCCGTCTTGCTGACGGGATTATTCGTCGGCACCACTGATCTGACTTCCGCCTACGTCTCGCAATGGATCAAAACGGGAAAATTTTCCGAGAAAATGTTGAATTATATCGCAGGCGGGGCCTTGGGGTTGGAGACATCCATCCCGGGAGGCAATGGAGTGGCCTTATTGGGCCTCTTCTTTCATTACTTTATCGCCTTTTCATTCACTTTGCTTTTTTTCCTGCTATTGCCCAGGGTAAAGTTTTTGGCTTTTAATAAATACCTGATGGGGATGTTATACGCGGTGTTTGTAGATGTGGTTGTGGCCGTAGTGATCCTGCCTTTGAGCCGGCTGCCGACAGGGCCATTCAGTGTGGCGCATTCTTTTATAAACTGGGTCACCTTAGGCGTGCTGTTTGGGGTTCCTATCGCGTACAATGCCTATAAGTATTATGGGATCGATAGTAAACACGGGGCTGCCTAAGGGCGGTCCTTTTTTAAGGGGGCGTGACCTTCTCGATATCTAGTGCATGAGCGATAGAGTCATAAACCGTATAGGTACTGTCGGTCAATTGTGTAATCCGGCCGTAAGCCGTGCCATAGACTGTTGAAACGACTTTGTACGTAGTGCTGTCACTGTTGATGAAACTCCATGTGGAAGAATAGTAGGTGCCGTTTTCAACTTGCCAAAGATAGCCATCGCTGGTATAAGTAGTATAATAGTTGTCGAGATCCTGCAAATTGCTCGAACCCCCTCTTGCATAAATTAACGTTCCTGTCCCGGGGCCGGTATAATTGGTATAGGCCGAATCAAATTCCCATTGCTTGCCCGTTAACATCGACAGGATCGAAGGACCTATCGTTTTTGTTATAGTGTCTTTTACTATAGTTGTATCGCGAACGGTAACAACGGTGGTGTCATGGACTGTTACCGGGTTCGATTTTGTGCAGGAAGAAAGATTGAGATTGGATAAAATCAAAAGGGCACAAAGGGCCGGTACGGTTAAAAGGGCGGCTGTTTTTTTCATATTAGTTAATAATGAAATAAGAGTTTGGGTTAATGGGAATGAAGATATAGAAAATTGATTATTGCTATAGCGATAAAATATAGGCGTGTTAATTACACCAATGGACGTGTCAATGTTCCAGATAATCGTGTCCAATCCGTTCGCTGGTTCCTATCGCGTACAATGCCTATAAATATTATGGGATGGAATAAAAAAAACCGCCCGGCTAAAAGCTGGGCGGCAAAAATTTTATTTTTCAGGGTCTGTCTACCGATGGTTCTGTCTTAGGTATTGGATGTGGATTTTCGGATTTGGATTTCTTCTCGGTCTTTCAGGGTTTGGATTAGGTTCTTTTCGTTGGATTTTTGGATTATTCTTTGGTTTTCAGAGGCTTAGGATCTTGGTTTTTCTAAGGTTGGATTGGGTTGGTTCTTCGGATCTGGATCTCTTTTGTTGCTGATACAAAGATGAAAAAAACATTGGCCAGGGAGAAACTTTTTCGACTAATGTTCATTTTGGCCCGACGAAAGGCAGATATGCCCGACGAACCATTTTTTGCTGTTTTTGAACCTTTCCCGCCGGATATTCGTAATACATAGACGACAGGAGAAAGATCAGAATCAATAGTGCGTAATTATTTTGTAATCAATAATCAACAGAAGATGAAAAAGACACATCAGATTGGCTTAATAACAGCCTTACTAGCCGGCGTAGCTTTTACCCCCCCTCAGGATCGGGTACAAAGCTCTTCCATCCCGGCTTCTTCCGACGCAGCGTTCAGATTAAGCAATGCACCCGGGTTTGGGCTTTCCACGGGTAATTTATCCAATGCTTACGATTGGGCTTTTGACGGCTGTCTACAGCCGGATAACCCTGTCAGGGACCTGCGGTTAACCCCCTTGGGCGTTCAGGTGGCCTATTCGTTCGGGCTGTAATTTACTGTCACATTCATGACATAACGATCAATGCGGGCTGCCTGAGGGCGGCCCTTTTTATGGGGGCGTGATCTTCTCGATATCTAATGCCTGACCGGTAGAGTCATAACCCGTAAAGGTACTGTCGGTCAAACTTATGATCCTGACGTGACTCGTGCCAAGGCCTGATAAAGTGACTTCGAATGCGCTGCTGTCACCATTGGTGAAGTTCCATGTACCTGAATAATAAGCAGTGTTCTCCAGGGTCCAGAAAAAGCCATCGGAGGTGTAGGTGCTGTACCAATTATCCAAATTCAGCGCATTGCCGGTTCCGCCCCTGGCGTATTCCAAAGATCCTGTTCCGGGGCCGGTAGAATTCGAATACACCGTATCGATTTCCCATTGTTTGCCCGTAAACATCGCCAGGATCGAAGGTCCTGCTGTTTTCGTTATAGTGTCCTTTACAATAGTTGTATCGTGAACAGTAACAACCGTGGTGTCATAGACTATCACCGGGTTCGATTTTTTGCAGGAAGTCAGGTTTAGATTGGCTACCACGAGAAGCGCGAAAATAGCTGGTACGGTGGCAATTGTAATGATTTTTTTCATTTTGATGCAATAAAGGTTATGGGGTTATTGGCCTGAAGATATACAAAGCAATTGATTGTCATAGCCCCCCTTTAGGGTCGGGTTGGTTTCAGCGATAACCGCGTAATTATTCCAGTTATTCGTGCAGCCGGGAAAAGCAAAGACCCCGACTTTCGTCGGTCGGCCGTTTACGGCACCAGCACGATCTTCCCATGCGTATGGTGCTGCTCCAGCTCGGCGAAGGCTTCACGGACCTGGTCGAGCTTGTAGACATGCGCGATCGGGA
>Ga0302325_10018506_pt1 | contig 14680 bp, 20 predicted proteins | sample Palsa_T0_2_FD_201948 | JGI IMG/M metagenome (GOLD analysis project Ga0302325, IMG submission 201948) | Peat permafrost microbial communities from Stordalen Mire near Abisko, Sweden - Palsa_T0_2 | ecosystem: Environmental > Terrestrial > Soil > Palsa > Peat permafrost | place: Sweden: Abisko... | reverse complement strand
CGAGTCGTGACGGGCGATGCATCAGATCCGGTAGCCGGCCTCACGTACGGTCTGGATCAGGGGTGGCTCGCCGAGCTTGGCGCGTAGCCGGCTGATCGCGATCTTGACGGCGTTCGTGAACGGGTCGGCGTTCTGATCCCAGACGTGCTCGAGCAGTTCCTCGGCGGGGACGATCCTGCCTTCGGCGGCGAGCAGGTGTTCGAGCACACCGAACTCCCTGGCGGTCAGCGCGAGCCGGCGGCCGCGACGGATTGCGACTCGGCGGGCGGGGTCGAGCGTCAGGTCGGAGTGCTCGTACGTGGGCGGGCGCGGCTGTCCTGCGCGGCGGGCGAGCGCTCTGATCCGCGCGACCAGCTCGGCGAAATCGCATGGCTTGGGGAGGTAGTCGTCGGCTCCCAAGCCGAGTCCCTCGACGCGGTCGGCGATTGTGCCGGATGCGGTCAGCATCAGGATTCGGCTTTGCACGCGGTCCGCGACGAGCGTGCGGCAGACCTCGTCGCCCGGCACGTCGGGCAGGTCGCGGTCGAGCACGATCACGTCGTAGTCGGTGATCATCGCTTGCTCGAGGGCGGTGGTGCCGTCGAGCGCAACGTCGACCGCCATTCCCTCGCGGCGCAGGCCAATGGCGACCGCGTCGGCCAGTCCTTCGTGATCCTCGACGACGAGCACTCGCATGTTCTTGGCGGCGTCCGCACCGCGACTCGACGATAACCGGCTCGGGTTTCAGCCAGGTTTCGTTTTTCGCGACCGGGACGAAACCTGCCACCCCGTACAACCGGCCTCCGAAGCGAACCTCGAACGCTCAAGGAGGCCCGAGCAGCATGAACATCATCAACCGCGTCAGCGCGACCGACCCGCTCTGGCGGGCCCGCGTGCGGCGCCAGGGACGCACGGGACGGCTCACGCTCAGCCTGCTGATCGGCGCAGTGATCGCTGCCGCGCTGCTCACGGGCTGTGGTGGCTCCAGTGGCGGCGGCGTCGCACAGATCAAATCCTCCACGACCTCGAAGCGGAGCGCCAAGTCTTCGGCGAAGCCGAACCCGCTCGCCTTCTCGCAGTGCATGCGCTCCCACGGGGTGCCGGACTTCCCCGATCCCAACAGCGCGGGGCTAATCCAGATCAGCGGCACGAAGGGAGGTGGTGGTGTGAACCCGCAGTCGCCGGCGTTCCAGACCGCCTCAAACGACTGCAAATCGCTGTCGCCTGCGGGCCACGTGAACCCGGCGCAGCAGAAGCAGACGATCGCCGCCGCGCTGAAGTTCGCGACCTGCATGCGGGCGCACGGCGTCTCGAACTACCCGGACCCGACGACCGGCAGCGGTGGAGTGATCCGGATCGGCGGACCTGGCGTGAACCCCAATTCGCCAGTGTTCCAGGCCGCGAAGAAGAAGTGCGGGTCGCCGCTGGTCGGGGGTAAGGCCCTACCGGTTCCCGAAGCGGCTGGATGATGATGGGCACCACCACGACAGCTTCACCGACGGGTGAGGCGCCGATGCCGCCGAGCCCTGAGCCGCGGCGTCGGTGTGGCCGTCTGCTGGCCGGGGCGGTCGCGGTCGTGCTCGTCGTCGCTGTGGTGGTCGGGCTAACGACCGGCGTGTTCGACCCTCACCACGCCCGAGCGGGCGGGGTGAGCGATAACGAGTACCCGACGTCGTTCGCGACCGTGACCGAAGGGCCGCTGTCCTCTCAGCTCAGTGCGAGCGGCACGCTTGAGTACACGACGTCGGGCGGCTCGGATTACACCGTCGTCAACCAGGCGTCGGGGACGTTCTCGAAGCTGCCGTCCGCAGGTGAGACGGTGTCGCGCGGGGACGTGTTGTATCGCGTCTCGAACGATCCGGTGATCCTGCTATACGGCGATACGCCGGCGTACCGGTCGCTGTATGAGGGCGACACCGGTCCGGATGTGCGCGAGCTCAACCGCAATCTGGTCGCGCTGGGGTACGCGACCAGCATCGAGCTCGATCCGAGCTCGGTCTATTTCAGCGACGAGACCGCGGATGCGCTTGAGCGGTTGCAGGACAAGCTCGGTGAGGACGAGACCGGCTACCTGACCGAGGGGCAGGCCGTGTTCCTGACAGGTCAGGTTCGGATCACGTCGGTCAGCGCGACGCTCGGGACCAGTGCCGCGCCCGGTGCGGTTATCGCGCAAGCGACCTCGACCAGCCGCAATGTGCTCGTCAACCTGGATGCGTCCGAGCAGACCGAGGTAAAGGTCGGCGACAGCGTGCAGGTCACGCTGCCCGACGGGCTGACCACCCCCGGCGTGGTCAGCGGGATCGGCACCGTCGCGAGCTCCGGATCGTCCGGGACGACGATCCCGGTGCACATCTCGCTCAAGCATCCGCGGGAGGCCGGCACGCTCGATCAGGCCCCGGTGAGCGTTGAGGTCACGACCGTCGCTGTCAAGAATGCGTTGATCGTGCCGGTCGATGCGCTGCTGGCGCTGTCGGGCGGCGGGTACGCGGTTGAGACCGTCAACGCACAAGCGGTCCATCAGCTCGTGGCGGTCACGCTCGGCACGTTCGATGACGCCGCCGGGACGGTGCAGGTCACCGGCGATCTGCAGGCGGGCGTGCGGATCGTGGTGCCCAACGTATGAGCACCAGGCCCACATTCCCGACGACGACGTCTGCCCCGCATCGCGCCCCAGTGACGACCGACGGCTGGGCGCTCGCGGACGGCGGCCGTCGGGCGGTGCTGGAACTGTCTGAGGTGACCAAGACCTACGGGTCGGAGCCGCCCGTCCCGGCGCTACGCGGCGTCAGCCTGACCGTCGCCCAGAGTGAGCTGGTCGCGATCGTCGGCCCGTCGGGGTCGGGCAAGACGACGCTTTTGCACATCATCGGCACGCTCGACCGCCCCACCAGCGGCACCGTCCGGATCGACGGGATCGACATCGCCGAGCTGGCCGACCGTCAATTGGCGGCGCTGCGCGCCCGCAGCATCGGATTCGTGTTTCAGCAGTTCTTCCTCGCTGAGCACGAGAGCGTGCTTGACAACGTCGCCGACGGGTTGCTGTACGCCGGGGTCGAGGTCAGAGAGCGTCGCGAGCTGGCCACCCAGGCGCTGACCCGGGTCGGGCTGATGGAGCGCCAGCGAGCGCGTCCGACGACGATGTCCGGCGGTCAGCGCCAACGGATCGCGATCGCCCGCGCGCTCGTCGGCCGGCCCGCGATCGTGCTCGCCGACGAGCCGACCGGCAACCTCGACAGCCAGACCGGCGAGGGGCTGCTCAACCTGCTGTTGGAGATCAACGCGGAGGGCGCGACGATCATCGTGATCACTCACGACCACGACCTCGCTGATCGGCTGCACCGCCAGGTCCATATGCGCGACGGCCTGATCGTCTCAGACACCACGACCGCCCCGCAGCTCGCCGCGGTCAACAGCGAAGTGGAGAATCTGTCATGAGCGCGGCCACGCAACTGGTCCCTGCGCGGCTGCACTCAGGCGACATGGCCCGCGTCGCGAGCGTCGGGCTGCGCACCCGGAGGCTCCGGGCTGCGCTGTCGGCGCTCGGGATCGCGATCGGGGTCGCCGCGATCGTTGCCGTGCTTGGCCTCTCCTCCTCCTCCCAAGCCGGACTCTTGTCGGAGATCGACCAGCTGGGGACCAACCTGCTGATCGTCACCAACGGCCAGACGTTCACCGGCGCCAGCGCCACGCTGCCGCTCACAGCGCCGGCGATGATCGGACGGATCGACCCGGTCACCAGGGTCGCCGACACCGGCGACGTGTCGACCGCGAATGTGTTTCGCAGCCCACTGATCCCGTCGGTCGACACCAACGCGCTCACCGTCGACGCCGCCAGCCTCAACCTGCTCCCAGCCGTCGGCACCAGCGTCACGCAGGGCTCGTACCTGAACGCCGCCACCGCCACCGCGCCAACGGTCGTGCTGGGCGCCGCGGCCGCACAGCGGCTCGGGATCGACCGCGTCTACCGCGGCGAGCGCGTTTGGCTCGGGGGCACGTGGTTCTACGTGATCGGGATCCTCAAACCAGCGGTGCTCGCGCCCGAGATCGATTCAAGCGCACTGATCGGCTACGCGGCCGCCAAGCGCTACCTCAACTACACATCCGACACCAGCGGCCACGTGACAGTCGGCCCGCCGACCACGATCTACGTCCGCGCGCGAAACAGCCAGGTCAACGCCGTCGACAACGTTCTCGCCCAGACCGCCGACCCGGAAAACCCCAGCTACGTCGACATCAGCCAACCCTCCGCGGCGCTGACCGCCCGCGCCGACGCCCAAGGCGCGTTCAACGGCCTGTTCCTCGGGCTCGGCGCCGTCGCGCTGCTCGTCGGCGCCGTTGGGGTCGCCAACATCATGATCATCAGCGTGCTCGAGCGCCGGTCAGAGATCGGTCTGCGGCGCGCGCTCGGAGCGACCCGCGGACAGATCCGCGCCCAGTTCCTGTCAGAGGCGATCCTGCTCGCGCTGCTCGGCGGCGCGGCAGGCGTTGCGATCGGCGCGCTCGCTACCGCCGTCTACGCCCACACCAAGCACTGGGCGGTCGTAATCCCCACCGAGGCATGGACCGGCGGGATCGCCTCCGCGATCCTGATCGGCGCGATCGCCGGGCTACTCCCGGCAATCCGGGCAGCACGCCTGTCACCGACCGAAGCGCTCAGAACCGGATAACCCGACCCCGACCTCGGGACCCCGTCGGATCAAGCGTGTCGGCTGGCGGGCGCCAACGAGCCGATCGATGAGCTGACCGTCGCCGCCCATCCCGATCGCCACCGAGCGCTTGAACGGGTCGGCGGCGCCGAGGCGGTCGACCCGCACACGGGCTGGATCCCGGCCGCTGCGGTCGTCGTCGACTACCTCCAGCTGATGCGCGCCGAGCGCCCGACGGGCAACCGGGTCGAGGACGTGTCTGAGTTCAGCCGCGGCCTGAAACGCCTCGCCCGGGAGCTGTCGTGCCCGGTGATCGCCGTCGCACAGCTCCACGGGAGCGGCGCAGGTGGAGCAGTATTCAATCGGCGCGGACAGTCACAGCGAAAGGTGGCTCTACCGTGCGAACCCAACAAGCGCGCGGACACGTTCGTGACCACCAACCAGAGGAGAAGTCCGAATCGGCCGCCCCGGCGGCGTCGAGGCGGCTGCAGATTCGAGATCCAGCAGTGCGGCGGACTTTGCGTGAGACTTCTGTCATCGACCGACCGTTACCAGCAACGTGCAAGCACCTGCGCGTCGCGTTAGGCTGCGGCTGTTTCATCGACGAGGGCGGCGGCGGCTCGCAGCGCTCTCAGCGAGGAGGAGAACTGGGTCAGCGTTCGAGCCGGGGAGGAGCGCAGTCGCACTTCGAGTTCGCGCTCGAAAGTCTTCGTGGCTCGCGCCAGTGCCTTCCTCCCGGCTGGTGTGAGTTCGATGATCGACGAGCGTCGGTCGTCGGGGTTGGGGCGCCGCTTGCAGTATCCCGACGCCTCGATTGAGTCGACCAGCTTGCTGACGCCCCCGGTGCTGAGTGACAGGGCGCCGACGATGTCGTACACGCGGCAGTTGGGTCGGGTGGCGATGATCTGCATCGGCTCGAACTTGTGCAAGGGCAGATCGTGCTCGACGCGCATGCGCGCGTCGATCGCGTTCCAAAGCTCGGTCTCGAACCGGATCAGGTCGCTGAAAAGCTGCTTGAGATCTTCCATCAGTCGGATTCGGAGTGGATCCACGCTCGGCGCTGATATTCCATCAGACCGAGCAGCGTGACGAGCGCGACGATGCCTCCGGCGATCAGCGATCGTGCGAGCGAATGGGAGGTGAGGACGGCGACGAGCAGCGCGACGGTCGCGCCCGCAAGGGCCGCTGTTATCACTGCGACCATCCCGGCGACCGTGCGGTAGCCCTGGCGCCGGCTCATCGCTGCTTCTCAGGTGACGTCGTCGATCATCACGAGCACGCGGCCATCCACGCCGCGTTCAACCAGCTCGTGGGCGTGCGCGATTTCGGACAGGGGGACGCGCGCGGCGATCACTGACCGCAGGGTCCCGGCTAGGAGCGCCGCGGTGAGCTCCCGAGCAGCGTGAGCCTTGACCGCCGGGGCGAAGTCGTCGCTGCCGAGCAGTCGCAGGGTCGTGTCGGCAAATCCCAGCTGCCAGTAGGGAAGCCTCGGACAGTCAACGGAGGAGTAGTAGGAGCTGATCACGGCTCCGATCGCGATCACCTCGGCGTCGAGATCGACGTGGGCCGAGAAGTCGACCTCGGCGATCCGGTTGACCCCGTCGGGCGCGATCGCCCGGATCGCGGCCGATAGCTCCGGGTCGTCCGAACTGAACACGTGCTGGGCGCCAAGCTCCTTCGCACGCTGTTTTTGGGCGCGGCGGACAACCGCGATCACCGTGGCCCCGTCTCGCACCGCCATCTGCGTCGCGATCGAGCCAACGCCGCCGGCGGCTCCATGCACGAGCACGGTCAGCCCGTCGAGCGGCCCGTCAGCACGCACCGCCCGATATCCGGTAATCCCGGCGATCCCTAGGCACGCGGCCTGTTCGGCGAGCTCGCGGTTGGTCGAGTCGCTGCCGGCGTCGGTGAGCGGAACGGCAAGCTCCGACGGGACAACCACAAACTGGGCCGCGGTCCCGAACGGCCGATATGACTGCGCGCCGTAGCACCACGCCGACTGACCGACACGCTCCTCGTCAACGCCCTCGCCGACCTGATCGATTCTGCCCGCGCCATCGCTGTGTGGAATGACCCGGGGGTAGGTCATCTGGGAGCCCTGCCATCCGGCTCGCTTCTTGACGTCGCCTGGACTGAGCCCGGAGATCGACACAGCGATTCGGACCTCCCCGGGACCCGGGCGCACATCGGGCATCTCGCCGAACACGAGCGTCTCGCGTGCCGGGCCTTGACGCTCATACCACGCCGCGCGCAAGCTCGCTCGTCCTCAGTTGACCTGCCGCGTGGCCTTGGCGAGGTTCGCCCTCAGCTCGTCGGCGTTCTGGCGCACGACGAAGGTGGGCTGATCGACGTCCAGGCGCCACGCGTCGGCCAACCCGCCGACGTCGATGGCATCGAACCCGAACTCCTCATATAGGTCGGCGGCGAACTTCTTGGCGCCGGGATCGTCGCCCGCGTAGCCGAGCGCTCGGCGGTTCAAGGTGCCCGGTGGTGTTCCGTCGCTGGCGATCGCGGCGGCGTCGAGATGGTTAGACGCCCGCACCAGCTTGCTCGTCGGCAGGCGCGCCTGAAGGTATTGCGGCACCGTCAGCTCGCCCGAATCGATCTCGGCGATCGGTCCGTCGCGCTTGGCGAAGTAGTTGCACGTTGTGAACACGACCTTGCCCGCGAGCGGGTTGACCGGCAGCGCCGCCGCGCCCGCCAGCGGGATCGCCAAGATCGCAAACGTTCCTGTCGCGGCGGCGTCGGCGGCGGTGGCGGCCCTCGCCTTCGGACCCAGCTCCGCCACCAGCTCGCCAAGCGTCTCCGGGCCGCTGTTGTTGGCGATCACGATCTCATAGCCCCTGGCGATCGCCGCCAGCGAGAAGCTCCGCCCGATGTGTCCTGCGCCGATCACTCCGATTGTCGTCATCTCACCAGCGCCAACTTTCCGTAGGGGTGCTTTCCCTGGAGCGCCTCTACTGCGCGACGTGCATCGCTGAACGCGAACGTCTGGCCGATCGGGACGGTCAGCATGCCTTGGGCGGCCAGATCGAGAATCGACTGACGCGCCGCGGCGCGAAACGGCCCGCTTCGCGGGACGGAGCCTCCGACCACCTGGAAACCGTCCCGCCTCACGCGCCCAAAGGCGGCGGTGGAGACAATTCGTCTGCGATCGCCGACCAGCGCCAGGACACATCGACCGCTTCATCTACCCCTACCGTGTCGACCGCGGCGTCGACGCCGTCCGGCGCCGCCGCCCGGACTCGCTCCTCCAGCCCGGGGCCGTACGCCACCGGGGTTGCGCCGAAGCCGCGCACGGCATCGAAATCGCACTCACCCGCGGTGCCGATCACCCTCGCGCCGAGCAGCATCGCCTGCTGCACAACGCTTGTGCCCACCCCGCCCGCGGCGCCGTGCACCAGGACGGTGTCGCCGTGTGAGACGCCGACCACATCGAGCGTGTCCGCGGCAGTCGCCCCGACCAGCAGGAGGTTCGCCGCCTGCGCAAAGCTAAGCGCCGCGGGCTTGGCAAACACGTCCGCGGCCAGAGCATTGAGTGCGGAGGAGTAGCCATCAAAGACCTGGAAGGCCACGACCTCGTCGCCGACCGCGCCCCCGCCCGATCCGATCTCCGTGTCGGCGCCAAGCGCCGCGATCACCCCCGCGACCTCGTAGCCGATCGTGAGCGGGAGCAGCCCCGGGTCCTGGCCTCGGGCGAAGTGCTTGTAGTCCGCGGGATTCATACCGGCCGCCCGGACCTCGATCGTCACCTCCCCCGGCGCAGGATCCGAGACCTCCACCTCGATCTGCTCGAGCACCTCCGAGCCGCCGAAGCCAGTAGCAATCCACCTTCGTGCATCCATCAGGCCGACAGCATATCAAATAAGCTTCCAAGGAAGCCACTTTCAAGTAATCGACTTGTAGACACCGGAGCTGTCGAGACCGCCGGTCGCTTGAAAGCTGATGCCAACCTGTCGGCGCCGCGCGAGTCCGTCTTGCAGCTGCACGACGCGCTGCGACGCGGCCAGTTCGGCTGAGATCGACCTCCCCGGGGCCGAGACTGCCGTCACGACGCAGTCACGACGACGACGCTGCCGCTTCGGTCGGCGGACGGACCGGACCGGAAGCGGACGCCAGCGAAGGCCGGGGGCATCAGATGACTCATCGTTCGTGAGAAAATCGGCAGCAATGATCCTGTCGGCCTAGCCTGAGAACCCGAGGACTACCGCCGATGAACGACTGGAGGGTGCCGGATGACCGATGCGCTTGACCTGACCAGCGAGATCGCCGCCGCGATTGATGGCGCGGCGTTGCGCGGAGCCACGCCCGCGCTGGCCTATGTGCGCGACGACCTGAGCCCAGCGGTGTCATTTCGAGGCAGCACCCAGGTGCACAGCCCGACCGAGCTTGCGCTGTGGGCACGCAAACGCGACAGCGGGCTCGCGGCGGCGATCTCAGAGCGGCCCAAGGTCTCGCTGGTCTATTACGGCGGCCCCGACGGGCCGGGCCCGCTGTTTCTCTCGATCGAGGGACGCGCGCGCGTCGCGCCTGAGATCAACGATGAGGTCTGGTCGGCGATGATCGAGGGCGAACGCCAACAGGACCCTGAGCGCAGCGGGGTCGCGGTGTTGATCGAGGTCGACAGCGTCACCGGCGCTGGCGCCGGCGGGTTCTTTCAGCAGGCGCGCGCCTGAACCGATCAGGTCCGGACCTCCGCGGACGACCGCGAGCGCAGACTCGGAATCGTTCACCGCGCAGGCAGCACACGCTCCGCCGTCTGGGTGTCGCGAGACTTCTGCAACGTCGGCGCCGCTGAAGCTATGAGACCCGGGCTTCCGCTCGGGCTGGCCGTGGAGTCAAAGGAGCAGTCGAGGCTCGATCTCTCAACCGGACGTCTGCGCCTCTTGTTCGTTTCCGGCACACTCGTGCATAAGCGGCAGGAGAGGTCAGGAGTCAGTCGGGCCAGTCCCAGTGCGGAACCTCACGGATGGGATGAAGCTCGGCGTCGGTCTGCGCGAGGGAGTTCTGTTGTGCGACCCGTGCTCCGAACTGGACATGCTCGCGCACCGCTTGACGAAACGGTTCATCGTCGGGCATTCCGGCTTCATCTAGCGACTCCAGGTAGACCTCGGCGAACCGCTGGCGCTGTTCGTCGGTGATCTTCAGGTTGCGGTGCACGTCGACGATGTAGCCAAACCCCAGCTGCTCGGTGAAGCGTGGCGGCCCGCCGAATGACTCGGCGGTAAACCAGGTCAGATGATCGACGTGGGTCACGACGCGATGTGTGAAGACCTGCTTGAGGATCGGGTCGGCGAGCGCCTTCGCGTAAAACAGTTCCTCGAGCCGATGCAGGCCCTCATCGCCACTGGCATGCTCATACAGGGTCTCGTTCGCGTGCCGGGCGCTCTCGTCCACGGACCGAATGATCGCCGATCGTCCGAGCAACGTCCACCGCATCGCCATCCAGCGCGACCGCCCGGGGCGCCGGCGCTCAGGTCCGAACACCCGCGCGGTTTTCGGACCTCACGCTGGCTGATCTCAGAGCCGCAAGCTTGTGGTCTAACCGTCCGGGAGCCGGTTTGGCCCGACAGCGGCTTTCCCCACGGCGGCCGCGGGTCGGTGGTCATCGGGCGCGTGAGGGTCGGCGTTGGGTGGGGCGGTGGGGTTCCCAGCGAAACAATGCGACGGCCGCGATGAGTCCGCCGAGCGCCCAGGCGGCGAGCACGATCAGGTCGTGGGCGGGCAGCAGCGGGCCCGAGCCGGCGTGGTATCGCAGCGCGACGGTGGCGCCGTGGATCACCGGCTGTGCGGGCAGGTAGCTTGCGAGCGTGTGCAGCCAGTGCGGTTCGCTGATCTGTCCGACGACGCCGGAGATGATGATCACGGGGAAGTAGATCGCGATCATGATCGCGCCGGCGGCTTCGACGGTCGGGATGATGCTGGTCAGCGCGGTCGCGGTCGCGGCCCACGCGGCCGCGCCGAGGATGAATACGATCAGTACGCCCAGCGCGGCGGTCGCGGTGATCGGGGTGTGGTAGAGCAGCACGCCGACCGCGATGGTGACGGCGCCGGCGGCGACTGCGACCAGCATGGTCGCGAGGATCCGGGCGAGGAAGTAGGCCGAGCGCGGCAGCGGGGTCGCTTTCCAGCGTTTGAGGATGCCGGCCTCGCGCGCAGCGACGAGGCGGATCCCGTAGGTGTTCCAGGCGGTCAATGTGAGTCCGAAGCTGCCGCGGCTGGCGGCCGTGAGGGCGCTGACGTGGCCGTGGCTGACCGCGGTGATCAAAAGGATCACCGGCAGGCCCAAGCCGACCACGACGGTGCGGCCGTTTGCGAGCAGCAGCCTGGCCTGGTAGGCGATCTGGGCGCCCAGCAGTCCCGGGATACCGGGAAGTCGGGTGGTGTTGGTGTCGGTCATGGCGGGGGTCGCGGCTGGTTGGGTGATGTCGGTCATTGAGTGGTGGATGAGTTAGAGGGCGAGTGGTTGGCCGATTGCGGTCAGGTAGGCGTCTTCGAGGCTGGGCGGTCCGACCTCGAGGCCGGTGAGCTGGTAGTGATGCCGATCGGCCCAGGCGAGCAGATCACGCAGCGACCCGGTCAGATCGTCCGATGAGATCTCAAGCGTCCGCGTATCGGGGTCAAGATGGCGGGCAAGCGTGTCGGGCAAATCGGTCGCGTTGACGCCGGCTGGGAGCGGGCAGCGGATCGTGCTCGGTCCGCCCTGGGCGCGCATCTGTTCAGGGGTGGTGTCGGTGACGATCCGCCCGGAGGCGAGCACGATCACGCGGTCGGCGAGGTGGTCTGCTTCGTCGATGTAGTGGGTGGTCAAAAGGACCGTGGTCCCGGCCTGGGTCAGCCGCTTGACCGCGGCCCACATGTGCCTACGCGCCTCGGGGTCAAGGCCGGTGGTTGGCTCGTCTAAGAAGAGGACTTCGGGTCGGCCGATGATCCCGATCGCGACGTCTACGCGGCGGCGCTGACCACCGGACAGCACACCCACGTGGGTCTGCGCGTCCTCGGTCAGGTCGATCATTTCAAGCACCTCCTCGACACGCCACGCGCGTGGGTACAGCGACCCGTAGAGCGCGAGCGTCGCTTCGACGGTCAGCTCCGGGTCAAGACTGGTGGACTGCAAGACCAGCCCGATCCGCGACCGCCAGCGCCGGCCGCCTCGACAGGGGTCTGTGTCGAGCACACGGACGGTCCCGCTGGTCGGGCTGACGAACCCCTCGAGGATCTCAAGCGTGGTCGTCTTGCCGGCGCCGTTGGGGCCGAGCACGGCCAGGACCTGACCCTCGGGGACCTCGAAGCTGACCCCATCGACAGCCGCGAGGTCCCCAAAGCGCTTGGTCAGGTTGTCGACCGCAACCGCGGTCATCGGCCCACTTCGTTGCTGTGGGTGTTGCTGGGGCGGCCAGCGCCCCGCAGGACGCAGGTGGTCCTGAACAGGCCCCACACGAGCAGCACGCCGCCGATAATCGCGGCGCCCGTGCTCGCCGCGACCAGCCCGAACACGAGCAGCGCGACGCCCAGAGCGATCAGGACGAAGTGCCTGTACCGGCTGGGAAAGAGTAACAACATGAGTTTTTTGGCTCCTTGGGTGTTGGTGATTGTTGGGTATGTCAGTGGTCTGAGCCGACAAGCTCCGCAACTTCGCTCGGACGCGGCGGGCCGTGCAGCACCTCCGGGGTAAACAGGCCGGCCAGCAGCTCGATCGCCGCGACCGCCTCACCCAGCTGACCGTGTTGCGCTTCATCCAGCGCGGAGGCGAGCACCTCCTGCAGCGGTGTCGCCGCGCCGGCCCGCGCCGCCCGCTGACGCAGGACCGGGGTGGGCCGCACCAGCGTCCGTCGGCGGTCCGCGGGGTCGACCGTCGTCTCAAGCACCCCGATCTCGCGCAGCTTGGCCACCGACTGCGAGACGTGGCTTTGAGGAAAGCCGGTCCGCTCGGTGATCTGGCTGATCGAGCTCCCCGGGTGATAGGCGACATCGATCAAAACGAGCCGCACGCTGGTGTTGATCACGCCCTTGGGCAGTGCCCGTTCGGCGAGGCCCATCAGCGTACGGCCCAGGAGAAACAGGTCAGTAGCGTTCACATCACAAATTGATACATCATGAATTGATGGATGTCAAGACCGGTTCCGACGGGGTCGCGCTCGCGACCGAGCTCGCGCGAGCGCCGTGTCCACACGCGTCCGCGCTGAACGCGACCGTTCGGTGCATCGCCTGGGATCGAGCCGCCCCTCGCGACGGGGCGCGGGGCGACTCGGGTCGACCGATGACGGGCCTGCGATCGAGCCGTCCGATGATCGTGAGCGGCTCGCCCGACGCTGACCGTCCGTCTCGGACCGTCAGTGGCGGCAGCGGCGGCGTGGGATCGCCGCCCACCGAGACGCTGCGATCATCGCGGTCACCATGTGCTGGTCCAGTTGCTCTTCACCCCCATTGCTCGCGGGCTGGGGGGTCTCGGTGGGGATCGCGGTCTCCGCCCGCTCCACGGATGTGCGCGTTGCCCAGCAGTTGAGCGTGCTCGTTAGCCTGCCGCTGCTGGCCATTTTGGCGCTGATGTCGCTGAACGTCATCACCGTGTCGACCGGTTTCGCGGTCGTCCTTCGCCGCCGTCCTGCGGCGAGCCGTGGCGGCGGCGTTCGACCGCGAGCGACTCATCACCGGAACCCAGAGGTGACCAGCGGCCCACGACACGAGGCGCTTCGACCAGGCAGACAACAATTGAGACGTACACCCAAAGGAGAACAGCAATGTCCGCGACTCTGCGGCTGACGCGCAACGTCGGCTCCGCCGCCTTCGAGCTTCGACGAGGACGGTTTGACATCTTGGTCGATGGCAAGCCTGTCGGCTCGCTCTCGAACCACGACACGGTGGAGATCCCAGTCGCAACCGGGCGCCACAACCTCGTCTTGCGCAAGGGCCGATATTCGAGCCGAACTTTGACCTTCGACGCCGCCAACGGTCAAGCCATCAACTTCCGGTGTAACGGCGCCAGGATCTGGCCGACCTACGTCGCCTCCATCGTCAAGCCCGACCTCGCGATCAGCCTGAAGGCGGAGTGAGCAACCCCGTGGAAGCCGACGGTTAGAGGCCGAGATCGACGCCGCGTGGGAGGACTGGGTGGAGACGCTTCCGTGCACGACCTGTGGCACCGGTGCCGGTCAACAGTGCGAGCTCAACGAGCATGACCTTGGACTTCATGAGGGCTACCGGACCCATGAGGCGCGCGAAGCGCAGATCTCCGAGAACCTGGCCGACCGGCGGAGTTCGGTCCGGACCGTCTCGGGCGGTAGCTTTGAGACCAAGCGCTCGCGCTGGGGCTAGGGATGGTCATTCAGGGTCGCGGCCCCCGGCGCTCAGCGTCACCGGCTTAGCAGTGGGTCGCAGACACCGCTCCCCGGGATGAGCTCTGAGGTGTTCAGCGCTTGACGGCCGGCTAGACCGTCGGCCTGCCGCGCGCGACACCTGCTTTCACGGTCATTGTCCTGGCGCGCGGAACACGAGCACCCACGGCACGCCGTTGTCGGCGCATACGATCGTCGGGCCGTTGTTGTGAGCGGTGCAGTTGAGCAGACGCTCCGGGTCGTCTCGATAGGAGACGCCGATCGACTCCGGCGTGTCGAACACGGTCGAACCCTCGTTGTGCAGCAGCTCCTGGACCTGCACTTCGGTGGCTCGGACAAATCCACAGCCTGGTGTCACGGGTGAAGCGCCGCCAGCGTCCTTGGTGGCGGTCGCCGGACATGCCGTCCATCTGTGCGGCAGCGACGCGGACGAGACACCGGTCGGGACGGTGGCGGTCGCGTCCGCGTGCGTGAGCGCAGCTTCGTGAGCGGACCCCCGCCGGCCAGCTTTTGAGGTCTGTCGATGCGGATGACCGTGGGTCTGACCGGCGCCCCCGCAGGCGGTGACGACGGTCGTGACCGTCACTACGGCCGCCCATGACCATCTGTTCCTCCCGCCCGCCGGGACCATGGCGCCGAAATGTAATCCCTGCACGGTGTCGGCGCCAGCTCTACCGCGGATCTCTGCACGAGCATCGGATGCCGCTCTACACCGACTCC
>Ga0302325_10018505_pt1 | contig 14680 bp, 13 predicted proteins | sample Palsa_T0_2_FD_201948 | JGI IMG/M metagenome (GOLD analysis project Ga0302325, IMG submission 201948) | Peat permafrost microbial communities from Stordalen Mire near Abisko, Sweden - Palsa_T0_2 | ecosystem: Environmental > Terrestrial > Soil > Palsa > Peat permafrost | place: Sweden: Abisko... | reverse complement strand
CCGCGCCCGTCACGATCACGACGCGGATCGCGTCGTCCGCATCGGCGCGCCGGAATGCATCCGCCAATTCGCGGCCCATGACGGCCGTGTAGGCGTTCAGCTTGTCCGGCCGGTTGAGCGTGACGGTCAGGATCGGGCCGTCGACGTCGTAGAGGATGTCGCTGTAGGTCATGTTGGCGGTCTCCGAAATGTAAGGCCATAGATTGTGACTCGTCTCACCCTTAGGTGTCACGGCCCACATTTCCACCCGCCCCTTGAGGGCGGGTCGAAATTGTCTTTGAGCGACAGCGAAAAGAGAATTTCGGGGCGGGGTACTGTTTGCGCAGTACCCCGCCCCGAAAAATATCTCGCTACGCTCGAATTTTTCGACCCGCCCTCAAGGGGCGGGTGGAAGGGAAAGCGATATCGATGTGTCCGCATGTTCGAGCATCGCGAGTGCCAGGCGCGCATAAGCCGGCGTGGCGTTGACGGCCTCGAAATTGCTCGCGACGGTTCCGCTCAGGACGCGCCGATAGACGCCCTGCATGATGGACGCGAGCCGGAATTGGGCAAAGGCGAGATAGAAATTCCAACCTTCGATCCGCGTGCGGCGAGTCTGGCGCAGATAGGCGCGCACAAAATCCTGCTCCGTCGGAATGCCGCTAGAGGTGTCGCTGCCGCGCAGCGAGCCGCGTTCGTCGGCCGGGCGGTGCCAGGGCAGCGCGCTGAACGCCAAATCCGCCAGCGGATCACCGAGCGTGGCCAACTCCCAATCGAGCACGGCCACGAGAAGCGGCGCGGTGGGATGAACGATCATGTTGCCCAGCTTGAAATCGCCATGGACGATTCCCATGCGCCGCTCGTCCGGGACGGAATCCGGCAGCACGCGAATGAGCTCTTCCATCTCGGGGATGAGTTCGGTCTCCGTGGCGCGATATTGTTTGACGAAACGGCCGAGCTGGCGGGCGATGTAATCGCCGGGCTTGCCGAAATCGCCGAGACCGACAGAAGCGAAATCGACGCGATGGAGCTTGGCCATCGTATCACCGAAAGAATCGTACACCGCGGCGCGCGCATCCGGCGCCAGATCGGGCAGGCGAGGATCCATCAAGATGCGGCCGGGCACGAAATCCATCACATAGAACGCCGTGCCGATCACATCCGCGTCGCCGCAATAGACCTGCATGCGAGGCACCGGAACATCCGTCTGCGCCAGCGCCTGCATGATCCTGTATTCGCGGTCGACTTGATGCGCGCTGGGGAGCAATTCGCCCGGCGGCTTCTTGCGCATCACATAATGCGCCCGCGCGTCGGCCGGGCCCGTGGATAGCAGAAAGGTGGGATTGGATGCGCCGCCCTGGAACTGTTGAATCGTCAGTTCGCCTGCATAACCCGAGATATGCGCGCGCAGATAGTCGTCGAGCTTCGCCTCATCGAAACGATGCCGCGGCGCGATGTCTCCCACCGGCAGTACGTCTGTGCTGTCGGCCAATGAACGCTCCGCTATCTCGATGCGGCGAATGAATCGCGCAATTGACGCTTGAGGAGTTTTCCCGTCGCCGTGCGCGGGAGTTCCGCCTCGGTCAGCCGAATGGAGGAGGGAATTTTGAAACGCGCCAGCTTCGGCGCCAGGAATTCCCGCAATTCCTGGTCGAGATGGCCGGCGCGCGCCACATCGGCCACCTGGACGATCGCCGCGACCTGCTCGCCATATTCGGCATCCGGCAGGCCGATGACAGCCGCGTCGCGCACGAGGTCATGTTCGAGCAGGGCCGCTTCGACTTCGGCACAATATACATTCTCGCCGCCGCGGATGATCACATCTTTTTTGCGGTCGACGACATAGTGCAGTCCCTCCGCGTCGCGATAGCCGAGATCGCCGGTGCGAAACCAGCCGCCGCCGAACGCGGCCTCGGTCGCCTCGGGGTTCTTCCAATATCCCGGCACGACATTCGGGCCGCGCACCCACAATTCGCCGATTTCGTTGTCGCCGAGCGTGTGGCCCGCATCGTCGACGATGCGGACTTCGGCACACGGCACCGGCCGGCCGACGCTGTCGGGATGGGCGAAATATTCTGCGCCGCTGTTGATGACGACTGCACTCGTCGTCTCCGTCAGCCCATAGCCGTTCACTGGCGAAGCCGCGTGCGCGAACTGCTTGCCGATCTTGTCGATCAAATCGGGCGGGACGGATGCGCCTCCCGCCGAGATGCCCAGGATTGAGGAGACATCGGCACCCGAAGACCGCGCAGCCTCAAGCATCTGCCGTACGACAGTTGGAACGCCGGAAAGCCCCGTCACCTTGTGCTTCGCGATCAACTCGACGGCTTCGCGCGCATCCCATTTGTACATGAGGACGAGCTTGCTGCCGATCGCGGTGCCGACCAGAAGCCCCGTCAGTCCGCCGATATGGAAAAAAGGAAAAGTCTGCAGCGAGGCGGTTTGCGGCATTTCGGTGGGCGAGGGTGTCGAGAAATCTCCCATGAGCCCGCGCGCCACCGTGCCCAACAGCAATGCGTTCATCAGGTTGGTGACGTGGTTGCGCTGTGTCGCCACAGCGCCTTTCGGATTGCCCGTCGTGCCCGAAGTATAGAGGATCGTCGCCAGATCGGTGGGTTCGATCGTCTCGTCCGGCAGGCGATCGGCGTCGCCCGCCGAGGCTTTCGCGAAATCGGTGCCAAGGGACGCCCCGCCCCGCGCCACGACGACCGCCTTCAGGTCCATCATGCCGACCAAAGACGCGACGCGTTCCGCGCGCTCACCGTCGATCAGAAGTGCCGAGGGCGTGGAATCGTTCAGGGCAAACGCGATTTCGGGCGCCGTCCACCAGGCATTGATCGCGACCGCAATGGCGCCGATCGCCTGCACGGCCCAGAAGCTCACCAGCCATTCGGGATAGTTGCGCATGCCGATGGCGACGCGATCGCCTTTTTTGATTCCGGCATCGCGCAGGAAATGCGCCAGCGCCGCGACCTTGGCGAAGTGCTGCCGGTAGGTGATCTCCTCGTCGCCATAGACGAGGAATATGCGGTCATCGAATTGCCGGGTGGATTCCAGCACCGCCCGCAGTGACGGCGGCGCATGCCGATACACTTTGAGCGGATAGCCCGCGGAAGTGTCCTCCGTGAGCTCGAACGGCCCCTCGGCGGTAAACCGCTGGACCAGATCGTTACGCGTGAGCATCTGTGCCCGCTCCCTGATTCATGCGTCCCAGCCGGCCGCCGGGCGGAGAATGCGGGTGTTGTTCTCGAGCGCGGCCGTAACCACGCTAGCGGCCTTTGCAATATGTGACAATTCAGGGAGCGGCTCGCGCCCGCCGCAGAGGCGCTTCCTTCGCCCGCCCAAGAAAAAAAGGCGGCCGAAGCCGCCGAGTTGGACCACTGCGAACGAGGGGGCATCAGTGGTCTGGGTGGGGTTCCCTGGGGCGCTGTATTTTCCGGCCGGGGTTCGCATTGGCCGGCTTAAAGATTCGTCCTTCGCCTGTGCAAATTTCGATGTCGGCCCACGGTCCGTGCTCCGGCATTGCCGCCATCGCCGCCTGATCGTCGGCACATCGCAAACTGACGATCATGATCAATTGACCTTCCTTGTTCAGGAAGTGGAAAGAATAGTTTTCGGCCATCATATTGCTCCCTCACCCATTCGGGGGACACGGAGGTTCTTGGGGACGTCTTCTCGCGGTTACCAGTATCCGTCCGGCATAACCGACAACACTTAGAGTATAGCGCAAACATAACTTTCTAACTGTTCAATATTGACCACTTTGGAAATACCGGACAGCCGACATATTTTGACGATTGCGTCTATTCGCTTGCGCCGGAAATGACCCGTTCGCCGCATTCCGTTTGTGGCTTGCCCACTCGCGATCGGCAGCGCATCGACGTGCCGGTTCGGATCGCGCTCGAACGTGGGGTGCAGATCAGGCGGACCCGCTATTTGCCCGCTCTGAAAGCCGTTGCTCAATGTCTGTGCGCCGTTTGCCGCGTGTTTGTGCTCGTCGGGCTGCGGCTTAAAGGACCCCGTCTCCGGCCAAGCTGGCGGCGCGTCGTGGTTTTGTTATAGATTCTCGGTGTTTCGCGCGAGCGTCGATCGCGTGTGATTTCGGGGGCCGCATACCGTGACACAAGAAATTCGCGCACCGATGGATCGACGGTCGCTATTGACGCTGATCGGCACGGTTGCGGGAAGCGCCGTCATGTATCAGGCGATGACGGAGTTGGGTCACGCGGCGGAATCCGGGTTCGCCGGCCCCATCAAGCTTCCGGGCAACCCCAAAGGCGCCTCCGTCCTGATCCTGGGCGCAGGGATGGCCGGCATGACGGCGGCGTATGAACTGCGCAAGGCCGGCTACAAGGTTCAGGTTCTCGAATACAACGACCGCCCCGGTGGCCGGAACTGGTCGCTCCATGGCGGCGACACCTATACGGAGCTGGGCGGGTTCAAGCAGCAGGTGCAATTCGACAAGGGGCTCTATCTCAATCCCGGGCCGTGGCGCCTGCCGCATCACCATCGCGCCATTCTGTATTACTGCAAACTTCTGAACGTGCCGCTCGAGCCGTTCACCCAGGTGAACTACGCCGCCTATGTGCAATCGAACACCGCATTCGGCGGCGCGCCGAAGCGCTATCGGGAAGTGCATGCGGATTTCAACGGCTATGTCGCGGAGCTGCTCGCCAAGGCCACCAACCAGAACAAGCTCGACCGGCCCGTCACGAAGGAAGACAAGGAAACCCTGCTCAAGGCGATGCAATATTGGGGCGCACTCGACCAGAATTACGAATACAAAAAGGGACTCATCTCCAGCGAGCGCCGGGGCTACGTCTCCGATCCGGGCGGCGGACTCGATTCCGTGCCCGTGCCGTCGGAGCCGATGGCCATGAACGACTTGATGGAGTCGACACTCTGGGGATCCATCCTACAGGGCCATGACTACGAATTCCAGAACACGATCTTCCAGCCGGTCGGCGGCATGGGCATGATCGGCAAGGCGTTCGGCCGCGCGCTCGGCAACGTAATCCACTACAATTGCAAAGTGACGGACATTCGCCAGGACACGAAAGGCGTCACGGTCACATACCACGATGCGAAGAAGGGCGGTGCGCCACGCCAGGCGCATGCGGATTGGTGCGTGTGCACAATTCCCGCGTCGATCCTGGGTCAGATTCCGCTGACCGTCGGCGCGCCGATGAAAGCCGCGATCGACGCGCTGTCCTATGAGAGCTCGACCAAGATCGGGCTTCAGTTCAAGCGGCGGTTCTGGGAAGAGGACGACGCGATCTATGGCGGCATCAGCTACACCGACCAGCCCATCAGCATGATTGGCTATCCCAGCACCGGCTATTTCAAGAAGGGCCCCGGCGTTTTGCTGGGCGCCTATGCATGGGGCCCGGATTCCTACGAGTTCGCGGCGCTGTCTCCGCCGGAGCGGATCGAACGCGCGCTTGCATGTGGCAGCCGGATCCATCCGCAATATCGCAGCGAGTTCCAGCACGGCGTGGCGGTGGCCTGGCACCGCGTGCCCTGGACGCTGGGCTGTTTCGCCCGCTGGACCGACGAATTGCGTGCCCAGCACTACGACAATCTGTGCGCAGTCGACGGGCGGATCGTGCTGGCGGGCGAGCATGCGTCGCGGCTGCCCGCCTGGCAGGAGGGGGCAGTACTTTCCGCGCTGGATGCGATCGGCCGTCTCCACCAACGCGTTGTGGCGGGTTGAAATGAAAAAAGACTTCACCACCCGCATAGTCACAGCCCCCCTCTGCCTCGCTGCGCTCGGCACCTCCCCCGCAAACGGGGGAGGAAAGAAAATGCGCAGCATCAATCGCTTTCCTCTCCCGCACGCGGGGGAGGTGGCGCGCACCGATAGGCTGCAAGAATACTCTAAGGGGAAAAGCAAGTTGCAGTTTGCAGTCTTTGGTGTGGCTCTCGCAATCGTGCTCTGCCTTCCATTCGCGAAAACCGCGCGCGCGGAACAATTCGGCTTTGGCACGTTTCCGCAGCAGACGGGCGAGGCGATCTACAAGGGTGTTTGCCAGGGCTGCCATATGCCGGATGCCAAGGGCGCCGTCGGCGCGGGCGCCTATCCCGCATTGGCGGACAATCCCAAACTGCAGGACGCGGGCTATCCGGTCTACCTGGTCGTTAACGGGCACAAGGCGATGCCGCCATTCGGCGACGGTCTCGGCAATGTGCAGGTCGCCAATGTCGTCAACTACATCCGCACGCATTTCGGCAATCGCTACACCGACGTGGTGAAGCCGTCGGACGTGCAAATCGTGCGGCCCGTCGCGGCGATAAAGAATGCGCCAAAGAACAACATGCATAACTGAAGAACCCCGGGAGATCGCGATATGAAATTTCCAAGGATAAGGGGAGCGCACGCCACGGCCGCGGCGCTCGCGCTGTGTGCCGCAGGTTGCAGTGTCTTCGCCGGCGACATCGCGCGAGACGAGATCCCTGTGCCGAACATTCCGTTTGTTGCGGCGGTGACCGTGCCGCCGGGCTACACGACCTATTATATCAGCGGCGCGATCGCTGCCGTCGCCGATCCCGCAGCACCCGCGGGCAGCGTGCAGCGCTACGGCGACACCGAAACCCAGACGACTTCCGTGCTGGCACGTCAGAAGGAAACGATGGCAAAGCTAGGCCTTACCTTCGGCGACGTCGTGCAGGCGCATGTCTATCTGGTGGGCGATCCAGCCAATGGCGGCAAGATGGATTTCGCCGGTTTAAACAAAGCGTGGCTGAAGGAATTCGGCACCCCGGCCGAGCCCAACAAGCCCGCACGCGCCGCAGTCCAGGTGGCCGCGTTGGCGGCGCCGGGCGCGCTCGTCGAAATCGAATTCATCGCCGCCAGAAAGGCGAAATAACTCAGCGCCAGTTTTCCAGCGCCGGGCCTAGCGCGTCTTTCAGCGGATCGAGCCAGGGCTCGAAGTGCTGCCATTGCTTGATGCCGTCGCGAAACACGGGACGGCGAACCTGTTCGGAGCTCACCGTTCTGACCGAGCGGGCGTTCTCGTAAAATTTCAGGCAGGAGTCCTCGAACGGCAACCCGCAATAGTCCAGCAGGCGGCGCACGACAGCTTCGGTGTCTTCGACCAGGTCCTCATAGATCACGCGATGGATGCGCCCCGGCAGAACCGTATCGAAATGCGCCATCAGGTCGATGTAGTCGCAATAATAACGGCCGAGATCCGCGAAATCGTAAGAGAACGATTGGCCCTGCGCAAAATGCTGCTTGAACGCGGAGAAGCAGCTCCCGAGCGGATGGCGGCGGGCATCGACGATCTTCGCATTTGGAAGAATCGCGTGGATAAGGCCGACATGCAGAAAATTGTTCGGCATCTTGTCGAGGAAGAACGGCCGGTCGAGCTTGCGATGGACGCGCGTCGTGTCCAGATAAGAACGGCCGCACGCAAACAAGCTCGCCGGATCGAGAGCGGCGACGCACGCGGGATAGACCTCATTGTGCAGATCGCCTTTCACCCAGCCGAGATCGCAGGCGATGAAGCCGATATCGGACAACTCCCTGGTGCCTTCGACTGCCGAATGGCTGGCCAAAATCTGCTCGATCAGCGTGGAGCCGGATCGGGGCAAACCCACGATGAAGATGGGCGCGTTCGATGCAAAACCCACTCCCTCGCGATCGGCAAAAAACTTGTTCGTGAAGATCGTTTTCGAGCGCTGCACCAGGGCGGTAGTTTCATTGGCGTCGTAGGGCACCGAGGCGCGCCGTAATTCGGCTGCTTGACGATAATGATCGAATGATGCGGCGTAATCTCCACGATCCTCGAGCGCCTTGCCTAGCGCATAGTGCAGATGCAGGCGATCGTCCGAGCCCAGGTCCGGCCGCGCGACCTGGGCCTGCATCGTCGCTTCTTCTTCGGGCGTAAACGCTGTGACCTTCAGATTTGCCAGGCTCCAATAGGCGTCGCCGAGGCTCGGGGCCAGCGCAATACATTTTCGGTAAGCCGCGACCGCGTCGCGGCTTTTCCCCACTGTGCGCAACGCGTGACCGTAATTGAGCCAGATGCGCGGCTGTTTCGGGTAATCCGCCGACAGGCGCCTGTAGATCTCGCCGACACGCTCGTCCTCGCCGACCAATCCGAGACAGGCCGCCAGAAGGTTCAGATAGGCGGGGTCGTTGGGCGCGCGCTGCAGCAATTGTTCGGCCTGCAGCCTGGCCTCGACTGCTTTCTGCTGGCGGAAAAGTGCGTCGGCGTAACACAAGCGCGCGCCATCCTGGGCCGGGTCCAATTTCAGGCAAAGGGCCAGGATGACTTCCGCATCGGGATACCGCCCGAGACGCACCAGCGTTTCACCCATCAGGCGCAACGCTTCGGCGTCGTTGGGCCGCGCGCTCAAATAGGCGCGCAATGCGCTCTCGGCTTCCGTCAGACGACCTCGCCAGAGTAATTTCGCAGCGTCCTTCAACGCGGGATTTTGGATCGAGACGCAAAGGAATCCGGTAAACGCCGCTTCTGCTGCCGTTATGTCGCCTTCCTGAAAGAGCTGTTCGCCCAACGCCCGCCACGGTTCCGGCAGATCCGGATTCAGGGTTACGGCATGGCGCAGCGCGACGATCGCCTCGGCCGCGCGGCCAAGGTCCGCCAGAGTGGCACCCAGTTCGTAATGTGTGTTGGCGGCTTTCGGATAGGCCTTCGCGAGCGGCGCCAACACGCGATACGCCGCTACCGGGTCGCCCTGGCGGCGGCGCGCAGAACCCAGGATCAGCAATGCCCTGGGGTCGTCCGGCACGATCTTCAGGATCGCACGCGCCTGCGTTTCTGCCTTTGCGGGATCGTGCGCCAGCAAGGCAGCTGTTTGCTCGACATATTTGGCTGACGGCGCTTGCGCCATAGCGAGAGTCCCAAGTTACGAAGAAACCTTAGTATCTCTTGTCATGCGGAGTGAAGCTTCTTCGCCCTTGCTTGTCATGGCCCGCGAAAGCGGGCCATCCAGTTGAAGCGCGCGCATTGCAGCTCGAAAAAGCTCAAATCTGAATTCGTGGAGCGGGATCGGCGCGAGACCACCTGGGTGGCCCGCTTTCGCGGGCCATGACAAGCGAGGAAATGGATTTTCGAGTTTCGAATCCCCAAACGCAAACGGGCCGGGACAAGCCCGGCCCGTGCGCTCTCGAGAGAGTGTTAGAAGTTGACCGTGACGCGTCCGTAATAGTAGCCGCCGTTGATTCCGTAGGGCGAATACTGGTTCGGCTCGCCATACACGTTGTTGCCGTCGGCCGGCTGCAGAGTACCGCCGTTATCGACGATGGGTACTTTGGAGGGCTTCAGGTCGAACAGATTGTTGGCGCCGATGTCGAGGCGCAGCCAATCCGTAAACCTGTAGCCGACATCGATGTCGGTGACGCCCGAAGTCCCGATCTTCGTATCGGTCGCACCTCCGCCCTCTCCGGTGCCGTTGAGACTGACCCATTGAGACGTCGGGCCGTAGATATCCTCTCTCAAATTCACACTCCACTCGGCCATCGTCCAATACGCGTTGAGCACGACCTTGAATTTCGGCGTCGCATCCGTCAGCGAACTCGTGGCATTCCGATTCAGGAGCGTGGTTTGAATGACAGGGGACGGAATGGACGAATTGTTGTAGTAATCCACCTTCGGCAACGCGGCTTCCCTGGTGATGGTGGTTTCGTTGTAGTTGAAGCCGGCGGTCCAGTCGACATGCCCCATGCCATTGAAGTCCGAGGCATAGTTGGCGGTTGCTTCGACGCCGCGGGTTTCGGTGCTGATGCCATTGGTGAACAGCGAAATGCCGGCGTAACTGATGCCGGAATCAAGCGTATTTCCGTGCGCCGTGATGGCATCCAGAACAGCGTTCGAAATGTTGTGCGGGTCGCCGGCAACAAAACCCAACAGGAAGCCGCTCCCGACTATGCGGTTCGCGATATTGATCTGATACGCGTCCACGGTGATTTGCAGATCGTCGGCCGGGTGGGCAACAAAGCCGACGCTGTAATTGTGCGACACTTCGGGTTTCAACGGCCCGAAGCCCGCGATCGTCGCTGCAGGAGAGTTTGGTGGCAGCTGGACCTCGGCGAAATCCGGGGAGACGTTGGTGCCGGAATAATATTCTTCCTCCAGGGTCGGTGCGCGGAAGCCGGTGCTGATGGTGCCACGGAGGGCGAAATCGGGATTGAAATCGTAGCGCGCCGTAACCTTGCCGACCGTGGTGTCTCCGAAGTCGGAATAGCTCTCGAAACGGCCCGCTGCGTCGACATAAAGACCCGCGAACACGGTCGCCGCCAGATCGATATACCCGGCATAGTCTTTGCGGGTGTGATTGCCGGCATCTGTCGGACCGTATCCCGTGAACGACTGAGCGCCGGCGCCGTAATAGGACGACGGCTCTCCCTGCCCGATGGAGAAGGTTTGGTAATCCGCTTCCCCACCGAACGCGACGTTGAGCGGAGAGGCCAGGCCAACGGCGAAGTCGCGGGAAATGTCGAGATTGCCGGTCAATTCGCTGTCATCATACGCGCCATCGTAGAAGTTTCTCTGCGAGACGATCGGGGTCGTCGACTGGGCTTGAAGAACCGGGAACAGCTGCGCGTTCGCGGAATTGAGTGTGTGGACCTGATCGTTGTCCTTGCCATAGGTGGACGACAAATCCCAACCCCAGCCCATGAACAGACCCTTGAAGCCCGACGTGAACGAATATTCGATTTCGTCGATGCCTTCCCGGGGGCTGAAGCCGAAGGGAAGCGGATAGACGGTGCAACCCGTGGGGCATGCCGGCGAATCGGCCGTGACGCCCGAGACTTTGTCCGGCTTGCGGTAATTCTCGAAGGCCGAGTCCTCGCGAAAGCCGTAGCTGCCGAAGCTGTAGAAATCCACGCCGGGGGCAACCTTGTAGCCGGCATTATAGAAGCCGTTATAAAGGTTGTATTGCGGATCGCCGTAGATGTTGTTCATGTCCGGATAACCGGGCGTGAGCGGAATATTGGTCTCGTCGATCGGCGTCAGTCCCGGTCTTATCGCGCCGTTCGGAGTTGAGAAGCGATAGTCGGCGCCGCCCTGTCGGCTGAAATCGTGATAGCGCTCCTCGAACGTGAAGTTGATGAAGCCGCGGTCGTCCAGATTGAATCCCTTGTTGAAGGACACGCCGGCCGTGTCGCCGTCGCCTTCGAAATATTGCCCGCCGGTGGCCACGAGCGTGGCGCCGCTGTCGGCCGTCTTCAAGATGATGTTCACGACGCCGCCGATCGCGTCGGAGCCGTATTGCGCGGCCGCGCCGTCCTGCAGCACTTCGATGTGATCGATGGCGGCTTCGGGAATGAAGCTGAGATCGACCGCAGCCGCGCCTTGGTAGGGGCTGCCGCCGTCGACCTGCAGATTGGCCGTCGTGTTTCGCCGCTTTCCGTCGATCAGGACCAGCGTGTCGTCGGGATTTAATCCGCGAAGCGCCGCCGAGAGCGTCAAGGCTGCGGTGTCCGCGCCATAACCCTGGGCCTGGAACGAAGGCACGTTTTGCGAAAGAGCTTGCATCACATCCGGTTGCCCGGTGCTCGACAGCGCCTGCGTGCCGATAATCTGAATCGGCGCGGCGCTGTCGGCGGCTTTCATGCCGGTCGTGCGCGTACCGGTGACGATGACGGTTTCAATCGTGTCGTCTGCGCGCGCCAGCCCCGGCAAGGCAGCCCATGCCATCGAAACCGCGGCGCTCAAAAGTAGTGATTTACGAAAACCCCCAAGCTCTGAACGAGATGCGAACATTTGGAACCCCTTCTAAATTGGTCGCCGCAGCGACGTTGTCCGTGGGTCCTGTTCAGACAGTCTGTGCGCTACTTGTTTCCTCCATACTCGGCGCCCCTGACGACTACCCGAATTCCCCGACCGGAATGATGCAACACCGTTAATGCTGCGTTTGCGAAGGTAGGATCGATTGAATATCCGCCTCAAACGAATTCGTTCATGATCGAATATTTCTGGTGGATATGTTGCAGATTTGTGCCAAGATTGTAATAAAGTAACATAATAGAACATGAACATGTAATAAAGTTACATTTCGTACCAACACTATGAAACATTGCTATTTTTTTGAACACTTTTCCGTGAGCGTGCAAATTCCCTAAGCGACTCGCCAAATTATGCGTGACAGACTGCCTATTATTTAATCATACCGCAGTGCGGCAGTCTGTTTGGTGCCGGAGCCGATCGCTATTGCAAGGAAAACGGTCAAATCGATTCGTCGTCGCGGACGCGGCGTCGACGGACCCGACTATCTTTCCATCACCCATCGCGTCACGGCCTGGTGGTAGTTGAGCGGACCGGGCACCGTCATGTGAGTCTTCAGATATTTGAAGCCGGCCTTCTGCAACGTGCGATTGGGCGCGGTGTTGAACGCATAGGGTTCGCAGTAGAGGCGCTTCAGCCGCAATGTCGCGAAATAGATGTCCACGCTTTGCCGCACGCAAGGCGCGCCCGCGCCGCCGTTGCGGCGCTCGGAGTCGATCATGTGCAGGTGCATGTTGGCTTGCTCGCCGAACGCGATCTTGTCGGTGGTGGAGAAGCCGATCGGTCGATCGCCGTCGAGCCAGATCGTCTGAAACGCCTGCCGTTGTTCGATCGGCAGCGCGAAATCGCGCGTCAGTCGCTCGCGCCACGCTGCGCGCGCGGGGAGGCGCGTCGGGTCCACCCCCATCGTTTCCAGATGCTCTGGTGTCGCGCCGTGAAAATAATCGATGATGAGATCGATTTCGGGCAATGTCATCGGACGCACGTTCAGAGTCATGCCTGGACCTCCTGCGTTGCCGGTCTGCCCGAGCGACGAACGCGCAGGCCTACTTCAACTGCACCAGCCCCATGCGGTTGCCCGCCGGGTCAGTGAACAGCACGAATGTGCCGGTGGGGATGGGGATTTTCGGCGTGATGACCTTGCCGCCCGATGCGTTCACTTTCGCGATCGCCGCATCGAGATCGGCGACGCCGATATAAATAATCTTCTCCGGCGGATCCTGCCGCAGCGCGCCGTCGAGCGAGCCCGCTTTGACGAGATTGTTGCCGTCGATGCTCCAGCCGAAATTGCCGGCGTAGAATTCCTTCAGCTTGGCCGCGTCGGGCCCGGCGATATCGAAAAACACGATCGGCGCGCCTGATGATGCTGATATCATGTGTGTCTCCCCCATCGATTGGCAACCGGTCAATGCAACTGCGGCGACCGCCAGAACAAATTTGCGCATGACATCCTCCCCTCAGCCGACACGCCCCGATGACATAAATAGGTCGAAGCGAAAGATAGCGGTTCGCCGCGGCGTCGTGAAGTGGTGGAAGGGAGCCACGTTGCCGGCCAGGGCAGCAGCACGATCTTGCCGCCGAAGCCGCCAGAACGCGCAAACGAATACTCACGTTTGTTTCGGTGCCCGCAGCAAACCGATCGCCAGCAGAAGCACGGAGACCGCCAGTAGGATCGCCCCGCCGTAAATGAGATTGACCATTTGGTTTGCGTGACCGGGATCGGTGCGCATCACGGTGAGGAAAAATCCCGCCGACACGAGCATGGCTGAAATCGGAACGCCAAGCCGCACGAACCAGCGAAGAATTCCCGGAAGCGTGGCATAGTCGGCCAGGATCTGGACGATCAGGGAAAGAAGAATGATGACACCCGCATGCGCGTGACCGGCGCGCTCGAAATCCTGCACCATCGGTTTGTCGATATATTGACTCGCAGGGCCGAGCAGCGATTTGAGCAGAAAATATCCGCCATATTGAATTGTCGGCACAAGAATGAGTATCAACCCGGCCATCGTCCTCGCTGCACGGCTCATGTCGTCCCCTCCGTAGAAACCAGCCGATCCTATAACCTTCGGGGTGAGCCGAGGTGTCGTAGACGATGATAGCGTTTGCAGGGGTACCGGGAAATAGGGCGCCATCGCCACATCCGGACGGCCGGGGAAATGGTGGGTGGGCCAGCGTGAAATTTCCCTCGCATTGCCATAGATTGACGCGAGCGGAAACCGGATCTGCCGACAATGGACCCTGGCGCCTCGGCCAAAATGAATTTTTCGTTTGGCAGTCCGGCGTTCCAGTCGTTCCTGCATCGCAGCGTGGCGATCGTGTTGCTGTTGCTCCTTCACATCGCGGTCATCGGATATTTGCTGACGTTGAAGATCGACGTGGTGCCTGCACCGCGCGACGTTCGCGAGATAGTCTTTTCCCTGGTTTCGCCGCGACCGCTTCCTGAACCGCCACCGCCGCGGCCGCTCGATGAAAAGGCAAAAAACAGCAAGCGTGCATCTGCACCCGAGATTTCGCCGGCATTTGCATCGCCCCCGGTGCAGCAGCCGGACGTCTCGGGAATCGGTCACACGTTGTTCGATTGCGATCTGGATCGAAACCTTACGGCGGAGCAGCGCGCGGGCTGCACCCGGTTTGCGGCGTTGCCGCCGTCGGCCGATTCCATCGAAGCCGGCATGCCGAAAAAATCGCTGTCCGTGCAATCTGCCAGATGGGCCGCAGCCATCGCGCGCCGGAACGAGCCCCTGCAGGTGCGATGTACTTATTTGACCAACGTGCCGCTCCCGCTGATAGGCGGTCAGTCCAAGCTGATACCCATGGTCGATCCAATCTGCATCTTTAAGGTCCTGAGGGGCGGATTTGGGCCGCCCAAATGAGCGTGCAACACTCGCCCCTGCCGATTCACCCGAGAAGGAGCATCGACATATGTTAAAGCACTGGCGGATCGG
>Ga0302325_10018504_pt1 | contig 14681 bp, 7 predicted proteins | sample Palsa_T0_2_FD_201948 | JGI IMG/M metagenome (GOLD analysis project Ga0302325, IMG submission 201948) | Peat permafrost microbial communities from Stordalen Mire near Abisko, Sweden - Palsa_T0_2 | ecosystem: Environmental > Terrestrial > Soil > Palsa > Peat permafrost | place: Sweden: Abisko... | reverse complement strand
TCGGCCAGCGCGCGGCCGAGCAGCCGCACCGGCTCGCGCGCGTAATCGCGATAGTAGCCGAAGGTCTCGCCGGTGAGCAGCACGTGCAATGCGTGGTGCACGTCGTCGTTCCACTGCGCGTCGAAGCGGTCGAGCAGGCGCGCCGCGTTGGCGTCGTTCTCGAGCACGAGATGCACGTGCCGCCCGGGTTCGACGCCGGCGCGGACCCGGGCGGCCAGCTCGTCGAGAAACGGGCGCGGCGACTCGTCGCGGATCTCGTGCACCGCGTCGAGGCGCAAGCCGTCGAACCGGTATTCGCGCAGCCAGTACAGCGCGTTGTGCACGAACAGCTCGCGCACGGTGCGGGAGTCCTCGCCTTCGACGTTGATCGCCGCGCCCCACGGCGTGTGATGCCGGTCGGTGAAGACCTCCTTCGCGAACGCGTGCAGGTAGTTGCCTTCGGGGCCGAAGTGGTTGAACACGACGTCGAGAAACACGCACAGGCCTCGTGCGTGCGCGGCGTCGACGAACGCCTTGAGCTCGTCGGGCGTGCCGTACGCGCGCTGCGGCGCGAACGGCAACACGCCGTCGTAGCCCCAGTTGCGCGTGCCGGCAGGTTGCGCCAGCGGCATCAGCTCGACCGCCGTCACCCCCAGCTCCACCAAATCGTCGAGCCGGTCTCGAGCGGCGGCGTAGGTTCCGCCGGAGGTAAACGTTCCGACGTGCAGCTCGTAGAAGACCAGCTCGTGCCACGGCCGGCCGTGCCAGCCATGCTCGCGCCAGCCGTATGCGCGCGGATCGACGACCAGGCTCGGCTCGTGCACGCCGCCGGGTTGGAAGCGCGACGCGAGGTCGGGGACGCGCAGGCTCTCGCCGGGAAACCCGAACGCATAGCGCGAGCCGGCGCGCGCTTCGCGGACCGTGCGCTCGAACCAGCCGCCGGCGCGCGCTTCGAGCGCGTGCTCGACGCCGTCGACGAAGACCGTCGCGCGTTCGCGCGACGGCGCCCAGAGGCGGAACGCAACCCCGTCGTCGCGCAGCTCCGCGCCGAACGGCATCCGATGCTCGTATCGCATTGCGGCGTCAGCGTCCCGTCACGAGGTGAGCTCGGCGTGCAGCGCGTCGACGGCGGCGGCCAGCGTCGCGGGGCGCCGCGCAAGCGCCTCGCGAATGTCGCGCAGCGCCGCGCGGACGCGGAAGAAGGCGATCAGCGCGGCGCGCTCTGACGGATCGCGCGGCAACGTCGGCAGATCGCTTGCGCTCTCGGCGTAGCGCGTCAAGAATGCATCGAGCGCGCGCGCGGCGACGTCGCGCATTGCCACGCTCGCCTCGCCGTGGTCGGTCGTCGGATCGTGCGCGCTGGCGAAGATCGTCTCGCGCGTCACGAGGTCGAACGAGCGCGCCAGCGACGCGACGTCCTTGAGCGGCGACGAGCGGTCGTCGAGGGTTTCGCCGAAACCGACGAACGTCGGCACGCCGTCGACCAGCAGCACGCGGCGCAGCGTGAGCCGTCCGTGCGCGCGCGACGACGCCGCGTCGGTGCGTTCGGGCAGGGCATCGAGCACGCGCTCGACGCGCTCGCGCACGGTGACCACGCCCTCGACGCCGGCGTTCACCAATGCATCCAGCTCCGCGCGCGCTGTCTCGCGCCAGGCGGCCAGGTCAGCCGGGGTGATCGGGCGCGTGTCGAACGCCGGGTCGCTGCCGGGCGTCGCCAGCGCGCGGTGCAGCGAGGCGAGTGCATCGGCGACGTTGTGCGCGCTGCGGATCAGACGCTCGTCGGCGGTGCCGCCGTGCAATATCTCGCGCAGCGACGCCTCCGCGTCGGTCGAGTGCGGGATGTAACGCTGCGACGTCGCGGCGACCCAGCTGGTGCCGTCGGTGTCGGCGATGAGCGCGGTGCCGAACAGCTCGGGCGCCTGCGCGAATCCGCCTTCGCGCAGGTGGCGCATGATCGCGACGGCGCTGTTCTGCACCTGCGGCATCTGGCGGTACAGCGTGAGCAGCCGCGCATCGTCGAGGATCCAGCGCTGCGCGCCCGATGCCGACCCCAAGCGCTGCGAGGTGACCACGTCGGGAACCGGGCCGGACTCCCAGCCGAACGCGAGGGTGCCTTCATCACGCAGTTGCATGCCGCTGCGCATCGCGCGCTCGATCGACGGCGCGGTCGTTGCATCCGCACCGGCATCGACGATCCAACCTTCGCGCGGGCCGCTGCGCGCGCGTCCGACGGCGTCCTCGCGGACCGGCTCGCCCCAGACGAAGCGCAGCGGCAACGAGATGCGCCGCAGCCCGTCGGCGACCACCACGAGCATGAGCGCCGGGTCGAGCTCGGGCGCGGTGAAGACGTCGCTCACGCGGCCGTGCTCGGACGCGCCGAGCGCGCGCGGCACGAGATCGGTGTCGATTGCCGCCCGGGCCCAGCGGTCGAGCGCGAGGCCGCCGCGCGGGACGACGATCGTCGGCAGCTCGGGCAGCGCCGTCGAGCGGATCGGCGCCGCCGTTCCGCTCGGATCGCGCACCAGCGCGAACCAGAAGAAGCCGTACGCTCCCAGCGTGATCGTGTACGGCGCGGTCGCGATCGGCGGAAACGCGCTCGAGCCGAGCATCTCGAACGGCGTGCGGCCGGCGAACTGGGCCAGATCGAGCTGGACGGCCTGCGCCGTGCCGGCGAGGTTGGCCACCACGAGCACCGTCTCGTCGTCGTATTCGCGCAAGTACGTCAAGACGCGGCGGTTGGCCGGATAGAGCAGCGTCAGCGTGCCGCGGCCGAACACCTTGGTCGCTTTGCGCACCGCGACGATGCGCTGCATCCAATCCAGCAGCGAGGTCGGATTGCGCAGCTGCGTCTCGACGTTGACGGCCGCGTACCCGTAGGTCGGGTCGGTGACGACCGGCGCGTACAAGCGCACCGGTTCGGTGGTCGAGAACCCGCCGTTGCGGTCGGGCGACCACTGCATCGGCGTGCGCACGCCGTCGCGGTCCCGCAGGAACAGGTTGTCGCCCATCCCGATCTCGTCGCCGTAGTAGATCACCGGCGTTCCCGGCATCGACATGAGCAGACCGTTGAGCAGCTCGATGCGCCGGCGGTCGTTCTCGAGCAGCGGCGCGAGCCGGCGGCGGATCCCGACGTTGATCCGCATCCGCGGCTCGACCGCGTACACCGCATTCATCCGCTCGCGCTCGCGGTCGCTGACCATCTCGAGGGTCAGCTCGTCGTGGTTGCGCAGGAAGATCGCCCACTGGCAGCCCTCGGGAGTCGGCGGCGTTTGGCGCAGGATGTCGTGCACCGGATAACGGTCCTCGTCGGCAACCGCCATGAACAGCCGCGGCATCAGCGGGAAGTGGAAGCACATGTGGCACTCGTCGCCGTCGCCGAAGTAGGACGACAGGTCCTCGGGCCACTGATTCGCCTCGCCCAAGAAGATGCGGTCGGGGAACTCCTCCTCGAGCACCGCGCGCAGGATCTTGATCACCGCGTGCGTTTCGGGCAAGTTTTCGTTGTTGGTGCCTTCGCGCTCGCACAGGTACGGCACCGCGTCGAGCCGGAAGCCGTCGATGCCCGCCTTCGACCAGAAGCGCATCACGTCGGTGATCGCGCCGATCACTTCGGGGTTGTTGAAGTTGAGGTCGGGCTGGTGCGAGAAGAACCTGTGCCAGTAGTACTGTTCCGCGAGGGGATCCCAGGACCAGTTCGAGATCTCGGTGTCGGTGAAGATGATGCGCGTTCCGCTGTACGCGCGGTCGTCGTCGGACCAGACGTACCAGGCGCGCTCCGGCGAGCCGCGCGGCGCGTTGCGGGCGCGCACGAACCAGGGGTGCTGGTCGGACGTATGATTGATCACCAGCTCGGCGATGACCCGAATGCCGCGCGCGTGGGCTTGGGCGACCAACTCTTGCAGATCCCCGAACGTTCCGTACGACGGGTGGACGCCGGTGTAGTCGGCGATGTCGTAGCCGTCGTCGCGCAGCGGCGACGGGAAGAACGGCAGCAGCCAGAGCGCCGTGATGCCGAGCTCGGCCAGGTAGTCGAGCCGGGACGTGAGCCCCCGCACGTCGCCGATGCCGTCGCCGTTGGAATCCTGGAATGCTTTGACGTGCGTCTGATACACGATCGCGTCGCGGTACCAGAGCGGGTCGTCGGGGCTCACCGAGCCCTCGTACCCGCCGAGGCGACCTCGGCATGGGTTCGGGCGCCCCAGACCGCCGGAAAGGACCGACCTCCAAGCGGGGATGCTGGTCCCATGGGAGCCAAACGCGCGAGCCGCTCGACCGTCGCGGCCTTGATCCCGATCTACGGCGTGACGCTGGTCGATGTGCTCGGCACGATGATCATGGTCCCGCTGCTGCCGTACGTCGCGCAGCACTACGGCGCGGGCGGCTTCACCGTCGGCCTGATCCTGACCACCTCGGCGGTCGCGACGACCGTCGCCGCGCCGATCTGGGGCAGCGTAAGCGATCGCCTCGGCCGCAAGCGGATCGTGCTGATCTCGCAGCTCGTTTCACTGGCAGGTTATCTCGCGCTCGCCACCGCTTCGTCGCTGGCGATGCTGTTCGTCGCGCGCGCGATCGCCGGCTTCGGCGGCGGCAACCTCGGCGTTACGCAGTCGTACATCGCCGACGTGACCGCCGAACGCGACCGCGACCGCGCGTACGCGTTGTTCGGCGTGCTGTTCGGGGTCGGCATCGTGCTCGGGCCGGTGCTGGGCGGCTTCTTGATCCGGTTCGGGTTCGGCGTACCGTTCGCCGTCGCCGCCGGGATCGAGCTGCTCACCATCGCGCTCACGCTGCGGTTTCTGCCGTCGCGTCATGCGGCCCACGCCGCGCCCAACGCCAACCTGCGCCGCGCCGCCCTGACCGTGCTGCGAGACGCGCGCATCCGCAGCCTCGTCGTGCGCCACCTGCTGTTCATCTTCGCCGTGACGTACTTCTTCACGATCTTCGGGCTGTACCTCAAGCGCGTGCTGAACTACGGACCCGAGATGACCAGCTCGCTGCTGGCCGGCGCCGGCGCGGTCGGGGGCGTGGCGCTGGTGATCGTGGTCGGACCGCTCACCCGGCGGTTCGGCGACGCCGCGGTAGCGCAGGTCGGGCTCGCGCTGAGCGTGCCGGCCTATCTGCTCATGACGTCCGGCGGCGGGATCGGCGTCTTCGCAGCGGCGCTGGCCGCATGGGCCGTCGGCGCCGCGTGCGTCGAGCCGACGCTGACCGCGCTCTTGTCGAAGGCCGCGCCGCTGCGCACCCGCGGCGGCATCATGGGCTTCAACGACGCGGCGAACAGCATCGCGCTGATCCTCGGCCCGGCGCTGGGTGGGGAGGTGATCGACCTCAGCCCGCGGCTGGCCGGCATCGTGCCGGCGCTGGCGGTGCTGATCGCGTGCGGGCTCGGATTCGTCGGGCATCCAGGCGGCCGCGCGCGCCGTTCCCATCCGTAAGCGTGCGGCTCGGTAAGCAGCCTTACCGGCCCGGCGACGACGCCACCGCTATGATGAGCGGCAGCCAGTCCTCACTCTATGAAGGAACGATCCGCATGAAAAGAACTTTGCTCGCCACGGCCGCCGCCGTCCTCATGCTCGGTGCGCCGGCATTCGCGGCAGACTCGATGATGAAAGCCAGCCCGACAGACGCCACCATGCTGTGCCGTCCTGCGATGAAAGGCGAGAAGCCCGAAGCCATGATCGGCACCCAGGGCATCGTCTGCAAGCCGATGGACAAGATGATGATGGCCCCCGGCCACATGGGTCCGAACACCAAGGCGATGGACAAGGCGGCCACCGACAAGGCGTGGCAGGATTGGCTCGACCACGCGCTGGTGATACCGTCGGCCGCCGCCGGCTAGACTCTCGAGGCGGAGGGTTCCTCGCGCCGGCACAATACTGACACCGGCTCATGCCGTCGAGATCCTTGTTGCGCCGTCTCGCCATTGCTGCCCTCACTGCGAGCTGCATGCTCGCTGGGGCCGCGACGTCCGCCTCCGCTGACGAGGGGATGTGGACGTTCGACAACTTCCCCGCCGCCAAGGTGAAGCAGGCGTACGGCGTCGCGCCGGCGCCGGCGTTTCTCGATCACCTGCGACGCTCCGCCTTGCGCATCGCCGGCGGCTGCTCGGCGTCGTTCATCTCGCCCGACGGGCTGGTGATGACGAACCATCACTGCGTGCTCGGCTGCGTCGCGGCGCTGTCGACCCACGACAAGAACTACGTCGAGGCGGGCTTTCTCGCGGCGCGTCGTGAGGACGAGCTGCGCTGTCCGAACTTCGAGCTCGACCAACTGGTGTCGATCGCCGACATCACCAAGTCGATGTTGGCGGCCACCGCCGGCAAGACCGGCGCGGCGGCGAACGCCGCGCTGCGGGCGGCCGAAGCCACGGCCGAGCAGTCGTGCGGAACGGCGGCGACGGTACGCTGCGACGTCGTGTCGCTGTACCACGGCGGCGTCTACGATCTGTATCACTACCGCCGTTACGACGACGTACGCCTCGCCTTCGCGCCCGAGTTCGCGGTCGCGCAGTTCGGCGGCGATCCGGACAACTTCAACTTCCCGCGCTTCGACTTCGACATCGGCATCGTGCGCGCGTACGACGGCGACAAGCCCGCGTCAACGCCCGACTACCTGCGCTGGAGTCCCAACGGTTCCAAGGCCGGCGAGCTCGTCTACGTTGCCGGCAACCCGGGCGGCACGTCGCGCCAGCTGACGGTAGCGCAGCTCGCCTACGAGCGCGACTACGCGTTGCCGGACACCCAGGTGCTGCTAGCCGAGCAGCGCGGCATTCTCGAGCAGTTCGAGAAGCGCGGCCCCGAGCAGTTCCGTGAAGCCAACGAGCGCCTCTTCGGAATCGAGAACGGCTTCAAAGTGTACACCGGCCGGCGTTTGGCGCTGGTCGATCCGGCGTTCTTCGGCACCACGATCGCCGCCGAGAACAAACTGCGCGCCGCGGTTGCGGCACGCCCCGCCTTACAGGCCGCCGACGGCTCAGCCTGGGCGGAGCTCGCCGGACTGCAAGCCGTCCGCGAGACGATGGATGCTCGCGACTCGGCCTCGATCATCAACCGCGGGCTGCTCGGCAGCGCGATCACCTTGGTTCGCGCGGCGGCGGAACGCACCAAGCCCAACGCCCAGCGCCTGCCCGAGTATACCGACGCGGCGCTGCTGCGCGTCGCTCAGCGCGTCGAAGCGCCCGAACCGATCTATTCGGATCTGCAAGAGGTCGATCTCGCCTTCGCGTTGACCAAAGTTCGCGAACGGCTCGGCACCGACGATCCGCTGGTGAAGAAGTTCTTGGGCACTGAGTCGCCCGACGAGCTGGCGCACCGATTGATCGCCGGAACCAAGCTCGCCGATCCGGCGGTGCGCAAGGCGCTCTTCGACGGCGGCGCCGCGGCGATCGCGGCGTCGGCCGATCCGATGATCGTGTACGCGCGCACCGTCGATCCCGACTTGCGCGCGATCCGCAAGGCCGACGAAGACCGCGTGGGCGCGCCGTCACGGGCGGCTGCCGAGCGAATCGCCAAAGCGCGCTTCGCCGTGTACGGCACCAGCATCGATCCGGATGCCACCTTCACGCTGCGACTGAGCTACGGCGCGGTGAAGGGGTTCGTCGACGCGGCCGGCGCGCAGGTTCCGCCGTACACGACGATCGGCGGGCTGTTCGATCGCGCCACCGGAGCGCCGCCATACGTGCTGCCGCAGAGCTGGCTGGCCGCCAAGCCGTCACTCGACCTGTCGACCCCGATGAACCTGTCGACGACCAACGACATCATCGGCGGTAACTCGGGCAGCCCGCTGATCAACGCGCGCGGCGAGATCGTCGGGCTCATCTTCGACGGCAACATCTTCTCGCTCGGCGGCGACTACGGTTACGACGCGCAGCACAACCGCGCAATCGCGGTCGACAGCCGCGCGCTGATGGCGGGACTCTCCAAGGTGTACCACGCGGACCGCCTGGTGTCGGAGATCCAGACCGCCGGCGCCCACTAAACCACTCTACAACAGCACGCGGCGCAGGTCGGCCAGCGACTCCTTGAGCGCGACGCAGAACCGCGCCGCGTTCGCGCCGTCGATCACGCGGTGATCGTAGGACAGCGATAGCGGCTGGATGAGCCGCGGCACGAACGCCGCGCCGTCCCACGTCGGACGGATCTCGGCTTTGCACGCGCCCAGGATCGCGACCTCGGGTGCATTGATGATCGGCGTGAATGTCGTTCCACCGATGGAGCCGAGCGACGAGATGGTGAAGGTCGCGCCGTTCATGTCGGCCGGTGCGAGCTTGCCGTCGCGCGCCTTCGCGCCCAGCTCGGCGGTCTCGCGGGCGATCTCGGTGATGCCCTTTTGGTCGGCGTCCTTCACCACCGGCACCACCAGACCGTTCGGTGTGTCGGCGGCGAAGCCGAGGTGATAGTACTTCTTGAGCACCAACTCGTCGCCGTCGAGCGAACTGTTGAACGCGGGAAAGCGTTTGAGCGCGGCGACCGCCGCCTTCATCAGGAACGCCAGCATCGTCAGCTTGACGTCTTTGCGCTCGCCATTGATCTGCTTGCGGAAGCTCTCGAGCTCGGTGACGTCGGCCTCTTCGTTCTGGGTGACGTGCGGGATCATCACCCAATTGCGCGCCAGCACCGGCCCGCTGATCTTCTGGATACGGGTGAGCGCGACGCGTTCGACCGGGCCGAACTTCGCGAAGTCGACCTTCGGCCACGGCAGCAAGTTGAATCCGAGCCCGCTCGCCGCTGCGCCGGTCGAAGCCGGACCGCTCGCCGGTGCGACCAGCGCGCTCTTCACGAACGCCTGCACGTCTTCGCGCGTGATGCGCCCGTTCGGCCCGCTCCCGCGCACGCGGCGAACGTCGACCCCGAGCTCGCGCGCGAATCGCCGAATCGCCGGCGATGCGTGCACCGGCGTCCCCGCCGCCGCCGCGGGAGCTTGCGCTTCGGCCGTTCCGTTCGCGCCGGCTGCGGCGCGGTCGCCCTTCGCCGAGCTCAGGGCGACGTCACGATCGTCGCTGGCTGAGGTTTGGGTTGTCTCATCGCTCGATCGTTCGCCCTTCGACGAGCTCAGGGTGACATCGGGATTGTCCGCGTTCGTCGCACCGGCATTCGTCGCGGCAGCATTCGCAGCGTTGGCGTTCGCCGTGTCACCCTGAGCTCGTCGAAGGGCGGCCGTGCCCTGCGTGGTGTCACCCTGAGCTTGTCGAAGGGTGACACCGCCGCCATTCGTGCCTTCCGCTTTCGCGCGCGGTTCGGCGGCGACGGTCGCGATCACGGTACCGCGCGAGACTTTGTCGCCGACCTTCACCTTGACGTCGCGAATCGTGCCGCCCGTCGAAGCCGGCACCTCCATCGATGCCTTCTCGGACTCGAGCGTCACCAGCGGTGCTTCCGCCGCGACGACGTCGCCGGGATGCACCAGCACCTCGATCACCGGAATGTCGGCGAAGTCGCCGATGTCCGGCACGACGAGATCCACGAGCGCGCCGTTTCCGCCGGCGGACGAGGTCGGCGATGTCGAGGATACCGTTGCAGCCGGCGGCGGCGCCGCAGTTTCCTCGCTCGCACCGGTGTGCGCCGCGGCAGCGCCGACCGAGTCGTGTTGAGCCGATGTCGGCGAAGCGGCAGTGCCTGACGTATCGGGCGCGTCCGCGGCGGCGTCGAGGGTGACCAAGACGCTGCCTTGGGAGACTTTGTCGCCGACCTTGACGCGAATGTCCTTGACGACGCCGCCTTCGGAAGCCGGAACTTCCATCGTCGCCTTGTCGGACTCGAGCGTGACCAGCGGCGTCTCTTTTTGCACGGTATCGCCCGGCGCGACGAGCACCTCGATGACCGGAATGTCGCTGAAGCCGCCGAGATCGGGGACGGTGAGCTCTTTCTGCGCCATTAGACGTGCGAATCCATCAGACGGTCGTCGGCTCGGGCTTGGCGGGATCGAGCTCGTACTTGGCGATCGCTTCGGCCACTTTTGCGCGCTCGATCGCGCCCGTGCCGGCCAGCTCGTTGAGCGCGGCCAGCGCCACCCAGCGGCGGTCGACTTCGAAGAACGCGCGCAGCTGCTTGCGCGTGTCGCTGCGGCCGAAGCCGTCGGTGCCCAGCGCGTGGAACGGGCGCTCGACGAACGGCCGAATCTGCTCGGCGAACGTCTTGACGTAGTCGGTCGCGGCGATCACCGGACCGTCGTGCCCGTCGAGCTGTTGCGCGACGTACGCGCGCCGCGGCGCCTGATCGGGATGCAGCACGTTCCAGCGCGCGGCGGACTCGCCGTCGCGGTGCAGCAGCGTGAAGCTGGTCGCGCTCCAGACGTCGGCGATCACGCCGAAGTCGTCGCGCAGCAGTTCGGCGGCCGCGAGCACCTCGCGCAGGATCGCGCCGCTGCCCATCAGCTGCACGCGGGGCTGACCGCGCTTCGCTTCGCCGCCGTCGCGCAGCAGGTACATCCCGCGCAGGATCCCGTCCTCGGCGCCGACAGGCATCGCGGGGTGCCGGTAGTTCTCGTTGAGCAAGGTGATGTAGTAGTAGACGTCTTCCTGCTCCGCGAGCATCCGGCGCAGACCGTCCTGCAGGATCGTCGCGACCTCGTACGCGTAGGTCGGATCGTACGGCACGCAGTTCGGAATCGATGCGGCGAAGAGGTGCGAGTGTCCGTCCTCGTGCTGCAAGCCTTCGCCGTTGAGCGTCGTGCGGCCGGAGGTTCCGCCGAGCAGAAACCCGCGCGTGCGCATGTCGCCGGCGGCCCACGCGAAGTCGCCGATGCGCTGGAAGCCGAACATCGAGTAGAAGATGAAGAACGGCAGCGTCTGCACGCCGTGGGTCGAGTACGACGTTCCAGCCGCGATCCACGAGCACATCGAGCCGGCTTCGGTGATTCCTTCCTGGAGGATCTGACCGGCCTTGTCCTCGCGGTACCACATCAGCTGGTCGGCGTCTTGCGGCCGGTAGAGCTGGCCGACGTTCGAGTAGATCCCCAGCTGGCGGAACATCCCTTCCATTCCGAAGGTGCGCGACTCGTCGGCGACGATCGGCACGACGCGCGGCCCGACCGTCTTGTCGCGCAGCAGCGTCGCGAGCCCGCGCACGAACGCCATCGTGGTCGAGATCTCGCGCTCGCCGGTCGGCTCGAGCAACGCCGAGAACGCGGCGCGCTCCGGCACGGCCAACGGCGCTTCGACATTGCGGCGGCGGGTCGGCACGGCGCCCAGCTTCGCGTTGCGCTCGCGCAAGTACACGGCTTCGCGCGAATCCGGTGCGGGCTTGATGAACGGAACGTGCTCGAGCTCCGCGTCGGAGATCGGGATCGAGAAACGGTCGCGAAACGAGCGCAACTGGTCGAGCATCAATTTTTTCTGTTGATGCGCGATGTTCATCCCTTCGCCCGCCAACCCCATGCCGTAGCCTTTGATGGTCTTGGCGAGAATGACGGTCGGCGCGCCGCGATGTTCCGTCGCCGCTTTGTACGCGGCATAGACCTTGTACGGATCGTGGCCGCCGCGGTTGAGCCCCCACACCTCGTCGTCGCTCATCTGCTCGACCAGCGCGCGCGTCTCGGGATAGCGGCCGAAGAAGTTCTCGCGCACGTAGTTGCCGTCGCGCGACTTGAACGTTTGATAGTCACCGTCGAGCGTCTCGCCCATCAGCTTGACGAGCATCCCGGTGTGGTCGGCCGCCAGCAGCGGATCCCAACGCCTGCCCCACAGCACCTTGATGACGTTCCAGCCCGCCCCGCGGAACACGCCCTCGAGCTCCTGGATGATCTTGCCGTTGCCGCGCACCGGGCCGTCGAGCCGCTGCAGGTTGGCGTTGACGACGAAGATCAAGTTGTCGAGCTTCTCGCGGGACGCGAGCGCGAGGCCGGCGAGCGATTCGGGCTCGTCGATCTCGCCGTCGCCCAAGAAGCCCCACACCTTGCGGTCGCTGGTGTCCGACAGACCGCGATCGTGCAGGTAGCGCATGTAGCGCGCCTGATAGACCGCCTGCAGCGGCCCGAGTCCCATCGAGACCGTCGCGAACTGCCAGAAGTCCGGCATCAGCCACGGATGAGGATACGAAGGGATCCCTTTGCCGTCGACCTCGCGCCGGAAGTTGACCAGCTGTTCTTCGGTGATGCGTCCTTCGAGAAAGGCGCGCGCGTAGACGCCCGGCGCGGAGTGTCCTTGGAAGTAGACGAGGTCGCCGCCGCTGGTCTCGGTCGGACCGCGCCAGAAGTGGTTGAAACCGACGTCGTACAGCGTCGCCGCCGACGAGAACGACGCGACGTGACCACCCAGCTCGCTGTTGTCCTTGTTGGCGCGCACCACCATCGCCATCGCGTTCCAGCGCACGTAGTGGCGCAGCCGCTCCTCGATCTCGGGATCGCCGGGAAAGTGCGCCTGCTGATCGACCGGGATCGTGTTCACGTACGGCGTGGTCTGCGCCGCCGGGGTGCGCACCCCGCGCGTGGCCGCGCGCTCGACGATCGCGCGCACCAGCTCGCTGGCGCGGCCGGCGCCTTCGGCGTCGATGACGCCGTCGAGCGCGTCGAGCCATTCACGCGTCTCCTGCGGATCGGGCTGCGCGCCCGGCTTGGCAGCGGTACCGTTGGTGGCGAGGATGCTTTGCACGGAGGTATCGATCATAGCGGTCCTTCGGCTCGGGATTGCGCGACCATGATAGCGTGCCCCGGCCGGCGAGCTCTCCACCAATCGCGCGCACGGCCCATCCAATCAGCGCGAATCTGCCGCGCCAATCGGGGGATTGGAGGGTTCTGCGCGTCGAATGGATGGTCGTGCGTTCCGGATCGTCCGAGGTCGCCGTCGAGCTCGACCGCGGCAGCGTCGTCCCGATCTACCGCCAGATCTACGAGCGGCTGCGCGAGGGGATCTTGGCCGGCGCGCTGCCCGAAGGGACGCGCCTGCCGCCCGAACGTTCGCTGGCGGAGCGGCTGGCGGTGAATCGTTCGACCGTGGTCCACGCCTACCGGGACCTGGCCGCCGACGGGCTGATCGAGCAGCGGGTCGGGTCCGGCTCGCGGGTCGCCTCGCTCGACGGCGGCGGACGCCCCGACCGCGCCGCAGGCGTACCGTGGTGGGTGACGCTGCCGCCGTGGCGGGTCGGCGAGTTCCCGGCCGTGCTCGGGGAGCTCGCGGCGCTCGGCCACCGCGGCTCGATCGCGTTCGTCCAGGGGGTGCCGCCCGCTGAACCGTCGCCGCTCGACGACCTGACGCGCTCGTTCGCGCGCGCCGGCGGCGACGTCAACCTCGTCCTCACCTACGGTGACAGCGAAGGGTACGCGCCGCTGCGCGACGCGATCGCGGCGCGAATGCGCGCGCGGGGCTGCGGTGTCGACGCGCGCGACGTGCTCGTGCTGACCGGCTCGACCCAAGGCATCACGCTGGTCGCGCAGTCGTTGGCTGAGCCGGGTGACGAGATCGTGGTCGAGGCGCCGACGTATCCCGGCGCGCTGCAGATCTTCCAGATCGCCGGGCTGCGCGCGATCCCGGTGCCGGTCGACGACGACGGGATGCGCACCGATCACGTCGAGGCGATCCTGCGCACGCGCCGGCCGCGCTTCATCTACACGATGCCGGCGCTGCACAACCCGACCGGCGTCACGATGAGCGCGCAGCGCCGTGACCGGCTGGTGACGCTCGCTCGGCGCCACGGCGTTCCGGTCGTCGAGGACGATCCGTACGGCGAGCTCGCCGTGCCGGCGTCGACGCCGCTGCTGGCGCGCGATCCCGAGTACGTCATCTACGTCTCGTCGTTCTCGAAGACGATCGCACCGTCGCTGCGGCTGGGCTGGCTGGTGGCGCCGCGCACGATCTACGAACGGCTGCTGCTGCGCAAGCAGTCGTTCGACATGGCGTCGTCGATGTACATCCAAGCCGGCGTGCGCGAGTATCTCGAGCGGGCATACGACGTGCATCTCGGCGCGCTGCGATCCGAGCTCGCCGAGCGGCGCGCGCTCGCGCTCGACGCGATCGCTCGCCATTGGCCGGCTTCGATGCGCGTCGCCGCGGGCGGCGACGGATACTACCTGTGGGCGACGGCGCGCGACATGCGCGCGCGCGCGCTGCTGGCGAACGCCGAGCGGCGCGGCGCGTCGTTCCTGTTCGGCGAGGCGTTCTTCGCGCAGTCGGGCGGCGACCACAACTTTCGGCTCGCGCTCACCCCGGTCGCGCGCGGCGCGATCGAAGAAGGGATTCGGCGCATCGGGGAAGCGGCGCGATGAGCGGCGACCGAGCCGTCCGGCGGTTTCCGTCGGAACTGCTGCTGCAATGGTACGCCCGGCACGGCCGCCGTCACCTGCCGTGGCGCACGACGCGCGATCCGTACCGCATCGTGGTGAGCGAGCTGATGCTGCAGCAGACGCAGGTCGAGCGCGTGATCCCGCTCTACGCCGCGTTCGTCGAGCGCTTCGGGTCGTTCGAGGCGCTCGCCGCCGCCGATGCCGCCGACGTCGTGCGCGCGTGGCGCGGCCTGGGTTACAACGGCCGCGCGATGCGGCTGCACGCGCTGGCGCGCGCGGTGGTGGAACGCCACGCCGGCGCGCTGCCCAGCGCCACCGAAGCGCTGCTCGCGCTGCCGGGGATCGGCCCGTACACCGCCGCGGCGGTGCGCGCGTTCGCCTTCGAGCTCGACGACGCGGCGGCCGACGTGAACCTGCGGCGCGTCGTCCATCGCGTCGAGCTCGGCGTCGAACACCCGCCGCGCGCCGGCGAGCGCGAGCTCGACACG
>Ga0302325_10018503_pt1 | contig 14682 bp, 10 predicted proteins | sample Palsa_T0_2_FD_201948 | JGI IMG/M metagenome (GOLD analysis project Ga0302325, IMG submission 201948) | Peat permafrost microbial communities from Stordalen Mire near Abisko, Sweden - Palsa_T0_2 | ecosystem: Environmental > Terrestrial > Soil > Palsa > Peat permafrost | place: Sweden: Abisko... | reverse complement strand
AATGGCTTCGGCTTGGGGAAGATCGATGCGCCCATTGAGATAGGCGCGCAACGTGAACTCACCCGGAGTGGCGAGCCGCGCGCCGGACCGAATGGCGCGCTCGACTGCGAATCGCAAGACGACGGGAGCGCCGTGGCACGAAATCTCGACCACATCTTCGGCAGTGTAGGAGCGGGGGCTGGCGAAGAAGGCGACCACCGCCTGATCCACCACCGCGCCATCTTCGCCGATGAGTGAAGCGAGCTGCGAGGACCAGGGCCTCCAGGCCGGCGCCTCAGAAAAATGAAGAAAACGCGCCGCGATTTCGCGTGCCTCAGGCCCGGAGAGTCGAACGATTCCCAACCCGCCGCGGCCAAGCGGAGTGGACAGCGCAACAATCGTATCGCGCAAATTCATAGGCGAATCATGGAGGTCAATCTATATTGGACAGCATGTGGGGCGGGTTGTTAACCTGCAGCGGGTTGGCAGCCGGCAATCGGGCCGAGTAACAATCGGCCGCAGGTTGAACAACCTGCCCCACATAAGCTGGTGCGCTACTCGTGTCTAAGAGCTACGATCGGGTCGACTCGCGAGGCGCGCCACGCCGGAATCGCAGTGGCTGCCAGGGCCACGCCGATCAATAGAGTTGTGGCGAGCAGCGCGGCCCCGATGTCCTGGGGCCGGACACCATAGAGCAGCGAAGACGCGAGTTTGCCGCTCAGGAAAGCGAGCGGAGTTCCGAGCGCGATGCCGCCCAGCACCACCCAGGTGCTTTCCCTCAGGAACAAATTCAGTATTCGCCGCCGCTCCGCGCCGACGGCCATGCGGATGCCAATCTCACGCATTCGCCGGGCGACTGAGAACGAGAGGACGCCGTACAGGCCGATGGCCGCCAGCGCCACAGCCACCAGCGCAAGCGAGGTCGACAAAAAGGCCAGCAATCGCTCGCGGCTAAGGGCATGGTCGATCTGCATTTCCATGGTCGCGACGGTTTCTATCGGAACTCGGGGATCGAGGCTTTGGTGGAGTGCCCGCAGCTCGCTGATTGCCATCGCCGGTGTACCGGTTGATCGCACCTGCAGGAAAAGGTCCTGCGGGAAGTAATTCTTTCGAGTGACTGGAAGATACATTACCGAGTGCGGAATCTCTTTCAACAACATGAACTTAGCCGTCCCCGCAATGCCGACAACGCGAGCCTTGATTCCACCGCCATAAAGCAGCGGCTTGCCCAGCGCGTCGCCGGCAAAGAACTCGCGTGCGAACTGCTCATTCACGATCACCGCGACCTCGTTGTTGTCGCTATTGCTTTCCGCGGCCGTGAAATCGCGACCTGCCAGAAGGGCTATGCCGAGCGTTCGAAAATAGCCGTTGCTGATGGTGTTGAAGTACGTGGTTGGCGTCAAATGACTCGGCGAAACGTAGCCCGGAATCTCGACGGTGATCATTTCCATGCTTCCTGAGAGCACGCTGATTTGGGCTAAGCTCGCCGCACGCGTATCCGGCAACTGGCGGGCGCGGCGGAGCAGCTCGTCGAAATAGTTTGCGGCGCGCTGATCGCGGTAGGTAGTTCCGCTGAGATCGATGTGCAGCAACGACACATTCTCGGGGTGGAAACCGAGATCGATGGCACGGAGGTTCCGCAGGGTTTGAGCAAAGAGGCCGGCCGAGAACAGCAGCGCCAGTGAGAGGGCAACCTGGCCGGCGACGATGAAGCGCGAAACAAGCCATTTCCGTCCGGAACCGGTCGGCGTGCCATGCACGGCGGGCATGGGATCGGCGTGTGCGGCGCGCCATGCCGGCAGTATTCCGAAGACCAGTCCAGCCAGAAGAGCGGCGGCAGCGGAGAACAAAAACAGGCGTTCGTCGGGTTGCACCTGTAGCTCGAGCCCGTCTCCCTGTGGGCCGAGCAAGTCGAGCAGCGCCTGGATGAGTACCCTTCCGAGCAGCCAACCGGCCAGACCGCCCGTCACCGAGAGAAGCAGGCTCTCAACGAGGAACTGCCGGAACAAGGCCGGCCGGCTCGCGCCTAGGGCCACGCGCATGCCCGCTTCCCGCATACGCTCCACGGACCGGACCAGCAATAGCGCCGCTAGATTCGCGCAGGCCACCAGAAGCACAACGGCCACCAGCAGCAGAAGCAGGAGCAGCGGCTTGCCGAATTGCTCTTTCTTCGAATCGATCCCTTGACTGCCGTCGCGAAGCAGGAAGTCGTCGTATTCAGACATCTTCGGCCCCACCACGCGCTCGACCTGTTTTCCGATCACGTTCAGTCGGGCCTGCGCTTGCTGAAGGCTGACGCCGGGTTTCAGCCGCGCGACCAGTTGACCCCAACCCGACGCATCACCGGCCTCCTGATTGTAGGCAGCCGCCGAACCGGGAATCTGAAGATCGTGAGGCTCATGCAGGGCCGCGCCGAGGAATCCCGCTTCGCTGACTCCGACGATCTGAAAGGGCTCGGCATTGAGCAGCACGCGGCGGCCGATGACGTCCGGTTTGCCCCCGAAGCGTTCCTGCCAAAGCCGATAGCTGATCACGCAGACATGGCTTGCGCCTCCGGCCTGTTCGTCGCCCTCAGAAAGAAGGCGCCCCGCGGCAGGGCGCACGCCGAGCATCTGGAAATAGTTGCCGCTCACGATTTCCGCCTGCAGCTTCTCGGTCTGGCCGGCGTCGGTGAGCTTCACTTCCGTGGGATTCACGGCCAGCACGTCTTCGAAGCCGGTGTCCTGTTTACGCAGCTCGGCGAAGAACGGATACGGGAAGCAGCAATTCTCCATGTGGAACGTTTCGTTTCGCTGCCGGAGGATGACCAGGCGGTCCGCACCTGGGACCGGCAGCGATTTGAAAACCACGGCGCGCGCAAAGGAGAAGACGGCGGTGTTTGCTCCCAGAGCGATCGCGAGCGAAAGCACGGCGATTGCCGTGAACACCGGCCTGCGCGCCATCATACGCGCGGCATAACGCAAGTCCTGCCAAAGCCGTTCCATCGAACTCCATTCCCACATGGCGCGTGTATCCTCCTTGATCAGCGTTGTGTTGCCCAATGCGCGTTGCGCCGCGTAACGTGCTTCGTCATTTGAAACACCCGTTTCGCGTTGTTCTTCCGCCTCGGTATCCAGGTGACAGCGCAGCTCGCGCTCGAGATCCTCCTCGCGGTGCTTCCGCGACAACCGCAGGAGCCAACGGTCGGGCATTTGCCGCCAGCTCATTTCAACCCTCCTCGACCGGCCACATCACGCGGGCAATCGCGCCGGTCATCTGCTTCCATTTCGACTCTTCCGCCACCAACTGCTTTTTACCAGGCGCCGTCAGCCGGTAGTATTTGAATTCACGCTTGAGGTCTTTCGCCGCGGGCTCCCACTTCGCCGCGATCCAGCCTTTGCGTTCGAGCCTGTGGAGCGCCGGATAGAGCGAGCCGTGCTCCACCTGCAGCAGGTCTTCGGTGGTTCGCTGGATGTGCTTGGCAATCTGGTGCCCGTGCGCGGGGCCAAACCGCAGCGTGCGGAGGATCAACATGTCAAGAGTGCCTTGCAGCAGCTCGATTCGCCCAGGGATGGTTGACGGCATAGGGTTGGTAGATATTCTACCTTAAATCAGGAACGCTGGGTAGACCCACTACCTTCGAGCGAGTCAATTCAGCGCGAGCGCTGGCGGCCAGATCGATCCGGCGATGGCCGGTCAGGCCGGCAGCGTGCCCGTCTTGACTGCCCCGGATACGAATTCGGCCAGCGATCTCACGCCGCGAAGATCCAGCTTCCCGGTCCCGAGCGTGGGCAATGCGTCCACTTGGTGAATGCTCTCCGGCTTGGGAAGCCATAGGCGCGGCAGGTCTGTTTTCGCGAGGCGCTGCCAAATCTCTACGGGCTTGATTTCGAGGTTCGTGTACAGAAGCACAAGCCGCTCGCCCCGAGTTGCGTCGAGGATGCCAGTAACGACGCAGCGGCAATCCGGCGTCGTGGCATACACTGCCTCTTCCACTTTGAGGTGCGGCACCATCTCGCCGCCGATCTTGCTGAAGCGCGACAGCCGATCGGTGATTTTGAGGAAGCCTTCGTCGTCGACGAGTGCGATATCGCCGGTAACATACCAGCCATCGCGCGGCGATTCGGCCGTGCGCTCGGGTTGATTCAGATATCCGAGCATTCGATTGGGACCCTTCACCAGCAACAGTCCTTCCACATTCGTGGGCAGCGGCTCGAAGGAATTCGGGTCCACCACCTTCACGGCAACGCCTGGGATCGGATGCCCCACGGTTCCGGGCTTGTTTCCGGTCTGGGTCTCCTTGCCGGCTTCGAAGCCGGGCGCATTCACCGCCACCACTGGCGACATCTCGGTGCAGCCGTATCCTTCCAACAAGTCGAGCCCGAACGCCTCGCGGAACGCCGCCGCTACGGACTCCCGCAGCTTTTCGGCGCCCACCAAAACGAATCGCAGGGAGGCGAACTGCTCGCGTGTCGCGTGGCGCGCGTAGCTCGAGCAGAATGTTGGCGTGGATAACAGGAATGTGCTTAGGTACTTCTGCACGAGGGCGCCAATGGCCTTGCCCTCCGTGGGATTCGCATGATACACGGCCCGGCAACCAGTGAGCAGGGGAAGCCAGATGGTGACCGTAAATCCAAATGCGTGAAACAGCGGCAGCACGCCCGTGATGCAATCCTTCGGGCTCAGCCAGAACACTTGCGCCATGGATTCGACGTTCGAGATGACATTGAAGTGCGAAAGCACAACTCCCTTCGGAGTGCCCGTGCTGCCGCTGGAGAAGATGATCGTAGCGGGAGAATCGGGCGTAGCCCCGCGATGGTAACGGCGCACGAGCCATCGAGCCGGCATCAGGCGCGCTGCCGCGGACGCTCGCAGCTGCTGCCATTTCCCCGTCGAGCCGAGAATCTCTTCGAGAAACACCGTTCCCTCGGGAGCCGTCAACTTTGCTTTCTTGAGGAACGCCTCCGAAGCAATCACCGTCGTAATCTTGCACTGGCCGATCGCGGACGCCATCGCCTCCGGTCCGGCGGTAAAATTCAGATTGACTGGCACACAACCCGCCAGCGTCACGCCGATGTTGGCCAGCGCTCCACCCACCGAGGCAGGCAGCAGAAGCCCGATCTTCCCGTCGCTCGGCCGGTTCTCATAAAGCCAGTTCGCAATCAGCACGCTTCCGGCGAGCGCTTTTCCATACGTCAGCTCGCGCCCGGTGGAATCCGCCATCGCGAACCGCCGCCAGTTTCTCTTCGCATTGCGAATGAAACGCAGGTGCAGCAGGTCGCCGCTGCCTTTTCGATGACTAGCCGCATCGCTCCCTAGTTCCTGGATGGCTTGCCGTATGGCTTGGGCGCTCGAAGACGATGGCATCGGCTGCCCAAAGGAGACCGTCACCGGGTAAGGCACCCGTTTCGGCCATTTCCAGAAGAACCGGCCGCCTTCGAAGCTGAAAATGCTTCCCCACAGGCGGTCCAGATGAACCGGGATCACCGGCACATCCAAGCCCTCGACGATTCTTTCGAGACCGCGCTTGAACGGCAGCAGGTTGCCGGTCCGGCTGATGGCTCCTTCGGCGAAGATGCAGACCACATGGCCGTCTTCCAGTTCCTTTCGCGCTCTGACGATTGACTCGACCAGGTCGCGGCGGCCGCCTGAGCCAACCGGGATCGCCTTGCTCAGTTTGAAAAACCAGTTCAGCCATTTCATTTCGTAGTACGCCCGCCACACCATGAAGCGAATGAACCGCTGCACGCATGCGCCGATCAGAAGACCATCCACGTGCGACATGTGATTCGCCACCAGCAGCGCCGGGCCGCGAAACGGAACGTTTTGCTGGCCAACGATACGGATCTTGAAGAATGTGTGCGTGGCCATCCAGAGGATGAAGCGTACAAGAAAGTCCGGGACCAGGGTCACGATGTAGACCGTCACCACCAGCGTCCCGATCCCGAAGATGAGGATCAGCTTGTCCGGCGATACGTGCAAACGATCGTGCATCACCCAAAGCGTGAAGGAAGCCAGCAGCAGGCCGATGGTGTTGTAGAAGTTGTTGGTCGCGATCATCCGGCCTTTTTCGCCGCTTTCGCTTTTCTGCTGTAGATACGCGTTCAACGGAACAATGAACAGACCGCTCGTCAACCCCAGAAGCGACAAGGCAGTCACCGAGCCCGCGTAGGAAGACTTCAAGGCAAACAGCGCGACGCAGCAAAAGGCCATGAAAATCGAGCCTAGCGGCACCAAGCCCAGTTCCACTTTGTCTCCCGAGAGACGGCCGGCCAGCATGCTGCCCACTCCGATGCCGACCGCCAGCGCTGTCACCATTAAGCCGATGTGTAGATCGTCGGTCTTCAGGACCTCGCTTCCAAAGAGCAGCAGATCCATTTGAAACAAGAAACCCAGGAACCAGAAATAGGAAATCCCGACCACGGTCAGTAACAGTGCTCGATCCTTCATGAGGTGCTGGGTACCGATCCAGACCTCGTGTAAAGGATTGAACGAAAATGGCCCCGGCGTGCCCAGGCGCGGCACGCGCGTGATCTTCAAACTGGTGAGGAACCCCGTCACGGCCACAGCGAGCATCGCCACGCCCATCTTCCAAGGCTCGCTCTTCCAAGCCATGAAGAGGAACGATCCGATCGACGTTCCCAGCACGATTGCCATGAAGGTGCTCATCTCGAGCAGAGCGTTGGCGCGCGAGAGGTCGCGGTCCGGCAGCATTTCCGGCACGATTCCGTACTTTGCCGGACTGAAGATGGTGGAATGCAGCGCCATCAGAAACAGCACCACCAGCATCAGCTCGATGCGGGTGGAGAAAAACGCCGCCAGCCCTAACCCCATCACGAAAATCTCAAAGACCTTCACTCCGATCATCACCGTGCGCTTGCTGAGGGCGTCCGCCAGATGGCCGGAGTATCCCGAGAACAGCAGGAACGGGATTACAAACACTGCGCCGGCGAGAGAGAGGTACTCGCTGCCGGAGCCGGTTGCCGCCGCAACGTGCACGGCTCGCATCGAAACGATGATCTTATAGAGGTTGTCGTTCAGCGCCCCGAAAAACTGCGTCCAGAGAAACGACTGGAAGCCGCCGTTCTTCAGCAAATCTTTGAAGCCACCTTGTGCCATGGGTTGTTCCTTTCGATTCGTCACACTCGCCCAACCTTAAAAGCAATGCGGAGGCCGCAGAGCCCTTCGAAGGGATCTGCTTATTTGGCAATGACTTGGCTTTTTGGGCTCGCTCTTATGAGCTGTCATTCCATACATTGCATGTACGTAGCTATACAATGGATGTATTGAGAAATCTCCTTTCCACTCAAGAGCGGGGCTTTCTCCAGGCCGTTTCGGAGCTCGCTTATTGTAATCCCTTCTTGACGGAGCGAACCGAGCGTGAGCGTGCGGCACTCGGGCGCGAGTTCGTGGAAGGCGAGCCCGTCTGGAGCCAACCTGTGGACGATCCGGAGACGCCGCGCGCGAACGTGGTCAGGATCTTCGAGCGCTTGGAGCCGCTGATCCATCAATTACGGGATAGGCTTTCGAGCGGTCGCCCCGCCAGCGAGCAGGAGCTCGCGCTGTATTCGGACGGGGTCGTGCACTGGTTGTACCTGCGCTACTACCGCCGCTTCCTGGCAGCAACGTTTGGACCGGATGCCGCCAGTCACGATCCGGCGAAATGGCGATTCTACCGCGATTTTCTGGTTGATTGGGAGCGGTTGTTTCACCTCGACAACCGGCCGGCCGGAATTCACAGCTATCTGTTGGCAAGGGACGCGTGCCCACATGTGTTCGCGTGTTTTCGGCAAATCCAGTGCGCCTTCGAGCGGATCTTTCTGGATGTGATCGGCAACTCTCTGCCGGCCGCCCGCCTGCGCGGCGCGATCTGGCAATCCATCTTCACCCACGATCTGCGCCGATACCAGCGAACTCTCTACGGCCGCATGGCCGATTTCGTCACACTCATCACGGGCCCGTCGGGAACCGGAAAGGAATTGGTCGCTCGCGCCATTGCTCAATCCAGGTACTTGCCGTTCGATGAGCAGAAGCTCACTTTCGCCGATGACGGGGCCGTCCTGTTTTTTCCTATCAATATCTCGGCGCTTTCGCCGGCGCTGGTGGAATCGGAACTGTTCGGACACCGGCGCGGCTCATTCACGGGCGCGATTGGCGACCGAAAGGGGTGGCTCGAGACGTGCCCTGCCGCGGGCTCCGTCTTCCTCGACGAGCTCGGCGATCTGGATCCGCTCATCCAGGTGAAACTGCTTCGCGTCATCGAGACGCGATCGTTTCATCCGGTTGGCGGCAGCGCCGTCCGGCAGTTTCAAGGCAAACTAATCGCGGCCACAAACCGGAATCTCGAGGCCGGCATTCAAAATGGCAGCTTTCGAGAAGACCTGTACTACCGCCTGTGCTCCGACCAGATTGCGACGCCCTCCCTCGCCGAACAGCTTTCCGATTCGCCTGGGGTGCTGCGCGAGCTGGTAGTCTACATGGCGAAGCGCGTCGCCGGCCAGGAAGCCGAGGAATTCGTGCCCGAAGTGATCGAATGGATCGAGCACAACCTGGGCGCGGCGTATGCCTGGCCTGGAAATTACCGCGAGCTCGAGCAGTGTGTGCGGAATGTTCTGATCCGCCGCGATTACCGGCCAGTTAGAGCGGCGGCCAGAGCTCCGGCGGATCGATGTGTGGAAGAGTTCCGCGCGTGCAGCCTCACAGCGGATGAGATGCTCTCGCGTTACTGTACCCTCTCGTACTCGAAGACCGGCAACTATGAAGAGGTGGCGCGGCGGCTGCAGATTGATCGGCGAACAGTCAAGAGCAAAGTGGATGCCGAGTTACTCAAGCAGTTGCAAGCGGAACGGAAATGACCTTGCGGAGTTTGGATGCAAAATGATAGAGTCACCGCATTGGGTTTGAGAAACGGGGACTCACGGAGTCCAGGGCGCTCCCACGCCGCTGTAAAATTGACGCGCGCGGCGTTTGCACCGCACTCACCGCATGAGAAAGAGGAATCAAGCTGTGAAGAAATTTGGAATGTGTGTTCTGTCGCTCTTGGCTCTGTCGGCTCTCGCCTCGGCCCAAACCACCGCTTACGTATCGAAAACGGGAAACGACGGCAACCCGTGTTTGCAGGCCAGCCCCTGCCGGACCTTTGCAGGTGCGTACGCACTGTATAAAACCGACACCCCGCTGACGATAATAGCTCTCGATTCGGCTGACTACTCGAACGGAAGCACGTTGACTATCGAAAACACTGTCATCGACGGCGGCGCCCATGGCGCATTCCTGAGCGGGCCGAATGGCGGTCCGGCGATATATTTTGCATTTTGGGCGACCGTCCGTAACCTCACCATCATTCCGGGGACGTCAGCGGGCAGTTCCGGAATCGGCGGCGGAGGGAGCGCCTTGACCCTGGATCACGCCGCCTTTGTCGCCCCACAAGGTAGCAGCTCGGTGGCGGTCGGCGTCGCGGCCTTTAGTGCTGCGCGCTTCGACTTTGCTCACGTCACGGTGACCGGCGGAACTGACGGCTTCGATCTGGCGCCGGCTAGCCCAGAGACTACATATCGGGTAAGCATAGCCGATTCCTCCGTGGATGTTGCGTCCACGGGCATCAGCGTTGATGGCGGCTCCGCAACCATCCGCGACTCATCGGTGCTGAATGCCGTCAACGGCCTGATCTTCAAGGTGTCTGGCGCGGTCACGACGAACGCGATACTCGACCACACCCAGATCTCCGGCAACACGACAGGATTGAGCGTCAACGCCAAGACTACCGTTATGATGTCGTACTGTCTGTTATCGCTCAACTCGGTTGGTGTGAGCCTAAGTGGAGGGACGCTCCAATCGTTCAACAACAATGTCTTTTTCGGAAACGGCTCCGACGGCGTTGCGGCCACACACGGCGTATATGGATATGGAATGAAATAGCGCGCGCACCAAAGCCGCTGCGGGAACCTCACGTGGGAACTCCAATTTCGAGGTCCCGAGGTTTCCCCAATGACCGCTTCGGCTATTTCTGCTTGTCGTAGACAACCGTGGCGTCTACGTGCTTGCCCGACAGGTTCATTCCCTTGGTCTGCACCGAGAGGAAATTTCCATCGGCCGAGACCTTGGAGTGGGCTGTGTAGATCGTTATGTTGTTCTTCTGGTACAGCACTACTCGTTCGTTCGGCCCCATGAACTTGCTCGCAATACCGTCGTATAGGGGCGACTCGATCTTGCCCGTTCCGCCAGCCGTGGGAATCGTGTAGCTGAGCGCAATCTTGGTTCCGTCCGCCGCAGTTCCTGCGATTGCCACATTCGTATCGCTGCCCGCGTCCGTAATGGTGACTGTCTGCTCTTTTGGCGCCGTGCCCAGCTTGAACTTGGTTTTGGCGGCGTCCATTTTCCACGTTCCGACATAAGGATCTGCCGCGCAGAGCGCCACGGCAAACCCAAGCAGCATGAGAACCAGTCTAGAGTACCGCATGAATTGCCTCCTTAGGGTGCTGACGAGTGTATCATTTTGAAATCCCAGGATTTCCATTTTTTGCGAGGCCCTTGGTGACCACGATTCTGATTCGGGGCGAAGGCGTCGCCGCCTCCTGTTGCACGCAGCTCCTGGTGGATCAACCCGCCCTTCGGGTGATCGTCGGGACCGCCGTCCGGCCCAAGTTGCCTGCAATCATGCTCGGCGAAGTGACGCAAAGGCTGCTGGAAGACGTATTTTCGCGCCGCGACCTGCTGCAAGGCCTGCCACAAGTCCGCAAACGAGTTGTGCTGTGGGGGGAAACCGCAGAAGCCTTGACGCTTCCTCATTCCGCGGCAGTGATCAGTGAACAGGACCTTCTTGATCGCATTCATCGGCGGCTTCCGCCTGTCCAGCGCGAAGATCACAGCGATGCTCGGACGCATTCGGCGGAGTGGACGATTCACACCGCGCGTCCCCTTCCCTCTCCGGCCGTGGAGCATCATTTTGGCTCGCGGATGGCGGCGGTCGCGGATGTGAAGCTTAGACCCGGACATGACGCGGAGGCCTGCTGGGTTGAGTCGCTCGAGCACGGGTGGTTGTTTCTGCTTCCCTCTGAAGCAGGTTATGGGTGGCTGCTCGCGGCGGGAGATGCTGTGGAATCGCTGCTTGGGAAAAGCCGGTTGGTAGCCGGGCAGATTGGAGAAATCGGCGAAGTGCGCGGCCGGTTTCCGGCTCACCCGCGAATGGCGGACCCGTTATGCGAGCCGGGCTGGCTGGCGTGTGGAACCGCCGCAATGAGCTTTGATCCATTGTGCGGCGACGGCACGGGACACGCAGCACGCGAGGCGATCCTCGGGGCCGCGGTGGTTCGGGCCGCATCTGAAGGCGCGGACGCAGACCGGCTTGTGGCGCACTATCGGACCAAGCTGCTGGCGGGCTTTCGCCGGCATTTGGAGTCCTGCTCCGGCTTCTACCAGTCGGGGCACAGAGGGCCTTGGTGGACCAGCGAACTCGAAGAGCTGCGCCGCGGCCGGGAGTGGTGCAACCGGCAACTGGATGTAGCGGCCCGATTTCAATACCGTCTGAACGGGTTCTCGCTCGAACCTCTCGGCAATTGAATTTCAGATCAGGTCGAGTGACGGGGATTGCGCCCCGTCACCCTCCCACTCCACCGGACATGCGGTTTTCCGCATCCGGCGCCGCATGGGGCTGAGACAGGAAAACATATACTGGCAGAACGAATGCCAGAAAAACGAATCGGCATCATCATGAACGGCGTCACGGGCCGCATGGGAACGAATCAGCACCTGGTCCGTTCGATTGTGGCGATCCGGAACGACGGAGGCGTGCTGCTCGCCGATGGCACGAGACTGCTTCCGGAGCCTATCCTGGTGGGCCGCAACGAAGAGAAGCTAAGACGCTTGGCGGCCGCCCACGGCATCCCGCGCTGGAGCACGAATCTTGCGGCATGCCTGGATGATCCAGCTTACGATGTTTATTTCGATGCCCAAGCCACCGCGCTACGGGCCGAGCCATTGAAGCAGGCCATACGGGCCGGCAAGCACGTTTACTGCGAGAAGCCGGCCGCCGAGAATCTCGAAACCGCGCTCGAGCTGGCGCGGCTGGCATCGCAATCTGGTGTGAAAAACGGTGTGGTCGTGGACAAACTGTTCTTGCCTGGAATCCTCAAGCTGAAACGCTTGGTGGACGCGGGATTCTTTGGCCGCCTGTTGTCGGTGCGCGGAGAGTTTGGCTATTGGGTATTTGAAGGCGATTGGCAGCCGGCGCAGCGGCCATCCTGGAATTACCGCCGCGAAGAGGGAGGCGGCATCATCGTGGATATGTTCTGCCACTGGCGTTATCTGCTCGACCACACATTCGGCCCTGTGCGCCGCGTGAGCTGTCTGGGCGCGACGCACATTCCGGAGCGCGTCGACGAAGGCGGCAAGCGCTATTCCTGCACCGCGGACGATGCGGCCTATGGCACGCTCGAGCTCGAGGGCGGCGTGATTGCGCAGATGAATTCTTCCTGGACGGTGCGCGTCAACCGCGGCGAGCTGCTCGAGCTGCAGGTGGACGGAACCGAAGGCAGCGCCGTTGCCGGACTGCGCGATTGCAAGGTGCAGCATCGCGTGAACACGCCGAAGCCGGTTTGGAATCCGGATATTGCGAGCGCGATCGACTTCCGCGCCGGCTGGCAGGCTGTTCCGGATAACGGAGACTTCGGCAATGCGTTCCGAGTGCAGTGGGAAAGCTTTCTGCGCCACGTTGCCACCGGCACGCCCTTTCCGCATGATCTGCTCGAAGGCGCGCGCGGCGTGCAACTCGCGGAGCTGGCACTGCGCTCTTGGCGCGAGCGCCGCTGGATGGATGTGCCGGAATTGACCTTGTGAGGGAGAACAACGTGTCAGGAATCTCGCCGCCTGATCCAGCACGCTTGAGCCTCAACCAGATTACGATCAACCACCAGACACTCCTGGAAGCTGTGGATCTGTGCGTGAAGCAGGGTGTCAAGTGGATAGCGCCATGGCGGAACCGCATACACGAGATTGGCTTGACGCGCGCAGCGCAGTTGCTGCGCGAATCCGGGCTGCGTGTTTCGAGCTTGTGCCGCGGCGGGTTCTTTCCGGCCGCGACGGCTGCCCAACGCCTCGAGCGAATCGGCGACAATCGCAAAGCTGTGGACGAAGCGGCTGAGATCGGCGCCCCTCTGCTGGTGCTGGTTTGTGGCGGTGCGCCTGACCGTGATATCGATGGCGCCAGACAAATGGTCGCCGACGGCATCGCTGCCCTCGAGCCCTACGCGCGCGAGCGCGGAATCCGCCTGGGAATTGAGCCGCTACATCCCATGTTTGCGGCTGACCGCAGCGTGATCGTCACCTTGGGCCAGGCGCTCGACTTAGCCCTGCGCTTCGAAGCCGGCACGGTGGGCATTGTCGCAGACGTCTTCCACCTGTGGTGGGACCCTGAACTCTATTCGCAGATTGATCGCGCAGCGGGTCGGATCTTCGGCTTCCATATCTCCGACTGGGCCGTTCCCTTGCCGGGAATTCTTGCCGGCCGCAGCATGCTGGGCGATGGCGTGATCGAGTTGCGCCGGATTCGCGCCGCAATCCAGACCGCGGGCTATCTCGGACCCATTGAAGTGGAAATACTCAACGAGCAAATCTGGGCTTCGCCGCCTGAAGCGACGCTCGCCACTCTGAAGGCGCGTTATCAGGAATTCGCTTAGAATATTGCAAGCCGCAAGGTAGAATGACTCATCAGGAAGAAAAGGATTGGATAAGCCCGTGGCTTTCTGTTCAAACTGTGGGGCGCAACTAGTCCCGAACACCCATTTTTGCGCGAATTGTGGAACACCTGCTTCCGGCGCCGGCGCTGCGTCCGCTCCGGGCACGCCGCCTCCTGGTACCGGCGCTGCTCCAGGCACACCGCCTCAGCCGAATGCCGGTTCGGTTCCACCTCCGCCGCCCCTGCCAAGCCAGGCATGGAACCCCATGCAAGGACAATCGCGCAGTTCCAGTAACACGTGTTTGATCGTCGCTGCGGTAATTGTGCTGTTCTTCCTCTTTGCAATGCGAGGCTGCTTCTTCCTGCGCCTGCCGCTCCGCCTGCTGCGTCACGTTTCGATCGAACACCACGTGGATGTGAACGCGGGGCTGGGTCCAGTGCCCTCAACCCGGACACCTTCACCTTTCGGGAACGGCTTCCAGATAATCGATGGCCGCCCTGTCGCCACCGTCCGGCTCACCGACAATGCGGATTTCATCACCGCGTCGTAGCGCGACTCCCGGGATTACTCTCCGCGTGGAAGACGAACCGTCGATCTTCGCCGTGGGTAAGTGGTCGGAAGCCATCCAGGCGTCGATCTCCTGACCACCTACTAACAGACGAAAACGGGCAGTGCCATTGTTCTGATCGAAATACTGAATGTTGAGCCGGTACCATCCGTCCGCTGCTTGCCAGCGCAGGCTGGCGGTGCAGCTGGCTTTCGGGCAAGTAACTGCCTTGCCGCCGGATGCTGCTTCCCATGGCACAACATCCACCACCTCATAGCCCGTCAATTGCATGGATTCCGCCTCGAAGCGGCCAGGAAATATCCCGACGCGCCCGCGAGTATCCGGAATTCCGGATTCTCGCAGGAGCCACTGGGTGACGGCATCACGCCACACCACCGCGTGTCCAGCCTGATACTCCAATTGCCGCAAGATCTCGCGGTACCTCTGCTCGTCAATCAAGCCGGGAAGCGATTCCCATTTCTCGACATACTCGGCGGCGGTCTG
>Ga0302325_10018502_pt1 | contig 14682 bp, 21 predicted proteins | sample Palsa_T0_2_FD_201948 | JGI IMG/M metagenome (GOLD analysis project Ga0302325, IMG submission 201948) | Peat permafrost microbial communities from Stordalen Mire near Abisko, Sweden - Palsa_T0_2 | ecosystem: Environmental > Terrestrial > Soil > Palsa > Peat permafrost | place: Sweden: Abisko... | reverse complement strand
GCAACTGATGTGGAGAAGCAGTTTCTGACCGAGAGAATTCAGCCATCCATTCTGCGAGTTAGTTCCGTCGAGACTGAAATGTACCTGGTGGAGGAGTCTCGGTATGCAGCGGTGCAGGCGATGCAGAATGCAAATGATTCAACTCCCGTCTCATGCGATCAAACCCGAACTTCCCCGGTGCTTGTCCTTGCGCCTCGGGTCTAAAGAACTGGTCCATCATCTAATGTCAACAACGCATTCCGCATGCCAGACATACCTTCCTCTCCTGAGCAGACATCGGGACATCAGTTCTCATTCCCTGGTTCGGTCCGACCCCCGGCACAAACCGATCTCGCTGCAGACTCTTGTCCTGTCCAACATGTTTGCTGAACTGACTGAGTGGATTTGTCGACGTCGAGCATTCCGCTCCGCTCATCAGATTTGAAAAGGACATCGTCGGTGATGCTGCGTCGGATGCAAAGGGAAAACGGCGAGGATGGCGCAAAGCTGAGTGACGACTGATTTAAATGTGGAGTGTCTTCCGAGCCTGCAGAGCGGCTAGCGAGCATCGATCACGTGAAAGTTTAAGCATTTTCCCCCTTTAACCGCGGTCCGTCGGGATCGGTTCCTTCCGCGAACCCCCACACCTTTCTTCCCACCAAAAATGTTGTGAGAACAGAACAGTGACTTGTGTGTCTCTACCTTGGGACAATGGCGAGGATGGAGTCGGTGGATTGACCTTAGCGATGGAAATGTATCCGTCAATAACCGATCCCGGTTCTCGCCCGGAAAAATAAGTATCCTTGCGAATTTGGCCAACCGGTATTTCATCACAAGCACAATCTTTCGCCGCCTCTATGCAGTGCAACTGGACAACAAATGGCATGGTCAAAGGACTCGGGCGGCATCTTTGGTTTCAAAAATCTGGTTTCCCTTTCAGGCAAAATCACTCGCGGTCTCAGAAACCTTCTTTTGGCTCGTTTTCAGCTATTCTCATCATCTGCAAATGTGGCTTTGAGCCCAGAAATAGCAGGTACCTCAACTGCGACTACTGTGGTGCGAGGTTTAAGTACCCTTACACGAGGAATATGGGAATATGCTCAGCAAATTCAGGCGCGGAAAAAGGAAAGTAAGGAACTCGGCAATGTGCAAATCACACGAATATGGGCAACGTACGCCGTTTTCTGGTATCCGGCCCACTCTATCTTGCTGTCTTTCCCTCCTCTGTCCATCTTCTTCGTTGAGCTCTTCTGCTACTTGCCTCCTGTAAAGGCAGCCACCTCTAGTTTTTTACCTTATCTTTATTTGATAGAATTACACATTCTCCTTAGTCACCTCAAGATTACTGCTCTTGAAGCCGTCAGATATCCGTACAGAACACATCGATCTCCCGCAACATACGTCGCAACATTAATCCCTGATCATTTTTGCATATTCCCTGAGGACTTGATTACAATTGGATATTCTGTTTTCAAAACCCAATTGCAATGAGGACTTCCAACCGAACCTTCAAACTTTGGCTCCAAAAAAGCGACAATACCTTATACTAAAATGAACGCGACACTCATTCATTCTAGAAATAAGCAGCTACGTTTGTGTAACACCTATCCTAATACAACGCGCGAATTTGCCTCTATCTGACGTTGCGTGCGCGAAATATGGCGATCCCAAACTTCCGACGATCCCCTGAAATCATCTCACAAGCTGCTTGCTCATGTACATACAAGACACAGACGTACGTCACTGAAGATCGTCGGTATGTCAGACATCTGTCGCGGTATTATAAAGGTTGGTCCCCCCCGCAAAAACACAAAGCTCTCCTGATTTACAATGGAGGAAAGGAATGGTAGTGTAGGGAGTGGTTCATCGAGTTCGACTGCTGAGGCGGATTTGAGAGAACAATCTGTGAAGGGTGGTAGGGATTTAAAAGGGCAGCACCGGGAATACGAACATACGGAGAGGAATGAGAGGAATATGCGTGATATGGATACTGTGAGAAATGCCAATACGCGGCTTGCGAACCCGTATTTCTCCAGAAGCCTTTATTCAGGTTGCTAAATCCTAGGCTGGCGGGAATGTCTAGCGAAGAAGTCATGCTTATGGGAGAACGATTCGCTATCAACGCTGCTCTGGCAGAGCACGTCGAAGACTTCCGCAAAGGAGCCCTGGTAGCCCAAAATCCCAAAGGTTCGCCTAGGAGGATGCTCCCACTAATACCTACGTAGGTTTTGAGGAAATATCACAACTTGACGAAGCAGAAAAGTCTATTTTTCGAAGGGAAATCACGCATAGATGGGACCAACCCCGACAATTATACTCGATGGTGATACTCTGTTCCATGGCAGCAGCTGTGCAAGGGATGGACCAAACAGTCATTAACGGCGCGAATCTATTTTTCCCCTCGGATTTCGGTATCGCAGAACCAACTGAACGCAATACATGGTTGCTCGGTCTCGTAAATTCTGCACCCTATTTATGCTGGTATCTCATCCCACTGACCAATCTGACCTATCAATATTAGCTCCTGTATAGCATGTTGGTGTACTGATCCTTTAAATAAAGTTCTCGGCAGGAGGGGCACGATTTTTGTAACTTGTGCGATCGCGGCATTGACTTGTCTATGGCAAGGCTTCACAAATTCATGGCAGCATCTATTTATTGCTCGATTCGTGCTCGGGTTCGGTATAGGTCCTAAATCTTCTACTGTTCCGGTCTACGCAGCCGAATGTGCTCCAGCACCTATCCGTGGCGCACTAGTAATGATGTGGCAAATGTGGACGGCTTTCGGCATCATGTTGGGATATGTGGCCGATGTCGCGTTTTATAAGGTCAAATCAGATTCGATCTCAGGGCTTAATTGGAGACTTATGCTAGCCAGTGCGATGGTTCTACCTCTTGTGGTTTGTGCACAGGTATATTTGTGCCCTGAAAGTCCACGGTGGTATATGGGAAAAGGTCGATATGGAGATGTGTATCAATCTATGGTTCGATTGCGACATCATAGGATTCAGGCCGCGAGAGATATTTTTTACATGCATACTTTATTAGAGGCGGAGAAGGAGATGAAGAGTGGACGGAATCGGGTGGTTGAGATGTTTACTATCCCACGAAATCGACGCGCCGCTCAAGGTTCTTGGATTGTCATGGTATATTCCTTGCGCAACGAGACTGACTTCTTAGTTCATGCAACAATTCTGTGGAGTCAATGTCATTGCGTATTACTCCTCGGTTATATTCCAACGTGGGGGTTTCTCTCAGGTCTCTGCACTACTAGCAAGCATGGGTTTCGGGATAATCAACTTTCTATTCGCAATCCCAGCAATCTATACGATCGACACATTTGGCCGACGCAACTTGCTTTTGACGACTTTCCCATTGATGGGAATGTCTCTTCTATTCACTGGATTTTCCTTCTTCATCGCACCTGAAAATCCAACGAGTAAAGTCCGCATTGCATGCATCGCTCTAGGAATATATATCTTTGGCATAGTTTACTCCCCTTGAGAAGGTCCGGTTCCATTTACATACTCGGCGGAAGCCTATCCGCTTTACATTCGGGATATTGGCATGTCGTTCGCCACGGCAACGACTTGGTTCTTTAACTTTGTTTTGTCTATGACTTGGCCTCCCATGGAGCGGGCGTTCACTCCTCAAGGAGCATTTGGATACTATGCCGCGTGGAATGTGGTTGGATGGTGGTTTGTGCTGCTATTTGTGCCAGAGACAAAGGCCTTGTCATTGGAGGAATTGGATCAAGGTAACTCTTGGCGCTTATTATGCTCATGATAGTATTCTCTGTTCCGACACGTAAACATGCTACGTACCAGCTTCGACAAATTCCATATTTTATCAATAAATATATTTTTAGGAGAGAAGTGGTTAAAGAGGAACTGTACCAGAAAGATGACGATTACGAGTCAGAGAAGTATGTCGAAAGAGGGGCAGGACAAACTTGAGAAAAAGTATTGGGATAGCCATAGAACTCTCGAGAAAATCAAGAAATTTACCAGACGACTTTTGTTGTGCCGCAGTAACTGTTACTTGGCCCTTTGCCGTATCTGACGACCTCACCGTCAATTTCGATCGAGTCCGGCAGACACGTCGAAGGATTTCCAGCCCGTGTCCCTGAATTGACGACCACCATCAATTGCCAAGATGCGACTCCACAACATCTTTCTTGCATCAATCCTGACACTGGTCTCCGTTGTCGCAGGAGACGCAGATCGATGGGCCCAGGTCGCGCAAAAGACCAGAACAAACGTTATTGTTCTGAATGACCATACTTTTGACGAGCTCATCACCACAGAACGAAACTACACAACCGTGGGTAACATCCGCTCGCTACTTTGCTGACCTGTCAGTTGTTCTGACGGCATTGGCGGCTCAGTATCAATGCTCGCTGTGCAGGGAATTTGATCCAGAGTTCACGACGGTTGCTCTGAGTTGGAGACGGGCGCATCCGCAATCGGATAACGTGTTCTTTGCCAAGCTGGACTTTGCAGACGGAAGACCCATCTTTACGAGAGTAAGTTCGTCTAAAATTATGCTTAATACTAGTTTGGCATTCAATCTGCACCGAATGTATGGGTCTATCCTCCTACTGTTGGCCCTCTATCAACCCTCTCGCCCAACAATCAACCTATGGTGTATGATTTCCCCGGAAAGTAAGGCCCATTCGAATTACTATGCTAATTGCAGTGGCATGAATGCAGAACCATTCCATAGGTTTCTCCTGGCGAATATCAAGCTTCCAGAGTTTCCGCTGGTGAGACCTTTCAACTGGCAGAACCTTTCCATCACAATCTGCTTGCTCGTGACTGGTGTTATCTTCACCAGATTTTTCTGGCCTCAGGTGCACAAATTCATTACGAACAGGAACACATGGGCTGTCATAAGCTTGGTACTGCAAGTACTTTTCTATTCTAACAATAGGTAACCATTTTGATGTTTACATCTGGACATATGTTCAACAGCATTCGACATACTCCTTATACACAGCCCAATGGCCGGGGCGGATTCAATTACATCGCGGGTGGCTTCCAGAATCAATTCGGTATTGAAACACAAATCGTTGCGACTATATGTATGCTCTTCGTTGGTTAAACTAACCTAAGATGGTCTACTGGCTTTTACTACCATGGCACTGGCACTTAAAGCCCCTACAATTCAAGATCCCAAGTCGCAGACACTAGTCATCTTCATCTGGGCCTCGGGTATCCTGTTTATCTACTCATTCTTGATCTACATCTTCCGCATGAAGAACGGAGGATACCCATTCAGATTGTTCCTATGAGCGGGAGTAGATATCTCAATAAAAGCATGAGAATGGATGATGCCTGGATATAACCATGATAATATATGAATTATTATGAAGACCGTCCCTCTTAGAGATTACAGAAACGCCATGCTCCTTGAAAAACAAATGTATTTACACCAAAATCTCATCCAAAACACTTGCCAATGCCCGTCGTTCGTAATCTATCTTATTCCGCTGCCAAGCCAGCGTGTCAGATACTGAAGCACCCTCCTTCAATGGTTCTGGTGCAGGTGGAACCTGCACTGGCATTGGTTCCTCTTCCATCCCTTCGTCTCGTGCGAAACTATTCCATAGACGTAACGGAGGCGGTATCCCTTCCACAAGCATGTAAGGACTTAGATCCCAGGCCAATCCCAACTCTTCCAGAGTTATGGATGTTGGCTCTTGGCCGACTGGACGTAGTCCTGATGTGGCGGGTTTCCCATCTCGCCGTAATGTAGTTTGAATAGTATTAGGCCGATTCGCACGAACGCGAATGATGATTTGCGTGATGATATTTTTGAGATGATTCTATGGTTAACACGGATTGTGGGGAGGAGTATACCTCCAATCCAGCGTAGACGAGCTCAGGCACATTAGGCCCGACGGCGTGAGTTAACTGGTACTCGTAAGCCATTCCCCGTGCTCGATCCAAGATGTCTTCCGTTGAGGGTAACTCCAGGGTCTCGCATCCTAATGGAACACTGTAACCCTTCATGATATCCATCTGAATTGCACTGGTCGTCGGGAAGTTCTTATCCTTTGGTAGACGCAGCGGGCCCTTTGCCTTCCGCGACTCCAGAATAGCTCCAGGTATTGTTGGATACAGTTTCTTTTCGCTCTTCATGTTAGCACTTCGTAAGATAGCGCGCATACCGCATCGAGTTCGTGAACCGCCTTGAAACTCTTGATCCTGCTACGCTCAGCAGGACCTAATCCCATAATTTCCGTCTTGAGCCGTTTCTGTCTTCCAGAACTCTTGCCACGGCCAGTCATTGGCTCTTTCCGTTTCTTGTTCTTGTTCCATCCCGAAAACGATCCTCCAACCGGAGGGGGATCACGGCTCGCATTTGCCAATACGCCCATTAACAGATTATTATGCAACTTCTTCAACATGGGATCCGTAAGCACTACATCGAGGGTCTCCTGGAGCTCCAATCTCGTTCTCTTTCCAACGATGAACAAGTTCAACTCACGCCCATAATCCTCCCATTTCTCGCCGAGTGCAGCAGACAATTGTTCAGCGGTCGTTTCGACCGAAAGACGGGGAGCAGGTTTTGCGGCTTTCTCGGGCTTTGAAGCTGTTGCTGTCGAGGCGGGAGTTGCGGGACTGTCTGCACTGGATTTGAGGATGCCGTTTGGCGTGGAGGCGCCGTTTGTGGGTTGCAGCATGGTGGACGAGGAGGGGGTTTGGTTGACCATTGACGGCAACGGCGCCGGTGCGCACACAGTCCAGCAGGCGCGCAACCGCGTCAAGCAGGTGGATGCAGGCGATAAAAAGCGCTTAGAAGACTGCCCTGGCGCGGATGCGTTGATCCAGCCTCACAGGACGGGGGGACCTTTTCTGGGAGCGGGTGGTGTCTGGTCGTGAATCAATGCAAGCGTTGAGAATTGGACTGAATTTCGCCCCAGATACAGATCCGCTCGGCGGACGGTCTAACGTCCAAAGCCACTTCTTGATGGCCAATCAGATTTCCAAGCATTTTGCGGCGGAGAGGGCAAAAACCCTAGTCCATCGAAAAAGCAGTCCCAGTTGAGAGAGTAATTTGGAGATATAGCATAGCGCACAACAGTTGTCACTTGGCTCCACCCACCGACTCGAAGATGCCAAAATGTGTGCTCCCCTCCCATTCCCTTGCTTCCACCGCCGCTAACCTGAGGCTGTAGTCTTGAAACCTGGCAAAGTCGCACTCATCACCCGAGGTCGCTATGCGGGCCGCAAGGCCGTGATCCTCAAGCCCTACGACGACGGCACAAAGGTGCATCCCTTCGGCCACGCCCTGGTCGCTGGCATCCAGCGTTACCCGGGCAAAATCACCGCGCGAATGGGCAAGAAGCGTATCGCCAAGAGAAGCAAAGTAAAGCCTTTCATCAAGATGGTCAATTACAATCATTTGATGCCGACGAGATATGCGCTTGAGGGCATTGAGCAGTTGAAGCAGCAGATTGGGAATGAGAACTTGAAGGAGGTGAGTCAGAAGGAGGAGGCTAAGAAGGCGGTGAAAAAGAGCTTTGAGGAGAAGTTCCAGGTATCTCCCTCTCTCCCTCCTGTCTCCGTGTGGTTTGGGCGTTTGAACTATTGTTGACGGTGTTAGACGGGAAAGAATAAGTGGTTCTTTACACCTCTTCGATTTTAGAGATTGTTGGAGTTGCATGGATTTCTGGCATGTAATGTAGCTCACCAATGTCAATTATCATCAAAGATTCCATTCATCCTGTCTTTACTTCGATCGGTCTGGCGTGTGTCGTGGTGCGGTACGGCTAGAGTTGGCAGCGACACTTCTCCAGTGACGGCTGCTTTTATTCTATCTACTAGCGTCTCTGTTCCATTTCCAGCCTTGCAAACTCAATACGTCGACAGGATTCGTGGGCATTATGATTGTTGTGAATTCGTCGTAAACAGTAACTACGCCAGAAAACAAAATTTTGACGTTCTGTAAGGGATTTCAGATCCTGTGCTTCCCTCTAGGGAAATATCTGATATACTCCACCACTTCGGCAGTCTGTGAAAGCGTTAGTATTCCTAGAATCCTGAGCCTTATTTGCTGCGGACATGAACCAGGAAATAACATGGCTTGTGCTTGTTTTACGGATTATAATGGCAATATACGGCCTTACAGACGCTCAAGAAACTTGTTGAAATATCTTGTTCCCATGATTACATCGATAATAACTCCTGCCGACTAAAAGGACATCAATGCCAGCCGGATCTTACATCTTACATATCAGCGTCATTCTTATCGTGCAAATCTTATTGTCGGCGAAATGAGGGAGAGTATCGGTTCCAGCGAGTGATTGTTTGAACAGTCTGTAAAAGGTATAAGGGTGCCGAATACTGAAGAAATATTTCAACAGTTTTCTCTGTCAAGTTTTGCCCCGGTTAAAAATAGTTCAATTCATCCGACAAAAGGGAGAATCTGGGTTCGACAGAAATTCAGGCAGTGCGGTGCTTTTCCCGATATATACCACAAGAAGTGACCCGGGTATCATATTGCCTATATACATTGCTTTGATAACCTTCTTAACGAGGCTTAAGTCACCGGAATGACACGCCCATTACTTGGATCCCGACACCAAGCACGTACTTTCTGCCGCTCTCTAAAAACATCATCAGCTTCATCATCGTGGGGACATACTTGATAACATTTTCTTGTCGAGATATTCCTTCCAGCTGACTATTCAACAGCGACTCCTCCATGAGAATGTCCTCTCCCCTTAACCCTTGCCATCCGACATGTCGACACTTTCGCTTTTCAACACCACATTCATGATCCCCCTCGATTTTCTTTTCCGCAAAGATCCGTTTCCCCGCCTCCGTAGTAGACCAGTCCAAGAGCGCTGCGTCATCAAGAGATAATATCTCATTGAACCCACAGATTTCTTTCGCTTTTATTTTTGGTTTGTTTTTGCCGACAGTGAGTTGTTGGGGGACTAGATTTTTAAGATCGAGATTTAGTTGTTTCGCTTTCTCGACCGCGAGATGCAGAAACGTCTGTCGTAATCGTACAATTTCCAGTTTCCGTAAAAGTTTCTCCTTTTCCAGTCGTAGGTCAGATAACCGTGAATCATCCTCCGCAGTCTTATATCTCAATAACACTTCCTCAGGCACAAGAGGTTCCTCATCCCCCAGCGCTTTAAAAACATCAACGCTGTCCACAGCCACAATTAAACTTTTCACTTGCCCCTTCGTCAGGATATCAGCATCCAATTCCCTTAATTTCGATTGAAAGAATAATTTGCCATGCTCATCACTGCAGTATTTGCTACCCTTCGTTCCCTTGACGGTCTTGGTACCCTTGACCGCCGGAATCGCGGGATTCTTGCACCCATCGAGTCGACATTTCCTTCGCCAGGTAGTCTTGGCTTTACCCCTTTCGGTGCAGATTGGACAAATATACGTATCAATTAACGGTTCGTCCGATTCTTCGATATGGACACACGTGCCGTGGAACCAGTCATTACATGATTCACAGCATATCATCCATTCGCCATGATCCGGTTTGCGGCATATACAGTACAATTGTTTTGAGTTGCGAGATGACGGGGTGTCGAAGGAGGATTCCGAGGCAATGGACGGAGCGATGCTCGATTGGCGAGTTGATGAGCCTTGCGTATCCTATCAAGTTAGCGATGAAATCACTGGAAACCCACGTCGTCGAGTCCCATCGTCATGGATAATTCTTTGGACTTTGGTTTAGTTGGTTTCATTTGTCCGTTGAGGGCTTTCTTTTTGGAGGGCTGGGGACGTCGGATAGGGACTTTCTTTGGCTTTTTGCTTGCGCGCGATGGGGCCTGAGGCTTCTCGACAGAGATCTCGGATTCTTGGGGGATTGTTTCTGTGGGGGGATTGGGGATATCGATTGATAAGGGTTCGTCAGGTGAAGATTCGGGGGTGAACTTTCGTTTCTTGGATGGAGTTGGTGGTGTAGGAGGATTGGGTGCTGGGGAGTCTTCTACTATGTCGGTGATGGTCCGTCCTGAATCGGTGGATATTGACCGATACATCTCTTCGCTAGGTAGAACGGGAGCGGAGCCGTTTGTTGTTATGGGCATATCGTCGACTTGGTGATCTTTTGGAGTCAATCCTACAACGTCTACCATGATCTCCTCTTCGGTTTCTCGTGGTTCGTTGGGCGACCCGGATGTGTGAGCATCGTGTTCTATAAGAGGTTCTAACTGAGGAGGTTCGACTACTGGTGATTTTGTAGTTGATGTATGGTCTAGCGCAGAGTCGGTAACTGTAAGAAGTGATTCGGGCACGGTTTGTTGGGGCTTTGACTCTTCTTCGACAGGATTCAAGATATCTGCAAGCGACGACGACGACGTGCGACGTGACCCAGCATCTTCTCCATATGCCCGCGAAGTATACAAACCAGATCCGCCCATGGCAGCCACAGCCTGAGACATCGACGCCAGTGACTGCTGTATCCGAGTCTCGCCACTCTCCTCCGTCTTCAGTGGCACTCCTCGCGCGATTTGTGCCTCCTCATTCCCTGAATCATCGCGCTTTGGGCTATCGTCGCTCGGTGCGCGCATTTCGCTCGGGGTATAACATTTTGCCTCGGCGTCGAGAGTAACAACATCCTCCGGCTCATTTTCATCCTCTACTACTGCTGGTTTGCCCGGTAGGACGTAGCATTGCGGCGGCGTGTAGGTAAGCGGGTTCAGGAGGTGGTGTATTGATCCCATCCTGAGGCGCTGCGTTCCTCGCTTACGGAGATCAAAAGGGCCGCAAAAATCAGTCCAGTTTTCAATGTCAGATGTATTTGCATTGGGGCCATCCGATGGACAGCGCTTGTGTCATGTAACAAGGGGTAGTGGACAAAATATTTACAGACTATGTTCAAAAAGATATGATTCTGCTATACCCTGTTTCATGAAGAGATTGAAGGACACCGAGATGTTAGGGAAACTACCAATAAGGTTGAGATGGAACTACCGCAATGGGTATTAATTTAGACTAACTTTCCTTTCATCTGAAGCCCCGCGCTGGCTCTTTACAACCGCAAAATGCGGTGTTCTGCTTATATCCAGCTACTGTTGGCCGAGCTCGTCTCTTAGATAATCATGGTGGGGGAAGAAGCCTTCCGTAAATCTATTTCGAAATAAGGTTTACTAGCACTTCCGAGCTACATATTTTCGTCATTCACCAGGCAACAGACCAAGTTAGAACAAAGGGAGTCATGACAACGAGTCGGAACCGACGCATGAAACGGGTATTACAGGACACCAGGCGACCGGTCTCGCAAAGGACTACCAAACTAGATCTGGCCCACGGAACCGTTACATCTGCTAGGACAAATTCATCTTCACCCTGCTCTATTTTCCTCAAGATTCGCGCATTTGAAACATCCCATTGCTATCTTGATTCAAAAGAGCTCTCTCATATCACGGTAGGATTTCCTCGTCGTCAGATTAGCTTATCGTTAGTGGTTAACCTTGCGGTCGCCCTTGTTTCCAGTCAAATGTCTCTCCGAGTGTCCATTCTCTGGTTTCACAACCGCGATTCGAACTCCAACAACGACTACCATTGGAGTATTTTCATCTGTCCAGCGAACTCGGCAATAGGAACCAAATACGATGCGTTTGCCACGATTGCAGAGGACGGGGATTTTAGTTGGGAACCCTCCCAAGCTCTCAATTATAATGAACAGCAGTCCGCTTACTTGGGCGGATCATTCGAACTAGGATATATCAGCGATGAGAACTCATTCGCAGAACTGATGTTGTCCGTACCCATGCCCGGGAGCGGCGAAAATTGCCAGACGTGGGTTACCAATGTTGTTGCCAAGGCGGTCCAACAAAGGGTACTCCCAAAATCGGCGAACAAAGTTGTAAAGGAGATTCCTGTTAGAGCTTGATACTATATATGAGTTATAATATGCAGAAATCAAGCGAGCCGGGTGCGAACCGGCAGATCTATTAGCCTCATATAATCATATGGTTTCAAAAACTTCTCAATTTGCAATGGCCAAAGGGTCTCCCAACGCGCCACACATCCTTGCATAGCCTTGATATATTCCCAATATTCAGGATACCAGCCAGCCTCCTCCCAATCTAGAATACCGGCGATATGTCCCTCTTCCACGAGAATGTTGCAGGGCGATAGATCTCCGTGCGTAAAAACTATTGCGTGATTGCTATTCTCTTTATACATTCGTCGAAGAATATGATAGTAGTTATCCGGTTTATTCTTTCCCCAGCTTCGCAGATCGAGAAGTCTGTCGCATATGTTGTCATACATTTCCGTTTCCGTTTTGAATGGACCTCGATCCGGACGCCCTGAACAAAAGATTTTATCCATGCATGGGCCGCCGCCGAGAGAGCCAAGGAATTCTGACTGCTCATGGTCTTTGATACGAAGGCCGCGTAATTGATCTAAATATCCTCTCAATTCCAGTGCAATCGTGTCAAGCTGGCTTGCGGATAGGGAAGGGAGGCATTCAGACAACGGGATGCCTGGAAGACGAGTCATGTATATGTAGTTCCATTTGTCAATCGTATCGACTTTCAGGATTCTAGGAACCGGAATGGTTGTGTTTGAAGCGACGAAAGAGGTGGATTCGGCTTGTTTGAGGGAAACGGTTTCCCCGAATTTAACGATGATGTCTCCGATGCTGACGACACGCCGGCCGCCGCATTTGTAAACAAGGGGGGCGGACGCGACTTCATCGGGTGTAGGTAGCTCCATGGACAGCACAAGGCGAGGAATATCGGTTCGAGTCGGTCGGCGATGGGAGTTCTCGTAGCAGCTGTATGCAGTTGTCAATGGCAGTTATGGCACTGTTGGCACACATGGTTCGGAGACTATGAGATGGCCCGAGCGCCGGAGAAACTCTAGAGACGCGGATAGCATGCTGTCAGAGAACTTTTGGTCGGCTTTGAAATTTTACTTTTTTCGCCCTCCTCAAAACGCTTCTGCAGCTTGACGATCAACAGTTGAGGCGAAGGAAGATGGCATCACAAGGTGCATTGATCTCCAAACAGGAGACGACAGGTTATTTCTCAGGAGTATTACAAGTGCTAATGGCAGACTATCAGATAAAACCAGAGGCAAACGCCGCCTCTCCAGATACGTCTACCTGGCCTCTACTCCTAAAAGTTTGTTCTCGGCTTGAAAAATTCTGATGGTAGAACTATGACAAACTACTGGTGCGTACAGGACACTACACTCCAATTCCAAGGTAGTTTTCAATTGTTCCATACTCATGATAGTGGTTGCTCGCCTCTCCGACGGCCGTTGAAGGATTATATCAGGTGCATCTTTCTCCCGTGCCCCGCTAATTGTAGTTCTGGAGTTATCTGCCTGGATAAGCCATCTCGTCCAAGTTCCCATGAAGTCGTCGCCTGGATCAAACGTATCTTGCGAGTTGAGAAAACTGGACACTCTGGGACTTTGGATCCTATGGTGACTGGCGTTCTTCTCGTTTGCATCGACCGTGCAACTCGTCTCGTCAAATCTCAACAGTCTGCAGGTATATCTATGCCCTCGGATATCTGGCTAATTACTCAGGGAAGGAGTACGTGTGTGTTCTGCGTCTTCATGACGCCCTTGAAACTGAAAGTCTTCTCCCTCGAGCGATCGAAAATCTCACCGGTGCGCTATTCCAACGACCACCTCTTATCAGTGCTGTCAAACGTCAATTGCGTATTCGAACAATTCATGAGAGCAAACTCCTCGAATTCGACAACGAACGACGACTGGCTGTATTTTGGGTCAGTTGTGAGGCAGGAACATATATTCGAACTTTATGTGTACATTTAGGATTGCTGCTTGGTGTTGGTGGACATATGCAAGAGCTTCGACGAGTGAGGAGTGGGGCAATGGGTGAAGAAGACGGCATCGTGACCTGTCATGATGTGTTGGATGGTATAGATCCTATTCAAACTGATTCTGATTTCAGCGCAATGGGTATACGATAACACCAAGGACGAAACTTATCTACGACGAGTTGTTCGTCCTCTCGAAAGTTTATTAACGACATATAAAAGGATCGTCGTCAAAGATTCGGCAGTCAACGCCGTGTGCTATGGAGCTAAGCTCATGATTCCCGGTCTACTCCGATATGAAGCCGGCATCGAAGTTGATGAGGAGGTCGTTCTGATGACGACAAAAGGAGAGGCTATTGCCCTAGGAATTGCACAAATGTCCACGGTAGAACTGACCACTTGCGACCACGGAGTGGTGGCGAAGATCAAACGATGCATCATGGAGAGGGATACATACCCTCGAAGATGGGGAATGGGACCCGTTTCACTTGAGAAGAAGAAAATGATCAAGGACGGACAACTGGACGTACTGAATCCCACCCTTAGCATTTGTTAATATTAGCAATACGGGCGCTCTAACGAAAAAACGCCAGCTGGGTGGAAAGCGGGCTATAAGGACTATTCTGCCCTACCAACCGGTGAAGTGGTGAAGGAGGAGACTCCGCTTGCTGAAACCACCGATCGAGCGGATGTCTTGGCAGCACCTCCTGTGCAGCCCCTTAACGGCGAAGCGGAAGAAAAGCCGAAGACGAAGAAGCGAAAAAAGGAGAGGGAAGCGGAGGCGGAAGATGAAGCAGATCCTACTGATGGCGAAAAGAAGAAAAAGAAGAAAAAGAAATCCAAGTCGGAGGATTAATGGCTGAGTATATGCTATTGTATTAGGTCCTAATTGAGGCTTTGAAGATCTCATCACATGT